>Ga0310916_10001275_pt1 | contig 14881 bp, 15 predicted proteins | sample GREbulkMGLF176_FD_203444 | JGI IMG/M metagenome (GOLD analysis project Ga0310916, IMG submission 203444) | Lab enrichment of tropical soil microbial communities from Luquillo Experimental Forest, Puerto Rico - GRE.bulkMG.LF176 | ecosystem: Environmental > Terrestrial > Soil > Tropical forest >...
GTGACCGAGGCCCCCGACACGTTCGGTGGTGGCCAGCGGGACGCCCCCGCTGAGCTACCAGGGGCAGAAGGACGGCACCAACATCAGTGGGGCCACGCCGTCCAGCTACACGGCCCCGGCCACTACCACCGCAGATAATGGCGCGACCTTCGCTGTCGTGGTCAGCAACTCAGCCGGCTCGGTGACCAGCAACTCGGCCACGTTGACGCTGCCGCCCAGGAACCCAACAAAGCTACTCCACTCGCTTCCGTCACTGAGAATCCTATTTCTGAATCTGGCCATTGGATCGACGGGGGATCAGTTGGACCTGACTGAGCCAACGAGCGAGCTACTCCGGGTCTGGCCTTTGGCACGATTAACTTCTCAATAGCAAACTATGGTGATTCGATACGGTCAAGACGACCATCATTGGAAAACCATCGGCCTATATCAACGGCACGCAGGTACTCCAAGGAACGGACGCCCCTTACACCAGTGGCAACCCGGGGATAGGCTTCGACACAGAGTCTCCGACTAGACGCGAACTTCGGTTTTACAAGTTTCTCCGCGACCGACAATCAATGAATCGGAAAAATAGCCTTTGTGAAAGCGGGCGGAGTCACAGGTGAGCAGCGCAGTCCATTCCGGCCCGGGAGCACCGCAATGACGATCAGGTGGTGGGTATCTCAGTATGGCTTGCGGATACTGGCGAGCGTGATGCTTGGCCGGATCCCGGTTACCGTCTGTGCGCAGGGTCGCGCTGGCAGAGCAACTTCGCCATTGGTAATTTCCGACGTGACGATCGTGCCGGAACCGCAGCGTGCAGCTGTTCGCATCGAAGGCGTGGGAATCGTCAACGTCCACCCGGTGCGACTCCAGAATCCGGAGCGGCTGGTGTTGGACTTCGTGGGCGTTCGTCTGACCGCACAAAGAAAGTCAATCTCGGGTGCCTCGGCCCCTGTGCGCGCCGTACGCCTAGGGCAGTTCCGGTCAGAGGTTGCGCGGGTGATAAATTGACTCTTCGTCGGCTCCCTTCCCCGACCCACAGGCTCGCGTACTCCGTGTCATCCAGAGACCTGTCAGTTCTCCTGAGGTCACGCCTTGTTCTTCCGTCCCGTGCCGTCCGCAATTCACCTTGGTACGGTGGGTGAAGAGCGCCTTCGCCCCCATGGTGCAGGCTCGACCGATCCCTCCGTTTGGCCGACCGGTTCATCGTTGGAACCCCTTTCGAGAGATCTTGGTAGGTTCTGGGTCACACGGCGTTTCCGCGTGAGCTCATCAGCGCCTCGAATCAAGGGTAGAAAACAAAGCTAACGTCATTTATACTAACGGAAGATATTCTTTGATCTGGAAAAGTGGTACCGCCAAATCGAAAACATCCACTCAAAGCAATACATGGGACATGAATTTGGACGCGTCAGTTTACCGGATTTAGAAATAACCTACTGGTTATTCATCGGCCTTCAAATTAGGCCCTATCTGTCTACAGCATCGTAAGATGATGGTAGCAGGAATTTTGCAATATGAGATCGGCCCGGCATGGTCTATAACCGGCACCGTCTATAGCTGTCAATTTCTTCTGCGTCGGCGTTCCCGATGAACCTACTCAGTGCATTAGAACTTCTGAAGCAACCTGTTTCCGAACCAGAATCCGATCGGCAGCTTTACCTTGGATGTGGATTTACTCCCCTTCATCTGAAAACGTTTCTGGCGGCTTATCTGCGTCTTTGTTTCCCCAAAGACCGCATCGAGATCAATACGGGTTTATACGGAGACCTCCTTGGCAGTCTCGAGCGATTGCGGCTCTCACGTGGACTAATGACCTGCGTATTGGTCGAGTGGGCGGATCTCGACCCACGGCTGGGAATTCGGTCGCTAGGGGGATGGGGTTCAGCGGATATCCCCGACATTGTGGAATCAGCGCGCCGGCAAAGTGAGCGGCTGGCTGATCTCATTAAACAGTTAGCGGACAAGGCGCCGATTTACATGAGCGCCCCAACGCTACCTTTGCCTCCTATGTTCACAACGAGAGCGGCGGAAGCGCATCCGTCCGAGTGCCAGGTTCGGGAAATCGTTGCGTCATTTGCGACCTCACTTTCGGCTCATGGGCGCGTGAGAATGCTAAGTTCTCAGCAACTTGATGAGCTATCTCCACTTGCACGACGCTTCGACCTGAAGGCGGAAATCACTACTGGCTTCCCGTACACTCTCGAACATGTATCAAGCCTAGCCGAATTGCTAACAACACTAATTCAGGATTCGCGACCGAAGAAGGGGCTCATTACAGATCTTGACGACACCATCTGGGCCGGAATTCTGGGTGAGATCGGCGTGGATGGGATCAGGTGGGATATGGCTGGTAACGCTCATATGCACGGCCTATACCAACAATTCCTCGGTTCCTTAGCCAGCGCAGGTGTGCTGATCGCGGTCGCGAGCAAGAATGATCCGGCCTTAGTCGAACAGGCACTGGCTCGCGGTGACATGCTTCTTTCGAAGGAGAGCCTGTTTCCTTTGGAAGTACATTGGAAAGCAAAGTCCGAGTCCGTGAGGCGCATCGTAGAGACTTGGAACATAGGGCCGGCAGATGTTATCTTTATCGACGATAGCCCCATGGAGGTGGCCGAAGTACACGCCGCCTTCCCTGAGATGGAATGTATTGTATTTCCAAAAGGCAATTATCAGGCTACCTGGGATCTTCTTAAGCGATTGCGGAACTCCTTTGGCAAAAAGAGTGTCTCTCCCGAAGACGTGATCCGATTACAAAGCATCCGCGCCGAGTCGGCGTTAAAAAGCTCCACGCCGAGAAGTGAACTTGGCGCTGATGATTTCCTTCTGCGGGCCGAGGCCGTCATCACTTTCTGCTTAGCGGCTAACGCGCGTGACAATAGGGCTTTCGAGTTGGTGAATAAAACGAATCAATTCAATCTAAATGGGAAGCGATACAGCGAGTCGGATTGGCTCAGCTTTCTCCAAGACCCCGCTGCTTTTCTCCTTACAGCTTCATATGAAGACAAATTTGGACCGCTGGGCAAGATCGCGGTAGTGATGGGCAAAATAGCTGACCATAAGGTCCATGTGAGTACCTGGGTCATGAGCTGTCGGGCGTTTTCCCGCCGCATTGAGCATCACTGCTTGAAGTACTTGTTCGAGAAGCTCGACGCTGAAGAGATTGTCTTCGAATATAAATTGACTCCTCGCAACGGCCCGATTCAAGACTTTTTTGCAGAATTGCTAGAAGGGAGGTATGGGCCAACTCCGTCTGTTCGGAAGGCTTATTTCAGCGCCAAAGCCCCTGCCTTGTTTCATCACATCGTAGAGGTTGCCAATGTCTGAGCACGACGATCGCTTGGTGCGGTGTTTTGCATCCGTATTCCCAATGATGAGCGAAGAGGAGATTCGTGCTTCGAATGTCGCCACACTGTTCGACCTTGATTCGTTAGCGGGCGTGACGCTCGTTGCTCTCATTGATCAAGAATTTGGTATCAATGTTGAGATATCAGACTTGCTGAAGCTGGGACCGTTTGAAGCGATTTCGCAATTCTTGCAAAAACGGAACTCTTTTGAGGTGTCGCAGGAATGAGAGAGTGGCGCGAAGAAACCTTTTTGCGGGGGGCAATAAACCGCCTATTTCAGTTCCTGGCGAGGATTGTTCCAGGTTCCGGCAGTATTCGGGTCATGTTACACCGCGCGCGCGGAGTAAATATCGGAAAAAATGTTTTTATTAGTGAAGACGTCATTCTTGAAACGGGTGCGCCCGATCTAATTACAATTGAGGATCGCGTGTTCATAGGCGTCCGGACAACGATCATTGCCCATTTCCGGGAATTGAACGACGGCGTCAAAATTGAGAGTGACGTATTCGTTGGACCCGGCGCAATCATACTGCCAAATGTAATCCTCGGGCGTGGATCGGTCGTCGCTGCGGGCAGTGTAGTGACGCGCTCCGTGCCCCCCATGACGCTTGTGCAAGGGAATCCCGCTGTCCCGGTAGCACAATGCGGCGTGCCGCTCGGCCAACAGGTCATGCAGGGGGAGTTTTCCCGGAAACTCAGGCCGATTGCCAATCCTACGGCAAGGCAAAAGCGACAGGACTAGGCTCGTGGAGCAAGCGTTTCGATATGAAACTAATTGTCCCCCATACTGGTGAGGTGCAGGCAGCAGACGCTCGCCTGATCCACTTGGCCGAGTTCCTTGGCGTGACCTGTGAACCACTTTATCTAGCTAAGGAAGTTTCGCAACTTGCGGAGTACATCGAAAGAGCAACGCCGGACCGAAACTCTTGTTTGGTGATAAATCCGCAAGTCATCCGGAACTGGATAGGCGGGGACACTCTTCCGGCAAACTCACTTTCATCCCTCGTTTTGCGTTTTCCATACGCATTAATGCATGCTCTCTCGCTCGACCCCTTCGTCGGGAAAATTGTCGCCTCCGTGTCAGGTGGCAAATTGCAATCGGTCTTACCGATTGCGGATGCGACCCAGTCATACGAAATAAGTTCTAGTCCGAAGGACATCTGCGGCCCTTTCTCAGGACTCTCATTTGGCCCAATCAATGCCGAAAATGACCGTGTACTCGCCCTGAGTACCGACGACTCAACCCTGCGAAGGCTAATCTGCATCGGCGGACAACCAAATATGGTAGCCGTGAGGCGGGATCAGACCGAGATTCTGTTCCTCGCGACTGAAGACCTGCTGGACGTCAACTGTGAAATCGGTCCCGATTCCCCACGCAATTATTTTTCCCGATTAATGCCCCACGCTATGGCATTGCGGCACATCTTCGGGGAAGAATCTTGGCACCCTTGCAAATCTCACGCTTCGATTATTATTGATGATCCGCTACTACGGCAGGACTATGGTTATCTGAATTTCGAGTCCTTGCTTCGTCTGACGGAACAGCACAATTTTCATACAACCATCTCGTTTATCCCTCATAACTATAGAAGAAATTCGAAGCGAATTGTTCGAATGTTTCGGGAGAATCCTATTCGCTTGTCGATTTCCTTTCACGGAAATGATCACACCGATGCAGAGTTTGCGTCGACCAACCCCGTCTTACTCAAGAGGATGCTGGGTATCGCTGAAGAGCGGATGAACGTACATGAACAAGTGACCGGGCTGCATTGCGACAGAGTGATGGTGTTTCCCCAAGACAATTATTCCATTGAAGCCATGAAAGTCCTCAAATCCCGAAACTTCCGCGCGGCCACCTCGGGACCTTATCCCGTAGGTGAAGCAGTCCCCCTTACAATTGCCGATTTCGCCCAGCCGGCAGTGCTCCGCTATGCGGGCTTCCCTCTGTTCACGCGGAGCTTTATCAAGTACACCAGTAGTGAAGATATTGCGTTTAACATCTTTTTTGGCAAGCCGATTCTAGTTGGCGAACACCATGATGCTTTCAAGCATCCCGAATCCTTGTTGGAGCTCGTCCGGAAAATCAATTCGATTGGGCCCGGAATATCCTGGTCCAATCTCGAAAACATCGCGGACAACTCTATTCTGAAAAAGCGAACGTCCGATGGAACAATACTAGTTCGGCCTTATTCGAACAAGGTGTGCATCGAAAATAATTCAAATTGCGCGAAGCAGTATTACGTTGAATGGCGTCGGTCTGTTTCAGACTCCAACGTCGAACAGGTCCTTCGGGACGGGACTGGGTTTCCGGAAGTCGAAATGGATGACGAAGGGATTCGCATATTGACAGAATTACCGCCGGGGGCTTCCCAGATATTTTCAATTGTATATCGCAATGAGCAAACTGCACATGGAGAGCTAGGCTTCATGTGGGATGCCCGGGCGTATCTCCGGAGAAGACTTTCGGAAGTGCGCGATAATTACCTCAGTAGGAACCAGCCGGCGTTGAAGGCCGCCAAGGCTCTGCAGCGCCGCTTTCTAAAACGATGGATTTGACATTGGGGCGAAAAGGGACCGTAATCAAGGGAAAAAAGCAAAGCTAACGGGCTTCTTGGCGTCCCGGCAGGAGCACTTGTCGACGCAACATCAGCTAACGATGAGCAGCCGGCGCCGCCACCCCATGCGATTCAAGAGGCCAATTTTTCGGAACATAAGGTGATTGCAGCTTTGTGTCCGGATAACCCTGGAATAATCCAGGGTTTTACAAATGATCGGCGACACTCTCAGGTCTTGCGCCTTAACGATTCCTCTCTTCAATTCCGACTTGAATACGCCAGCGCAGGGCGCTGTCCACGCATCCCGCACCGATAAGCTTCTGGAGATGCGAAATTCGTTTGTAGCGAGGCCCCTCAAATTCGTCGAGTTTTAGTCCACTGTGGCGGATTGCCGTGTACAATTCTTTAGCCCCGTCGAGCGCATTCCAACGGAGCTTGCAGCCAGGCAACGCGCGGCCGAGCTTTCCAAAGTCCACCCGATAGCAACGCGTATCCGGACCGGCATCCTTGGCGTACTCGATGCGGCATCCCGGAACCACTTCATTCACAATGTTTGCCAAGTCCCTAATCTGATAGTTCTCCTCAGCAGAGCCGACATTGAAAGCCTCGCAGTGGATCAGTTCTCGGGGCGCATTCAACATGGCGATGAATACTCGGCAGATATCTTCGACATGCACGATAGGCCGCCAAGGTGTGCCGTCGCTCTTAATGAAAATTCGCCCTGTGGTCACGGCCCAGGCGACAAGGTTGTTGAGTACGATATCAAATCGCAAGCGTGGTGATACCCCATAGGCAGTAGCGTTGCGTAAGAATATAGGACTGAAACCCGAGTCTGCCAGTCTGGCAACATCCTGTTCCACGAGCACCTTGGAGCGGCCGTAGGGAGTAACAGGCCGCAGTTCGGCATTTTCGTCCAGCAGCGCATCTCCTCCGGCCGCGCCGTAGGTGCTACATGACGAAGAGAACAAAAAACGTTTCACTCCGTTTTCTTTGGCCAACTTCGCCAAGCGTACAGAAGCAATATGATTAATTTCATAAGTCAAACCTGGATTCAAGTCACCCAGCGGATCGTTGGACAATGCGGCCAGGTGTATCACCGCGTCAAACCCGACCAGATCTGACGGTTGCACATCGCGCAGATCTTTTCTTATGCTCGGAACAACAGCGAGCGGCTCGCAGAATGCGGACTGCTCAAACCAATCACAATCAAGTCCAACCACAGCGTGCCCTTCCTGCAACAGCATCGGCGCCATCACGGCACCGATATAACCCTTGTCTCCGGTTACTAGAATTCGCATGTTTTTTGAGCTCCAACTTTCTTCCGCAGGAGTGCTCTAGAGCAATTGGGGGACGCAAACACAATCGCGCGCGAGGTTGCAAGGATACGGATCCAAGGATTAAGGCCTAACAGTCGCGCGCTCTTCCTTTTCCGGGTAGTCCTTGCTCGCACCATTGTTCGTTGGGCGCTTCCACAACTGCCAAAGAGCAACGCCTTTGCTGTACAGGTCGTCAAGTTCTTGCTTCTCCTTAAATGTATCCATGCTCTTCCAGAAGCCGTCGTATGCATATCCCAACAGGTTCCTCTCCTGGATAAGTCTGCGGAATGGTTCCTGTACGAGCTCCTCGCCATCTTGAATGTAGTCAAAGATAGAGCGTTTGAAGACAAAGTATCCGCCGTTGATGCGGATCTTAGACTGGCCCATACTCCGGATTTCCTGGACAAGTCCATCATCATCGAGCGAGACGTTATGACAGCTCAGATTGGGACGCACACAGAGAAAGGCCGCCGTTTTATTCTGTCTATGAAACTGTTCGATCAGATCAGGAAGATGGAAGTCGGTGAGATTGTCACTATAATTTGCGAGAAACACTTCCTCTTTGTCCAAATACTTTTGCACAGCCTTGAGTCTCTGGCCGATATTTGAATTTGCCCCGGTTTCGGCAAACGTTATTGTCCAATCATGAATATCGGAATTAAACACCTTTAATTCTTTGCCGCCATTTGATAGTACAAAATCATTAGACAAGAATTCGGCGTAGTTAACGAAGTAATTTTTGATGATCTCAGCACGGTGCCCCAAGCAGAGGATGAAGTCCTTGTGACCGAAGTGGGCATAGTATTTCATTACGTGCCACAAAATGGGTCTGTCGCCCACGGAAACCATGGGCTTGGGGATAGTCTCGCCTGCTTCTCTAATCCTCATTCCCAACCCACCACAGAATAGGACCACTTTCATACGGCACCAACCTTTCCGAGCTAACGCGCCATACTGGGCTCTGGTTCACGAAAAAACGGTCGCCACAGGAATAGGGACGATGAACTGGCCTCCCCACTCGCGAATCTGACTCATCTGTCGCATGATTTCGTCCTTCAGATTCCAAGGCAGAATCAACACGTAATCTGGCTTTGTTTCGCAGATCTTTTCGGGTGAAAAGATAGGAATGTGTGTCCCCGGGGTGAATCTTCCGTGTTTATAAGGGTTACGATCGACGGTGTAGTCCAGAAAATCAGGTCCAATCCCGCAATAATTCAACAAAGTGTTGCCCTTACCGGGAGCGCCATATCCAACGATGGATTTGCCTCCTTGCTTAGCTTCGATCAGATATCGCAACAGCTCCCGTTTGGTTTTCTTCACTCCTTCGGAAAAGGTCTTGTAGCTCGCAAGGCGCGTCAGCCCAGCAACTTCTTCTTTGGCCCCTAGTTCCCCTACCCTTGGGGCGACGGGCCGAGAATGGTCCTCACTATGTCGCCCGAAAACACGCAGAGAGCCCCCGTGTGTCGGTAACTCCTCTACGTCAAATAGTGTCAAGTTGTAGGAGCTAAAGATCTTTTCAGCGGTAATAAAAGAGAAGTAAGAGAAATGTTCATGATAAATCGTGTCAAACTGGTTGCCTTCCATCAGTCGCAACAGGTGCGGAAACTCCAAAGTGAAGACGCCTCCAGGTTTCAGCAGTCGCTTCATTCCTGCGATGAAGTCGCACAAATCAGGCACCTGAGCCAAGACATTATTGCCAACCAGCAGGTCTGCCTGTTTCCCATCACGAGCTAGCTCGGCCCCCAATCGTGATGAAAAAAACTGTACGAGGGTCGGGACTCCTTTTTCCACTGCAGCCTTGGCCACATTTGCCGCCGGCTCAATTCCCAATACCGGGATCTTCTTTTCTACGAAATACTGCAGAAGATAACCATCGTTGCTCGCAAGTTCCACGACGAAGCTATTCTCATTCAAGTGAAAGCGGTCGATCATCTGCTCCGTATAGCGCTTGCAATGATCCAGCCAACTATCTGAGTAGGAAGAGAAATAAGCGTATTCGGTGAAAATATTGTCTGGGCTTACGAATTCCTCCAGTTGGACCAAGAAGCATCGTTCGCACACAAACACGTGCAAGGGATAGAAAGGCTCCATCTGGTTCAGCTGCTCCGGCAGCCGATAGCTTTCACATAGCGGCGACATTCCCAGGTCCACAAAAGTGTGGTGCAGCTCTGCCTTGCAGAATCGACACAATCTGCCAACCGACTCGTGCTTCTTGAGCAAAGCGGTTCTCTCCCCCTCCATTTATCAGCTCTTGCGCGCTCCCATGCGGTCTAGGATTTTTTGGGCGGCACTCTCTCCGCTGATAAAAGCTTCGTCTGTCCAAATGTACAGCCATTCTCCATATCGGCCGCAATAGGCAATGCCCAGATCGTCTAGATATCCGTGCACGGTTGCCAAGGCATCAGCACGTTCCAGATCGAAAATTACCTGCGCGTAGTGACTCACGTGAACATTCGAATGCAGAATCTTGTCATCCTCTCGCAATATGCCGCAGCGCTTAAGGTCCGCGATGACCGGTGCGACGCAATCTGCAGGTGAGCCCGACAGTGGACGGTATTTCAGTGAAAAATAAACCTCAGCCTGAATGCTGCCGCATCCCAGCGGGACGGTGTGTGGCGAGAACATGTGAGGGAAACTGAGCCGCGTGAAGCATATATCTCGGTCGTAAAAGTAGGTCCATTGTCCATCGGACAGGTCGGCGCGATTTATTCCGAGATTGACCATGACACAACTTGTACTGGCCAGTCTCCTGGCTGCCTCCACGACGCCCGGAGGCGCGCCCGTGATCATCGGTATCAACTCCGTCAGAGGTACGGACGAGATCAGAGAGTCAAAGCCAGCAACAGTGCCATTCGCAAAGTGGAGCTCACGTGTCTTGGGATTCAGTCGCACAAGCTTATGACCCAGTTTGACCTGGGTCTGTTTCAACATTGGGCTCAAATAGGAGACGAACCCATCATAGGAGGGATAACGGACATAGTCGACGTAATGAACGTCAGGTGTTTCGGTAGAAAGTGCACCGACCAGAACTTCCTCTAGCTTGGCACGATACAACCTGGGTCCAAGCCAAGCAGTGCTCATGTTGTCAGCGGTGGTGGTATGGTACTTGAAGCCATATTCCATGGGGAAAGTCGCGGCGAACGTCTGTCCATAACTGGCAATCAACCAGTCCGCATAAGTATTGATCGGTCTGCGTGTCCCCTCGTTCTCTGGATCCCGCTGGGCTGCAATAAAGTCGGTCAGGCATTTCACCACTAGATCTGTTGGCAGCCCCGAGAGATTGCATATCGCAGGGTGCTTGATCCAATGCCCCTTCCAGTAATTGTTGGGGCGGGCACGGATCACTTCGAACTTCCCGTCTACGCTTTCGGCAAAAAGCTTTTGAAGACGCTCGTTCTTGGTGAAGGAAACATGCGGACCCTCGTCAAAGGTGAAACCAGTATCATGTTTGAACGAGGCTGTATGCCCGCCATGGTAGGCGTTCTTGTCGTAGGTGACTGTGGGTACCCCCTCCTGCTGTAATCGGTAAGCGGCACCCCAGCCTGCCATCCCTGTACCCAGAATTGAAACTGTTTCCATGTTCTACTTTTTCTCCTCGTTGCTCAGCGTTTCTGCTTTACCAACTGAAATCTAAGGTCAAATTTCGATGGCCTTCTGCATCTCTGGAGAACGCTCCAGCTGCTCGCGGTACCAGGCCACTGTGCGCTGCAAACCCTCACCTAACGGTATCTGCGGTTTCCAGCCAATTGCGGCAAACGTCTCTGCGGTCTTCGCCAGCCGTGTTGGTTCCATCGGGCGGTCGGGCAAAGCACCCAACTCGGGGATCTTTTCGCCGCCCACAATCGACGCCACCAGTTGCACAACCTCACGAATCGAGACCAGCGATCCGGAACCTAGGTCAATCGTAGAGCCATCGATTCCCGGCTGTTGCCCCAGCGCCATAAAACCGTCAACTACGTCAGACACGTAAACCCAGTCTACCAGTCGATTGCCGCTGGTTATTTTGGGACTCTCTCCCCGAAGCAGCGAAAGAGATACATAGGGAATCAGCTTGGTCAGATCGGTTTGGGCAGGTCCATAAACCATGAATACACGAGCAATGACCACTGGCAGCTGATAAAGCGCATGAAACATACGCGCGTAGCCGCTGCTCGCCCATTTAGCGGCTGCGTACGGGGCCGAGGGGAACAACTCTCCATTCGTCACCTCCGGCTCCGCGAGAGAGCCGGTCAGCACCATGCGGCGACATCTGGATTCAGCAGCCAGAACGAGTAGGTTCACTGTGCTCTGCAGGTTGCTCTGAAACGTGGGGAACACGTGCTTAAGATCGGGCGCGCCTTTCACATGGCTGGCCAAGTGAAAGATAAGTTCTGGTTGAGCTTTGCTAATTACTCCTCGCACTTCGACCAAGTTCGCAAGATCGGCCTTCCACCAATGCAGATCGTTAGAGTTAGCCGGGCACTGTGAGCGATAGACAGCATGCACCTCTGCTCCCTCCTGGCATAAGCGATGGCATAGGTGAGAGCCGATGAATCCGCTAGCTCCAGTTACGAGAACTCGTTGTCCCTCAAGAGCATTCTGCATTTTTCCTGATGCCTCTCTGATGATCTTTTTTGCTAAATCATTTTCGCGGGCGATTTTTGGCCGATTGAATTCACCGGGCTGGTGCCTAACAGAGACCACCGTTCGGCTTGCTCCTGCCAGAGGGTCTTGGCCAGCCGATCACCGGGAGACGACTCAACGTCATCAAAGGAGATCACAGCGTCCTTCGAGATATCTCGTCGCAGTGTGCAGCCATCCGAGAGGGCGATTGGCAGCGCTGCTTCAGCCCGGGCAGCAGTAGCGTTGTCAATTAGTCCATAAGCACAAAATCCCCCAACGCCGTCGAGTTGCTCACCTGCTTTCAAGTCACGCTTGGCAACGGCGACCACTTCGCAAACCGGACCGGCAATGGGCGCTACCGTCGGATCGCGGTTAATCACCGCTCGACCGATGGTTGAGGCAATTTGAACGTGAGGCAAGTGAAATGGCGTGTAAAAAACGTAGAAGGGACCTTCGCCGAGCTTGTAATACGCCAGTTGGACCTTTTTGAGCGGCGAGTCCTCATGCACAATGACGAACGCACCGCTGTAGGGCGCTGCTCCGAGGGCGTAATCAACGAGGCCCGTGCTGAGCATTTGCTCTGCGGGCAGCAAGTTGGCTATCTCCCGAACTTCTTTACACGCCGGGCCATACATGCCACGCCGGCCAGCTTGGAAGCCTGTTGCGTTGGCTAATACCGTCGCCTCCATGGATAGTTTCGTGGCATCCGCAAAAGAAGTGACCTTCTTGGCATCCAAGCCATGCTTTTCAGCAAATGTGCGCTGGGTCTCGGGAGTCCGATAGTAGTCGACCATCCCTTTGAGGTTGCCCGCGGCCACCGGGCGAAGCCCCACCGATCGGAGATAGCGCAGAAGGGTCATGGCCACTCCCGGTTCATCTCCATCCGTGTGGGTGATCACTACTCCAGCCTGTTCTGCCTTCACCTTCAAAATCGGACCGAGGCACGAATCAAGTTCGGCGTTCACTAGGACGACATGCTTCCCATGGTCAAAGGCATCGAGAACCACCCGAGCAGCAGCTTCGACAGTCCCGGTCACCTCGATAATCAGATCGATGCCTTCACAAGTGGTCAGTACAGCAGGATCCTCTGTCAACACCGGAAGCCCTTGTGCGATTGCTGTTTCGGCTTCCCGAGTGGTGGTTACTCGACTCCACGACATGACCCCGGCCTCGCGAAATGCCCTTTCGCCATGCTTGGGCGTCCGATTGGCAATCCCCGCGAGTCGAATCCCCGCTACGGGCGTGGCCAGGTGCAGAGCGATCGCGCGGCCTGATGCACCAGCCCCAACCATTCCCACACGGATCGCGCGACCGGCTGTTTCACGCTCTCGGAGTCGCATATCTACGATCACACGCACCGCCCGTAGTAATGCCACTCGAGTTTCCTTCCCTTAGGGTCGTACGCGCGAAAGTGCATTGAAGTAAAACGTCGCAGAGCAAAGCACATTGTATTCCAAACTGACGCCTATCGAATCTTCCAATCCGATCGGCTATCGTCGAACGGCTCCAACCCCCAGTATTCCAAAGGCCAGCCACGTTGCAGAGAGGGGTATTCCTCGTGAACCTCCCTCATCGATTCCGAGATTGGTCGCCAGCCCATTTCTCGCGCGACTCGTGTTCGCACGTCCAGGTCGACTCCTGACACGAAAAGCACGATCAGAGAGCCGGTCCGAAGAGCGAAGTTAGCCCTTTGCGCGGCAAGCCGCGCCAGACCACCACGGGTCGCCTTTTCCTTTAGATCCTTCATCGCGAACTTACGGCGCTGTGGAAATCCTTGATCACAGCATCAACTTGCGGCAATAAAACGCCTCGGCATATCCGCTAGGAGCGTTGCACTCGATGCCCCGCAATCGTAGGAGTGAGAAGAATGTGTCTGATTGAAACCAACGCTTCGATCGCTGTGATTCAAACGTGTCCATGAGGTACTGAACCTTTCTCTCGCACAGCTCGGAATCCAGATGCACAAAGACACTCGGGCGGCCTAGATCGCCGTCATATTTGGGAATTTCGTATTCGAGAATCATGTGATCGCGAAACGTGTTCCACGTCAGCTCCGCCAAAAAGCGGTGGTCTTGGTGAGCGTCATTGCGATTGTGTGTGAAAATGAGGTCTGGGGAGATGCTCTTGAGCTCTTCGAAGACCGACTTCACTTCCACACCCGCGAACGGCATGAATCCGTCCTGAAAACCCTTCAGCAGTGGGCGCTGGAGTGCTCTCGCCCCGGCAAACAGGACAGCGCCACGTTGCGCCTCCTCGGCTCGCACACCAATGGCGCTGAACACCGCCCAATGGAACACACAGTTGGGATACTGGCGCACGAAGCGCAGGATCGTCCCGCCACAACCGATTTCGATGTCATCCGAGTGTGCGCCCAAACACAAGACTTTGACTGGGGACGTGGCGTCCCAGGGTAAGCTCAAGGGATGCATGGAGTTTCACTCGATACCACCGCCTTGGAGAGGCTTGGCTTGGTACGGTTGGCCTTCCCTACTTCCCACGGAGCAGTGCCGCTGCCCCACAAATTCTCGAGTTGCTGTTTGTCCTTGAACGTGCCGTTCCCGTACGACCGATGGCACTTGCCGCCCCAGGACAGGACAAAATTGACCATAGGCTTGGGAATGGTCTCGCAATAATCGCGAAGACGCATTCCAAGACCGCCACAAAAGAGGACAACTTTCATGAGATTCTCCTTGAGCTGAAAAAGGATCGAGAGCGCTAATTGAATGATTCAGAGATCTTGGCGGGCCGAGTGGGTTTCTTTGTTTCTGACGGCAAAATCAGGGAGCCTTGGAGAAAAACGACGCCAGAGTTTTCCCGCGGCTTGTCCCGGATTAGCCACTTCCTCAAAAATGGCACGCACGCCAGCCGTTAGCAATTGCAGTCGAGTGAACGGGTAGCCCAATTCGGCGAGCCGGCTTTTGTGATAGTCCCAGAATTCCTGGTCTCCGGAACCGGAGAAATAGCTGATGGCGAGAAACCGGCGATAGCCCTTGAGCTCGCGGTTGAGCACATAAGCCATTTCCTCAGAATTCAAATACGAAGGGCCATACTGAATGACGTCGTTGAGATATGC
>Ga0310916_10001283_pt1 | contig 14840 bp, 15 predicted proteins | sample GREbulkMGLF176_FD_203444 | JGI IMG/M metagenome (GOLD analysis project Ga0310916, IMG submission 203444) | Lab enrichment of tropical soil microbial communities from Luquillo Experimental Forest, Puerto Rico - GRE.bulkMG.LF176 | ecosystem: Environmental > Terrestrial > Soil > Tropical forest >...
TCGCTTCGCGAAACCACAAGAAATTTGCCGGTGCGGCCGAAATTGGCCCGTTGATCGCGAAGACCGCGACCTCGAAGTTTTCGCCCGGAGCGACCGGATTGGCGAGCACGAGGCGATGAGGCATGTTGAAGCCTTGGATGGTTCCCGGGCTGGTCCGGCCGGCCGCTCGCGGCAATTCGCCATTGATCCAGACTTCCGCATAGTCGTCGATATTGACCCGCAACACCGCCATCGCGCCGGCGGTGTCGAAACCTGCGGCGTACGTCGGTATCGTCAAGATCGTGCGATACCAGAAGAACGACACCATGCCGCCGCCCCGCCGGGCGCCGAGCTCTGTAGCAGCAACCACCGGCCAGTCGGAATCGTCAAACCCGCTCACGCCGGCATACGGCTCCACATCGTAGGTCGTCTTGAATTCGGGCATAGCGTCGCTCAGCGCTGGGCACTCGACGATCTTCGCCTCCATCGCCCTCCACCGTGCGCCGAATACTGCCGATCCGGCGTCGGTCATCAGGTCGACCACATGTGCCGGCGGCACTAAAGGGGCGACCGGGTACGGCGGCGCGAGCAAAGGGGGGCTTGGCGGCGCGACAGAAACCGTAGGCTTGATCCGTTTGCGCTCGGGCATTTCTGTCCCCCTTTGATTCGATCGCCGAGGATAAGCACACGCAAACGCCGAGGCGCAAGGCGTTGTGGCGGTTTTGGGCGAGTTAATCCGGCAGGCCAAAGACCTCCTCGGGGAAGATGAGCCCGCGGACCGGTTGAAAGCCGAGCGAGACGAGCGGACGCGGGCAAACCCGCGCGAAGTCCGCGGAAAACAGCATCGGGCGGAGGAGCCGCTTCGTCAACTCTTCGAGCCTCGAAGCGAGGTTGACCGCCGGCCCGATGACCGTGAAGTCGAGCCGGCCGACCGTGCCCACATTGCCGTAGATGACCTCGCCGAGGTGCAGGCCGATGCCGGTTCTCAGCTCGCTGCGACCGGTTGAGCGCCGCGCGTTGTTGACCGCATCGAGGCGCTCGAGTCCCTCGGTGGCCGCTTCGAGGGCACGCACGCTCGAGGCCGAGAAATCATCGTCGTCCGCGGCAGGGAAGATCGCCAGCATGCCGTCGCCCATGAATTTGAGGACCTCGCCGTTGCGTTCCTGGATCGGCGTGGCGAGTGCGTCGAAATAGTCGTCGAGCAATGTGATCACTTCATCGCCCGGCAGCCTGTCCGAGAGGGCTGTGAAACCCCGCATGTCTGTCATCATGACCACGGCGCGCAGCCGCTCGCCCTCGGCCCGGCGGATCTGCCCGGCGAGGATGCGCCGGCCAGCCTCCGGCCCGAAATAGGTATCGAGCAGATTGGCGCTGATGCGGCGAACCACTCGCGTCTCCACGATCGCCGCAAGGGCGGGGTTGATGTCTTCGAGCGCCGTTATATCCGCGTCGCTGAACCCGCGCGGTCGATCGGTCGCCCAGGTCACCACCGGATATGTCTTGAAGGTGCGATTCAGCGCCAACGCAAAATACTCGGTCGCCCCCGCTTTCCTGAGCTTCTCGAGCAGCGGATATTCCGGGATCTCTGCGTCGAGGCGGCGACGGAACGGCGTGCCGCGTTCGATCGTCGCCCGGATCGGGCTGTGCAAATATTCGTCGGTCGCCTCCGAACCGTGCAAGATGCGGAAATCTTCGATAACGTTGAGATCACGCAACCATCGCGCGCCGATGCCGCGGATCAGCGGATGCAACGTCCCGGCGTTAAGGGTGGCGCGCCGCACCGACACGCCCTCGCCCAGCAGGCGCCAGCACAGCTCGTCAAAGAACTCGACATGGCTGTCGATATGCGGTCCTTCGCCGAGGATCCAGCGGTCGATCCGACCGCCCGGTATCGGGGCGCCGAGGCCGGTATAGGTGCCTTCGGTGCGGAAGAATTCTTCGCCGCTCGTCGTCGTGTCGGGCGGAAGGTCCAAGGGCATGCTCGTATCCATTCGCGCAATGGGGCAGCGGGCACGCGAAAGCGGCCGTTCTGCGTCATAAATAGGGTGGCTCGGTCGGGTTGCGATGGGCCGGCCGTTCCCTCGCCGGGCAAACGTCGTCTAATGTGGCGTTCACGAATGTGACATTGGGGAGAGGGAACGATGGCCGGCTTTACCACGCGACCCGAGATCCGCGGCACCTTCGGCGTCGTCGCCTCGACGCATTGGCTGGCGTCATCGGTCGGCATGAGCATACTAGAAAAAGGCGGCAACGCGTTTGATGCGGCGGCCGCCGCCGGTTTCACATTGCAGGTGGTCGAGCCGAGCACCAACGGCCCGCTCGGCGAGGCGCCCATGCTGGTGTGGAGCGAGGCGAACCGCCGCTGCGACATGATCTGCGGACAGGGTGTGGCGCCGGCGGCCGCGACGATCGCCAGGTTCCGCGATTTCGGGCTCGATCTGATCCCGGGCACGGGCCTGCTCGCCGCGGCGGTGCCGGCAGCGTTCGGCGCCTGGATGCGGCTCTTGCGCGACTATGGGACGATGCCGCTCGCCGAGATCCTGCGCCCGGCGATCGGCTACGCCGAGAACGGCTACCCGACGGCGCGCCGGATCAGCGAGACGATCAACGTCGTAGCCGAGATGTTCCGCCGGGAATGGCCGAGTTCGGCCGCAGTCTACCTGCCGCGCGGCATGCCGCCCGAGCCGGGGCGGTTGTTCCGCAATCCAGCACTCGCCGCCACCTACCGACGCGTCCTCGCAGAAGCCGGCGGCGGGACGCGGGAGCACCAGATCGAGCGCGCCCGCACCGCCTGGTATCGCGGCTTTGTCGCCGAGGCCATCGACCATTTCTGCCGGCACGAGAGGGTGCTCGATTCATCGGGGCGGCGCCATCATGGGCTGCTGACCGGCGACGATTTGGCGCGCTGGGAGGCGCCGGTCGAGGCGCCTCTCACCTTCGACTACCGCGGCTATACCGTAGCCAAGGGCGGGCCGTGGAGCCAGGGGCCGGTGTTCCTGCAGCAATTGGCGTTGCTGCAGGGGTTCGACCTCGACGATCTCGATCCGCTCGGTCCCGAGTTTGTCCATGTCGTTGTCGAGTGCGCCAAGCTCGCCTTTGCCGACCGCGAAGCTTGGTACGGCGATCCGGACTTTGTCGACGTGCCGATGCGCGCTCTGCTCAGTCCCGGGTACAACGACTCGCGGCGCAAATTGGTCGGCGAGCGGGCCTCGCTCGAGCTGCGTCCCGGCCGTCCGGAGGGGCGCATCCCGCGCGCGCTGGTCGGGGGCCATGAGGCGGTGATCAGCGGCGCCGGGATCGGTGAGCCGACTTTAGGCGAGCCGGCGACGAGCCCGCTCGGGGTCGTTGCCGGCGACACCTGCCATGTTGATGTCGTCGACCGCTGGGGCAACATGGTTTCGGCGACGCCGAGCGGTGGCTGGCTACAGAGCTCGCCTGTCATCCCAGAGCTCGGCGTTTGTCTCGGCTCGCGGATGCAGATGTTCTGGCTGGAAGAGGGGTTGTCGGCGAGCCTGGAGCCGGGTAAGCGCCCGCGCAGCACTCTTTCGCCCTCGATGGCGTTCAAGGACGGCGAGCCCTACCTCGTCTTTGGCACGCCGGGCGGCGACCAGCAGGACCAGTGGTCGGTTTTGATGTTCCTGCATCACGTCCATCACGGCATGAACCTGCAGGAAGCGATCGACTGCCCGGCCTTTCACAACGAGCATGTGCCGAGCTCGTTCTACCCGCGCGCCGCGCAGACAGGCCTCGTGGCACTCGAAGCGCGCTTCCCGGAAGCGACGCGCGCCGCTCTATCCCAGCGGGGCCACCGCCTGCGGGTCGGGGACGCTTGGTCGGAAGGTCGCCTCTCCGGTTGCGCCCGCGAGCCCACCCCTGAAGGCACGGTGCTCAAAGCCGCCGCCAACCCACGCGGCATGCAGGGCTACGCCGTTGGGCGCTAATGCCCGCTTGCTTCTCTGGTCGACGGGAAGAAACTGGCAAAACCCCGGTCGCAGCCGGTTCGCGGACCGGAGTGTGCCCGCTAAGTCTTTGAGAATACATCGGTCGAACGATAAATTCCCTAGATGGCCGATCAGGGAATTTAATCGGCCGAACAGGCAACGAGACTACGCCTATCAGGGAGCGTCCAGGGAAGCATCCCTCCCCCCTGCGGTCGGCGCGGTGAAGGGTCGCTTTCCCAGTCCTGCACTGCTCGGACGTACTGCGCTGCGCACGGCGCGGCACGCTGCTGAAGCCGCGCCCACCCGCCCGGGAGGCAAGCCTCCCGGCGGGTAATCGCGCGAAGGCGCGATCCGACTTTGCGGTTTGAGCAGGCGCACCTTCTCTTGCGCACGCCAAGCACCCCGGAGATCGACCTCAAACCGGTTGCCTGGAACGCGTGGACGGCCGGGGCAGGCCCGGCCGCGGGAATTGTCCGGTAGAAATGATGGCCGCAATCATCGAGGTCCGCGATCTGGTGAGGCGCTTCGGCGACTTCACCGCGGTCGACCACATCTCGTTCGCGGTGCCGGAGGGCGTCATCTTTGGCTTTCTCGGCCCCAACGGCGCCGGCAAGACGACGACGATCAAGATGCTGACCACCGTGTTGACACCGAGCGCGGGGAGGCTCTCGATTGCCGGCCACGACCCGGTCAAGGTGCCGCTGCTGGTGCGCCGCGCCTTTGGCATCGTGTTCCAGGATCCGAGCCTCGACGGCGAGCTGACGGCGGCCGAGAACATGGAATTGCACGGCGTCCTCTACCGTGTCCCGCGGGCAGAGCGCCGCGAGCGGGTCGAGGCGCTGCTGCGCTTTGTCGGCCTCTGGGAGCGGCGCGACGATTACGTCAAGCGCTTTTCGGGCGGCATGAGGCGGCGGCTCGAGATCGCCCGTGCGTTACTGCACCGGCCGCGCATCCTGTTCCTCGACGAGCCGACTGCCGGGCTCGACCCGCAGACCCGCAACCAGATTTGGGAATTCATCCGCGGGCTCTGCCGCGACGAGCACGTCACCGTGTTTTTCACGACGCACTACATGGAGGAGGCCGAGCGCGTCGCCGACGAGATCGCGGTCATCGACCACGGACAGATCGTTGCGCAAGGCACAGCCGCGGCGCTGCGGCAAGAGACCGGCGGCCGCACCCTCGAGGACGCATTCATCGCGCTGACCGGTCGCAGCATCCGCGAAGCCGATGCGGCCCCGATCGACCGCATGCGTCGGATGCGTCAGGTGTGGGTCGGCCGCCGGTGAACCCCGTCTTTATCCTGTGGTTGCGGCAAGTGAGGCTGTATTTCCGCTCGCGCGCCCGCATGATCGGCGCGCTCGGCCAGCCGACCCTGTTCCTGCTGTCGCTGGGTTTTGGGCTCGGGCCCACCTTCGCCCGCGCCGGCCGCGGCGACTATGTGCAGTTTCTGGCGCCCGGCATCGTCACGATGGGCATCCTGTTCAACGCCGTCTTCAGCGGCATTGGGATTATCTGGGACCGCCATTTCGGTTTTTTGAAGGAAACCTTGGTGGCACCGGTGTCGCGGTTCGAGATCGTGCTCGGGCGCACACTCGGCAGTGCCACGGTGGCGCTGATCCAAGGGAGCATCGTCTTTCTCGTCTGCCTTGCCGCCGGTTTCCGGCCGGCGCACCCGGCGCTTTTGCCATTGGCGCTGTTGTTCATGGTGCTGATCGCCATCATGAGCACGGCGATCGGCACCGCGGTCGGCTCGGTGCTGGAGGACATGCAAGGCTTCCCGCTGATCATGAACTTCATCGTGCTGCCGCTCTTCTTTTTTTCGAGCGCGCTGTTCCCGGTGCCGGACCTGCCCGGGGCGGTGCGGCTCGCCGTGCGGCTCAACCCGCTCAGCTACGGTGTCGACGGCTTGCGCGGCGCGCTCAGCGGCGGTTTTGAGTTCGGCGCCGCGACCGACTTCGCGGTCCTGAGCCTCCTCGCCGCGATCCTGCTCGCGATCGGCGCCTACCTGTTCTCGAAGATCGAGGTGTAGTGCGGACCAATGTCTGGCGGCCTCCCAACCGGTTTTAGGTTCACGGCGGCTTCCTCGGGCGAGGAACCAGGGTCCATCCGTCAGGGGCGATCTACGCGGGTAGCCAGAACGGCTGCAATCGGATTGTGAGCGGCCGACCGCCGGCACCGAAGGTTAGAGCCGTCCGCTGGCCCAGCCGAGGCTCCGCGGCCGGCAGCGGCTCCGAGACCCCCATCGACCTCCCGAACAAGTAGGCGAAGCGGCCCTCACGGACACTATCGAGATTACTCGGTCAATTTTTGCATCTCCAGTGAGGACGCCGTAATCGCCGGGGCTGAGAGGCCGTCGCCTCGTATCGATCGCCGGGCTTCTTGCAGACGCCGTCACTCCGGCCCCGTATAGCGCCGCGGCGGCAGGGAAATCGGTGAGAAAGCGATAGTTCTTATTTTTGTAAATATTCCTGATCTTATAAACTATCGGAGAGTGGTCATGACCCATCGGCAGACCTTCATTCCTGCCCTCAGCTATCGGGATCCTGTCGCCGCGCTGAAGTGGCTGGAACGCGCGTTCGCCTTCGAGACGGCGATGCTCATCATGGGCCGAAGCGGCATCTACCGCGCCGACGAATTCCATGCCGAGATGCGGCTCGGCGACGGTGTCGTCAAGATCGGCGGCGAGTGGACCGACAAGCATAAGAGCCCCAAATCGGCGGGCGGCATCACGACACAAACCGTTCATGTGCATCTCGAAGAGGACATCGATGCTCATTGCGAACGGGCGCGGGCGGCCGGTGCCGTCATCCTCGCGGAACCCGCCGACCAGTTTTATGGCGATCGTACCTATCGTGCGGCGGATCTCGAGGGTCACCTGTGGTCGTTCGGGCAAACACTGCGTCAGGTCTCGCGTGAGGAGGCCGAGCAGACGAGCGGCCTTAAGATCGAAGGCTGGGTGTGAGCCAAAGAGTCGCCAGCATCGACCGCACGCTTGCCGCGCTCGCCGATCCGCATCGCCGCCACGTGGTCGAGCTCCTGCGGGAGCGGCCGCATCGCGCGGGCGAGCTGGCGCAGCGGACGGGTCTGGCACTGCCCGCCATGAGCCGGCATATGCGGCAACTGCGCGAATGCGGCCTCGTGGTGGAGAGCCATCCGAGATTCGATGCGCGGGTGCGTATTTATGCGCTCGATCCGAAACCGATGGCAGAATTGAAACGCTGGCTTGAAGAAACCGAAGCGCTGTGGAGCACCCAGCTCGCAGCTTTCAAGGGTCATGTCGAGCGCGCATCGTGACATCGCAAGTTCTTGTGTCCGTGCGGGTCAAGGCTTCGCCCGCGCGCGCCTTCGAGATTTTCACGCGCGACATCGCGCTGTGGTGGACACCGAACGCACTGTTCCGGTTTACACAGCGCTCTCCCGGCGCGCTTGCCTTCGAGCCCCATGAAGGCGGACGCTTCACCGAGACACTGGCGAACGGCACCGTCTTCGAGGATCGGCCGCATCCGGGTGTGGGAGCCGGGCGAACGGCTTGTCTTCGGTTGGCGTCAGGCGACCTTTCGGCCGGGCCAGGAGACGGAGGTCGAGGTCACCTTCGAGACCGTCGGCGCACAGACGCGGGTCACGGTCGTCCATCGCGGCTGGGACAGCGTGCCGGACCAGCATGTTGCCCGTCACGGCTTTCCTGACGCGATCTTCCTGCGTCGGCATGGTGAATGGTGGCAGGTTTTGCTCGCGCGGTTGAGCGAACATGGCTCTCAATTCACCTCACGACGTTCCTGAGCCCCGGCGCCGCGTTCTCAGACCGGAGGAAGGGCGCTGCGCGTTGATACAAAGCCTCGGAACATTGCGGAACGGTTCAACCGTGGCTTGGTCGGCAATGAGGGCTTGGATCAGCGCCCTGAGGCTCGGTGAAGTGCTGTCGGCCCCCTCGGCGATAGAAAGCTGACCCGGATGGTGCCAGGGTATAATGTTGCCCTCATGCCTCGTCTCAGCGTCAACCTCAACAAGATCGCGTTGTTGCGCAATTCGCGGCTTACCGGCGTGCCGGACGTGCTGCGCTTCGGCCGGATCGCGCACGATTCCGGCGCGGACGGGCTGACGGCCCATCCGCGGCCCGACGAGCGGCACATCCGCCGCACCGACGTTTTCGGCCTCGCCGAGCTGATGCGGCCGTGGCGCCCGAGTTTTGAGCTCAACATCGAAGGCTATCCTGATCGCCGCTTTCTCGACCTCGTCACCGAGATCCGGCCGGAGCAATGCACATTGGTGCCGGATGCCCCCGACGCTTTCACCTCGGAGGAGGGTTGGAGGCTTGACCCGGCGCAGCACCGTCTCGTCGACGCGGCGCTTGACGAGCTGAAGCCGCTCGGCTGCCGTGTGATCCTGTTCATCGATCCAGACCCCGCGGCGGTTGCGCCGGTGCACAACACCGGCGCCGATGGGATCGAGATCTACACCGGCTCCTATGCCGCCGCGTTCCGCAAGGGCGATTATGCGGCATTGCTGCGCGCCTGCGCCGCGACCGTTGCGCGCGCCGCGGAACTAGGCTTGGTCGTCAATATTGGCCACGATCTCAACCTCGACAATCTGCCCGCGTTGATGGCAGCATTGCCGGAATTTGCCGAAGCTTCGATTGGGCACGAGCTGACCGCTGACGCGCTGGTGATGGGTTTTGCCGCAGCAGTGCGCGCTTACAAAGCCGCGCTCGGCGGTGGCAACTCAATATGACGGCGCAGCCGCGATAGGGCGCCGACGATGCGCTATGTGAGACGGGTACTGCAGCCGGGTGAAACGATCGTCTATGCAACCAAACTGCATTGGTTAATCTATATACACACGATACTGCTTTTGATTGCATGCATTATTCTTGCCGGTGCGGCGATTGCCACCAGCGATAGTCAAAATATCAGCCTGGCCTTCGGAATAGCGGCGGTCATATGCGCGCTGCTGGCACTCTCGGCTGGGCTACGCGCGTTCATCCGGCGGGCAACGACCGAATTGGCGGTCACCGACCACCGCGTCATCTACAAATCCGGTCTGCTTTCTCGGCACACGATTGAGATGAACCGCGACAAGGTCGAGAGCGTCGATGTGGACCAATCGCTTCTCGGCCGCATCTTCGGCTATGGCACCGTGGTTGTGCGCGGCACCGGCGGCAGCCTGGAGCCGATCCGCAATATCGGCGATCCGCTGACCTTTCGCACCTATATCACCGCGAGCCCCGCGGCTTAGTGGTCAAAATCTAACGCATGGTGCCGGCGATGGGCCGCTTCTCGATCCGATTGCAGCCGCTCTAGGTATTCACGCAGATTGTCTCTGACGGTTTGGTTTGTCTTTGGGCGAGGGGCCGGGGCGAGCTGCGCACTGATCGACGAAAGAACAGCGAGTCATCCGAATGCGCTACGGCTTTTATCTCCCCACCCGCGGTCCGACCGCGACACGCGACGGCATTCTCGCCCTGGCACGTGAAGGCGAGCGCCTGGGCTTGCACTCGGCGATGATCGCGGACCACATCGTCCTCCCGGTCGAAAGCCAGTCCACCTATCCGTACACCTTGGATGGCAAGCACCCGAGCGCGGGCGATGCGCTGGAGACTTTCTCCATCCTCGGGGTGGTCGCCGGTGCAACCGAGCGGCTGCGGCTCGTCACCTCGGTGCTGGTATTGCCCTATCGCAATCCGGTGCTGACCGCGAAGATGGTGGCCTCGTTGGATGTGCTGTCCGGCGGCCGGCTCACCTTAGGCGTCGGCGCCGGCTGGCTGAAGGAAGAGTTCGAGGCGCTGAACAGCCCCGCCTTCGAGGCGCGGGGTGCCGTTACCGATGAGTGGATCACGATTTTCAAGCAACTCTGGTCCCAGTCGCCCGCCAGCTTCGATGGGCGATTCTACCGATACTCCGATATCCGCTGCGAACCTTTCCCGGTGCAGAAGCCGCACCCGCCAATTTGGGTCGGTGGGCATTCCCGCGCGGCACTCAGACGCACCGCCCGGCATGGTGATGGCTGGCACCCGGTCGGCGCCGTCGCCGCCTCGCCGTTGCCGCCGCAAGAGATGCGCATCCATCTCGACACCTTGAAGCAGCTGACCGAGGCCGAGGGCCGTGATTTCTCTGCCCTGACGATCTCCTATAAGGCGCCGCTCTACGATACCGGCATTCCCTCGCCGGACGGCTCCCGCCGGGCCTTTTCCGGCGAGCCGGAACAGATCGCCGGCGACATTCGGAATTTCGCAGCGATCGGTGTGCACGAGTTGATCTTCGACTGCCGCGGCCAGTCCATCGCGGAGAGCATCGAGCGCCTGCAGTGGTTTGCCACTGACGTGATCCCGCTGGTCGACGGCGGCTGAGGCGCGCCAACATAATCGCCTACTCCGGCGCTTCTGAGACCTGCGGCGGAGCGGATGCAATCAAACGATCGACCTTTTTAAGCGTCTCGCTGAAGTCGCGCGACGAAAGCTGCAGAGCGCTTTCGAACGGAAAATCGAGCATGCGTACAGTGAGTAGTGCCAGAGTCAGAGACGACGCGAAAACGCCGACCAGGACCGCCTTGGAGAGCGACGCCTCGGCCGCGAATACCAGCATGCAACCGATCAGCGCGAAGGCGAATAAGATCAACAGACTCCAGATGAGCCCCGGGACGCCCTGCCTCATCTGATACAGCCTTGTTTCACGGCTTTGATGGGCCGTGGCGAGCAGGCTCAGCAATTGTCCTCGAATCTGGCTGTCCGCGGGATCCGTATCGACCTTCTCAACCGCTTGCCACAGCGACTGGAATCTGATGTCGGCAGTCTGGCTCTCATTACGCTCCTGCATGTCGCGCCACTCTCGGTCGAGAACGGTCGTCAGGTAGGCGCGCAGACCGTCCAGGATTATCGCTCTGGCTGGGGCCGGTAGACGGTCGCTCAGGATCGCAATCCCGTGCAGGCTGCCGCATTCGCTGTCAATCGCCTGCGATGCGACATTGTAATTGGACCAGACATTGTTGAAAACGAAGGCCAGCAATACGGCAAAAATTACGCCGAGTTGCAAGAAGACTGCATGCCCCACCTCGTGATAGCGGCGAAACGTATCATGGTGAAGAATGCGGTGCAGCAGCACGCATATGAGAGCTGCTGTGAGCCCGGTCCCGAGCACCAGTCCGCCCAGTTCAATGTACGACATCGTCGTTACGCGTCCAGCTCACAAAAGCAGAGCCGCTCAAATTTCTCCCCTTGCATAGGTACCCGGTCGGTGTCGGCGCCGCCTTTCCGTTACCGCCGCAAGAGATCAGGCGCATCTTGGCTCTGGGCAGGTGCTGCCCTTGGCAACCGTAGCGTTCGGGCGGATCTATCCCGTCAGCTTCCGGCGCCGGCGGGAAGCGGCCAGCCGATCCAATTGCAGACGGCCTCCCCCATGACCAGCTCGAGGTCGCGGCCCTTTAGCCACGGCAATTCCTCGGTAAACAAGGTCACGCATTGCCGCCAGGAGCACGGCATGCGGGTAATGTCGGTGCCCCAGAACATCCGCTCCGGGCCAAAGGCGTCAAAACAGCGCTTGAGGTGCGGGTGCAGGCTGCGGAACGGGTACGCGTCCTCGGCGTAGCCGGCCTGACCGGTCGCCTTGATCGCCACATTCGGGTATTTGGCCAAAGCCAGCAATTCCGGCTGGAACCGATAGGCCGCCTCGCCCGTGCTGGCACGCGGCACACCCATGTGATCGACGATCAATTTCAGGCCGGCATGGCGCTCGGCGATCTTGCCGACGGTTGGCAGGAACATCGCCGCGCCGAGCGAAACCGGCACCCCCGCGCGCTCGGCGGCGGGCCACAGCCAGCCGAGCGTGCCGTCGGTGAACCAGGATTGAGGATGCCGGTCGTTGGTATAAAAGCGCAGGCCGAGCCTACCCCTTCGCTCCTTCCAGTGCGCGACGAGGTCGCGGCCGTTCGGGGCGTCGAGGTAGAACCAGCCCATGATCGCAAATCGTTCGGGGTATTTGCCCATCGCTTCGAGCGCCAGCTCGTTCGAATCGGGATCCCACAGCACCGGGTGGATCAGCGCCCGGTCCACGCCGGCCTGATCCATGCCCGCGATCGCCTGTTCCGCCGAGTAGGGCTCCTGACGATGGTGCGCGGACGGCGTGCCCTTTTCCCAGAGATGGATTTGTGCGTCGACGGTCAACATCGGGCTTCCCCTTTTGCGCTCTGTGATCGCATCAGGGTCGCTCAAGACACCGCTAAACGCTAGACTCAACGGGACCGGACACGGCGGCGACGGTGAGAATTTTGATCCATATCCTGTCGGCTCAAATGACCACCTTCGGCGCTGCGCCCTCGGACCTCGCCATCGGTTGCGCGCCCTAGCCGTCACCTAAAGTGAGCATGCAGCCGAGAGCAATGCCAAGGTGGCATCGACGCGGGCCGTGCCGTGGCGGGCGGGGCTGGTGGCGGCCGGAACCAACGTCATGTTCGGCTTTGTGCCCTTAGCGGCGCGCGGGCTCTATGCCGACGGTCTGTCGACCTGGTCGCTGCTATGCTGGCGCTATCTGTTCGCACTGGTAATTGTCTTTGCCGGCATCCGCTTGGCCCGGTTGCGCCTCGGCGCGGCGCTCCGACAAGGTGCCTGGCGCATCGCCCTGGTCGGCGCCAGCCTCGGGGCGGCGCAGACCTTCTGCTATTTCCAGAGCTGCGCTCGCTCGACACCGGCATCGCAGTCCTGCTGTTCTATACCTTCCCGGTGGTGACCCTCGGCGTCGAGCGGTTCTGCTTCAGACGGCAGGTGGCGCTGTCCGTGCTGCTGTGCGTTATTGTGATCTTTGTCGGCGCCGCGCTCATCGCAGTGCCGGGATTGCACAACGGCACGATCGATTCGCGCGGCCTCGCCTGGGCAATTCCCGGCCCGATCATCTACGCCTTCTACCTGGCGGCCAATGCCCGGCTGTTGGGGCGTCACCCGCCGCTGATCGGTGCCGGCTTCCTCTATGGCGGTCTCGCGGCCGCCTATCTCGGCGCTGTATTCTGGTTTGGAGCCTCGCTGCCGGCGAGCGCGCCGGGCTGGCTGTCGCTCGCCTTCCTGGCGCTTGGTCCCGGCGCCGTTGCCGCGGTAGCGCAATCCTATAGCATGCCACGCCTGGGTCCTCCGACCTATGCGATCATCGTCAATTGCGAGCTGGTCACGGTCGTCGTGGTCGGCGCCGTCGTGCTCGGCGAGAAGCTGACCCCGACGAGCGCCTTGGGTGGCGGGCTGATCCTCACCGGGATCCTGCTGCACGGGTGGGTGCGCAGACCACAGCGGGATCGAATTGCCAAAAAGCCTCGCGTCGCGGCTGGTTGACCTGCCGCCGACTCACCGTGAGGTGTCAGACGGTTGGATGGCGGCTCTCTTAATTCTTTAACAGCCGGCAGAAGGTCAGCCCTGAGGTTGCCCCGGCCACTCGCGTTCCGCCACCGGCTGCCGCACCGGATCTAGATACCGCCAGATCTCGGCGTCGCGGCTGTATACATCGGGACGAAATTGCAACGTGCCGTCGCTATCCACAAACGCGGTCTGATAGACCACGAATACCGGCACGGGCGCTGGCGGATTGCTTCGGTTGGTGCCGCCCGTCGCGATCGCTTGATTGATCGTGTCGATCGGTTGCTGCATCAGCAGGGCGGCCAATTCGCGCGGATTCTGCACCCGTATGCATCCATGGCTGATGCGGCGGTTATCGCGGTTGAACAGATCCTTTGACGGGGTATCGTGCAGATAAACGTCGAACCGGTTCTCCATCTCAAACTTGATCTGTCCGAGCCCTGCGTTGGGTCCCGGCAGCTGCTGCAGTCCGCCATTGGGCAGCATCACCATGTTATGCCGCGCCAGATAATTTGGGTCGGACCTGGTCTTCGGCAGGATTTCCTCGGTGGCGATGTCGCCCGGGATATTCCATGGCGGGTTGAAAATTCCATCGATCGTGGCGAGGAACTCCGGGCTCTGATTGCGCTTCTCATCTTGGCCGACACTAACCCGCGTAGAGAAAACCGGCCGATCGGCGCGATAAAATACCAGCCGGGCATCGGCAGCGTTGACCCAGACGCTTTCCGCGGGCAGCCGCCGCGGCAGCCAGCGTTGGCGTTCAAGGTTTACCTCAATCTCGCGCAAGCGGCTCGTCGTGGCCTTGTCGCCGGCCGGGGTGCCCGAGCGATATCTCTGCAAAGCCTGGCGCAGCGTCCGGTAAGTCGGCGTCGTCGGCGCGAGTGCCTCAATCGCCGCTGCCGGATCGGGGCTGCCGATAGCCGTGTCGAGCGCAACAGCCACATCGATCGGCTCGGGCGTCAGAGTCTCGTCATCTGTTCGGTGCTCAACCGGCATCGCGCCGCGGGCCAGCGCGTCAGCATACGATAGAAAGGCGTCTGACACCAACAGTTCGCGGTCAAGCGGCGACAATGCCGCGGTCTGTCGCAGCAGGTTCGCGTGAAACAGCTCAGGGGCGAGACCGTGATCTCCGGCGCCCAACACGGCATTCACCAGTGAATTCGCCTGCGCCTGTCGGGTCGCCCATATTGGCTCAAAGCCATGGCCCGCGTAGAAGCGGCGTAGCAACCCGACATTCAGCCGTTCACCGGAGACGACTAACTCGGGTGCGCTGTCGATCCGCTTGCCGAGTTCAGTGTTGGCGTGCGGCGCCCGCGCGACGACTGCCTCGGGCTGCGGCCCCGCGAGGACTACCGGCGGGGCAGGCGCACATGCTGCGGCGAGAGCGAGCGTCCCGCCTGCGATCGCTCCGACCGACGCCAAACGGCCTCTCATCAAGAGGCTACATGATGAGAACAAGGTAGCCTCACCTAAGCCGGCCAAGCCGGAACCAAACAGGGATTTCGAACGCACTCGTCCCTCGGTCGTACGGGCTATTTTTGGATGATCTGCCGATTCACATCCGCCCGGATCTTCCCGCAGCGCGGGTGCAAACT
>Ga0310916_10001289_pt1 | contig 14810 bp, 12 predicted proteins | sample GREbulkMGLF176_FD_203444 | JGI IMG/M metagenome (GOLD analysis project Ga0310916, IMG submission 203444) | Lab enrichment of tropical soil microbial communities from Luquillo Experimental Forest, Puerto Rico - GRE.bulkMG.LF176 | ecosystem: Environmental > Terrestrial > Soil > Tropical forest >...
TCGGCTTCCTGGACCGTCAAGTGGGAGTTGGGAAAGGCGAACTTTGGCGGATCGGCGAGACCGGGCATGCCCTTCGACCAATGCGAGCCGCCCATCACGATTTGATACCAGTCTTTATGGACTTCCGGCGGGGCGTAGCGCAAATCCGGGACGGCGCCGTCTTCCACCCAAGCCCCGCTGCCGTCAATGCCCGGCGAGTGACAGCCCTCACAATAAAACGAGACGTAAAGTTTTTCGCCGTTGCGAATGGTGTCCACGCTGGCTTTTTGGCGCGGCGGTTTCGGAACGGGCGGAACTTCGATTTGCGGATAGGGGAATGGTACGCTGGCGCCCAGCTTGAAAGCATACAGACGCGTGGGACCCCGCTTCGATTCGGGCGTGGCCATGGTGCGCGCGGGCGCGAACAGGCGCGAGCCGGAGCCCCAACCGACCGAAGTAATGACGTATTGCTCACCCTTCGCGGAAAAGGTCACGGGAATCGAGTCGATCGCAGACTTCGTCCGGATGGACCAGAGTTTTTTCCCCGTGTCGGCGGCATAGGCGGCAAATTCGCCGCTTCCCTGCCCCTGGAAAACCAGGTTCCCGGCGGTCGAGAGAACGCCGCCATTTACGGCGATTTCTTCTTCGACCGACCAGCGCGCGGCCTCGGCGATAGGATCCCATGCGAGAAGGCGGCCAAACAGGCCTTCGCCACTTTCACCAGCTTCGGCGGGAGCTTTGCTGTCCGGGCGGCGATCGGTGGTGGGAATGTAAACAAGACCGGTGAGGGTGTCATAGCTCATGGGCCACCAGTTGTGCACGGTCCACTGGCGACCGCCGCCTTGCGAAGCGGGAATGAGGATGGGCTTTTGCGTTTGCAAGTCGTAACCGGAAGCCCAAATCGTTCCGACCAGCGGTTTGGCGGAAAGCAGCTTTCCGGTTTTCGCGTCGAGAATGTAGAAGAATCCGTTCTTGGGGGCGGTCATCGCCACGTGGCGCCGTTCGCCGTTGATCATCAAGTCGGCCATGAGAATTTGATTGTTCTCGTTGTGCACGCCCTCGGTGCCGGTCTGAAAATGCCAGACGTATTTTCCGGTTTCCGCGTTGACGGCAATGATGCATTGCGAGAAAAGTTTTTCCCCGGTGATTTGCGTGCCTGCCAATTCTCCGTAACCGACATCCGCACCCGCAGTGCCAAAAATCACCAAGCCCGTGGCGTCGTCATAGGTGATGGCGTGCCAGACATCGCCACCGCCAATCTTCCAGGCGCCTTCGCCGTTCCAGGTTTTCGCGGCCATCTCGAGTTCTTTGGTTTCATACGGCTTGGAGGGATCGCCGGGGACCGTCCAGAAACGCCAAACTTCTTTGCCAGTCTCGGCGTCGTAAGCAGCGAGCGCGCCACGGACAGCATCGTCCGAACCGTTGTAGCCCATAAGGATTTTTCCTTTGGCCACACGAGGCGCCCCGGTGATCCCCGTTTGCGTGGGCTCGCAAACCGTGGCTTCCCAGATTTTGGCGGACGTAGCGGCGTCAATGGCAATGAGGCGGCAATCGCCCGTACCCACGTAGACTTTTCCGTTCCAGACGGCCACGCCGCCGTTGGTGCGTGCGGAATAGGAGCCGTTTAGGGCTTGATCCAGCCGGATTTGCGGATCGTATTTCCAGATGAGCCTGCCGGTGGCAGCGTCCACGGCATAAACCTTCGAGAGGGGCGCGCCAGCGTAAATAACGCCATCCACGACGATGGGTTCGGAAACCACGCCCATTTGACCATCGTAGTCCAGATACCAGGCCAGGCCCAGATTGGCGACGTTCGATGAGTTGATTTGCTTGAGCGGGCTGAAGTGCTTGGAATCGTTGGTGCGGCCGTTTACGAGCCAGTTGACTCCGGTCGTGGCGTCGGAGGCGATGCGTTCGTCATTCACGCCGCCCGGCCCGATCGCGACGGGAGCCGCGGCAGAGGGCGAAAAATGCAGCGCCAGCGCAACCCCAATCGCCACAAGAACGAGTGTAAGACCCAAGATTCGCCGTGCTTGCATGCTGAAACCTCTCTCCGAAGTTGAAATGCGCCCCTTGCCCTTGATGGGAGAAAGGTCACGCGTTCCGGCTTCGCGCGGGATGACCGGATGTCATGTTAGGTGCGCGGCGGAAGGAAAGTCAAACACGCACCAACGCCGCGGCCAGCCAGTCTGAAAAACCGCAAAATGGCAGGGCGGGCTCGCGCGGTAGAGCCCATCCGTGTCAACCCACCACCGACAGGAAAACGAACAACTTGGACATCTATCGAGCATGCCGCCACAAGCTTCTTACCTGCCGGACAGGTAAGAAAATCACAACGACGAATCGCAGGCAAGCGGCCAGCCTGCCCGCTTACATTCCCCGGCCTCGAAAAGTCCTTGCCTTCTCTTGCCGTTTCTCCTCGTTCACGCCCTTCACAAGAAGCCCAAGGCAGTAGTGACGTCTCCACAACAAAAGCAGGGACGTGTTTCGAAGACCCGCCGAGATCAAAGCGACTAAAGCTCTTTTGCACCAAAGAATCCTAGGAAATTTATTCGGTCTTTACCGAAGCCACGGGCGACGTTTATGCTGTCGGGCACCAGGCTGGCGCCGGATTCCCCAACCAAGCGCTTATCGAACACTGGAACGCAACTAGTTGGAGCGTTGTCTCCAGCCCCGCCGATCCTTCCGCTTCGGTACTCCCTGTCGGAGTTACGGCGACGTCTTCGATACTGACTGTCGTGGGCGAGCAAGAGACGGACACCGTGCCTTACACGACCTTTGTGGCTGCGGGAGTACCGGGCGCTGAATCCATACAGACAACTCCCAACGGGGGCACCGGCGAAAACGACCAGTTTGCCGCTGCGACAACGGCCGATGGCGCGACCTGGGCAGTCGGGTGGGACATCAACACTTCCAATCACGATCCGCTCATCCTGCAAAGTCAGAACGGCGTGTGGTCTGTGGTTTCGAGCCCGAGCCTCGGGACGGGGTCGGACACCGGCTTCGCAGCGATTACCTCCACTCCCGGCGGTGGCATGTGGGCGGTTGGCGTAACGGCGCCGGCGAAAGGCGGGGGCAACTACTCGACCCTCATTGAATATCATCCGTAACAGTTGGCTTGTTGGCTCGTCGTGGCGTAGTTGAGGGCTCGGGCGGCTGACTGCCCGAGCCTTTCTTGTTCCTCCTCCGGAGCTTGCGATTACAAAAAATAGGGATGGTAGGCCTGGGCTTAAGGCCCAACCACGTCGAAGGGCCGCATCATTTCGTTGTCCTCGTGTTCCGCGATATGGCAGTGAAGGACATACCGGAACCGCTGCCCAGCTTCGACCGGTGTGCCTGCCGCCAGGTCGAACTTGGCGATGATTCGGTTGACGATTCCAGGCATGGCGCGGATCGTATCCTTCAATGCGGGCTTTCGTTCGGATCCGGTGGCTGGGGCGGCGCGGTAAAAAGCAGTTGGCCCGGAGCAGTAGACACATGCCATCCACTGATGGTGAGATACTCTCTGACGTATGGGAGTCGCCCGATGACCGCAGCAGATTTTCGCAGGATTGCGCTGAGCCTGGAGGGCGTGGAAGAGTACTCTCACGCAGGATTGCCGGCCTTTCGTGTAGGTGGCAGGAAATTTGCCTCGCTGGCTTCGCAAGCACAGGGCTACGGAAACCTGATGCTTACGCTCGAGCAGCAGGCGGCCTTTGTGGACGAGGCGCCCGAGATTTTCCTGCCGATTCCCGGCGGCTGGGGAAAAATGGGACACACCCATATTCGCCTGGCGGCAGCGAGTAAGGATGTACTGACGGGAGCACTCCAAACCGCGTGGAAACTGCGAATTGAGAAGAACGCAAAGACACGTGGGAAAAAGCGCTCTTTGCCTCCGCGAAGCGGAGTGGCAAACGAGAAACGCGGGAGGCGATGACCTGTGGTAGGCAGTCTGGCCGTATCGGCGACAATACTCCCGCGTGGTTATTGAACTGTGACGTTCCAATCGACCAATAAAGAATGCTGAAAACTTCGATATCCCCGATGCTCTCAGTCCGACGAGGAGCGGAAGCGGTGGAATTCTACAAATCCGCCTTTGCTGCAAACGTTGTGTATCGTATCGATGCACCTGATGGCGCGGTTGTCGCCCGCCTCTCCATCGATGGCGCAGAATTTTGGGTGGCCGATGAGTCTCCCGAGCACAAGAACTTCAGTCCCGAGACGCTTGGCGGCGGAAGCGTAAGGATAGTGCTAATCAAGGACAACCCAGATGACGCGTTCGCAAAGGCAGTTGCGGCGGGGGCGGCCATCGTTTGGCCGGTGGGAAATCAACATGGCTGGCGGATCGGTAGAGTCGTCGATCCGTTCGGACATCATTGGGAGATCGGTAAGCCCTTGTCGTGATCTGCACTATGGCCTGCCGAAGTCCTGCGTGCGCAATTGATCCGCTCACACCGGGATTGTGTCGAGTTGGTCGGCAAACAAGACGTAATCTGGTTTTCTCTGGTTTTCTCGGGAGCAATTCACCGACGCATCCGTTGTCGTGCCCAGCTTCGCTGCGGTTTGCCGGCGAGCGCGTAAACCACATTCTATAATTCGCACTCGGCCTTCGGTCCGAGCGCGGTTCGGATCAACGCTGCAACAGTCTAGTCCGCCTGTCGCTAGGCCGACCCCGTTAGGACATCAGCCGGAAACAAGGGTTCTATGAGTCGAGAGGGAGCGCCGCGAAGGCGGCCCTAGTCCCAATTCTTAAGCTTCGGCCAGACCTGCAGCAGAGGGCCAAACCTCGGGCGGCGGCACAGGTAGACGTCGAAATGCTCATACGGCATGGAGAGGGGATGGAACACGGTGCCAACTTCCTCCACGCTGTCAAATTTCTGCGAGAGGGTTTTGTACTCGTCGCCCATCACGATCATGCATTCGCCCGTGTATCCGCGCGGTCCCCAATAGTAGTAGTTCTGGTGTCCGGAGATGGCGGGAGGCAAACCCATCTTTGCACCGAAGAAATCGATGGCACCGGCCTGACCGTAGTTCTGGCCAAAGATCGCGCATCGTCCCCGGTCGCCAAGGGGAAGCTTGAAATAGGCCTCGGCAACCACCTGGGCCATTTCTTTCCAGCCAAACTGGTCGGCGTAAAGTTGGGGCAGGGGGCCTTGTTTGTGGTTTTCAATTTTCGGCGGCGCGAGATGCGTGAATTTCGAATAGGCGATGTATTGATCGACAGTCAGCATAGGGAAATATGCAAAGGGGGCGAAGATTGCTCCCGTTACGACGAGCACGGCAAGGTACGCTGGTTTGAGCCAAGTCCACGAATGACGCTCGACCCAATCCTGAAAGCCAACGGCTCCCGCGGCAAACAACATGGGGTAAGCCGGCGCCATGTAATAAATACGGCCATGCAGGACAAGCATGCAAAACAAAACGATCAGAAAGGTCCACCCGAGGACGCGAAGGCCGATTCCGTTGCGGTCTCTCAGCAAATACCCCACCCCGGCGATCCAGAGCGGCGCGGACAGCGGATGCATAATCAGTGCCTGCGTTAGGATAAAGACGATCCAATTGAGCTCCGTGTTGCGCCCGCTTGCCTGGACGCTGCGCAACAGCTCAATGGTTGGGAAGTGCCGGTGAATTTCCCAAACGAGATTCGGTAAAAAGATCAAGAAGGCAACCAGACTGCCAAGCCAAATCCACGGTTGCGTGAAGTGCCGGCGATGCTTGGTTAGAAGCAGGCCGAGGAACAGACCGAACCCGAAGAACAGCGTGGAATGTTTGTTCTGAAGGCCGACACCCGCAACGAGCCCGAACAGGAGCCAGAGTTTCGGACTGGCGCCATGGAAGATTTTCAAAACGATCAGCGCGCAACCCGTCCAAAAGCAAGGCTCAAACACATTCATGGTAAGCAGGCTGTCGATGCCGAGATAAAGCGGCGCCACGATGATGGCGATGCAGGACAGCGCAACGCCGTACCGCCGGGCACCCAGCTCGCGGGCGATGAGCCCGGTGATTCAGTCCCGCTGCTACCGCCGGCAGAAATCTCAGCGCAGGCAACGAATCGCCCAGCGTGACGCGTTCGAACCAGGTGACCACGGCAACGAGCGGCGCTTGATCGACGTAGCCCCAGTCCAAGTGGTGGCTACAGGCGAGGTAATACAGTTCGTCGACAAAATACCCGTAACGGCCGCTCACGAGGATGTGAAAAAAAAGAGTACGAAGGCGAGCCAGCCGATGAGCGCCCAATCTCCGCTACGGGACTTGCTCCCCGGTCGCGCCGACTCGATCGTGGTCACAATTGGTTGAGCGTCCATGAAGACCTCGGATGGGTGAACCGTCGCGATCGCTCAAATAGCCCCGCTTCGAAAGCATGTAGCACATAGCCCCGGATTCCATGTTGGCTTCTCGTTCCGCTGAGCTACCACGTACCCCAAGAGAAAGCCGCAGCGTGCGAATTTCGCTCCGGAGTCGAAGTCGAATGGTTGGTTCATGTCGTCCTGGGGCTTGTGGTAGATGGTCTGACGCCATTTAGTAATGATCTCCACAGGCTTAACCTTGGGGTCGCCAGACTTTATGCCGGCGCTGAAGAAGATCGAAGGTATGCCCTGCTTCACAAATGAATACTGATCGCTGCGAATGAAAAATACCAAGTCTGGGACGGGATCGGGGCTCACGTCGAGCTTGAGCCGGTCGGCGGCTTCGTGAGCCGCGGCACCGAGAGTCGAATGCTCGCTGCCACGGGGGATTACATCTTCGATGGGCCAGAGCAGAGCGGCGTTGCCGTCAATATTGATGTTGGCGACCAACCCATCTTTCGCCACTGTGGGGTAGTGCGCAAAATAATCTGAACCCAGTAACCCCTCCTCTTCTCCTGTCACGGACACAAAGAGGATGGAACGACGCGGATGCGGTTTCATCTGGCTATAGGCACGCGCAATTTCCAAAAGAGTTGCTGAACCAGAAGCGTAGTCTAATGCGCCGTTGTAGATTTTTTTTCCGTTGACCGGCTCGCCGATCCCGAGATGGTCCAAATGGGCAGAGTAGACGACATACTCGTCTCGCAGTTTTGCGTCACTGCCTTGCAGGCGAGCCACGACGTTTGGGCTCGAAGCCGCCGGGCAGGGGACGCGATATTCGATCGTCGCCGACGTTCAGCTCAAGGGGATTGCGCGCGCGCTGACGCCCCTGGCCCCGCCAATCGTGCGGGCGCGGTTGAACAGATTCGTGCTCGAGCCGATGAGGGCCGCTGTCGAGAGTAGGTCGCGAAGGCAGTAGGGCCCGACTAGCCGACAAAGGCAAAAGACGGGATTAGGATGACACAGATCTCCACGCAAGAGTTCGAACGGCTGCCACTGCGCGTTCACGATTTTCTTGCCGGTGTACCGCTTCATGACGTGGGGGCCGTCGATCTGCCGCGTACGCGCTCTGGCATCACCCTGGATGACTTTCTACGGAAGTCAAGCGCGCGTCCGTCCCGGAGCTAAGCCGCCGAGCACATCTCCACAGTGTCAGCCTACCACGCATACAAAAGAAAAGGACTTAAACCGTATCGAAGAGCCTCTCTACAATCGTTATACCTGTTTCACAGGTAGAGATCACAGGTAGGAATCACAGGTTGCGTGCGATAACTTCAAGTCTCAACTTCCAACTTGCCCGTCACCCGGGATCCGCATGGCTCGCTTTCGTCCCTGCCGATCTTAGGGGCGATTCAAGAACTGTTCGATTTCGATGGTAAGTCCGCCCGGTCCCTTGAGATAAGCGGTGCGTGTGCCCCAAGGTTTGTCTTGCGCTTCGATCGGTTCTGCGCCTCGGCTCGTGACCGAACGGTAGTCGGCATCGCAATCTTACTGTCAAACCCTATCGTAACGATGCTATCGTCGGTCGCAGCATCGAGAATCACACCAAGCTCCCCGAACGAAAGCCACACCATTCGCTCGTTATTGAATACAGGAGAGATTTGCCACACTTTCTCGAACCAGAGAGCAGCAGCCCGTAGGTCACGTACGCTGCAATGCAGGTGGGATAGTTTCATTGGATACTCGGGGCTGGTGGCGCGAGCCCCTTGTTTGTGAAACAGACCAATCCAGCGGTGAAGCCGACGGCAGGCATTGACCCGTAAGAAATGGAAGAAATAGGAGACAGTCCGTGTCCGGGAGGAGAAGCCCGGCTCCGAGACGGGTCGAGGCAAGGCAATGGCAGGGCACGACCTTACGCCCGTTCGTCCTTTGTAAAATACAAAAGACGCAAGCTCGTCGCTATTGTAAGGATGAGGTCACCTCGGTCCTGTGCGCTGAGCGGCTTCTATTGCAGCTTTGGCCGACTTCAAAGTTGCTTGAGTCTCGCGAGCAATTTTGGCCCGTGCGATCAGGTTGAGGAGCATGGCCCTCAGGGTTTTTGTCGAGTAGTAATGGCTGATCTCCACCTTTGTTGAAGACTTGCCGAGTTTTTGAAACGTGGTTTCCACCCTGTAGTCGTCGAGAATCTTGCTAATCCCAAACGTGTCGTGCGGCATTACGGTGACGATCTTCTCCAGCGGGACTATCTCGATGTCCTTTTCAATGCAGGTGTGCTTCCCACCAGAAAGATGGCACTGATATGACACACCCGGCTCGCGAAACGCCTTTCCAGCAAGCAGATCAACCTTGAAGACGCGAGGATGGAACTCGGGGATTTTGGTCAGATCCATGCTGAACGACCACACTGCCTCCAGCGGCGCGTTGATGACGACTTCCTGCTTGGATCGAAACGGCGGTGGCATAACTATTCCCCTGCTATAACGGAAGCGCTCAGAAGCAATATAGGCCCACCGAGCACATCTCCACAGTGTCAACCTACCACGCATAAAAAGGATAACAACTTAGATAGTATCGAACATCCTCCCTACACGTGTTTTGCACGTTTCACAGGTAGAGATCACAGGTAGGAGATGCAGGTAGCATCACGGCCCTTCGCGTCAGGAATGCTGCAAACAAAGCAGCCTCTGACTCGCATTCTATCCCGCGGCCATCGTGATTAAAGCCCCGCCCAGTACAATCCAGAGCGAATCGACCCTCTTCGTAATTGCCAGCGCGAATGCTAGAACAGTGCTGGCGATGGTCAGGTTGGTCGAGACTTTGGAAGGCTTGGCCCGAGTTGCTCCATGATGCGGCCGACTCGGGTTAACAAGCACGAAATCAGCTCAGGGTTTCTCTTCGCTTCGTTCAGAGGTGAAGCGATGTAAGTACAAACCCTGAAACCCGGGCTACCTTCTCGGCTCATACCGCATCGCCACCGCCCCCGAGCCGAACTCGAGCCGGCGACCGCCACCCTGCCTCCATCATTTCGTAAGTCACCCGGCCAAGGAGGAGGGCATCGGCCTGGGCAAGGTTCTCGACCGCGTTACGATGCAAGTCTTCGTCCGGGATCATTACTCGATGATCGCAGCACCCGTCCAATGTGACGTTGATGGAATACCGAAGGGGTCGCATTACGCAGCTGTTCCCGCTCTTGAACCTCGTGATGCTACAACCGATGATAGCAACCATTGAACCCGGCGAGGTAGCGTCAGCGGCGAGAGTGGCCGATAGCAGCACGAGAGAGCCGTCTGCGGCAAAGATAGGGCGCCAACCAGCCTTACCACTAGAAATCTCGGGGCAGCAAGGAACGCCCTGCACCCAGCCCTTACGCCAGAAATACGAGTCGTTCTTTCTCCGGGAGAGAGACTGGCAGTCGCACAGCCAGCCAAGAATTGCAGCAGCTCACTTAGAAGACTTTCCGCGATTCCAGATTTGCTTCGATATCCTGCTTCGTCCGCCAGACCGGTCGCATCTCTTTTTTCGACATAAGCTCTGTCTGATCCTGCAGGTGTGGCGATCCTTCCTTTGACCAATTGCCGTAGCTGAGCAACGCTTCCGCATGTACCGGGGTTGAGAACTCAATGACCGCGAAATAGGTATCGCCACTGGCACCCGGTGCCTTCCCGTTGACGAACGGGCCGGGGCCTACGGTTCGGATCGCCCCCATGATCGAGGGCGCACCATTGCCCGGCAGGTCGAGCGTTCCACGTCGGAAACGCAAGACATCCCCCCACTGCACGTGCAGCGATCCATACTCTTTTCCAATCTGCCCGGCCACTGTATCGAGCGCCGCCGCGGCTCTCGCCGGATCGGCGAATCCTCGTGGCGTCGTTAGGGGCTGACTATCGTCCTCGGGAACTGCATAGCCGCCAATCGCCTCAAAGTTGCTTCCCGCTTGCAGCAGGAAGCGATAGAACAGCAGCGTACCGTCACTGGTGGTCTCCGCTTGGCGGTCCCATTTCGCCAGTACAGCAGCGGCCTGCTTGGCTCGCTCCGTACCAAACTTCTGCACCGCCGCGATCAGGTCATCGGCGAAGTGATCGGCTGTCTCGACGTAGGTCGAAAGCTTGCCCGCCTTCACGTCGTTGAATGTGAGTTTGCCGGGCTGCGACAAAATCCGAATGCTGCGCTGTGCGCGGGCGGTCAGGCCGATCGGCGCCGCAAAGTTCGGCGCGAACTTCGTTGCGTCGAGCAGTCGCGGGTACGTCGAGGTCCAGGGAACGTCATTGCAGTTCTGAACGAAGCCGCTGGGTGGGTCGATGACTTTTGGCACCTCTTCGTACGGATGGATGGTTGACGCGATGAGGTCGGATCGGTCTCCTGGCACAACGCCATTCCAATACTTGTAATCGCCCATCGCGTGAACCGGAACCGTCGCGTTGTACAGGTAAAGGATATGACCGTCGCGATCTGCATATGCCGTGTTGAAGAGAGGTAACTGCTGCATGCGCGCGGCGTCCTCCCACTGCGCCAGATTGTGGGCCAATGCCATCCGCCAGAACTGCTCAAGCAGCTGCGGCCTGTCCAGCGCCGCGACACGCATCGCCACTGTCATGCCATTGCGATCTGCGACCACCGGTCCATGCACCGTTCGTCGGATCACGAGCGGCTCCTCGCCGATCGTGCCGTCGGTGTTGCGGACCTTGATCACCTCTTTCTCGATCTCGAACTGCCGGGTCTTTCCGTCCAGCACATATCCCCCGTCTTTCAGCGTCAGGCGGTAGAGGTCGGCTTCGTCCGGCCTATTGGTCGTCTGCGTCCACCCGAGGTAATCGTTGAAACATTGCCGCAGAACGGGGAAGCCCACCCAAACCGCGCCGTAGGAGTTCACGTTTGGCGCTACCGTGAGTTGCACCTCGAAGTAGGTGTGCATGCCTCCCCATTCGAGATGCGAGTTGCTCAACAGCATGGCGTGGCCTGAGGCGGAACGGGCTGGGGCAATAGCCCACTCGTTCGAGCCGTGGACTTCCGGAGCTGCGGCCTTTAGCCGTGCGTCGAGCTTCGCTTGATTGATGATCCAGTCGAAATGAATAACGCGTTGGACGTGGGCCAGCACGTCCTCGACGGTAACCGGAAGCACAGCCTTCGTCGGCGCGCTCAGACCGGCCTTGTGCTCAGCGGCCCATCCGTTTATGCCGTCGACAAAAGCGCGCAGCAATGGCGCGAACTCTGGACTTTGCTGCGTCGCCCACAGTTTGGCACGCTCTGGAATGCCATTCGTTCTCACCCAGCGATCCGAATCGAGGTAGACCGGGCCGTAAAACTCTGCTCCCCGCCCGCGGGCCTGCGCGTAGAGGCGGAGAAGAAGCTCGGAATGCGCTTCCATCTGCGAATAGCCATAGGCGTAGAACAGGCTCGGATAATCGGGCGCGTTGATGTGCGGGATGCCGTAGCGGTCCCAGAGGATTTCGGTTCCCCTTGAGGGGACAGCCGCCGCAAGGCTGGGCATCGACGTGGACATGACCGCGAGACACAGCGCGAGAGGCAAAACCAGGCGGAAGACTTGGGCTTTGTTAGAGTAAGTCGGCTTCATGAGGACCTCCGCCATTCGAATGTTGGGGGCAGTTTCGATGAATCATATGCTTCCACTGAGCCTATGAGTACAAATTCCTAGCTAGAACGAGACACGGAAACATCGTGCACCGCGAAGCTGCCGTTAGTGCTTCTGGTACCGACAAACGCGCTTGCAGCCGGTCAATTCCTGGATGGTCGGCTTAACTGGCCAATCGTGATGCCCGCGCGACCTTAACTCACGCAAAATCTAAACTTTGAAGGCGCGTTCACAGATTGGACCAGTTAAGCCGAAAATTACCGGCCAAACTGTTGATTGAAGGAAAGATACCTGTAAAAACAGTTTGGACCGGTAATTTTTAGCAACACGGAAGCTGAGCCGTTCGGTGATCTGCTACTGACCAGTCGTCCCTAATCGACCACTCGGTCAGAGTATCGGTACACGGAGGAGAAAATGGCTGAGAGCAGGACGAGAGAGCCGTCTCCGGGACGATATGGGCTGGCCCAGCCCCTACCACCAGAAAAACGAGAGAGTCCGTCTCTGGCCTTGGGCACTCAGTGGTTGAACGCGATCTGCTTCCACCCATCGCGCTTATTTTGTATCCCGCCGTGTCAACCTACCACGGTTTGGACAGAGAAGCACTTAGGCCGTATCGGGCTTACTCTCCACACGTCTTTTACACGTTTCACAGGTAGAGATCACAGGTAGGAATCGCAGGTTGACGGGCCACACTGAAGTTCTTCAGCCATCGCGAAGCCCACAACGATCTGCTCTTAAATGAACGAAGCAGCTCATGCCCCGCAAACCGCTGTTCAGCTACAATAGCGCGCTAACCGGAGGTCTTATGCGAATGCGGATCTGTGCCGCTGTTGTCACTTTGTGGTGCTTGTGCGGTTCTGTCCTGGGCCAAAGTTCTGATCTGTCAAAAGAAGTCAAAAAATACATCAAAGTAGACGCTCCGAAAGTGGTGCTGGCGCATGTACGCGTGATCGATGGTACCGGGGCTCCAGCAGTTGAAGACCAGAATGTGGTCATTGCGGGCGGAAAGATCACCGCGGTCGAAAAGGGCGCTGATATGAATGCAATTGGGGGCGTCACCTTGCTCGACCTGCGCGGCTACACGGTGATGCCGGGCATCGTGGGAATGCACAACCATCTTTATACCGGTGTCCGACCGAATCTCGATTTCGAGGAAAACCAGGAAGGGCCAGTCCTAGCTCAGCAGATGACCTTTTCTTCTCCGCGACTCTATCTCGCTGCTGGCGTGACCACGATGCGCACGACGGGCAGCATGAATCCCTATGCTGACCTTAATTTGAAACACGCCATTGAAGCCGGCACACTTCCCGGTCCGCATATGGACGTGACGGGGCCATTCCTGGAAGGAGCGCCGGCTGCCCATATCATCGAGCAACATGAACTCAGTGGCCCGGACGAAGCGCGACAAATGGTCGAGTATTGGGCGGACCGCGGGGCAACGTCCTTCAAGGCTTACGTGCACATCACAAGGGCTGAATTGAAAGCCGCCATTGCAGCGGCCCACGAGCGCGGCCTCAAGATTACGGGGCATCTTTGCTCGGTCACATACTTGGAAGCAGCGGAGCTTGGCATCGACGACTTGGAGCACGGTTTTTTCTATAACTCGCAACTCATTCCCGACAAGAAAGCGGATGAGTGCAAACCAACCTCGATTTTATACACTCTGGAACACATGGATCCCCACGGTCCTGAAGCGAACCATCTTATCGATATTCTTGTGAAGCACCATGTGGCGGTTACCTCGACTCTGCCGGTGCAGGAGAATCGAATTGCGAACCGCGTGCCATTGCGACAAGCGGTGTTGGACGCAATGTCGCCGGATGCGCGTGAGGCGTACCTCATCGCGAGAAATCGAGCGGCAAATCCAGCACCGCAGCACGACTTTGAGATGCTCCTCAAACGCGAGATGGAATTGGAGCGAGCATTTGTCGCTGCGGGAGGGTTGCTGATGACCGGGCCCGATAGCTCGCTCTATCGAGGAAACATTCCGGGATTCGGGGATCAGCGCGGCATCGAACTGTTGGTCGAGGCCGGATTCTCACCGACCGAAGCCATCAAAATTGCCACCATGAACGGAGCAATCTACCTCGGCAGGCAGGACCAGATCGGATCCATTGCAGCCGGCAAGAATGCGGATCTCGCGCTCATCAAAGGCAACCCAGCCACCCGGATTTCAGATATTGAAAACGTAGAAATCGTCTTTAAGGACGGCGTTGGCTACGACTCGCAGAAGCTTCTCGATTCGGTGAAAGGACACTACGGGCAGTATTGATCGCACGGGAGACGGGGCACAGGCATCTCGGCCGACGCCCTCAGCGAACTCTCCTGTTGTTTACTTGGGGCTTAAAGCTCATCCACACAGCTTGGTCCACGATTCATTCGAGCTTTTGATGGAAACGCCCGCTGCTGAGCAGTCACTGACAGATGCGCATCGTGGCTGAGGGCAGGACGAGAGCGCCCTCTCCGTGACGATACGCTGTCACAGCGCTTGCCAGCAGAAAAAAAAGTCCGTCTCCCTGCATGAGGAAGCGTTCTGAAGCAACTTGGGCCCATGGTGCATCTCCACAATGTCAACTAACGACGTTCGGAAAGATAACAACTTAGATCGCGCGCATCTCATCCCTATACAAGGAAACACAGGTAGGAAACCACAGGTAGAAAATTACGCGGGAATTTGGCAGAGGGCGCTAAGTTATTGAAATGAATGGTAGGCCCGGGAGGACTCGAACCTCTGACCTCTTCCGTGTCAAGGAAGTTACAGGCTACTGGCACACGCAGAATCAACAGGTTAGGGTTGCGTTTGTCGGCAACCGTTGGCTTCATTGGGCAGTGTTGGCTTGCTTTTGTTCAACGATTTGTTCGACGGGCCGGCCTCGCTTTTTCCTATTCCCTCCGCGTCCCGCTCCGCAGCGTTGACGCGTGCCTACGCGCTGGACCCTTCATTGAGGAGCCACAATTTTTTCCATTCGCACCAA
>Ga0310916_10001295_pt1 | contig 14779 bp, 10 predicted proteins | sample GREbulkMGLF176_FD_203444 | JGI IMG/M metagenome (GOLD analysis project Ga0310916, IMG submission 203444) | Lab enrichment of tropical soil microbial communities from Luquillo Experimental Forest, Puerto Rico - GRE.bulkMG.LF176 | ecosystem: Environmental > Terrestrial > Soil > Tropical forest >...
CAGCGTGCAGGTCAGGTGGCCCGCGCTAATGAAAAGCGCCGCACCAAAGGCGGCAAGTCACTGGCTCGGCTATAAGCGCCTTAGCCGAGGGTCATCGACTGAATTAATCGCCACGCCTTCCCTTAACGCCCGGCGGGCGGCGCACCGGCGCTGCCAAGCGAACGCCACGCCGAGTGCAACTAAGGCCACGCAGCCAAGCACGATGCCGAGCACTATTTTCAGGACCAGTGTCATGGACGCCCCAAAGGGACACGTGTCTCCTGATATTGTCGCGCCGAGTACCGCGCAGACAGGATCGCTGCGCTGTATTCGTGACAGGCGTCACGCGGCAGTGGTAACGCAAACGAAAGACGCCGCCCGGAGGCGCCCTTACGTACAGGGTCGCCCGGTCTATCGCACTGAATAGATGCGCTCAGCGCCCGTTCCCACCATTGCGCCCGTGCTCGTGCTGCCACACATCAAGCGGCTCGATGACTGTTTCGCGACTTTCTCGTACGCGTGGTCTGCGGGTGTGGCGCTTTGCCGGGAGATTCGCGCGCCTGATCGGCTGGAATATGACACTCAGGAACTCGCGCTACGGATGTGCTCGAGATGCGACAGGAAAGCTGCGGAGCGGTGGCGGTTGCGAGGCGCAGGCCGCGTGCGTTGCTTCCGGTCTTCGATGGCGTCATCCGCCACACGATACGCCCTATCCAGAGCTTGCCTTTCGGGACGGGATGGACGCCTCGAGACTTACCCACCTCCTTCGTAATGCCGCGCTCGGTATGATGATTGTGCCTGCAGTTTCATCCGAACATGCTTCAGACGCGGGCTGCGGCTCGATCGTGTGACCTGCAGCGTATGGGTAAGGGGGTCGAAGGGACACGCCGGGTTTGACTTCCGCGCTCTTTGATTGCGGCCAAGGCCGAAACCCAAGCGGCCCTCACTACGCTCGCTCGGTCAGTCCTCTTCGAGGAGGCAGAGGCAGGCACAAGCGTGCTTGCAAAGGACCGCACGCCCGTTAAGAATCAGGACGGTGACTGGTTCAGCCAACACCACCATTCGGCTGTTTGCGGCTCCGTGAGGTTTTGCCGCGTGTGCGCCGCGTTGACGCGGTGTGTGACTGGCCGGGTTCAAGGTCTTGAAGACACTCTCTGAGCCGGCCCCCTGCTGAAATGCCCAGACTCACAAAGGGGCCCTTTGATGGGCACGAATAACTTCTTTCGACCACGCGCTCTGTTGGCTGAGCTAGTCTCTCCTGTCCGTACCAGGTTAGAAACCGAGTCTCCTTCGATCAGCGCATTTTGGCTGCTGCTAGTGCTCGTCGTCTCCGTTCTGCTGACTGCACCGTTCATAATTACTTTCCGTTGGTGGGATGAGGGAATATTTCTGCTCGGCGCCGAGCGTCTGCTGCATGGGGATCGTTTGTACGCCGACTTCTTTGAGTTCTTGCCACCTGGCAGCTTCCTGATCACGGCGGGCTGGCTCGCGATGGTTGGTACTTCCTTATGGTCTGTCCGGTGCCTTGCGATACTTGTCATTGTCGGCGTCTCGTGCTTGATCTATCTGACGTGCCGATCGGTATTAAAGAACGCTGCAGCATCGGCACTATTTGCTCTCGCTTGGCTGGTATTTTCCTTGTATCAAGGGGGGTGGCTCGTTCAAATCAGCCACCATTGGTTCACTACACTGTTTTCAATGATATCGGCCAGGGCGGCAATCGCCCGCACCGAGCGGGAACAGCGGTTGCTACGGGGGCCGCTTGTCGCAGGATTAGCTGCCGGCGCCGCAGCGATGGTGACCCCAACTCAGGGGGTTGCCGCTGCGTTTGCGGCCGCGACGGCCTATCTAAACGTGCGGCGGTACCGCGCTGAGACGGCCATTTTCGTGCTCGGATGTACCATCGTGCCCATCGGTATGCTGGGCTATGTTCTCGCTCACGGTACTCTGATTGATGCGTACCAGGATGTCATTGTGTTTCCTGCGACACGTTATCTTGCGGTCAACGATGTCCGTTATGCCCCCGATGGAATACGCAGCAACATCGTGCTGGCAGGGTTGTTCCCCCTAGCGACCTTGCTGACGATCGCTACACTCGTAGCGACTTGGCGCACTTGTTATCGAGACCGAAAATTCTACGTTTGCATCGCGTTTGGTCTTGCAGGCTGGGTGGGCGTCGCCACGAGGCCAGACTTCTTTCACATCATTTGGTCAGCGCCTCTCCTATGCCCACTGATCGCGTACTGTGCCCGCAGCCTGATGCAGACGTGGCGGCCATCATATCGCTACATGCCAGTCGTCGCTGTCGTTTTGCTCTGCATACCGTCGGCATATCAGTTGGAACAGGCGTTGAGGCGAGCGTTGCGTGCACAGGTCGTTGAAACGCCGCGCGGGGAAGTTACGTACCAGAGTTACGCAGCTACAGCTAACCAACACAAAATCGTTACCTGGTTGACAGCGGCGTCGGCGCAAGACAAGTTCTTCTTCTACCCAGACCTGCAGATGCTGCCATTTCTGGTCCGGCGCACACAGGTGTCGCGATATGATTTATTCGTCCCGCAGTACACCACGCCCGCGCAATATCAGGAGGCCTGTCTCGACGTAATGCGTCAGGCCTCGTGGGTCGTCATTAACCGGAAATGGACGGAAAACCCCATATACTGGAAGGAGCTGGGCGTTCACGGTCCTCCACCACCGGAGTACGGTAGGTTCGAAAAGGCGCTGGACGAGGGGTTCGAGCCGGTCGAACGATTTGGTGTGATCGAAATCCGCAAACGGCGTCAGCAGACCAGTGAGGCTGCCTGTGCGGGCATTTCGCCGTGATCGTCCATTAGGCTTGCGGTAAGGGTTTTTGTGCGGCCGACGGACCACACGCCACCCAAAAAACACCTTGGCCCCGGTCACTTTATCAACGACACACGACCGCCCGTCCACCCTGATGACGACTAGCCGCCCCAACACGACTCGCATCGCACGGAGAGTCTAGGCACTACCGCAGACATGTTGGGTTGGCTTCCTTGATGCGCTCCGAGATCAGCTTCGCTCCTGCTCCGCAAGCGATGAATAAATGTGCAGCACGAAGTGAGGGCCGTCTCTCCCGAGCGCTGCGACGATGAAGTGCATGGCGTGACAGGCGATCGAGCCTCGAGACGATGAGAGGGCATCGCCTGAGTTTTGCCTCCCCTCTGCTGCGCCCATGCGCGCGGTCTGACGCGGAGCGCACGCGGTCCTTGACTTCTTAAACGCGACTTCAGCGAGTCCAAGACCGGACACTCGGCAGTCCCGCGCGACGCGCCCGACGGAGGCAGCGGGAGGCCGCATGCCGAGGTGTCTCGCTCGCACCAATCCGCGTGCCTACCGGTCCCTTGCCCGTAGCCAGTGAGCGACAACGTAGCCAGTGAGCGACAGGTTGGAATCGATTTCTTGACGACGTAAGGTCGCGGTCCGTCGCGCTGCCGTCGCTTGCCCGGCAGCTCGCCCTCCAGAGAACTTAAGGGGAGATACCGATGCTCCATTCGATGCTGAGCGCGTTCCGCGCTCCCCAGAGCCCCGTTGCGCGTCTGTGGATCGCCCTCGCAGCCGCCTCGATCACGCCCGCTGCAGCCCTAGGCGCGGCGCTTCCCGCGCCGCCCCAGACTTTCGACAGCAGTTACGTAGCACCCAGGGGAGCGATCCTGAACGTTGCAGCGGGCGGGAGTCTGCAGTCAGCGCTCGACAAAGCGCAGCTGGGCGACACCATCGTGCTGCAGGCCGGGGCGACGTACAGGGGTTCGTTCAAGCTCCCCAACAAGACTGTGGGAAGCGGCTGGATCTACGTGGTATCCAGCCGCTTGGCGAATCTGCCTCCGCCCGGCACCCGCGTCAGTCCCGCGAACGCCGCGTACATGCCGAAGATTCTGGCCCCCAATGGCCTCAACGCGCTCGACTCGGTGGCTAACAGTCACCACTATCGCTTCGTAGGAATCGAGTTCGCGCCAGCACCTGAGACAACCTTGAGCTACGCCGTCGTTGCGATCGGCAGCTCCGATGTCTCGCCAGCCACGCTGGCCCATCACATTATCTTCGATCGCTGCTATGTGCATGGTCTTCCGAATTCAAACGATCGGCGTGGCATTGAGATGGATGGCGCTTATGTCGCAGTGGTGGATTCCTACATCAGCGGCTTCCAGGACGGTTCAGACTCGCAGGGTCTGTGGGCGTTCAACACGACAGGCCCGCTCCAGATCCGCAACAACTACATCGAGGCCGCCACCGAGAACGTGATGTTTGGCGGCGCGGACTCCCGCGCGCCCGCACTCGTGCCCACGAGCATCGAGATCCGCAACAACCACTTCTACAAGCCGCTAACGCTCATCCCGACCAAGTACGCGATGAAGAACCTGCTCGAGTTCAAGGCGGCACGGCGCGTCTTGGTCGCCGGCAACACCTTCGAGAATAATCCGGCCAAGTCGCAGAACGGCTTCGCGCTGGTGATCACACCGCGCAATCAGAACGGTTACGCGCCCTGGACGGTGACCAGCGACATCGCGATTGTCGACAACAGGTTCATCAACGTCGGCAGCGGCTTCGGTATCCTGGGTCGCGACAATATCCACCCGAGTCAGCTCACCGAGCGGGTCCTGATCCGCGACAACATCGTGGGCGTTACCGGGCTCAATGGAGCCGATGGCCGCGCGTTTGAGTTCATCAACGGCGGTAGCGACTACACCGTCAATCACAATACGATCATCAACACCGCGTTACCCCCGGCCTTCCCGAACTCGGACGTCTCGATAGTGCACTCTGCGACTAAGATTAATAATTTCGTGTTCACCAACAATCTTGCTACGCGCACCTCCTATGGCTTCTGGGGTTCCGGCCTCGAGGGCACGCGAGCACTCAATACCTCTTTCACCAACTGGACATTCTCCAGAAACGTCCTCGTCGCTAGGCCTGCAGGCAACTATCCTGCCGGGAACTTCTTCCCAGCCGTCCTAGCCGCGGTGGGCTTCGTCAACTACTCGGTCGGCAACTACGCTCTCGCGGCGAACAGCCCATACAAGAATGCCGGCACCGACGGCATGGCTGTCGGGGCCAACTGACCTGCCCTGAACGGCGATCGTGCCGAAACGAAGTGGAGGACACGGCCTACGAATTAGTTGTGGGAAGCTGACGATCGGACAATATTTGGACAGTGGTGTCCTTGCTTGCGTCAGGCTCGTGGGTGTTGGCGGTGGGGATCACAGGACGACTCGCGAACGCGTCACGTCGGAAGCTTCGCGGACAGCAAAGACTTCAACCCCGGTCCCGCTAAGTCAGGCGTTGTCCCCGGACCGCCGTCTAGCGGTGGCTCATAGCGTCAGCTAGTGAGGGCGATCCGTACTGAGGGCCGTGTTACTAAGTTGCGATAGCGTGGCGCTGTGCCTACCAGCTCAGTACTTTGAACGCTCCGCGTATAGGCAATCGGACTCCGGGGCAGGTTCACCGACGAGGCAAACGTTATCCCGGTGTTCCGCGAGCCTTTCGTAACAAACTGCTACAGACTCGAGTTCCTCTCTGGATTTGATGTACCTGAGCGTCGGAATGACCTTGCGCAGAGCACGTGCTATCTCACGGTAGCATGTGCTCAAATAATCGGCTGCAGCCGGATCACAGTGAGACATCGGGGTGGCCTCTCTGTTCGCTACCTTCGGAGAGAGCACAAATTGTAAGAGCCTGGCAATTTTCAGCCGTCGGCGTAAATGAACGTGTCTTGTAGGCTTTCTCCGGCAAGGGTCTCGACGAGGCTTGGCGCGTCGATGCCCGCGGTCAGCCGGCATGCAATTGAGCGCGTGCGTTGAGCGCTTTGATCGTCTACAGCCGGGTTTCCACGCTCCGAGCGAGCAGAAACGAAAACGCCGCCCGAAGGCGGCGCTCTGGCGGACGTATCAGCGGGGACTGCGGTTGTCGGCGACCTACCCCGCCGCCGTCCAAGACCTGTCGAGCCAGACCGACGGACGCCCATTACTTTGGCTTCTTTTGGTGAGCGTCGTTGTACTTGTCCCCCTCGATCAATTCGCTTTGCGCCTTCTTAAGGTACTCAATCGCGCTCTCAGCGTGCCCGCCGAATTCAATTCCTTTGTTTGCCTGCTGTGCATCCTGAACATGCCGGATCGACTGCTCGGCCAAGTCAAACGCTTGTTTGAGATTTGGATGGCTAATGCTGTAACTATAAGCGACAGTTGATAAGAGAATTGCCAGCGAACTGGCAAGGATAATCTTCTGCATAACAATTCCCCTCGAGACTGCCTATAAGCTAACCAGTAAACGCAACTGCGTGCTACCGCTAATACAAGGAGGGCGCTGCTCCCGCCACGCTAACGGGTATCTGCGGTGATATTACCGTCGTTTGACTTACTCGTAGCACGAGTTAGTCCCACGTTGCGAACACTGTTCGCCCGCCATGTGAGCGACAAGCACCACACTGTACAGCCAACGCTACTCGTTGCACGGGATACCGCCTTTGGTGAATGCGCAGCGGCGGACCAGATTCCTCCCTGCGCTCCAAGCCTTTCCCCGACCGCGGGGACACAGCCAACGGCGAATTACCGCTCAGCTCATGTTTGCGGGTCGCAGCCAAGCGATTCCCTTCCCCATCAAATCATGATTCACAAGCCAAGCGGGCAAGCACGCGGTGCCCCATCGTCCAGGCGGACCTAATCGAACACGTCGGGGGCTCGGCGCACTTGTGTAGCAGACGGGAGTTTGCACTCTTCCCTCTCGTCGTTCTGTTCCCAAGCTCGTAGCCCCCATGCATCGGGAATCCCCTAAGACCTTGATATAGACCAAGTCTGCGCTCATATAGAGCGTAAGCGACATGCGGGCGCCGGACTTTGCGCTGATGCGCCGTTGCGCTGGGACCGTTAGCATATTTCCCTCTGCCGGCGATACGCTCGCGCGCGGTCCCAGGCAGACAAGCCTGGAGAGCAATGAACACTGAGCGACGGTACGGGTGGATGTGGTTGCGAGCGCTCGAGCTCGCCGATGAAGCGGAGCGCCTGCAGCGGCGATTCCTGCGCTACATCGGACCGGGAGCGGATGCCGCTCAGTGGGAGCCGCCGGTTGATATCCACGAAACGACGGACGGATTGATCCTGCTGTTTGCGCTGCCGGGTGTGGCTCCTGAAGACATCGAGGTCCGACTCGAGCGCACCGCGCTGCTGGTGACCGCGCTGCGCCGGCTGAAACTTGCCGAGCGCGGGGCCCTCATTCGGCGGCTTGAGATTCCGCACGGTCGCTTTGTGCGGGAGATCGCGCTGTCCGGCCCTGCCTTGAGAATTGCCGAGACACAATTCCTCAACGGTTGTCTGGAAGTGCGCCTGGTGCGGGCGGAAGGAACCGAATAGCCATGGCCGAAGCGAGCGACGCAGGTTCCAAGCCGCGCATTGAGCTGCCCCCCTTGCCGGCGGATGCCATCCCCATCGTGCCGATCCGAAACGTCGCCCTCTTCCCGGGCGTGGTCATGCCGATCACTCTCGGACGCGAACTGAGCATCGCCGCGGCGCAGGAGGCGGTGCGCGCAGGGCACAAGATCGCGCTGCTCGCCCAGCGCGACGCGAGCACCGAGAAACCCGGTGCTGCGGATCTCTATCAGATCGGCGTGCTCGCGACCGTCATTCGTTACGTGACCACCCCTGAGGGTGCGCATCACCTTGTGTGTCAGGGCGAAAGCCGCTTCCGCGTGGTGGAGATGGTGCGCGAGACTCCCTTCCTCGCGGCGCGCATCGAGCAGATCCCGGAGCCGACCAACACGAGCCCGGAGATCGAAGCGCGCGCGGCATTCCTGAAGGAGCGCGCCACCGAGGCCCTCTCGCTGCTGCCGCAGGCGCCGCCCGAGCTCGCGCGGATGGTCTCTGGCATCGACTCCCCCGCGCACCTTGCCGATCTCATCGTCAGCTTCATGGATGCCAAATCGGCTGAGAAACAGGAGATTCTCGAGACTCTCGACCTCAAGGAGCGGCTTGACAAGGTTATCAAGCTTCTTGCCCACCGCGTCGAAGTGCTCAAGATCACCAAGGACATCACCGAGCAGACCCAGGCCGCTCTCGGCGAGCGCCAGCGCGAGGCCGTGCTGCGCGAGCAGCTGCGGCAGCTCCAGAAAGAGCTCGGTGAAGGTGATTCGGCGTCGGATGAGCTTGCCGAGCTCGAGGGCCAGGTGACGCAGGCTCAGATGCCAGCACCGGTTGAGGAGCACGCACGCAAGGAGCTGCAGCGCTTGCGGCGCATGCAGGAAGCGAGTCCCGAGTACGGCATGGTACGCAGCTATTTGGACTGGATGGTGGCGCTGCCATGGGGCAAGGTCGATCCCGAGGACATCGACATCGAGCGCGCGCGGCAGGTGCTCGATGAGGATCACTATGGCCTCGAGAAGGTGAAGCGGCGCATCCTCGAGTATCTCGCGGTACGCAAGCTCAATCCGCAGGGACGCAGCGCCATCCTCTGCTTCGTTGGCCCGCCCGGTGTCGGCAAGACCTCCCTCGGACAGAGCATCGCACGGGCACTCGGCTTGAAGTTCGTGCGCGTGAGCCTCGGTGGCGTGCACGATGAGGCCGAGATTCGCGGCCATCGGCGCACCTACATCGGCGCGCTCCCGGGCAACATCATCCAGGGGCTGCGCAAGGCCGGGACGCGCAATCCCGTGTTCATGCTCGATGAGATCGACAAGCTGTCAGCGAGCCTTCACGGCGACCCGAGCTCCGCGCTCCTCGAGGTACTCGACCCGGAGCAGAACTCGACCTTCCGCGACAACTACATTGCACAGCCATTTGACCTGAGCCGCGTGCTGTTCATCGCCACCGCCAACGTCCTCGACACCATCGCCGGTCCGTTACGCGACCGCATGGAGCTCATCGAACTCAATGGCTACACGCAGGAGGAAAAGCTCCAGATCGCCAGGCGCTACCTCGTGCAGCGTCAATTGAAGGCGAACGGACTCGAGCCCTCCCAGGTGACCATCACCGATGCAGCACTTGCTCGCGTGATCAGCGAGTACACCCGCGAAGCCGGCTGTCGCAATCTGGAACGCCAGATCGGTGCGCTCATGCGGAACGCGGCCGTGCAGATCGCATCGGGCAAGTCATCCAGTGTGACCGTCGATGCGCCCGACATCGACGCGGTGCTCGGCGCTTCGCGCTTCGAGAGCGATGTCGCAAGCCGCACGAGTGTCCCCGGGGTCGCTACCGGGCTCGCCTGGACCCCGGTCGGGGGCGACATACTCTTCATCGAATCAGCGAGGTTACCGGGGAATGGCAAACTGATCCTCACCGGGCAGCTCGGCGATGTGATGAAGGAGAGCGCCCAGGCTGCCCTGAGCCTGGTCAAGTCACAGGCGGAAGAGCTCGGCATCGACCCGAAGATCTTCGAGAACAGCGACATTCACGTGCACGTGCCGGCAGGCGCTATCCCCAAGGACGGCCCAAGCGCCGGGGTCGCGATGTTCGTCTCGCTCGCCTCGCTCCTCAAGCACGAGCCGGTTCGTCCTGATGTGGCCATGACCGGAGAGATCAGCCTGCGCGGCCTGGTGCTCCCCGTGGGCGGCATCAAGGAGAAGACCATCGCTGCGGCACGCGCCGGTATAAAGCGGGTGATTCTCCCGGTGCGAAACCGCCGCGATCTCGAGGACATTCCACAGAGCACGCGCGAGGCGCTGCAGTTCGTATGGGTCGAGCGGGTAACCGAGGCGCTTGCCGTTGCGTTGGGTAGCGCAGCGCCTGCAGAGGGAGACTCCGAGCCTGCGGAGACGGGGCCGCCCGGGGCTCTGGCGCGCAAGGAACGTACCCGGCGACAACCGACTTCCGGTCCCGTGCTCTAGTTCGCTCTCCGTTGCGAGCGACCGCAGTGCGGTGCGGCGTTACCCGCACGACTATCTCACCGGTGGGTGGGCGGCCCGTGCATCCGACCGTTGTGGGATCTGGTGTCCACCAGCGAGCTTCGCCCCGGCAAAGGCGCACTGCGGAATCTGTTTACGTCAGATACCTCGCACAACGTCAGGTCGCGGCCCCGAGCGTTCGTCTCGCGAAGCCGAGCTTGCCGCGGGCGACCACGGTGCCCCCGACCGTGACGCTGCCTTCGCAGAGGGTGATGTCCCCCGCCGTCTTGAGGATCTGTACCGCGATCTCCATCCGATCGCCGGGGACGACCGGCACCAGGAATCGCATGTCGTTGATCGAGCCCAGCACCAGGAACTCCCCAGGCTTGAGGCCAAGCGAAGTCGTCCGCGAGAACAGGATCGACGCCGATTGTCCAAAGGCTTCCACGATCAAAGTGCCAGGCATGATGGCGAACTCCGGGAAGTGTCCGAGAAACTGAATCTCGTTCCCGGTGACATTCTTCAGGGTGAGGATCCGCTCGCCCGGCACGAGTTCCAGAACCGCATCCACCATGATCATGGGAAAGCGCTGCTTCAGGAGCGTCCGCACCTCGACGAAGTTCATGAGCGGCTTAGCACTCTGCGACATGACCGAGCCCCGTAGGCGCCCTCAGCGCGCCTGCAACACCATCGCGGTCGCGCGCGGCTGGAATCGTGCATGCGGGGGCGTGGCACTCGCGTCGGAAACGAGCCGCAGCAGGCGCAGTCCCGCATCCTCGGCCATTCTCAGTGGCTCGCTCTCCCGATGGAATTCGAACACGTGATCCCGCTGAGCGGACTCGAGCGCCGTACTGAAGAACACGCGACCCTGCGGCGCTATCTGTGCACCGAGCGAGTCGAATAACGGCTTGGGCGTCGGCAAATGCTCGGCCAGCATGGCCGAGATGATGCCCTGGTACGTCGTGGCCTGACCTGCATTCGCGTTGCGCAGCGCATCCGCCACTTGGAAGCTCACCCGATCGCCGTGTCCCGAAGCGGCGAGCAGCCGCGTGGCTACCGCAATCGCCGGCGGACTGATGTCGAGGCCGGTCACCCGGATGTCGGGACGCTCTTCGGCGGCAAGCAGGCTCAACACACCGTGCCCGCAGGCAAGCTCGAGCACCGTCGCGTTAGCCGGAAGCCGCCGCAGGAACTCATCCCGAAACAGAGCGATGTGCGCGATCATCGAGGGCCAGAAGGCGTAGATCAGGATCGCCGCCCACATGTAAGGGACCATGTAGCCTTCGTCCTCGTAGACGCCTGCGACGATCTCCGGCATTGCTTCAGGGGTGTACTTGCCCGCTCGCTCGTAGATCTGCTGCGCCTGCGCGACACCCAGACAGTACTTCGCGTAGCCGAGGGCCGCTTCATCGAAAGCCTTCTCGCCGTAGGCGGCATCGGCCCAGCGCGCCAGCGGATCCAGCACCCAGGAGCACAGCTCCTTGTTCGCCCGGAAGGTTGCCGTGGCGCTGGGGGCAAAGAGCTTTGCGCGGCGCTCGATGGCCCTCAAAAAATCCTCTGCGGTCTTCATATTTCTATGTTTCTCGTTGCCGATCGGAAGATCAATCGGCATATGCGGGCACATGCCGAACCAGCCGGACCATGGGCCTGATCAGGTCCGTTCCGTCCCACGGCGAGCCAAACACGTGCATACGCCCCAGCTTCACGATCCGGTCGACACCGTTCCTGCCCGCGGCATCCGCCAAGATCGCCTCCTTCGCATCATCGCTCACTGCGAGCCCGAGTGTCTGCACCATTCCGTCGAATCTCGCGATCGGCTCAAGCAGATCATCGACCAGCAGCACACTCAGCGTGCGCCCCTGCGTCGGTGACGGAATTGCCGCGCCGCTGCCGAGCAGCACCGTCCAGTCCGGGGTCGCCGGAAAGAGCGCACGGTGGGCGCTGTCATTGAGCAGCCAGGTGGCTCGCGACAGGCAGATCGCTGAAGCCAGGGCCGGATGGATGCTCTGGCGCGGATGCAATTGGTTTTCCGCTCCGAAGGCTGCCGCCAGCGCGGAAGCGAATTCCGCAAGGTCACCCGCCGCGCACCGTTCGAGAAACAGCGCCTGGGGCGAGGAGCAGGCCTGTTGATCGAACTGCCAGACATCCCGTGCCAACCGCCGGCACCAGCTTTCCCGCTCCGCTCCACCGCTCCAGCTGGCGCCATCCATGGCCGCAACCGAAAGACGCGGACCGAACACCGCGACACGCGCCCACGGAGGAAATGGCAGCGCACGAGTCTGCGTCACAGCTTCGGCGCCACCCCAGATCATCGCACCATCCACCGCCGCGGCCATCGCACTCTGTAGCTCCGCGCGCTCGTGCGCGAAGCTCGCCATGCAAAGCCGCTCGATGAGCACGCCACCGTCAGCGACTTCGCCGAGCTTTTGGATGAGAGCTTGTGTCTGCGCGAGGAGACCCGAGGGGATGCGCACCAGGCAACCGTTGCCACCGAGCAGCGCACAGGTCATCGACAGCAGCGGCTGGATCTCGATGTTGCCCGCCGGCCAGTGGCCGACCACGCCGAGCGGAAATGCCCGTACGCGCGCGCTCCCCTCCGCGCGCCATTCGCCGTTGAGTCCCTCGGCACCAAGTTCGCGCACGACCAGCGACTCGAGCGTCCCGCGCCGCAGCCACAGCTTGAGAAACGGTACTCCGGGAATCGCATCGACCGCCAGCCCGCGCAGCGACTCGCCCCAGCGCTCGAGAATTTCGATCACCTGTGAGGGACTCAGCTCGCGCGCGAGCGCGCGCTCGCGCACACGCTGTGCTGCGGCGGTGATATCGCGCGCGGAGTCGAACTGCCGGATGAGATCAGACATCGAATGCTGCAACGGCGGACGGGCGTAGCCGTTTCGTCTCGATGTTGCCGCAGCCCCTGACCTCCGCCTGCGGCACCCGCTTCACGAAGCGAAAACTGATTCCGCGACGACCGCAGGCACAACCGTCATAACGGATGACCTCCGCAATGTCGTCCGTCAACACCAGAAAGCCCGGGAAGCTGCTGGGTAGGGCGCTGCAGACCTGCACCAGGCCCTGCTGCCCCTCTTCCACCGGTCGCAGCGTGAGCGGATCGCGTACGATCACCTCCGCGAACGCCGGCACGTGCTTGTGCCCGTATTCGCAGTCGGGGTAGATGACACCCACGTTCTCGACCATACCGTAGAAGTCGAGCACGCGCTCCGCTTCGCAGCCAAACACTCCCGCCACCGCAGCCGCGAAGGCCTCGCGCGTGACCGCCTGATCCTGCAGGCGCTTCCATCCGCCGCTGTGCAGCACGCGGACCTTCGGCATACGCAGGTTCACCCCGCGGGCGCGCAGCGGCGCGACAAAATGCTGCCAGATCACGGAGGTGAAACCGTACGCGAGCACCTCCTGCTCACGCCATTTCGCCGCAAAGCCGGATAGCCGCCGTTCATCGATCCGCGGCTGACCGGTGCCATCGCTCATGAGGCAACACACCATCTCGGTGGCAAACGGCCGCAGTCCCCGTATGGCTGCAGCACGGGCGCCGAGCTCGCCATGTCCGGCGAGAGTCTCTGCGGTGTCGATGACCAGGTACGGGCGGCGTCGGTGGCCAATGAAGTCACTGGCGATCGCGACGACGCCTTTCACCATGCGTCGGGAAGTCGGTGCATCCAGCGCCACGCGGCTCGGTGTCTGCCCGGTGGTGGCGCTCGAGGCGAGCGTGCGGATGATTTTTTCGCGATCGACGAGCGCCAGCGGCGGGTCGGCCTTGAAGGCGCCGACCGGAAGATAGGGGAGGTCCGCAATGCTCTCGGCGGCACGGTAGTCGATCGGCCACGCCTCGAGATATTGGCGCAGGCGTGGATTGCGCTCTGCAGCGTAGCTGAGCTCGCATTGCAACACCCGGAGCAACCGGGCCTGGTGCTCCTTCGGTGCGAGCGCGAACGGCTGCGCGGAAAGCAGTGCGTCGATTTGCTCTTCCACCTCGGCGGCGAGAGCGTTCACGTGCGTGACGCCTCATCGACCGCGAGCGCGCGCTGCATCGAGGACGGTCCGCGAGCAGCAGTCTCGGGTGCCGCACTGCCGATCATTTGCGCAAGTTGTGAGCGCATGAGCTTACCGTACGCGTTGCGCGGCAACTCCGTGACGAGCGAGATGGAGTCACAGATCCACTCGCTCGGCAGCCGGCGCCGAACAGCCGCCACCACATCACCCGCGTCCTCGGCGGCAACCACGTACAGCGCGAGCGCCTCCCCCGCTTCCTGGTGTGAGACCGCAATCACAGCGCACTCCAGCACCCCGCGAACCGTCGCGACCGTTGCCTCGATCTCCGCAAAGCCCAGCCGCACGCCCCGCATCTTGACGAATTCGCCCTGCCGGCCGGTGATCCACAGGTAGCCGTCCGCATCGCGCGAAGCGATGTCTCCGGTCGCGAGCCAGCCCTCCCGGAATTTGCGCTGCGTTTCCAGAGGATCGTCCAGATACCCGGCGCTGATCGACTTGCCCGCGACCCAAAGCTCGCCGCTCTCTCCAGTCTGCACTTCCGCGCCATCGGCGCCGACGATACGCACGCTGAGGTTATCGAGCGGTACACCGACACTGCCAGCCTTCTCCTCCAGGCGCTGTGGCGGCAGGCAGGAGATGCGGGCGGTGGCCTCGGTCTGCCCGTACATAACGAAGAACTCGGCCTGCGGCACGATCTCCCGCATCTGCCGCATTGATGCCGCGGGGAGCGCTCCGCCTGCCTGCAGGAAGCGCCGCAAGGTCGGCATCGGAATGGAGCGGATATTCGACCGTCGCAGCAGGATCTGGTAGGCCGTCGGCACGCCAGCGAAGGTCGTGCAGTCGTATTGTGTGATCGCGCGCAGTACCTTGTCCGGGAACATGAAACGGGAGTCGAACACCACCGCTCCACCCTGATAGAGATGGGTGTGCAGCACGCTCGCGCCGAAACAGTAGCTCACCGGC
>Ga0310916_10001298_pt1 | contig 14758 bp, 10 predicted proteins | sample GREbulkMGLF176_FD_203444 | JGI IMG/M metagenome (GOLD analysis project Ga0310916, IMG submission 203444) | Lab enrichment of tropical soil microbial communities from Luquillo Experimental Forest, Puerto Rico - GRE.bulkMG.LF176 | ecosystem: Environmental > Terrestrial > Soil > Tropical forest >...
AAGGCAAGGCTGAAGAAGCCTTGCACTGGATGCGCGAACTCATGGGCAAGCTGAAGCTGACGGTCAACGCGGAAAAGACACGCATCTGCAAGGTTCCGGAAGGGGAGTTCGACTTCCTGGGGTTCACATTCGGACGGATGTATTCACCGAGAACCGGCCAGGCACGCCTGGCGCTACGGCCATCGAAGAAAAGCATCCGGCGCATGATCGAGACGATCCATGAGCTGACGATCCGAAGCAGGGCATGGCAAGAGACCACAGTGCTGGTGGGCAAGTTGAACCGGGCGCTGCGCGGCTGGGCGAACTACTTCGACGTTGGCTCAGTCACTAAAGCGTATCGGGCGCTCGACAACTACACAGCGATGCGGTTGCGCCGGTGGTTGCGCTTCAAGCACAAGGTCAGGCGACGCAGGGGCGGGACGTATCCACTCTCGCACCTCTACGGGTTGCCTCGGTCTCGTACGCGAGGAGGGTCCTGGTGAGGTGATAGGCTCGGACGAAATTGCCGCCTGGTGGCTTCTCTGAGGTCGTCGGGTATCATTATTGATCATCAATTTTCGGGAAGGGTCGACCGCAACTATAGAGGTCGAGCATACCGGCAATATTTTGGATGGCCTGGGCGATCTCGTTGTTCCCATTGTACGCGCCATATCTCTAATATTGCGCAGGCAATCTCCTCTAGACCCGCGCTCGTTTCCTTCGCAATAATCACAGCGCCAAGGTCGAGCGCTGCAGTTTGCATGTATGCGGCGATGAGTTCGGGGTGTTGTTTGGCATAACCGTCGCCAAGCAACTCTTCGATATCATTGATAGCGTGCATCATGTAATCGTGGGCGGTCATATGCGCTTAGCGCATTAGCGTGGTGTAGTCTGCTGTGATGGTCATTTATTTACCCTGGTTAAGGTTGGTCGTCCTCTTTGTCCTCTTTGTCATTGTCTCGCACCGTCAAGCCGACGAGCCAATTCCCGGAGTTTCGATGTTTTACTCTGATGCCGGGGACATCTTTGCTGGCTTGGAGGCGTTGGACGAACCCATTGACGGCGGGGATTGACCCGATGCGATACCCGGCCTCGATTGCCCATTGTTTGAACTTGGCGTGCGCTAGGCTGCTTTTGATCATCGGCAGCTTGTTGTTTTCTCGCTCCAAGCTGGCTGGCGGGTCGACCCTGACGCGGGCCCATGCGAGCACCGGGTCGGCGCCGTACACCCAATCTTGCAGGGCTTTTTCGCTGGATTCCGGCACTGTGAAGCGTCGGTTTTTAATAAGCCTGGCCGCGCCGGCTACGGCCCAGGCGAGGAGCAGGTCTGGTTCTTCGATGGCGACACGTTTGCCGAGATCTTCGATGCGATCGGGCAGCGGTATGACGCGATTGAAGGTTAGGACGAGCAAGCGGCGTTGTACGCCGCGGTCCATACCGCCGGCGAAGGTTGGCAGCAGATTGGTGGAGAACACGTGTTGCGCGGCGGGTCGGAACGTGACGGCGCTGCGATAGACGTCGCGGCCGGACACAGGCTCGCCTGTGATAATGGACTTAAAGGTATCAGAGGTGATTGCGAACGAGCCGGGAAGCTCGTCAACGGCGTTTAGAAGCTTCGCGACGAGGCCGACGATGAACCGATCATCTGAGAACTTAGACGCGGATATGGAAGAGATGGCAGAAGTTGGCAGTAGGCCACGCCACAGATCGAGAATTTGCGACTTGCCGTTTTCGGCGGTTTCGCCTTTAAGCACGACTGCTTTGGGCTGAAGGAGCTTTGTTGCATAGCCGATAGCGGCACTTCCGGCGACTTCAGCTAGGCATCTACGCTTGTAATTGGCGTCCGCGTCTCCGAGGAAAATTCCCTTGAGCAGCTTGTCTAGCAATGATTGCCTATCGGGCGCTTCTGCATTGTGGGTGGGCTTGGTCCAGCGCCCGGGAAGGACGTGTCGGGATCGGTGGTCGTGCTCATGCGCGACCAGGCTCGGCACGCCTTTACTGTCAAAGGTAATAAAGCCTGATTGGCAGTTGATGCCGATCTGCGGATGAGCGAAGAAGTCAGGATCTGCCAGAATAGCGGCCATTTCGTTGAGTACGCTGTCGACGCTGGACTTACCGAGCTTCACCGCAGCTGGAGCGCCAGCGGGGGTATCGTAGGTGGCGCCATCGTAGGCGTGTACAGCCCTGCGCAAGGCGAATTCATCAACTGGCGCCCAATGCGTTTTCGCGTAGTGCCAGAAATGGCCTTCTGCAAAGATAATTTCGCCAAACTTTGCCCTGAGGTCGTTCGCTACTCTTTGTGCGATTTCTACATCGGAGCCAATTTCTAACGCTGCGCCGTCTATCTCGTACTCGGGTGGGACATCGTCGATGAGGCCGAGGCGGCGGAGTTCAGCGAAAACGGCTTGGGGACCGCAATGCGCACAATTGACGTATAGTTCTGTCGCGTCGCCCCCGACTTTGATGGTCCGTGAACATAGCGGGCACGTGCACCACCATCCGATGCCGTCATAGCGCGCCTCGCCGAGCTTCGCGGCAAGCTCGGCTGGGTTCAGCGGGGGGTGCGGCGGCGAGCGCAGACGATAAAACACTGGCCCACCGCCGCCTGTGGCTGGTGCAGCCGAAGGTTGTTTCTGCCTGGCTTTTTGTTTGAGTTGCGCCCGCATGGCGGTCATCGAGGTTTTGGTTTGGGCGTTTACGGTCTTGAGCAGCGCTTCCCGGGTGATCTCGTCTTGGGCGAGTTCGGCTATGCGTGCGACGATGGCGGCGATATCGGCGGGGTCGCTTTCCTTGCTGAGTTTGCCGATGTCGACCCGCAGGCGGCGCAGCGCTTCCCCGTCCGTGTCGGCGACCCCGGGGTCCGTGGGCTGCTGGTCCGGCGGGGGCGTCGCCCCCGGCGGCTCGAACACCTCTGAGACCCCGGTGGTCTGGTTCATTCGATAGAAGCGGGGGGGATCGGCATCGAAGAGTTCGTCGGCCGTGACGGGTCGCCAAAAGCCGGCGGGCGCTCCGTTGCTGGCTTCCTTCTGCTTGCGTTGTTGTTCCTCTTGATGGGCCTGGGCGTGAGCGTTGTTGATCTCGGTGTCGGCATCGATGCTCATGATGCCCTCCGCAGATCAGCGAAGTCGCCGGCAGCAGTCCTGATGATGAGCGCTTCTCTTCCGGCTCCTCGCCAGCGCGCAGCGCAGGCCGCGGTTGCCTTCTCACCCGCCGCCGCCTCATCGACATCGCAGGCGATAGTGGTCGCCTCGATCCCGGCGAGCACCGGAAACGCTGCGAGATTGGTGGTGCCGGCCGTCACCCAGCACGGGCGCAGCCCGGCCATCCACAGCGAGATCGCAGTCTCGATCCCTTCAGCCAGCATCAGTCCGATCGTGACGGCGTCGTACGGATCGAGCATGACCGCCGCGCCAAGCACCCGCCCCTTTACGTCGCGCAGGCGGTCGCGGCCATCGGCCTGGAGATAGACGTTGTAGAGACCACAGGGTTCGCCGCTGTGGATGTCATGCAGCCGCGTGATCAGGGCCGGGTGATATTCGAGCTGGTCGGTGCCGGGGTTTCGACGCGGGTGATGCGGTGCGAACCGCAACACCTCGCCATAGGGATCGGCGAAGTAGAGACCGCGAGCAGCGAGATAAACCTCCGCCAAGGTGCCGGCGATCGGCGTGCTGTTTCGCCCCTCACGCTCCCAGCGCTCAGGAGGGTTATCTACGGCCAGAGGTGCTGATGGCGGTGGTGGTGGTGGCGGACGGTAAGCTGTAGCTGACCGGCGCCGAACCCGTCGACGATCATCGATCCCCAGCCAGCGGTGCGCCCAGGCGAGTGCAGCGCGGGTGTCGTAGCGGTAGACGGCTTTGACGAGGTCGAGCGCATCGCCTTTGTCGGTATCGGTGGCGAAATCGGCCCACACCCCGGCTTTCTCGCCGGTCAGATGGACGCTGCAGCTCTTCCCTTGCTCGCCGTAGATCGAGCCGCAAACCCATTCGTAACCGATCCTTCGCCCGTTCGGCAGGAGTGTGCGGACGAGGGCATAGATGTCCTGCGCCAGGAGCCGGGAAATTTCCGCCGCGTTCATATTAGCAGCGCCCCCAGCTCCCCGAGTGCCTGATTGACCAACGACGCCACGAACGCTTCGAATTGAGCCTCCGGCGCGAAATAGAGCCAGTGTGATCGCGGCGCTGAAGAGCGACCGAAGATCGCCCAGGTTTCCGGCAGGTAGAGCGGCGCAAGCTCGATCGCTTCCTCGCAATCGACATCGCAATCAACGAGATCGCGCGAATGCTTGCCCAATCGGATGGCGATGTTCAGGCCGTCGGCGAAATCGGCGGGACCGAATTCGCGATCGGGCCAGCCTTTGGTGGTCGGTCGCTTCTGCCCGGCGAGCACGGGTTTGAGGGACCAACCGCGGGCGGCGTATTCGGCGAGTGTTGCGTTCATCCCGCGTCTCCGGCACCGTGCTGGAACATCTCCGGGCGGGAGAAGAGGGCCGCCTCCTGACCGGTGCCGTTCTCGTCGTTGTCGAGGGCGATCACGAGGTCGCGCACGCGCTCGGGCAGTCCGAGGCTTTTGATGCCGGGGGCGCTGAGTGCCGCCCAGCCGGGCAAATCGAATAATTGCATTTGCACTGGCGGCGTTCTCGATCCCCTCGCCGATCAGCAATGGCTTGCCAGATACTGGCTCTGCCAACCGCACAGATCCGCCGGCGATGGCGCCGCAAGTTTCACGCTGCAGGCGCTTATCGGGAAACGGCCACTTGCCGCTGCCGTCTGGTTTCAGAAATGTCTTGTGAATATCTGATGACCGTCGGCATTGACGACCGGCGCCAGCATCGCGGGATAATAGTCGCGGTCGTATCTGGGATCGGGCCGGTGCGGGCAGTGCTGCAGGAACCGCAGAACCGGCGGGACCGGCAATGTAATGCCCCGGCTCCGCAAATAACTCTCGATGACCCACGACGGCACCGAGCGGCGATAGAGATCGCGGGATTGCTCTATGCGGCGCGCGAACTTCTCTATCTCTTCGCGCTGATGCCGCTCCTCGGCTTCATGATTGCGCCGGCCACGCTCGTCGCGGCGGTGATCATTGTCATCGCCCTGGAGCAGCCCCTGCGCGAACAGCGCGATAAAAATCTCTTTGTAATCGCAGCCGTTCCAGCATTTCACAAGATGCCGTCCGCCGCGTATGTCGCCGACCGTCAGATTGCCGCGACCGCATGCCGGGCATTGGCAGCGCCATCGGCGTCCTTCGTGACGGCCATTGAGCGCGCGGGCGATCTCGGCCGCGCTCACAACGGCGCACTCCTCTTCAACACCTTCTGCGCCGATTTGCGGACATTCTGTGCTGGTCGGCGGGCGACCGCGGGAGCCGCGGCAGGGGTTCCGGCGGCGGCCTCGATCCAGTCAAAAATCGCCTGGGAAAAGCGTTCCTGAAGACCGCGCGAGGTCCACCCGACCGCTGTGCGGTAGCGGAGCTTGCCGCGCTCGTCTTTGACCGGCTCACCCTCGGGGTTGCGCACCGCTTCGCTGGGCATCTGCGCCCAACGTGCGCCATCCTTACGGCGAAACAGCCCGATACCGTCGATTTCGAGCCCGTTCGGCAACAGCACTTTTGTCCTGCCGAGAAGGACGCCAACGCCGATTTCCGCGCGCAGCCAGTCGATCGCGGCATCGTTCGCCATGCCGCCTTTGACCGTAAACAGCTCCCATGGATCGTCGTCGAGTTGCTGTTCGTGGTCGTTGGGCCCGGCGATTTCGACGGCGACGCTGCCGTTGCTGCCGAAGCGCAGCTGCGCCTGGGTCGACAGCTCGCGGCTTGGCTCGCCGGGCAGCCGCCGCGCGATGTCGCCGATGCGGGGTGCCAAGTCGATCAAAACTGGGATCTCATCGTCGAACGGTCGACGATCGGCCCACGTCATCCAGCTGGCTTCGCCGCTGCGCAGTGTATAGGGGCCGTCGGCGTGGCGCTGATTGCCAAGACGCAAAACCGTTGCGCGGCGCTCCTGTTCCCGCGTCCTGCCCCTCCTGGCGCCGCCGCTCAGCCGCTCGACGAAGAACAGGAGGTGCGACGGCTCGCTCTGAAACCGGCGATCGCGATTCACGAGGACTAGGATCTTGACGCCGCCGAGTTGGTCGACACGGTAGCTGCTGCCGCCCTTGGTGCTCGTCTTGGGCGAAAGGCCGGTGGCCTTGATCAGCGGCTCGCCGTTCATTACCGCCTCGGTCCAGCGGAGCGCTCAGCCCGATCCTGCAGCCGAGTTTCTGGCCTTTTTTGCCCCTCGTGGTGCGCGTGCGCAGGCGAGGGCTGTCGGCTGATTGTCGCGCCAGCAACGCCTGTGTGATCGACGGCTCCAGTGGCGTTCGCCAACGTGCCGAGCCGAACCCCCCTCGGCACAGCGACTACCTGACCGGCCGAGCCTTAGTCGGTGGACCCCTGCGTCGTCGCCTCTTTTGCACTGGTGGCTTTCCTGCCGTTCCGCGGGCACGCGCGCCGGGCACGGGCGCTTCAGCCCCAGGTGTTCGGCGAAGCTCGCCTCGAGACGCACCACCATCGCCGCCGCCGTGCGGATGTTGGCCTAGGCCCATGGCCAGCAGACCTGCGGCCGCGGGGGCCATATGTGCGCTGCGTCGCCGTTCTTCCAACCATTTGTCGAGATCTGCGGGCAGGTAGCGGACGGTTCGAGCGCCTATGCGCAGAAATGGCGGGCCATTGCTCCGTCCTTCCATCCGCGTCTGCCGAAGCCAGGAGTCGGACATGCCGATATATCGCGCTGCGGCGGGGCTCGGGAGGGGGGCGATTTGGGCCCGCGGTTCGTCGTTCTCGATGGATTGATCGGGCTGAAATACCATCTTGCGGCCTCGCGCTAAGATGGTTCCGCATTATTCACAAAGCGACAAGGAGCGCGACAGGTTTCGATTTCAGAAAGTAGACGACTTTTTGAAATGCAACTCGGCGATCTTCTCCGGATAGCGGCGCTTGTACAGTGTCCAATCGCGCCACGCCGTCGCGAACGAGATTTGAGCAGCTGGACGTCGGCGATTGTATAATTCAACAGCCTCCTTGACGGCCGCGATCTGTTTGATCGGGTGACCGTCCTTAGCCCACCGGGCGCCGATTTGCACGACCGTCTCGCCTATGGTGAGCCACCTCAGATCGGCAAAACGACTCCAAACGGTACTGCGCCCCTTGCTGGTAAGAGGGCCGCTTTTGGGGCGGTTGATGCCGAACGCCTCTGTGAACGCCTCGCTTGGTCGGTTTTTCAGTTGCCGCTCTTCGGCCGGTGCATCCATGAAGGTCTGGAATGCATCCCAGAAGCACATCATTCCCCAATCCAAATACTTAAGGAGCCAATTTGGCAGAGGCTCCCCGGCCGAGCGTGCTTGAAGATAGGCCTGGACGGCGCACATCGGATTCTGCGTCCAAGAATACTCCTCTGCGCAGCGTTCGATTACCCAGCGAGCTTCAAGTCTGTAGGCTTCGACCGGGGAGATTGTCCATTCCGGTGCCGGCTCACCCAAACTCGCAGCGAGGCGAACGGCTTGGAGGGCGTACGATTTCATACCGCTGCGCTCGTATTCCCGACGCGAGCGTTCAATCAGATCCTGCAGCTTTTGGCGGGTGTCTTCGCTCAGACCTCGTCCCCGCGCACCCCTGTTTCTGAATCGATTGCGGCGTGTTCGCTGTCGTCCATCACGCAGTCACTAGCTTGGCCACCGCGGCGGCCTTGTGTTCCGGCGCCAGGTGCGCGTAGCGCTGCGTCATCTTGTAATCGGAATGGCCGAGCAACTCGCGCACCGTGTTTAGGTCGACGCCGGCCATCACGAGCTTGGACGCGAAGGTGTGGCGTAAGTCGTGCCACCGAAAGCGCGTAATGTGGGCAGCCTGGAGAACGCCCTCCCACGATCGCCGCACGTTGTTGAGGGGAGCGCCGGTTTGCCCAGGGAACACCAGCCCCGCCGGAGGCCGATTGTGGCCCACGTCGCAGGCGCGATCGATCATGTCGCGCCAACCGCGCAGCACGGCCCGCGCTTCGCTATTCAATGGAATGTGCCGGGTCATTCCGCTTTTCGCGGTGGCGCCGTGCACGGTGATCCGGCCGACGTCAAGGTCGATGCTTTGCCAGGTGAGCGCGAACACCTCGCCGCGCCGCATGCCAGTCTGTAGAGAGACGAGCACGATCGGCTTGAGATGGTCGGCGAAGGCACATTGCCTCAGATCGGGGAAGGTCTCGTAACCGCGCGCCGCTCGCCATGCGTTCGCGGAATCGCGCTCGAAGCGGATGCGCTCTTCCCGATCCTCCAGCGCGTAGCGCAATCGCGTTTCCTCGTCCGCCGAGAGGAATCGGGGCGAGCGCGAGTTGTCGACCCGCGACCGCTTTACGGCCGCGATCGGGTTGGCCTCGATCAGCCCCCACAGGGCCGCCTTGGTAAGCGAGGATTTCAGGTCGTCGAGATCTCGATTGACCGTGGAGGCCTTCGTGCCGCCCTTGATCCGGGCTGCGCGCCACCTCTCGACGATCCACGGCGTCAGATCGCCGAGCTTCTTGTCCAGGTGTTCGGCGAAGCTCGCCTTGAGACGCGCCACCGTCGCCGCCGCCGTGCGGATGTTGGCCTCGGCCCATGGCCCGTAGACCTCGTCTATGAAGCTACGCAGCGTGTGCGCTTTGGCAAGGCGCCGGGTCTCCATCGGATCCTCGCCCCAACGCGCCCCTTCGAGAATGTCTCGGGCGCGATCGCGTGCCTTGTCGGGCGCAATGACCTCGGACCGGCCGAGCGAGATCCGCTTCCCGCGCCCGTATTCGACGTAATAGGTCATCGCTCCCGATGGCTGGACACGCAGCAGCAAGCCTCGGACGCGCGTATCACGTACCTCGAACGGCTTCAGACCGGGCTGTAGCTGCTTCACGAGGGCGATGCTGAGCGTGGCCTGCATAGGCCGATTTCCGCCTGAAAAGTGCGACCGGCGTGCCGGTCCGTAAGTGCGCGGTAAGTGCAGGCGCGTTGTATCAGCGTGAACGACAAAAAACAACGCTGATGCGGGCCGGTGCAAAAGGCGAGCATTCCTGCGATGTTTCGGTATTTCGTGGTTTAGCGTTATATTGTGTCGTTCAGCGCGGCAAGCCGCTCATAACGGTGGAGTCGCAGGTTCGAATCCTGCCGGGCCTACCATTTCTGCGGTCGCGACGAGGATGAACTGGGTCCCCTCCCAGTCCACTGGACGCGGTTCTGCGATCGCAATCGGGCCGGGGATATCGAGAGGGTCGCCGCCGGAGTTGGTGTTTCACGGATCTCGCTCGCTTGGTCGGCATCGTGTCTCGCGCTGAAAGGCACCTCCTCCTCGGAGCCGCGCCGCGCGCCTTCAAATGGCCTTCCGTGCCCGGTATGATTCCGCTACGTCAACGCTAACGATCTACATACGCTGTAGTTCGCAATGCCGAGGTCGGCCGCAAACCCGCGATCACGAGACTTGCTCCAGTTCGCGGACCCGAGCGGACCCTGCCGCCGCCAGGTGATCCTTGGCCAGCACGGTATAAACTGCGGGCAGAACGAACAGTGTAAACAGGGTGCCGATCGACATGCCGGCGACGACGACGACACCGATCGAAAAGCGGCTCGCCGCCCCCGCCCCGGTCGCGGTCAAGAGCGGCACCAGCCCGACCACCATCGCCGCTGTGGTCATCAGGATGGGCCGCAAACGGACCCGAGCGGCCTGTTCGATCGCGCGCCGCCGGTCGAGGCCTTCGGCGACCTGTAGCTCGTTGGCGAAAGCGACCATCAGGATGCCGTGCTTGCTGATCAGCCCGATCAGGGTAACAAGCCCGACCTGGGTGTAGATGTTCATCGTCGCCAGGCCGAAGAACAGCGGGATCATCGCGCCGCAGATCGACATTGGCACGCTGACGAGGATGACCAGCGGGTCGCGCAGGCTCTCGAACTGCGCCGCCAGCACCAGGAAGATCACGATCAGGGCAAAGACGAAGGTGACCATGAGCTGGCTGCCCTCGCGCACATAGAGCCGGGTATCCGACAAATAATCGTGGCTGAACCCGGCTGGCAGGCTCTTCACCTGCTGCTCGAGAAAATCAACCGCCTGCCCGGTCGTCACCCCCGGCATCGGCACCGCCTGGAAAGTCGCCGAATTCAGCTGGTTGTATTGGGTCAGTGCGTTCGGCTCAGTCGCTGTCTTGAGGGTGACGAGATTGGAGAGCGGCACCGGCTGGCCCGCCGCGCTGTTGACGTAGTAGCGGGTCAGCGTCTCCGGGGTCAGGCGGTCGGCCCGCGGCACCTGCGGGATCACTTGGTAGGCGCGGCCGCCGAGGTTGGCCCGGTTGACGTAGTTCTCGCCGACTAGCAGCGCCAAGGTGTCGCCGATCGACCGCATCGTGATCCCGAGCTCGTTCGCCTTCGAGCGGTCGATGTCGACGCGGATAACCGGCTGGTTGAAGTCGAGGTCGCTGTCGACGACGATGAACATGCCGCTCTTGCGCGCCGCGGCCTTGATCTTCTCCATCGCCTCGTAGATCGCCTGATAGCCCTGCGGCGAATAGATCACCATTTGGATCGGCAACCCGCCGATCGTCGCTGGCAGCGGAGGCAGCGAGAAGACGAAAGCCCGCAGTCCTTCGACGGCGTCGACTTTTCGCTGCAGCAGCGGTTTCAATTGCTGCGCCGAGCGGGCGCGCTCGTTCCAAGGCTGCAGGATCACGCCGGCGATGCCCTGGTTCGGCCCGAACCGGCCGTTGACGATAAAGCGCAAATAGGTCTCGGGAAACGAGGTAAAGCCGCGGTCGAGCTCGCCCTCATAGGCTTGGGCATAGTCGAGATTGGCGTATTGCGGCGCCTTGGTCAGCGCGAACAGCACCCCCTGATCCTCTTCGGGGGCGAGCTCCGCCTTGGTGTTCATGTACATGAAAGCGATGCTGGCCAGCACCGCGGCGCCGAAAAGGGCCGTCACCGGGCGGTAGTCGAGCGAGCGCTCGAGGCGCCGCCCGTAACCGGCAGCGAGACGCGAGAAGCCGCGGTCGATTAGCCGGACAAAGCGCCCGTGCAGCATCTCGCGGCTCAATAGCAGCGAGCACATCATCGGCGACAACGTCACCGCGACAATGCCGGAGATGATGACGGCGCCGGCCAGGGTAAAAGCAAACTCGCGGAACAACGCACCGGTGACGCCGCCGAGAAACCCGATGGGTGCGTAGACAGCGGCCAGGGTCAGAGTCATCGAGATGACGGGGCTCGCAATCTCACGCGCGCCGATCAGCGCGGCCTGCGCGGGAGTACGGCCCTGCTCGATGTGGCGGTAGACGTTTTCGACAACGACGATCGCATCGTCGACGACAAGCCCGATCGCCAGCACCATCGCCAAGAGCGTCAGCAGGTTGAGGCTGAAGCCCATCGCCGCCATCAAGGTGCCAGCGCCGATCAGCGACAGCGGGATCGTGACGATCGGGATCACCACCGAGCGCAGGCTGCCGAGGAACAGGAAGATCACGATGACGACGATGGCGACCGCCAAGGCGAGCGAGAATTTGACCTCGTCGATCGAGGCCTGGATGAACCTGGTCGAATCGTAGGCGACCTGCATCACGACCGAAGGCGGCAGGTTGCGCTCGATCTCGGGCAGGAGCGCGCGCACATCGCGCACCAGGGTCAACGGATTGCCGGCCGGCGTCGCCTGGATCCCGATGAACACAGCGCGCTGGCCGTTCATCGCGACGCTCGAGGTCCAGCTTTGCGCCGCAAGGTCGACGGTGGCGATGTCCTCGAGCCGCACCAGTGCGCCGCTCTTGCTCTTGACCACCATCTGCTTGAATTGCGCTACGTCGGTGAGGCCGGTATTGGCGCTGACATTGGTGACGGTGAAATGGCCTTTCGCCTGGCCCGGCGCCGATTGGTAGTTGTTGGCTTGGATCGCGGCGGAAACGTCGCTGGCGGTGATTCCGCGCGCCGCCATCCGCACCGGATCAAGCCACAGCCGCATCGCGAACACTTGGCCGCCGAGGATGTCGGCCGAGGCGACCCCGGGCACCGTGACCAGCAGCGGCTGCACCACCCGGGTCAAGTAATCCGAAATCGCCGCGCTCGACAGCTCGTTGCTGGAAAAGCCGATATACATGACGGCGGTGGTCTGGCCTGTCGCCTTGGTGATGATCGGGTCCTGCGCGCCGGTCGGGATCAGATACTTGACCTGCTGGACCTTGGCCATGACCTCGGTCAGCGCCTGGTCGGGGTCGAAGTCGAGCCGGATATAGGCGGTGATCGTGCTGGTGCCCTGAACCGAATTCGAGGTCAGGTAGTCGATGCCTTCGGCGGTTGCCACCGCCTGCGCCAACGGCGTGGCAATGAAGCCCTGCATCAGATCTGCGGTAGCGCCGGGATAGATCGTGGTGATGGTGATCGTCGTGTTCGACAGCTTGGGAAACTGCCGGATCGGCAACCCCATCATCGCCCGCAGTCCGATCAGCAGGATCAAGAGGCTGACGACCAGCGCCAGCACCGGGCGACGGATGAAGATGTCGGTGAACGACATGGCTCAGTCGCGCCCGGGGCTCAATTGAGGGTCGGATTCGCCGGCGGCGCCGGGGCGGGGCTGCCGATCTTGACCTGGGCGCCGTTCTGGACCTTGACCTGGCCCGCCGAGACCACCCGCTCGCCGGGCTTCAGCCCGTCGAGGATCGCGACATTTTCGCCCCACCGCGCCCCGGTCTTGACCGGGGTGCGCACCGCCTTGAGGATCGGCTCTCCATTTGCGTCTTTGCCGTCGTCTCGGATCACGAAGACGCTGTCGCCGTAGAGCGTGTACTCGACCGCGGTCGCCGGCAGCACCAGCATGTCGGGCTGCGGCGGCAATACTACCTGGGCATCGACAAACATCCCGGGTAACAGCGCGTCATCCGGGTTCCGCATCGTCGCCTGCACCATCATGGTGCGGGTATCGGCGCTGATCTGCGGCTCGATCGTCGTGATCTTCGCGTCGAAGGTGCGTTCCGGAAAGGCATCGGACCGTACCGCGACCTGCTGGCCGACCTTGATCTCCGGCCGCTGCCGCCCCGACAGGGTAAAATTAACGTAGAGCGTCGACAGATCGGTCAAGGTGACGATCGGCGCGCCTGTGGTCAGGTATTGCCCGACTTCGATCTGACGCATGCCGAGCTTCCCCGCGAACGGTGCGCGGATCAGCTTTTCCGAGATCAGCGCCTCGGTCTTCAGGATCTGCGCTCGCGCTTGGTCGAGCTGGCTCTGGTTCTGGTCGACGCTCTCCTGAGAGGCGAAATTCTTCTTGCTCAGTGTCTGTGCCCGCTCCAGCGAGATTTGGGCCCAGCGCGCCTGCGCCTCATAATTCTTCAGATCGCCCTGCTCGGGAGCGTCGTTGAGCTGGACCAGCGGATCGCCGGCCTTCACGGTCGTCCCCGGCTCGAAAAATATCTTGACGACGCGGCCGCCGATTTCGGGGTTGATCGTGACCTGATGCACCGCAGCGAGCGAGCCGATGGCTGGGGCAAACCGCGGCACCGCCTCGGTCTTGACCTCGATCGCGCTGATCTGCGCCGGCGGCGGCTTGTTGTTGGCGAAGAAAGTCGCGATGGCGTGCTCGCGGAACCGGTTGAATCCATAGAGGCCGCCAAGCACGACTGCCAGCAGCAATCCCATGATGACGAACCAGCGGACGGTCTTCGGCCGCCGCGTGGTCGTGCGTCCGACGGCGCCGCGATCGTGTAGGGTGCGATCTTGGATCAGGGCTTCCGCGGGGGCCATTCGTTCGCCGTCCATAGGCGTACTCCACAATCAAGCGGGCGCGGGCTGCAGCGGCTGCTTCGCGTCGGCGGCGAGCGCCGTGCCGAGCGCAGCCTCCTTCATCCCAATGCCGCGCAGAATGAACCAGCTCGCCTCCTCGACCAGCGTTATGGGTGTCCCTTGATAAGGCACCGAAGCGCGGCCGGGTAGGAGCACAAACGCGACCATCGCAGCAACGTGCTGGCTGAACCAAAAACGGTTCGCAGAGGCGATTGATCCGGGTTTCAGATCCCCGGCTGCAGTGGCCGCCTCGATCGAGGCGGCAAAGAGTGGATGCACCCGCTCGAAAATTCTGTCAAACAGCTCGCGGGCATACTCCCCGTCCTCGAGAAAGCTGTGCAGCATAAGGCGGAGCCGGGTGTCGATCTCTGCTCGGTCGACCCCAGCGCCGAGCAAAAAATAGCGGACCATAAAATGGATCATGTGAACGAGCGTCGCGGTCGACGGTTCGAGTGTCGCCAATCGCTCGAGCGCTGGATCCCCCTCGCAACCGAGGCGCAGGATCTCATCGTAAAGGTGTTTCTTGCTCGGGAAATGCCGGAACAAGAGGGCTTCGGAAATACCCGCGGCCTCGGCGATCTCCTTTGTTGTCGTTCCGGCGAAGCCCTTGCGGGCGAAGAGCGGGACCGCCGCCGCGACGATCGCCCTACGTCTTTCGTCGCTGTCTAATCGAATTGTGGCCATCGCGGCAAAGTAAGCGCTCACTTACTTCGCGTCAAGCCGAATATCCTGGCACAATCTGCTCCCCGAACTCTGTTCTTGTTACCAGTTGTTGTGAGAGCGGTTTAGTCGAATGGCCTCGCAGCGGTCATTCCTATCGTTGGGCTCGGCTGTCTCGGTTGGGTGGTGAGGCGTCATTCACCTAGTGCACTGACTTAAACAGAAGATACAGGCAGCCGGTCGAGTTTGGCGAGGATGACGTCAGCCGGTTTGGTCCAGATGAAGGGTTTGGGATCATCATTGTGTTGCTTCAGATAGCGGTTGATGGT
>Ga0310916_10001301_pt1 | contig 14745 bp, 12 predicted proteins | sample GREbulkMGLF176_FD_203444 | JGI IMG/M metagenome (GOLD analysis project Ga0310916, IMG submission 203444) | Lab enrichment of tropical soil microbial communities from Luquillo Experimental Forest, Puerto Rico - GRE.bulkMG.LF176 | ecosystem: Environmental > Terrestrial > Soil > Tropical forest >...
CGGCGTGGCATTGCCGCTGCCCTATACGGTCTACGAGCGGCCGAGCTACTCCGTCGTGCCGTCCAACGCGATCTGGCGGGACCCGGCGCGCGCCGAGACGGCCATGATCCTGCGCACGAACGAGCGCGGCAACCGGCGGCGGGACCTTTATTTCCCGCAGGTACTGCGCGATGCGCGGCGGATCGGCGAGTACTACCCCGGCCTTTCGCCGAACAGCCCCGAATGCATGGACAAGCTCGGCGTGTCGCTGGCGCACCTCGAATCCAAGTGCACAAACATCTACGATGCGGAAGAGGTGGAGCGGGTGTACTACCCGGAGATCGAGAAGCTGCTGCTCGAGTTCTTCCCGGACGCGACCGATGCTTTGGTCTATAACCACGATGTCTTCGACAAGGACTACCAGGGCGACCGCACCGAGGATCAGGACGGCAAGAACCCGGGCGTCAACGCCAATTACGCCAATTTGGTGCACAACGACCTGAACGACAACAGCGGGCGCGTGCGCTGCCGCGAGCTGCTGACGAAGAACTTGCGTAATTTTGGGCGCCAGCAGCACTACACCGAGGAAGAGGCCGCCGCGAAGATGTCGCGGCGGTTCATGTCGATCAACCTCGCCAAGCCGATCGAGACTGTCGAGCAGTTCCCGTTTGTGCTCTGCGCCTGGCCCTCCTTCGCCGACCAGCCCTACATCACCAACTACCGGATCTACGACGACCGCGTCGGCGAAACCACCCGTTTTACGTACCGCCCGAACCACGAGTGGTACTGGTTCCCGCAGCAGAAGCCGACCGAGGTCTCAATGCTCAAATGCTATGACTCGGTGACCGACGGCTCGGTCTCGCGCTGGTCGTTCCATACTGCCTGTATCGATCCGACCGCGCCCCGCAATGCGCGATGCCGCAAGAACGTCGTCGTCCGGTCCTTTGTCTTCTTTTAAGAAAACAGAAAAGGCAGCGGGCAGAGGAAGTCGACATCGGTGTCGTAATACTTGACGACCGGATGGCCGATTAGGACGCCAAGCCGCCGGCGACGGGCCTCCGTGAACTTCCGCTTCTGGGATTACCTGAACCAGCTGCTCATGGCCAGGTAGGGTCGTGAGCAGACGGTTGACCAGCGTTTGGCCGATGACCGCTATCGGCGCGCAGGCGCTGTCGAGCACGAAGGCGAGTATGGTTGGCTCTCCACCCGCCGCGGCCATTTGCGGCGGGACTTCTACACAGAAGAGCCCATCGGGGTCACGACAGTGCAGAATTGACGTGGGATTCCCATCGAGCCGCTGCCTTGTGGTTATCCTCTGGGGTGCTTTTTCAAAGGTGCCGGCCGGAAGTATGACAGTGCTGACTCCCGTTACCGACGACAACCTCAAGGCATCGCAACCCCTATGCCGAGAGCACGGGCGCTGGCGGCCATGATTCGGTCGAAAGTAACGAGTGTCGCCTGCAATCGCCGAGCGATCACGATGTGGATCGCATCCGGAGTACGAAGGTTGACATCGAGACGCCGCAAAATGCGATTTGCTGCGTCGATATCGGCGGTCATGACCTCCTCCCGGTATGCCGATCGAGCGACCCATGTATCGAGGTTGTAGAATGCGAGCTGCCCGTCTTCCCGCGTGAGGCAAACAGGCAACAACCAATCGGTTGTTCGGCCAATTGTATAAATTCGCGAATTTGCGGCAACGTATGGAGCGCGTGCACGAGATCGATATCCGGACTACCGCTCATTTCCTGCATGTCTACGATAGGAACCGCGGTGCCGGTCGGAGCAAAACAGGCGCAGGTAGACGGGCCGGCACCGCCGCCCCACAACTCGCGCTGCGTCTCGATCGGAAAATGGCCGAACGAGATGCCGTTGGAGAGGGTGCCATTAACCGCCCAGCCGGTCGATGCGCAGGCCGCCGAGACGACGAGCGCGATTTCGAGTGCCACCACCGGGTCATATTCAAACCCGCCGAACTCCCTCGGCCGGGTGATCCGCAGCAACTCCGCGTTGCGGATCTTGGGGATGATCTCGGGTGAAATCGTGCGGTTGCGTTCGGTCTCCTCTGCCAATCCGCGGATCTCGGGCAAAATGTCGCGGGCGCGGGCTCCTCCGGGTCGGGGGAGCCACGTGGCGAATAGCGGCACTCGTCATCGGCCCCTCCGGTCGAATCTGATCGGCAATCAGGATGCGCTCGGTATCAAACGCCAACAAACTGAAACCGCTTCAGCCCGCGGTATAAAGGGTTGCGTCATCAAAAGGAGGGTTTGACGTGCCGGTAGATCGCTTCGGAAATCTCCATGCACCGAACTTGCCCTATGCGCGCGGCAAGATCCTCGCCGGCACCGAGGACGATTTTGCAAAGCTCGAAGTGGCCTGGTCAGTGATCCGCAGCAGAGGGCCGCAAGCGATCCACATCTTTACCGGCCTTGAACATTCGCTGCCTTTGGCAGCCGAGGAGCTCGACTTCGCCGACGACGAAATCGCCCCGGCACTTTATTTCGAGCGGCTGAAAGAGCTGGCGTTCCACCATCTCGGCGGTTCACCGGACCATCACGACATCGCCGTCTTCAATCGGCTGACCGGTGCGACAATGGCGACGCACCTGACCTTAGTAAAGCCCGGTGACGTCGTGATCGGCGTGTCCGAAAGCCACAGCCACCCTTCGGTGGTCCGGGCTGCCGATCATAGCCGCGCGCGTTTTATCGACACGGCGGGATTGGCGGCATTCCGCGACGCGATGGCCGTGGAGCGGTCGGTGGCGCTCGTCGTGCTGAGCCGGCTCGCCGTCACCTATGATTTGATGCCGATCGCGGCGATCCGCGCGATCGTCCGGCTCGCGCATGACAAGGGTGCGCTCGTCTATATCGACGACGCGGGCGGCGCCCGGGTCGGCCCGGCAGCCTTCGAGCAACCGCGGATGCTGGAGCTCGGCGTCGATATCGGCGCCACCGGGCTCGACAAATACGGCACGAAAGGGCCGCGCCTCGGCTTGCTCGCCGGCAGGAAGGACCTCGTCGGCAAGATTCGCGCAAAGGGCTTCGAATTCGGCATGGAGGCCCGGCAGATGCTCTATCCGGCCGTCGTGCGAACCCTCGAACAATACGACCCGGACCGGGTCCGGGCGCTGATCGAGGCGACGAAGGGGATCGGCCAAGAGCTTCGTCCCCTCCTCGGCAACCGGCTTCGCGAGACACCGACGACGGTGCAGCTACCCGCCGATGACGTCCTGGAGATCGCGATGGAGCGCGGCGGAGTTGCTGAGCCGCCAATTGTCCCATACGAGGCGTCAGCCGCGCTCTCGATGCTGCTCCTCAAAGACTACGATATGCTAATGGTGCATTTCGTCGGCGTGCCTCCTGGCACTGCCGACCTGTTGATCAAATTCGTTCCTCCCGAGACTCTCGAGCGCTTTGGCGGGCCAAAGAAATACGCCAACGCGATCGACGCCTCGCTGACCAAACTCGGTGGCTTGCTGCGGCAGTCGGCCGCCCTACGCGAATTGTTGCTCGGCCATTAGGGCAGCGCGCTTGAAATCCGCCGCGCCGGGTTGCCCGCTACCGTCGCGCCGCTTTCAACATCGCGGGTGACGACGCTGCCGGCGCCAATGATTGCATCGTCGCCGATCGTAATCCCGGGAAGAATGATCGCACCTCCGCCGATCCATGCATCACGTCCGATCCTAACCGGCCGTCCGAATTCGAGGCCGTCGCGTCGCTGCGCAGCGTTACGCGGGTGGTCGGCGCAATAGATTTGGACGGCAGGGCCGATTTGTGTCCGATCGCCGATCATGACCTCGACGACGTCGAGGATCACGCAATTGAAGTTGAGGAACACACCGCGGCCAAGGCGAATGTTGAAGCCGTAATCGCAGTAGAAGGGCGGGCGGATATCCGTGTTTTCTCCAACTTCGGCGAGCCGCTCAGCCAACAAACGGTGACGTTCCACCGCCGATTTCGCGAGCGCCGCGTTGTATCGGGCAAGCCACGCCGCGGTCGCAGCCAGATCGGCCTTTAGCTCCGGACCGATCGGGCGATAAAGCTCGCCTGCGAGCATCTTCTCTTTTTCGGTTCGCATCGTGGCGGGACTCTATCAGCTGCAAACGCCGGTTGACAGCAACCGGGAGATGCCCCGAATTTCGCAGCTCCAGGCATAGGAGACAGGGGATGGGCCTCGACCTGTTGATCAAGAATGGCACGGTGGCGGACGGATCGGGGATGCCCCGCTACCGCGCGGATGTCGGGGTCAAGAGCGGGCGTATTGTCGAGATCGGCCGGATCCGCGTACCAGCCGAGCGCACGATCGATGCCGACGGCCTCATCGTTGCGCCCGGTTTCATCGACGGTCACACGCATATGGATGCGCAAGTGAACTGGGACCCGCTCGGCAGCTGCTCATGCTGGCATGGGGTCACGAGTGTCGTGATGGGCAATTGCGGCTTTGCCTTAGCGCCCTGCAAGCCCGAAGACCGAGAATGGTTCGCCCGCTGCCTGACCGCGGTCGAGGATATTCCGACCGAAGCGATGATGGCCGGGATCGACTGGACCTGGGAAAGCTTTCCCGAATATCTGGCGACCGTCGAGCGCCTGCCAAAGGCCATCAATTACGGCATGTATATCGGGCATTCGGCGCTGCGGATGTATGTGATGGGCCGGCGCGGGCTCGAAGAACGCGCCAATGAAGACGATCTGCGTGCGATGGCACAGGCGGTCGAAGAAGCCGTCCGGGTCGGCGCCCTGGGCTTCTCGACCTCACGCGCCACGACGCACATCACGCCGGACGGATCTCCAGTCGCGAGCCGCATCGCCGATTGGGAGGAGATCGACCGCCTCGTCGGCGCGATGGCCTCGGTCGATGCCGGGATCTTTCAGATCGGGCCCGATATTTCGGGCGGCGAGCCGCAACGAGTGTTTCTCGACAGGCTGCGCCGGGTCGCGGTGGAGAGCGGGCGGCCGATCATGTTCGGCGTGCTGGCCACCCGCCAGGGCGTCGATCCGAATCCCTGGGCTTACCAGACCCGCTACCTCGACGAGACGGCTGCGGTTGGCGGCCGCATGTTCGGCCAGGCGACGACCCGCTCGATCAACGCGGTGTTCTCGCTCAAATCCTATTTGCCGTTTGACGCCTTGCCGGGCTGGCAAGAGCTCCGCGAGTTGCCGCTCGAGGAGCAGAAGCACCGCCTCGCCGACCCGGAGGTCCGCCGCCGGCTCGTCGCCGAGGAGGCCCAGATGAAACCGCGTGACAGCGTGCTGCAAGGGGGTGGTGCTGCCACGACCGATCCGCGAAAGCCGGATTACGGTAATCTCTACCCGATGTTCAGTGTCGATTGGGACGATCCGTCGGTCGCCGATCTCGCGCAGCAGAGCAGCAAGCACCCGGTCGAAATCATCATCGATTTGTGCCTGGAGGATGACAACCGCGTCTTCGTGCAGCCGCTCGTCAACGAGTCGCCGGGCGATGTCCTTGGCATTCTCAAGCATCCGCGGACATTGGCGACATTCTCCGATTCCGGCGCTCATGTGTGCCAGGAAATGGGGTCATCACTGCAGACCCATCTTTTGAGCTACTGGGTTCGCAACAAGCAGCAATTCACGCTCGAAGAAGCCATTCGCATGCTGACCTTCGACAACGCGTCGGCATGGGAATTGCCGGATCGCGGGTTGGTGCGAACCGGCTATGCCGCCGATCTGGTCGTCTTCGACGAGGCGCGTATCAGCCCCCGTCTGCCAACTGTGGAGCAGGACCTCCCCGGCAACGCCCGGCGGCTCGTACAGAAGGCCGATGGCATTGCCGCCACGATCGTTAACGGCGCCGTTGCCGTCGAGAATGGGCAAGCGACAGGTGATTTTGCCGGAAGGGTTCTGAAAGGACGCCTGGCCGCGCACTAGTCGGAAAGGTGGATCGATGGTACAGGGCCCGACAACCTTCTCGGAGACCGCACTTCCTTGTCATACCGGCGAAGGCCGGTATCCACGGCTGGGGTGGGTCCCGGCCTTCGCCGGGAAGACGAGGAAATGATCCGGGAGTCCAATATGGGCCAGCTGAGCTACGTCCACGGTGCGAGCGATGCGCCATTTATTGGCGATACGATCGGCGTGCATTTCGACCGGATCGTCGAGCGCTTCGGCGAACGTGACGCGCTGATCGTCAGACATCAGCAGGTTCGTTGGACTTACCGGGAGCTCAAAGATCGGGTCGACGCCTACGCCGCCGGCCTCCTCGCGCTCGGCCTCAGGCGAGGCGATCGCATCGGCATTTGGTCGCCGAACAATGCCGAGTGGGTCATCACCCAATTCGCCACCGCGAAGGCTGGGCTAATTCTCGTCAACATCAACCCGGCCTATCGTCTGACAGAGCTGGAATACGCCCTCAACAAGGCCGGCTGCGTCGCTCTTATTACGGCCTCGCAGTTCAAGAGCAGCGATTATCTCGCGATGCTGCGTGAGCTGGCGCCGGAGCTGAGGACCGCAGCGCCGGGCAATTTGCGGGCGTCGCGGTTGCCGGAATTGCGGCTGGTGATCACGATCCACGCCGGTGAGGCCCACGGCATGGTGCGTTTCGAGGATGTGTCGGGTCTCGCTCGCGATGTCGAGCGGCACCGGCTCGCTGCACTCGCTGAAGAGCTGCAATTCGACGACCCAATCAACATCCAGTTCACTAGCGGCACGACCGGCTTTCCGAAGGGCGCCACGCTTAGCCACCACAATATCCTGAATAACGGCTTGTTCATCGCGGGAGCGATGAAGCTGACTGAGCGCGACCGCGTTTGTGTTCCGGTGCCGCTCTATCATTGCTTTGGCATGGTGATCGGCAATCTCGGCTGCCTGACCCATGGCTCGGCAATGGTCTATCCGGGCGAGGGGTTCGACCCGCTCGCCACGCTGGAGACGATTGCGGTGGAGCGCTGCACCGCGGTTTACGGCGTGCCGACGATGTTCATCGCCGAGATGGACCATCCCGACTTCGCGAAGTTCGATCTCAGTTCGCTGCGCACCGGCATGATGGCCGGCAGCCCGTGCCCGATCGAGGTCATGAAGCGGGCCTTCACCTCGATGCACCTCTCTGAGATCGTTATCGGCTATGGCATGACCGAGACGAGCCCGGCGAGCTTTGCATCGGCGACCGACGACTCGATCGAGCGGCGCGTGTCGACCGTCGGGCGGATATTGCCGCATGTCGAGGCAAAGATCATCGACGCGGAGGGCCGGATCGTGCCACGCGGCACCGCCGGCGAATTACTGACGCGCGGCTACCTGGTCATGCTCGGCTATTGGAATGACGGGGAGAAGACCCGCGAAGCGATCGACGCGGCAGGCTGGATGCACACCGGGGATCTCGCGACGATCGACGAGGAGGGCTATTGCAATATCGTTGGCCGGATAAAGGACATGGTGATCCGCGGCGGCGAGAACGTCTATCCGCGCGAGATCGAGGAATTCCTCTACCGCCATCCGAAGATTCAGGACGTGCAGGTGATCGGCGTCCCCGACTCCCGCTACGGCGAGGAGCTGTGCGCCTGGGTGCGCCTGCGTGACGGCGAGAACGCGACGGCGGAGGAGATCCGCGCCTTCTGCCAGGGCCAGATCGCGCATTACAAGGTGCCGCGCTACGTGAAATTCGTTGACGGCTTCCCGATGACGGTGACCGGCAAGATCCAGAAATTCCTGATGCGGCAGCAGATGATCGACGAGCTCGGCGTGGGCCCGCAGGAGACCGCGTGATGACCCGGATCGCCTCAATTGCGACCCATATGATCTCGGTGCCGCGGCCGCTGCCGGTATGGACCGCGCATGAGCCGATCAAAGCCTGGAATGTGATCCTGACCGAGGTGCGTACCGATGATGGTCTCGTCGGCTACGGCGAGATCCACGGTGCGCCGATGCCGCGGATTTGCGAGTGGGTGAGCCGCTTTGGCGAGATTATCCGGGGCATGGATGCGCTGGCCCATATTGCGGTGTGGGAGAAACTGTTTGCGCTGACTTCGCCTCGGCCCGGCGGGATCGAAGGCCGAGATGGTTTGCCGCCACCCGTTCCGCGCGGCGAGCGCGCGCAAGTCATGGCAGCGATTGCCGGGATCGATATCGCGCTGTGGGATATCAAGGGAAAAGCCGCGGGGCTGCCGGTGTACCGGTTGCTCGGCGGCGAGAACCGGCCGATCTTTACCTATGCCACCGGCGGGTATTATCGGCCTGACACGTCCGACGCCGATTACGATCGAGAGCTGGCACGCTTCCTCGATCTCGGCTACCGCGCCGTGAAGCTCAAGACCGGCGCCGGCACCGTGGCTGCGGAAGCCGAGCGGATCGGCGTGGTGCGCCGAGCGATCGGTGATGCGCCGTTGCTGATGCTCGACATGAACGCAGCCTATGATTTACCGGACTGCATCGAATTCGCCCGTGCCGTCGAGCCCTGCCGGATCTTCTGGCTCGAGGAGCCGCTGCATTGGTACTTGCAGCCCCCTGATTTCGCGCGGCTGGCGGCGGCGACGCCAATCCCGCTGGCGCATGGCGAGCGCGAGCTGACCCGCTTCACGGTGCGCGACTTCATTGTCGAGGGGGGCATCCGTTACGTGCAGTTCGACGCCACCCGCGCCGCCGGCTTTACCGAGGCCTTGCGCATCGCGCAACTCGCGGAGCAGCACGGGGCGATGCTCGCGCCGCACACCGCCCCCGAACTGCACGGCCATCTGGTGCTTGCTGCGCCGCGCTGCGTCTTCGGGGTCGAATCACATGGCGGGCCACAGACCGATCCGCTGGCCTATGGCCTCTTCCGCGAGCATCCGGAATTGCACGACGGCCATCTGCAGCTCAGCGACAAACCCGGCTTCGGCCTCGAAATCGACTGGGCCTTTGTCGACAGGTATCGCCTCAATTCATAGACGAGGTCAGCTCGGCACCAGGCCGCCATCCACATTGTAGGCTTGCCCGGTGATGTTACGGGCGCCCGGTGAGGCGAGGAATACCGCCATCGCCGCAATGTCCTCGGGTTGATTGGCGCGGCCGAGCGGAATGCGCGCATCTGCTTCGGCCTGGTATTCTGCGACCGTGATGCCGCGCTCGGCGGCGCGCTCCACGGCGTTTCGGGCTCCAAGCTCGGTCCGGGTAACGCCGGGGCAGATCGCATTGACGTTGATGTTGTGGCGGGCGAGCTGCTGCGAGGCGGTCTTGGTCAAGGCAATGACCGCACCCTTGCTCGCCGCATAGGCGGCATTGGAGGTGCCGGCATAGCCGCGCCCGGCGATGGAGGCGATGTTGATGATCCGCCCGCCGCCTTGCTTGATCATCTCGCGCGCGGCGCGCTGCAGGCAGAAAAACACGCCCTTGGCGTTGACCCGGTGGATGCGGTCCCAATCCGCCTCTGTCAGGTCCATGATATAGGCGTAGCGGGTGACCCCGGCATTGTTGACGATGACGTCGAGCCGGCCAAGTTCGGCGAGGGTGCGCGCCACCATCGCGTCGATGCTCGCGACATCGCCGCAATCGACCTCAATGGCGATCGCCCGCCGAGCATTTCCGGCCGCCTGGGCCGCCGTCCGCTGCGCGGCGGCGAGGTCGATATCCGCGGCTGCAACCACCGCGCCGGCGTCGGCCATCGCGAGCGCCGTACCGCGGCCGATCCCGGCTCCCGCCCCCGTCACCAAGACGACTTGATCCTGCAAAATCGGCATGCTTCTTCCTCCCGCATCGTCAGCTTCGGACCGAACTTACACCACCCGATTGGACCCGTCCGAATTCCCGGTTTTTCCCGTTCATCCGGGAATTTTTGCGATTTTCGCCCCACAGCGGCTTTTCGGCGTCGAAAAAGCCCAGCGAAATCCGACCCTTACGAGCGAATTCCCGTTGCGGACCTAATCGGGAATTTAGAGAGCCTCAAACGGGAATTAAATCCGCCGAACCGGGAATATGGTTCCACCACGGGAAAAGAATTAACAAGAGACACATCGCTCGGTCCGCCGAACTCGCGCAAATCCACGGGCCTGAGAGACCTATCGCAGAAAGTGGCCTTTTGTGCGGCGCAGTCCCGCTGGCCATGACCGGTCGCGTGGCTACGAAATTAACCCACCTGTGAACCAGTTCACACAGAGGCGCCCATAACGGTGCAAAATGCCGCGCAACGCCTATCGGCATCGACCCGCGGTACGCCCGGAGGCGACGATGGCGACAGTTTGATCGCTGGGACGCCGAAAACGAACGGGGGCTTTATGAAAAATCGGATCTGCCAACATGCCGTCGCAATGAGCGGCGATATGACCGTCCCACACCCGCGTCCGCTCGATCGCGCAAAGGCGATCAGCGGCATGATAAGCGAGGAAGCGCTCGCCTCGGAGCGCCTGGGGCGGCTCACCGACAAAGTTGCCGCCGCCCTGCTGGACGCCAATCTTTTTTCGATCCGCTTGCCGCCGGCGGATGGCGGGCTCGGCGGCACCGGGGTGGAATTGTTCGAGGCCGCAGAAGAAATCTCCCGCGCCGACGGCTCCGCGGGGTGGAACGTGGCGATCTCCAACGCCGTCAATACCTTTGTTCAGAAAGGCGCTGCCGCCAAGGCCCGCAAGGAGGTGTTCGCCAACGGTCCCGTCGCGTGCTGGGCGACATTGCTGCCCAAGGCCATTTCGGTCGAAGACGAGTGCGGCTATCGTGTTTCGGGCAGTTTTGCCTGGGGCTCCAGCAGCTCGCTGTCGCGCTGGGTGATGGTCCCGGCGCGCCTCGAGGATCGCGACGGGCAGCAATGGTTTCGCGCCCATATCCTCCCCAAGGAAGACGCCGACATCAAGGAAGGCTCGTGGGACGTGATGGGTCTGCGCGGCACCGCCAGCATCGATTACACGATCGCGGACAAATTCGTGCCGGCGCACCGCACCTTCGAGTATCCGTTTTTGGCGGATCCCGACCCACGGAAGGCGTCCGCGCAATGGCTCGTTCAAATGGGCCAGCCCGGATTGGTGGCGTTTGCCAGCGGTATCGGCTTCCGCGCGCTTGCCGAATTGCTCGCTGCCGCGCCCAAGACCAAGCGTCTCCTCGCCGAAGGCACACAAGCCGATGACAATGTCGTGCAATTTGGCATCGGGGAACTCGAGGGCCGGCTGCGCGCGGCGCGCAGCCATTATCTCGATCTCATTGCCAAGCAGGATGCAGCGATCGCACAGGGGCGCGGCCCCGACCCGGCCGGCGCGCTCGATATGCAGCAAGCCGCCCAGACCCTAACGCGCGCGGCGCGCGACATGACCGTGTTTGCCTTCGACAATGCCGGCACCACCGTCGTCTTTGCAACAAACCCCCTGCAGCGCTGCCTGCGCGACATTTTCACGGGCCTCAAGCACGGGATCATGACCCCCGCCATTCTCGGCCGTATCGGCAAAGTGCGGCTCGGCCTCGATTACGGGGCGGTGGGATTTTAGCCTTTCGAGCCGAGTCTGTCGCATTGGTCCTCATCGGATGCGCGCTCGGACGCGCGCGAGCTCGTTCCGGCCGCCTGCCCGTCATCGCGGGTAACCGTCGCCGTCCGAAACAAATCAAAATCCGAGCCGGTAGCGCTTAATACTCAAAGGTTAAGATCGGTGCTTCAGAATTACCTGAAAACATTTGTCATAATGCATGTTACGCGACTTTGACATGTAGGCGCCCGATTAAAATGTCACCCCTCTGCCAATTACAGATGACACTCGCCGGGGGATTTCCGGGGGGTGTTGGGGGTGACGGTTCGGCTGATGAGCGACGGGGAGCTGACGCGGCTGGAGGTGCTGCGGGATTTGGATCAGCGGCGGCTGGCAACCGAGACGGCGGCGCAGCTGCTGAGGCTTGGACGCCGCCAAGTGTTTCGGTTGTTGAAGGCATATAGGACCAAGGGTCCGACGGGCCTGATATCGAAGCGCCGAGGTCGCTCCAGCAACCGGCGCAAGCCCGAGGCGTTCCGGAGAGCGGTGCTCGCGATCATCCGCGAGTGGTATTGGGATTTCGGCCCGACATTGGCGGCCGAGAAGCTGCGCGAGGTTCATGGGATCACGCTCGGTCGTGAGACGCTGCGGCTGTGGATGATCGAAGCCGGGCTGTGGCGCGATCGCAAGCAGCGGCGCAAGCGCGTGCATCAGCCCCGTCCCCGGCGCGACTGCGTCGGCGAGCTGGTGCAGGTCGACGGCTGCGAGCATTGGTGGTTTGAGGATCGTGGTCCGCAATGCACCTTGCTCGTGTTCATCGACGACGCGACCGGTCGGCTGATGCACCTGGAGTTTGTCGAGAGCGAGTCGACCTTTGCCTATTTCCATGCGGCCCGCGCCTATCTCGAAGCCTGGGGCAAGCCGGTAGCGTTTTACAGCGACAAGCACGGCGTGTTTCGTGTCAACCAGCGGGGCGCATTGGGCGGCGACGGGATGACCCAGTTCGGGCGTGCCCTGCACGCTCTGAACATCGACATCATCTGCGCCAATTCGAGCCAGGCGAAGGGCCGGGTCGAGCGGGCGCACAAGACCTTGCAGGACCGGCTGGTCAAGGAGCTGCGGCTTGCTGGGGTCGGCACCCTGGCTGAAGGAAACGCCCTGCTGCCGGCGTTCATCGCCGATTACAATGCGCGCTTTGCCAAGCCGCCGGCGAATAAGAAGGACCTGCACCGGCCGTTGCGCGCCGGCGACGATCTGGAGGATGCGTTCGCCTGGAAAGAAGAGCGCCGTCTCTCCCAGGCGCTGACACTGCAATACGACAGGGTGATCTTCATCCTGGAGCCGAGCGAGCAAGCCAAGGCAGCGATCGGAAAGCGGGTGACTGTCGTCGATTATCCCGATGGCCGGCTTTCGATCCGCTACAACGGCGTCGAACTCGCTTACCGCACCTTCGATAAGATCCGCCATGTCGATCAGGGTGCCATCGCCGACAACAAGCGGCTGGGGCCAGTATTGGCGATGATCCGTGACGAACAACTGCGTCGCGGGCACGAACCTCGCAGTGGGCCGCGACGGCGCGATCAGCGTAACGCCCGTCTCTTCAAGGTCGGCTGAGCTGCTCTAAGAGCCGAGCGAACTGGCGCTCGCTCGGCAGAAGAACGAGTGCGGTTCTGAATTCCACTCAATCGGGCGCTGCGCTACGCCGGGGCTCCGCGTCCGACCGCCGCCCAACCTCGCCGATAAATGGCAAGAGACGGTGACATCTGTTTTTCGTGGACACATAACAGAGCTACGCAGGTGCGCACACCTACAAGATGTTGATTGGCGATTAGCGTAGCGTGTTGTCAAGCTAAGCGCCGGATTGATCGGCAATGCATGGTGATAGCCGGTTCGATCATCACGCGATTGCCACCATCATCCTCGATCCAAAACTCGTAGGATTTCCCGCCCAAAGAGCGGAGCATGTCACTCGTATGGGCTGTGGGCGGCACAAGATTGCGCTACCGTTCCTGACAGGATCAGTGAACTCCCACGTGCACCCAATATTCACCACTGCCACGGCTGGTGCCGAGGACCAGGAGGTAAGGGCCGGTCACCGGCAACCGCCCGCTCCATTCGGCCGCGTCCCTGCCTTCTTCTGTGCCTTTCAGCGCAATACCACGCACCTCCGGGCCGTCGGGGGAAGGCGCGGTTGTCCAGGGCGGCCGGTAGAGCTGCAGGACAATGTTGCCTTCGCCGCGATCGGTCTGGTTTACGGTCATCCGCTGACCCGCTCGCGCTCTGATGGTGAAGCAGTCGCGGTCGCCGCGGGCGAGGCCGCCGGTTAGGTCCGCTGCGGTGGCGCCAGGGGCGAACCGTACTGGTGCGGGCTTATCGCAGCCCGCCACGGCCGGTACCGCGGCGAGCGCGAGCAGCATGGCCGCCGCGACGAAATGCCTCAACCCAGCGCGGTCCATGTTGTCGGGCCAACGATCCCGTCCGCCGTTAGCCCCTTCGCGGCCTGGAATTGCTTGACCGCCGCGTCTGTGCCGGGACCGAAATCGCCGTCCGTGCCCACTTGGTAACCGGCCGCGTTCAGCTTGGCCTGCAACAGGGTCACACTTGCGTTTTGGTCGCCCCGGCGCAGTACCGGCGTGGCGGCGGATGCGTCCGGCGCTGCGACACCACCAAGGGCTGCCTTTGCCTTCGCCAGATTGGCCTTGCGATCGTCAAATCCGTTCAGACCACCGTTGATCCGCCGGGTGATCGTCTCGATGTCATCCTGGTCAGCGAACTGGTTCAGATCGCGCCGCTTCCAGAACTCGCACGCGATCCGCAGCGAAATCACCGGTTCTGCCGCGGTTTCAGGCTGGCCCACGAGGTCAAGACCGAGGGCTTCCCCGTACTCCACGTAGTTCGCGCGCCCGGTGAGCTGGATCAGCCCACGGCCCTTGTACCGCGGCCCGTCCCCCGGCTGAGTATTGCCCAGGTCCTTGCGCCCCTCGTAGGCGGAGCCGTCGGCGAACTCCTCGGTGGTGCGGAAGCCCGCCGCTTCATGGCAGGTCTGGGCAAGGAAATGCGCGATTCGAATAAGAGTGTTCATCTCATATTCAATCAGCGTCGCCTCCAGGACAGGTCCGACGGCGTCGATGATCTCTGCCTGCCGGATACCATTCGCACCGCTGAAACGCGGCGCTATGGCGCGCATGATGTCGGCGTTCAGTGTTGCCATGATGTTGTCTCCCTTTGATCGGTTGCTGTGAGCTCGGCGGCCAGAGATTGAGCGTTGCCGCTCCGTAGGGTGTCAGATAATTGTTACATTTTGTAAAATATTTTTACCTATGAGCATCAAACCGGTTTATACTCGGTTTCGAGGCGGGCCTGGCCGGGTGGAAAGCCGCCATACCACGCATCGC
>Ga0310916_10001303_pt1 | contig 14730 bp, 14 predicted proteins | sample GREbulkMGLF176_FD_203444 | JGI IMG/M metagenome (GOLD analysis project Ga0310916, IMG submission 203444) | Lab enrichment of tropical soil microbial communities from Luquillo Experimental Forest, Puerto Rico - GRE.bulkMG.LF176 | ecosystem: Environmental > Terrestrial > Soil > Tropical forest >...
GATGTGCGGCTGCGTCACGCCGCCGACCCCGTCCATTCCGTTCGGCAGCAACATGCCGTGCCAGTGGACCGTCGTGTGCTCGGGCAGCTTGTTGGTGACGAAGATGCGCACCTTGTCGCCTTCGACCGCCTCGATCGTCGGTCCCGGCGCCTGGCCGTTGTAGCCCCACAAGTTCACCTTCATGCCCGGCGCAAATTCCCGCACCACCGGCTCGGCGACGAGATGGAACTCCTTCCAGTCGCCGTTCATGCGCCAGGGCAATGTCCAGCCGTTGAGCGTGACCACCGGCTGATAGTCGGGGCCGCTCGCCGGAAAGATCGGCGGCTGCATGCTGGTGGTCTTGGTGCTCGGCGCCTCGGGAATGCTTGCCGCCTGCACGCGCCCGCTGACCGCGGTCGCGCTTGCCAGCACCGCGGCGGTGCCGAGAAAGCCTCTGCGCGAAATCATGATCGTCTCCTTAACGTGCGCCGGACTCGCCGGCGGATACCGCCACGGGGTTTGCTCGTTCCTGCTTATTGCTTGACCTGCCGCCGCCGGCGATCGCCGCCTTGAGGTCCGCCGTTGCCAGCCAGAACTCGCGCTTCGCCTCGATCGCGGTGATGGTCGCCGCAATGCGCTGGCGCGCCTCCGCCAGCAGCGAGAACACGTCGATCAGCATCGCGTTGTAGCGAAGCAGCGTTTCCTCCGAGATCACCTTGCGCAGCGGCAAGACCTCGCGCTGATAATGGCCCGCGATGTCGTAGGTCGAGCGATAGACGCGGTAGGCATCGCGCGCTTCGGAGCGCGCATTGACCGCCATTGCGAGAAGCCGATTGACGGCCTGCATATAGGTCGCTTCGGCCTGGCGCACGCGAACCTCGCCGAAGTCGAATATGGGGATTTGCAATCGGATATCGAAGCCGCGCATCAGAAAGCGTTCGTCGGGTCGCTTTTCCAGCTTATCGGCGTAGCCGGCGTCGAGGATGTTGATGAAGCGGCTGGCTTGGGTGAGTCCGTAGGACTTCGCGAGCACGTCGAGCTCGATGCGGGCGATCTGCAGATCGACGCGGCGGGCGACTGCGTCCACCTCGATCCCGGCCAGCGTTTGAACACGAGACGGCACCGCCGGCAGCGCATTGGGAAGCTTGAAGTCTAGGCTTGCGCCCGAGAGACCCATGGCGCGAATGAGCGCCTCGCGCTCGCTTCCCTCGCGCTGGCGCGCGGTGGCCAGTTGCGCGGTCAAATCGGCATAGAACACCTGCTCGCGCGCCTGATCGAGCTTGTTCATCGCTCCGGTTTCGCCGAGTTGCGCGGCCAACTTGGTCGCGGCTTCAGCCGCCGACTGCGATTCCGTCAGGAAGTGAATGAGCTCGCGCGCGGCAACGGCGCGGTAGTAGCCGCGCCGCGCGTCGTGTGCGACACGGAGCGTCTCTTCGGCAGCGCGCAGCTGCGCCTGATGGAAGCGTTCCGCGGCAATCTCGGACCGCGCCGGCAAGGTCGCAAGCGCGATGATATTGGTGACGAGTTGCATCTCGCTCTCGAGCGCTGGCCCCGCCTGGATGCGGCGCCAGGAAAACGTTGGATTGGGCGGAAGGCTTTGTCCGACCCGTTCGGCGTCGGCTATGGCAAGCTCGTCGTATGCCGCTTGCAGACCGCGGTTGTTGAGCAACGCAATCTGGACCGCCGCGTCGGCCGTGAGCGGGCGCGCGAGAAGGCGGCGCACCCTTGCGTCCGCGGCCTCGGCTTCCTCGGGCGAGCGGATCGCAGCCGCGTCCTTGTTGAGCTCCTGCTGCGCGATCGTCGTGACGACGCCCATGCCAGCATCCGGCGCAAACCAAGTGCAGCCGGAAAGCAGCATCACCGGGGCGAGGCCCGCCAGAATGGCGACCGTGCCGAGCTCGGGTCGGAATGCCCGCGTCACCGCCGGTCCGCCGGCGGCATCGGACGTCCGAAAATGTAAGGACATGGACTCCTCGACTGTCGATTGCCGTCAGGCGCGCAAGACCGACAGCCGCGCGCGCCAACTCCAACTACCGACAGTCAGACGATGGGAGGCCGGTTGATGCGTTCCGGGCCGCGCCCGCTGAGGACCTCACCGAGAACCGGCAAGACCACGGAAGCGAGGCTGTCCAATCCGAAGCTGGGGACCGGCTCGCCGGGAATTGCAACGACGGAGAACAGGCCGCAACAGCTCGCTATTGCCGCCTTGCCATCGTCGTGAGAAGGCTGCGGCGCCGCGCTATCATCGTGGTGCTGATGGGCGCTGCCGTCGGCATGAACGTGGAGCTTGCCGCCATGTTCGGGCTTGGCGCCGTGATCGTGAACGCCGACGTGACCTTCGGTCAGGCAATGTGCGACGGCGGGATTGTCGGAAAACGCAAAGGCGACCGCCGGCGCGAGGATGCAAAGCGCGTAGAGCACGGCCAGTACGATCGCCGCGTTGACGCGAAGAGTCTTGGTCAAGGCCGACATCGCGCCTCTTGGCACTCAATGCGAAGAAGACATCCGATGCTTCGAGGATAGAGCATTACTTGTGGTTTGCAACGCACCGGTAGTGCGCTCGTGCAGGGATTCGGAGCGAGTTTGCGGCGGAAGCATGGCAACGATAGTGCGCTAGGCAATGGTGGCATGTACTCGGCATTGTGCCATGCTAATACCGACTCGGGTGGGCGATACGGGAGCAACGTCATGTGTCGCATGGTGCTTTCGATTGTTCTCTTGCTCGGCTTTGCGCCAGCCTCGGCGCAAGAGCAACCCTACGCCGGATACGAGCAACGCCCGATCAAGGCCTTGTCAGCGCAACAGATCGCCGACCTGAAATCGGGCCGGGGAATGGGACTTGCGCTTGCGGCGGAACTGAATGGATTTCCAGGGCCGATACACGTGCTGGAGCTTGCGGACAAACTGGGATTGACGGTGGAGCAGCGCGACGCCATCGACGCTTTGTATGCCGCCATGAAGGCCGCGGCCGTACCGATCGGCGAACGGCTGATCCGCGAGGAGGCCGATCTCGACCGGCTGTTCGCCACCCGCTCGGTCACTCCGGTCTCGCTCGCGGCAGCGACCAAAGCGATCGGAGCGACGCAGGCGGAGTTGCGGAACGCGCATCTGGCCTACCACCTTTCGACGATAGCGATTCTGACCCCGGAGCAGGTGCGGCGATACGGAGAACTGCGCGGCTACGCAGGGGCGCACCCGCACCACGGAAATCACTGACGCACCGGCGAGACAGCAAAGCGAAACCCGGGAGTCGAACCGGCCCGATGGCCCTTGGATGGCCTCACTGCCCGGTCAGCGTAGCCAAGATCGACTACTTGTCACCGCCCTGCGCTCGTTTTCGGCACGACGGCCAGAAATTCCAGTGGCTCGTGCGCGAGATTCTCCCCGGCATGTCGTTGAACAGGAATCCAGTCTATGTCCCCGGCGCGCCGGCGAATGTCATCAGTACTGCCGTCAGCATGCGTGTCGCGCAAGTGTGTATCCGTCAACCAGACCACAATCGCGCGCTCGTAATGTCGTGCATCGGCGTCTTCTCGCCTGGCGCCATGCGGATGCGAACGACGACGATGGATTCATTCTCAAATTCGACCACGGCATTGGCGGGGCCGGCTGGAGGGATCGCGTCACCGTGCGATGGAGTTGAGTGCGCGCCGGAATGTTGTGCCCAGCCGGGATGGGATCCGAAAGCTAGCAATAGGCAAGCGGCAGAGATCCAAAGTTTTATGAGCGCATGTTTCATGGTGCATCCTGTGGCTCGGCGAGCATCGTTTGACGTTTGCGTCGATCGACCGTACGAGTTGAAGCGAACTTCAAGTCAAGGAGATTCTTCATGGCCGGGATGAGTATCGGGGAGGTCGCCCGCAAGATGGGGCTGCGGTCCTCGGCTATTCGTTACTATGAAAAGCTCGGCCTGATCCCGAAAGCACCGCGGCTGAGCGGGCGCCGGCGCTACGACGAGCGCGTGCTGGAGCGGCTGGCGATGGTCCGATTTGCCAAGCACGTGGGTTTCAGCATCGCCGAGATTAAGGTGCTCTTGCGCGGCGTCGACGGCCGCCCGCCGCCCGAGCGGTGGCGTAAGCTCGCCACCGAGAAAGTCGCGCAAGTCGACGCATTCGTTGTGCAGGCCCGAACGATCCGAAAATTGCTGTCCGAAACGCTGGACTTCCAGTGTCCGAAGTTGGTGGAACGCGGTCGTGCCTTGCCGGGCGCAACCGCACGTCCAGCGTTGCGCCTCGCCAGAAAAAGATAATCATTCGGAACTGAGATGCCGACGACGAAACAGCAGACTGCCGCGGATGACGCGTTCGCAGTTCGGATAGGACAATTGCTCGCCTTCGGTCTCGATCGTGCCAACAAACCGCGGTGCGCTTGGTAAACCTGTACTACGGGCCGAACAAGCGACCTTGCGCATCCCCTCGTTAATGAGATTCCTATATCGTCGCCCCGGCTTCCCTCTCGAAAACATATTCCAGAACGGGCAAATCTCCCGGCAGGAATTGTTATCGCTTCGTCGCTAGATCCGCGGTCGATGGGAGAACCAACATGAGTCAACTGCTCTCGAATGCGGCGTCCGGTCTCGTCCCCGCGGCTCTGAAACTATGGACGGCCGTAACGACTGCTTGGCAAGCGATGGTGGCCGAACAGCCGAGGGCCTATCAGCCTGAGCTCCATTACATGCGCGGTTCCGGTCCGAAATGGCGCGAGAAGCACGCCCGCAAGAATGATTCGGCGGGGCGATAGCGTATATTGCTAACGCTGATAGCTTGGGCCGATCGTTGCTGAACCGCGCGGCAAACTGCGGTCACCTTTCCAAACCAGTCCACAAATCTCGCCCGTTTTTCTTGGAATCGGCAGAGGCCTTTCGCTCAATATCGACCGCAGCTTGAAAGGCTCGCCGCAATCGTGGATCGTCGATCCGTGCGATATGCTTTTTGAGAATGGTTGCTCGCTTCGGATCATCGAGCACCGTGATCGCCGCGCAGACTTCATCGCTCGTCCTGCGAAAGAAACTCGGCGCCGATGGCCGCCACTGGTGCCCGAGCGCGTCGATTTCATCGGCCATGGCAAACACGCCGCTCGGTCTTTCAGATCGCAGGTGATGGCAAAACGCAGGAGGAGCAGGAGCCATTCGCGAATTCGGCCGGCCCGCCAATCTGGCGAACCGAATTGTTGCATCTGATCTCATGCCACCTTGGAGATCCGCTTTAGTTCGCAGCGCCGCGCCGCGACGGCCGAGCCTCGTTCATGCACGGTGCCGGCCTCGATCCGAAAGCCGTGGCCTTCCAGCACGGTGCGAAGCGGTCGACCGGCGGCAGGTTGCTGCGGGTCGAGCCAGACGATCAGCGCGCCCGTGAGACTCAGGAAGTCCGCCACCCAATCGAGCGTCGTCTCGATCGCTTTGATCGAACGTTGCCGTCCATCGAGGAGAACCACCTCGTATTGCCCGGCCGGGAGGCCGCAGTTCGACGTAGTCGTTGCGCGAGCGTAACCCAGACGGCGCAGATCGATCACGGCCTCAGCGCTGTTGGCGCCGGTCACGATGATTCTTGCGAGTTTGGAGCAATGCGCCAGCGCGATAATCGGCTCGACGATGCGTTCGCCTGCCGCTGTAATTCGGATCGGGCTCATGACGGGGACCATTGCGATTGCCTAGGCGGCACGTGCGAGCGGAGCATGCAGGCCGGCGGTCGAGCGATTCTGGCCGCGGGGCTGCGCACTCATGTCGAGTTCGAGAATGCCGGGGACCATGATCACGGCCTGCGGCCGGTTCCCATTCTCGAACATCGCGAATTTCACCGCCTCGGTACGATTCACGAACATGCCGCCGCAAAGGCCGGTCTGATCCTGGACGACCCAGTTGCCGCGGCTGTTCCTGCCGATCCGGAACAAGGACTTGGCACGAGCCGTAGAGGGAGGTTCACCTTCATCATCCATGGCACGTCTCCTTTCGACCATCGAATTGCGTCGGTGTTATCAATGTGCTCAGCAACGCATATGAATTCGAGAGGGACGCCTGCGGATCCTCATAAGTGCGGTATAAAGGTCGCCGAGTGCTTTGATCGAAGAATTGCCACCGATCAAGCGAAGTTGTCGCAGCAAATGGCGTATCCCTGTGCAGGCTGAATCTGCGGCACGGAGGTTGAGCGGGCTTCACCCGCGGTAAAACTGCGATGCCGCGCTTCGACGAATGCGATCAGGATCGCTAACGGCAGGCTCTCGTGAGTGGCCTCGGCCATCTCATCGAACTCCGCGGGCAGCCCGAGCTGTTTGGACAATGAGCAATGCCACTCGTCGTCCTCACGGATGAGTCGGCGCAGCTTCCACTGCGGGAGCTCTAGGTCGAGCAGCGCGAGTGCCGCATCGGCGAACGCGCCCGATTCAATCAAACGAATGACCGTTGTGCTTGCGGCCAGCCGCTGAGCCTGCAGGCGCGGGCACGCTCGCGCGATCACGTCGGCCATTAATCCGGGCGTGATCGCGTGGGCGCGATGAAGCTCTTGTTGCAACTCGCGCAGGTGCTCCTCGTGGTTCGGATCGAATGTCATGGCACCCGTCCGGCGTGAGTCGCTTTTTGAAAAACATGCGACCGCACCAATAAATGGACAGAACACCATAAAAAAGCGAGAGGAGGAAAAAGCCCGCGCTATAGGGATTTCATAAGAAGTGGGTGGCGCTGATCTTTATAGGATTCCTATACTGCTGCCCCCGCATCCCTCTCGAATTCCTATGCAATGAGTGACACGTAATGGCGCCGGAACAGCGCATGTGTCTCCGCGGGCTCTTGACATAAGTCGAGATCGTGACTCGCGGCACCCATTGCGCGCGCCGAACCGTCCATCGCTCGGAGCATCCACATGCTGGACGTTCTCATGCTCGCCCTCGCGTTCATCTTCTTCGCGCTGTCGGTCGGCTACGCCGTCGCTTGCGATCGACTCTGAGGAGGCTTGCCATGTTCTTCGATTATTCGCTCGCCGGCCTCGTGACCGCGGGGTTGATGATCTACCTCGTCTACGCACTGCTCAAGCCCGAGCGGCTCTGAAAGGTCGCGACCCATGACCGCCATCGGTTGGCTTCAAATCCTCATCTATTGCGCCATCGTCGCCGCGCTGGTCGTGCCGCTCGGCGGCTACATGACGCGCGTGTTCAATGGCGAGCGCACATTTCTCTCGCCGGTTCTGCGCCCCGTCGAAGCGGCGCTTTATTGGATCGGCGGCGTCGACGAGCGCCGCGAGCAGCACTGGGTCACCTATACGGTGTCCATGCTGTTCTTCCACGTCGGCGGATTTTTGATTCTTTACGCATTGATGCGCCTGCAGGCGCATCTGCCGTTCAATCCGGCCGAGCAGTCGGCGGTGGCGCAGGATCTCTCCTTCAACACGGCGGTGAGCTTCATCACCAACACCAACTGGCAGAACTACGGCGGCGAAAGCACGATGTCCTATCTCGTGCAGATGCTGGGCCTTACGCACCAGAACTTTCTCTCCGCCGCCACCGGCATCGTGCTGGCGGTGGCATTGATCCGCGGTTTCGCGCGCGCCTCCATGCGAACGATCGGCAACTTCTGGGTCGATATCACGCGCTGCACCCTCTACATCTTGCTGCCGATCTGCATCGTCTACGCGCTGTTCTTGGTGTGGCAGGGCATTCCGCAAACGCTCGGGCCCTACGTCGAGGCGGCCACGCTCGAAGGCGCCAAGCAGACCATCGCCGTGGGGCCGGTGGCCTCGCAGATCGCCATCAAGATGCTCGGCACTAATGGCGGCGGCTTCTTCAACGCCAACGCCTCGCATCCGTTCGAGAACCCGACGGCGTTGTCGAATTTCGTGCAGATGATCTCGATCTTCACGATCGGCGCCGCGCTCACCAACGTGTTCGGCCGCATGGTCGGCAACCAGCGCCAGGGCTGGGCCATCCTGGCCGTGATGGGCGTGCTGTTCATCGCGGGTGTCATCGTCTGCTACTGGGCCGAAGCCCACGGCAACGATGCCTTTACTGCGATGGGGCTCACCGGCGGCAACATGGAGGGCAAGGAGGTCCGCTTCGGCATCGTCGCGTCCGCGCTGTTTGCTGTCATCACCACCGCCGCGTCCTGTGGCGCCGTCAACGCCATGCACGATTCCTTCACCGCGCTCGGCGGCATGATCCCGCTGATCAACATCCAGCTCGGCGAGATCATCGTCGGCGGCGTCGGTGCTGGCATGTACGGCATGTTGCTGTTCGTCATCATCTCGATCTTCGTCGCCGGCCTGATGGTCGGCCGCACGCCCGAATATGTCGGCAAGAAGATCGAGGCCAAGGAGGTGAAGATGGCGATGCTCGCCATTCTCATCCTGCCGCTGATGTACCTGGGCTGGACCGCGGTCGCCGTGGTAACTCCGGCGGCGGTGGCGTCGATGGCCAATCCGGGACCGCACGGCTTCACCGAGGTGCTCTATGCCTACACCTCGCAGACCGGCAACAACGGATCGGCTTTCGCGGGGCTGAGCGGAAACACACTCTTCTACAATCTCACCGGCGCCTGCGCGATGCTGGTCGGCCGGTTCTGGATGATCATCCCCGCCATGGCGATCGCCGGCTCGCTCGCGGAAAAGAAATCGATCCCGCCGTCTTCCGGCACCTTCCCGACCACCGGCGGCCTGTTCGTCGGTCTGGTGGTGGGCGTGATCGTGATCATCGGCGGCCTGACCTTCTTCCCCGCGCTCGCGCTCGGCCTCATCGTCGAGCAACTCGCGATGGCTGCGGGCACGTTGTTCGCATCGAATTGATCCGGAGCAGGCTCATGGAAACCGCACAGATCCGCAAGCGCATGCCGGTATCGGCGCTGTTCGATCCCAAGATCGTGGTGCCCGCGATCGGCTCGGCCTTCGTCAAGCTCAATCCGGTGAGCCTGATGAAGAATCCGGTCATGTTCGTGCTCGAGGTCGTCACCGCGCTCACCACCGTGATCCTGATCCGCGACCTGGTCACCGGCGGCGAGCATATCGGCTTCGAATTCCAAATCGTGCTGTGGCTGTGGTTCACGGTGCTGTTCGCCAATTTCGCCGAGGCGGTGGCCGAGGGCCGCGGCAAGGCGCAGGCGGCGGCGTTGCGGCGCCAGCGCACCGAGACCCAGGCGAAGCTGCTGACCGGGCCCGGCGGGAGCGGCCACAAATTGATTCCCAGTACCAGCCTGCGGGTCGGTGACGTGGTGCTGGTCGAGGCCGGCGACACCATTCCCTCGGATGGTGAGGTGATTGAAGGCATCGCCTCCGTGAACGAAGCGGCGATCACCGGCGAGTCGGCGCCGGTGATCCGCGAATCCGGCGGCGACCGCTCGGCCGTGACCGGCGGCACCCAGGTGCTGTCCGACTGGATCAAGGTGCGCATTACCGCGGCGGTCGGGTCGACGTTCCTCGATCGCATGATCAAGCTGGTGGAAGGGGCAGAGCGGCAGAAGACGCCGAACGAGATCGCCCTCGATATTCTCCTGGTGGGCCTGACCATCATCTTCGTGTTCGCGACGGTCACCATCCCGAGCTACGCCACCTATGCCGGCGGTACCATCTCGGTCGTGATCCTGGTGGCGCTGTTCGTGACCTTGATCCCGACGACCATTGGCGCGCTCCTCTCAGCCATCGGCATCGCGGGCATGGATCGTCTGGTGCGCTTTAACGTGCTGGCGATGTCGGGCCGCGCGGTCGAGGCGGCGGGCGACGTGGACACGCTCCTGCTCGACAAGACCGGCACCATCACGCTTGGCAACCGCCAGGCCACCGAGTTCAAGCCGTTGCGCGGCGTCAGCGAGCAAGAATTGGCCGATGCCGCGCAGCTCGCATCGCTCGCGGACGAGACTCCGGAGGGGCGATCCATCGTCGTTCTCGCCAAGGAGAAATACGGCATCCGTGGCCGCGATCTGGCTGAGCTGCGCGCCAACTTCATTCCGTTCACCGCGCAGAGCCGCATGAGCGGCGTCGAGGTGGGCGGCTCCTGGGTGCGCAAGGGCGCAGTCGATGCGATCCTGAACTATCTCAACGCGCCGTCGGCGGCGGTTACCCCGGCCGGCACGGTCCGATCGCTGCAACCGGTGATCAGCGCCGATGCCGTGCGCGAAGTGCGAGCGATCGCGGATGCAATCGCGAAGTCGGGCGGCACGCCCCTGGCCGTAGCCAAGGACGGCAGGCTGCTCGGGGTGGTTCACCTCAAGGACATCGTCAAAGGCGGCATTCGCGAGCGCTTCGCCGAACTCCGCCGCATGGGCATCCGCACCATCATGATCACCGGCGACAACCCGATGACCGCGGCCGCGATCGCCGCGGAGGCGGGAGTCGACGACTTCCTCGCGCAGGCCACGCCCGAGGACAAGCTCAAGCTCATCCGCGCCGAGCAGGCCAAGGGCAAGCTCGTCGCCATGTGCGGTGACGGCACCAACGATGCGCCCGCGCTCGCGCAAGCGGACGTCGGGGTCGCGATGAATACCGGCACGCAGGCCGCACGCGAGGCCGGCAACATGGTCGATCTCGACTCCAATCCGACCAAGCTGATCGAGGTGGTCGAGATCGGCAAGCAGCTACTGATGACGCGGGGTTCGCTTACCACATTTTCGATTGCCAACGACGTGGCGAAGTATTTCGCCATCATCCCGGCGATGTTCGTCGCGTTCTATCCGCAACTGCAGGCGCTCAACATCATGAACCTGGCGACGCCGCAGAGCGCGATTCTCTCGGCGATCATCTTCAACGCGCTGATCATCATCGCGCTGATCCCGCTGGCGCTCAAAGGCGTGCGTTATCGCCCGATCGGCGCCGGGCCGCTGCTGCGGCGCAACCTGCTGTTCTACGGCGTCGGCGGCATCATCGTGCCGTTCATCGGCATCAAGGCGATCGATCTCTTGGTCACCGCCTTGCACCTCGCCTGAGGAGGAAAGCCATGCTGAAGGAAATCCGTCCCGCAATCGTGTTGGTGGTCGCGCTGACCGTCATCACCGGTCTCGTCTATCCGCTCGTGATGACGGGCATTGCGGGCGTTATCTTCCCCTATCAGGCACAAGGGAGCATGATCGAGCAGGATGGCAAGGTGGTCGGATCGGCGCTAATCGGGCAGGAGTTCACCAGCGATAAGTATTTCCATGGCCGGCCGTCGGCGACGGTTGCTCCCGACCCGAACGATGCGACCAAGACCGTACCCGCGCCCTACAACGCGGCCAATTCCGGCGGCTCGAACCTGGGCCCGACCAACAAGACTCTGGTCGAACGCGTGCAGGGCGACGTGGACAAGCTCAAGCAGGAGAATCCTTCCGCCCCCGTTCCCATCGATCTGGTGACGACCTCCGGCGGCGGCCTCGATCCGCATATTTCTCCGGATGCGGCCTTGTTCCAGGTCCCCCGAGTTGCGAAAGCCCGCAATCTGCCGGAAGGTCGTGTGCGGCAGCTGGTAGAGCAGCATATCGAGGGGCGTACCCTCGGCCTCCTGGGCGAGCCGCGGGTGAACGTGCTGGCGCTAAACTTGGCGCTCGATGGCGCCTCGGCGCGGTAAGGTATATTTGACAAGTTGCCCTCTCGTGTCCCGGATGCGGTGCAGCGCGATAGCGGTGCACCGCTGATCCGGGACCGCTACAGTCTGGAACGGTCCCGGGTCTGCAGCGCACCGCTTTGCGCTGCGCTGCGCCCGGGACACCTACGGGCAGGCACGTGAGTCCCGATGGCGGACCAGCGGCGCGACTCTGACCAGCGACCTTTGCCGGAGGCCTTGCTCGAGGCCGCGCGGCGCGAAGAGCGTCAGTCCGGCCGCCTCAAGATCTTCGTCGGTGCCGCGCCTGGAGTCGGCAAGACCTACGAAATGTTGCAGCAGGCGCGCGCCCGCAAGCGCGACGGTTACGATATCGTGGTCGGCGTCGTCGAAACCCACGGGCGCAAGGAGACGCAGGCCCTGCTCGAGGATCTCGAGGTCGTTCCCCGCAAGCGGCTCGAATACAAGGGACAGTCGCTCGAGGAGATGGACCTCGACGCCGTCATCGCTCGCCACCCACAGATCGTGTTGGTCGACGAGCTCGCCCACACCAACGTGCCCGGCAGCCGCCATCCCAAGCGCTACCTCGACGTTGAAGAGCTGCTCGGACACGGAATCGACGTTTATACCACCGTCAACATCCAGCACATCGAGAGTCTTAACGACGTGGTCGCGCAGATCACGCATGTGCGCGTGCGCGAGACCGTGCCGGACTCGGTGTTCGACCGCGCCGACGCCATCGAACTCGTCGATCTCACCCCCGACGATCTGATCGAGCGCCTGAAAGAGGGCAAGGTCTACGTACCCAAGCAGGCGGAGCGCGCGCTCGAGCATTATTTCTCTCCCGGTAATCTGACGGCGCTGCGCGAACTTGCGCTGCGGCGAACCGCCGAGCGGGTCGACGAGCAGTTGCTCTCGCATATGCAGGCGCATGCGATTCCCGGGCCTTGGGCCGCGGGCGAGCGCATCCTGGTCTGCGTCAGCGAAGACCCGCGCGCCGCCGGCCTCGTGCGCTACGCCAAGCGCCTGGCGGACCGGCTGCACGCCCCATTCACGGCGCTGTGCGTGGAGACGCGGCGCAGCCTGCAGTGGAGCGAGGTCGAGCGCGATCGCGTCGCCGACACGTTGCGGCTGGCCGAGGCGCTGGGCGGCGAGGCGATCACCGTTCCGGGCGGTGATCGCGGCATCGCGGATGATGTTGTCGCGTTCGCCCACGCGAACAACGTCACGCAGATCATCGTCGGCAAGTCGACGCGGTCGCGATGGTTCGAGATCCTGCACGGCTCCGTGGTGCATGATCTGGTGCGCCGCTCCGGCAATATCAGCGTTCACGTCATCGCCGGCGATGAGCTTTCCCGCGATCCCATCCCGAAGAAGACGGTGCGTGCGGCAGAACGAGCCGCGCCATTCGATCCGCGGCCCTATGTCGTCGCGCTGTTGGCGGTTGCCGGCGCGCTAGGCGTCGGCGAGTTGATCGAGCCGTTCCTCGGCATCGAGAACGTCGATCTCGTCTTTCTCACCGCCGTCGTGGGCGTCGCCGTGCGTTACGGGCTTTGGCCCTCGCTGTTCGCGACCGTCGCCTCCTCGCTGTGCTACAACTTCTTCTTTCTGCCCCCGATTTATACCTTCACGATCACCGATCCCACCAACATCGGCGCCTTCGTGTTCTTCACGATCGTCGCAGTGGTGGTATCGCATTTTGCCGCGCGCGGTCGAACCCGGACCGTGGCCGCGCACGACCGCGTGCGTACGGTGGAGCTGCTCTATGCGTTCAGCCGCAAGCTCGCCGGGGTCGGAACGCTCGACGACGTGCTGTGGGCGACGGCCTACCAGACCGCGCTCATGCTCAAAGTCAGGGTCGTGCTGCTGCTCCCCGAGAACGGCTCGATCGCGGTCAAGGCGGGCTATCCGCCGGAGGATATGCTGGACGACGCCGATATCGCTGCCGCCAAATGGGCTTGGCAGAACGATCGCTCGGCCGGGCGCGGCTCCGACACACTTCCCGGCGCAAAGCGCTTGTTTCTGCCTATGCGAACGGGCCGCGGCGCCATCGGCGTCATCGGCATCGACAGCGATAAGCCTGGCCCGCTGCTCACCCCCGATCAGCGCCGTCTGCTCGATGCGTTGATCGATCAGAGCGCGCTCGCGATCGAGCGCGTCCGCCTGGTCGAAGACTTGGAACGGGCGAAACGAACCGCCGAGGCCGATCGTTTGCGCTCCGCGCTCTTGACCTCGATCTCGCACGATCTCAAGACGCCGCTCGCTGCGGTTCTGGGAGCGGCGGGCACGCTGCGCGATCTTTCCAGCGCGCTCAGCGAGCGCGAAAAGGCCGACCTGTTGGCGACCATTGTGGACGAGGCCGAACGGCTCAACCGTTTCATCGCCAACCTGCTCGACATGACCAAGCTCGAATCCGGCGCCATCGTGCCGAACGCGGCTCGGCACGATATCGGCGAAATCGTGGGCAGTGCCTTGCGCCGCGCCAGCAAAATCTTGACGCACCATCAGGTCGAGTTGGAGCTCGCCGCGGATCTCCCCATGCTGGATCTGGATGCGGTCCTTTTCGAGCAAGTCTTGTTCAACTTGCTGGATAACGCCGCGAAATATTCTCCCGATGGCACGACCATCCGCATCCAGAGCTGGCGCGACCAGGATTCCGTCTGCCTGCAGGTCTTGGACGAAGGCGATGGCATTCCACCCACGGAATTGGAGCACATCTTCGACAAGTTCTATCGCGTGCATAAGGGCGATCGGGTCCGTGCCGGCACCGGACTCGGACTGGCGATCTCCCGCGGCTTCGTCGAAGCCATGCACGGGACCATCACGGCGGCAAACCGTACCGATCGGACCGGCGCCGTATTCGCCATCAGGCTGCCGATCCCGTCCGAGACGAAGCAGCTGGACACCGCGGCATGAGTGCTGCCCCGCTCAAAATCCTCGTGGTCGACGACGAGCCGCCGATCCGCAAGCTGCTGCGTATGGGGTTGAGCACGCAAGGCTATGAAATCCTGGAAGCGGCGAACGGCAAGGCCTCGCTTGATCTGTTGGCGCGCAACCCTGATTTGATCATTCTCGATCTCGGCCTGCCCGACATGCAGGGACTCGAGTTGTTGCGTATGATACGTGCGCGCAACGAGGGCGTTCCGATCGTGGTGCTGTCGAGCCGCGGGGACGAGGTCGGGAAGGTTCAGGCCCTCGACCTCGGCGCCGACGATTATGTCACCAAGCCGTTCGGCATGGACGAGCTGCTCGCACGGATGCGCGCAG
>Ga0310916_10001306_pt1 | contig 14712 bp, 12 predicted proteins | sample GREbulkMGLF176_FD_203444 | JGI IMG/M metagenome (GOLD analysis project Ga0310916, IMG submission 203444) | Lab enrichment of tropical soil microbial communities from Luquillo Experimental Forest, Puerto Rico - GRE.bulkMG.LF176 | ecosystem: Environmental > Terrestrial > Soil > Tropical forest >...
AGCGATGGTCAAAGCGGTATTCGACGAATTGAAGAGGCCCATGCCCAAAAACGGTTTTACGGTAGGCATCATCGACGACGCTTCAGGTTCTAACCTTGCGATCGATCCAGATTACTCGATTGAGCCCGAAGACCTTGTCCGCGCCATATTTTATGGCCTCGGTGCAGACGGGACCGTGGGTGCGAATAAGAATAGCGTCAAAATCATCGCTGAAGATGCGGGACTCTGTGCTCAAGGTTATTTCGTTTACGATTCGCATAAATCCGGTGCTCAAACCGTGTCACACCTCCGTTTCGGCCCGCGGCCGATTCGATCGCCGTATCTCATTAGTTCGGCGAATTTCATTGGCTGCCATCAGTTCCAGTTTCTCGAACGTCAGGACATCCTAAGGTTAGCTACATCTGGTGCGACCTTCCTGCTCAACTGCCCGTATGGCCCTGCCAAGGTCTGGGACCATCTGCCGCGCTCGGTCCAGCAGCAGATCATCGACAAGAAACTGAAATTCTTTGTGATTGACGCAAACAAAGTAGCGCAGGAGGTCGGTCTCAAGCAGCGTACGAATACCGTACTTCAGACCTGCTTTTTTGCTCTCTCTGGCGTGCTGCCTCGTAATGAGGCGATCGCACGCATCAAGGGATTGATCCGAAAAACCTATCAGGCAAAGGGCGAAGACGTCGTGCAACAGAACTTCAAGGCAGTCGATGAAACTCTGGCTCGGCTTCACGAAGTCAGTGTTCCGGATAAAGTGATCAGCGAGTTCGACCGCCCGCACACTGTGCCGGCGAACGCGCCGGAGTTCGTGCGCCAAGTAACTGCAATGATGTTGGAAGGGCGAGGCGACCAGATTCCGGTAAGCCTAATGCCAGTGGACGGCACGTTTCCCTCAGGCACGACCGCGTGGGAGAAACGCAACATCGCTGATAACGTGCCCGTTTGGCGTTCCGATCTTTGTGTTCAATGCGGACAATGCACCTTTGTTTGCCCACATAGTGTAATTCGAGCGAAATATTATGAGGCCTCACGGCTGGAGTGCGCGCCGCAAAGCTTCAAGTCGGCCCGGGTCAACGCTCGGGGCTATCCAGACGTCCGCTTCACATTGCAGTTTTATGTCGAGGACTGCACGGGGTGTGGCCTCTGCATCGAGGCCTGTCCAGAACACAGCTCTGTTGATCCCGCCACCAAGGCGATTAACCTCGAGTCCAAACGGTCTCTGGTCGAGACGGAGCGCGCGAACATCGCGTTTTTCGAGAGCCTGCCGGTCAATGACCGTGCGCGCGTAGATTTCGCCAACGTGCGCGGCGTCCAATTTCTCGAGCCACTGTTCGAGTTCCCTGGGGCTTGCGCCGGCTGCGGCGAGACACCATATCTCAAGCTTCTGTCACAGCTGTTTGGGGATCGACTGATGGTCGCCAACGCGACTGGCTGTTCCTCGATTTACGGTGGGAACCTTCCGGTTACCCCCTGGAGCAGAAACCATGAAGGCCGTGGCCCCGCTTGGTCTAATTCACTATTTGAGGACGACGCAGAATTCGGGCTCGGTTTCCGCCTCGCGGCCGATAAGCATCGCGAACACGCGGCCACGCTTCTCAGGTCGCTTGCATCGGAACTTGGCGACGACCTCGTCGACGGCATCCTGAGCCGACCGCAGATTCAGGAATCTCAAATCCGCGCCCGTCGAATCCAAGTAGCCGAGCTTAAGACGAAGCTCCTGAAGCTTGCCGATCATAGCAGCACAGCTCGTGACCTTCTCTCAGTCGCGGATCAGCTAGTCCGCCGCAGCATTTGGATTGTGGGCGGCGATGGCTGGGCCTATGACATCGGCTACGGCGGTCTCGACCACGTGCTTGCGACAGGCCGTGATGTGAATGTGCTGGTGCTCGACACGGAGGTTTATTCCAACACCGGTGGGCAGGCCTCGAAGGCAACCCCGCTAGGCGCGATCGCCAAGTTTGCCGCCGCAGGCAAGCGCGTTGCCCGCAAGGACCTGGCCTTGCGGGCTATCGCCTATGGCAACGTGTATGTTGCTCAAGTAGCTCTGGGCGCCAACCCTCAGCAAACACTGCTGGCCTTCCGTGAGGCAGAGGCTTACGAGGGACCATCCTTAATTCTCGCGTACTGCCACTGCATCGCTCATGGGTTTGATCTCCGGTACGGCATGAAACAGCAGGATCTCGCAGTGGCCAGCGGCTATTGGCCCCTGTTTCGCTACGTTCCGGCCATGCGCAAAATTGGCGAGAGTCCCTTTCGCTTAGATTCTCCGAGGCCTATGATTCCGCTGAAGGATTATGTCTATAACGAGCTCCGCTACTATGCTCTCTCATTGGCCCGACCAGATGAAGCCGCCGCACTTCTGCGGCGGGCCCAAGCCGATGTCGACGAGAAATATCGCATCTATGAGGGATTTGCGAGTCTCCGCAGCGGGCCGACGCCGGCGCACGTCACAACTGCGCTTGCCGAAGCTCAAGAGCCGAGAAGTGGTGATTAGTGACGGGCAATTGGAGCGGCAAAATGAGCCACATACGCCGTTTTCATGAAGCGCAGCACGGGAATAGGTCGCCGCTGTTGGTGATACAACACTTTGTGAAGGCGCACGGCCTTCCGGACCCTGCACAAGTCTGCCAAATCGCGCGAGAGGTCGCTCTCCCAGAAGCAGCAGTTCGCGGTGCTATGTCGTTTTACTCCGATCTCCACCAGGATCCAGATACGATCCGAATTTGCCTTGGCACCTCGTGCGTTTTGGCGGCCGCTAAACACCTCTTCTCGGCAGCCCGCCAACGGACAACGTGTCGCCCTGTGTACTGTATCGGCTTCTGCGATCGCTCCCCGGCGGCCCTGTGCTCTGGCGAACATGCCGTGGCATTGAACGGGGCGGTTTCTGTCGAATCACTTCTCGACCCTGCTTCCCCGGAGCCGTCGCGCCCGCTTATTCGTTCGGTCGCCAAGCAAACCATCGTCACGCGCCGCATTGGCCGTGGTGACTTTTCTGATTTGAGCTCCGCCCGCGCCGATGGCGCGTACGAGACTCTGGACAAGGTGCGACGCATGAAGCCTGAGGATGTTCTGTCCACGATGGAACAATCCGGTGAGTGTGGCCGCGGCGGGGCGGCGTTTCCAACTGGATCAAAATGGCGCCATTGCGCCGAAGTCGCTGCGCACTTGAAATATGTCGTGGCCAACGGTGATGAGGGTGACCCTGGCTCATTTATTGACCGGGTTCTGATGGAAGACGATCCGCATGCCATCCTAGAAGGCATGGCAATCTGTGGGCACGCCGTTGGCGCGGGAAAAGGGGTTGTTTACATCCGTTCCGAGTACCCTCGCGCTATGCAGCGTGTGAAACACGCCATCGAAGCGGCGACCGCCGCCGGTTACTTGGACGATTTTGACGTTTCCGTCTTTCCGGGGATGGGCAGTTACGTCTGCGGCGAAGAAACGGCCATGCTCAACGCCATGGAAGGTCTGCGGGGCGAAGTCCGGCTTCGTCCCCCGTACCCCGTGGTGGAAGGTTTGTTTGGTAAACCCACTGTAGTGAATAACGTCGAGACGTTTGCCAATGTTCCTTGGATATTAGAACGCGGTGCCGACGCCTATGCCGCTATGGGTACCAAAGCATCCCCGGGCACGAAGGCGATCTGCCTCAATCACGGCTTTGCCCTTTCGGGCATTTTGGAAGTCGAATTCGGCCGCTCGTTGCGGGAAGTCATTGAGCTTGACGCTGGCGGCGGCGCTCACGGCCAAAAGTTGGAAGCGGTCCTCATCGGTGGGCCTATGGGCAGTGTGGCAATCCCCAGTCAATGGGATGTGCCCGTGTGCTACCAAGCAATGGCGCAGCAAAAACTGATTCTCGGTCACGCCGGGCTTGTGGCTGTGCCCGAAGGTACGGACTTACGGGCGCTTCTCCTTCACTGGCTCGAGTTCATGGTTGATGAATCGTGCGGAAAATGCGTCCCCTGCCGGCTTGGTTCACGTCGAGCCTTAGACCTGGTAAACGGGGCAGCAGGCCGCGAAGTTGTCCCGGAACTGAGCCGCCTCATGGACATAATGGCTCAAGCCAGTTTGTGCGCGTTCGGCCAACTGATGCCCGGTCCCATGTCCCAGATGCTTGAGAATTTTGGCGGTCGAATCTTCCCATGAGCGTTCAAACGGCCACCATCGACAACACGACGGTTGCAATCCAAGGCGCAGAAACGATCCTCCAAGCCGCCCGCCGGATCGGAGCGGACATTCCCACACTTTGTTACCACGAAGACCTTTCGCCTGAAGGCGGTTGTCGCATTTGTCTGGTGGAAACCGACGGTCAGGGGCGGATTCATGCCGCTTGTCATACCTCTTTGCTACCGAGAATGGAAATCCGCACCTCCTCACCGCGAATTGATTTGCTGCGACAAGATATTCTTTCCCTCTACCTGTCTGGCCATCCTGCGGATACCTTTCACGCCGGTAGTCGCGGCACTGAAATCGAAAGACTCATGGACAGGCTTGGCGTGCCTCATTCAGCTTTCGGCCATGCGGGCGCACGCACGCCTGGGGATGAAAGCCACCCCTACCTTCGCTTTTACCCTTCGCTGTGCATCAACTGCCGCAGGTGCCTGCACGCGTGTGAGGAAATCCAGGGACAGTTTGTTTATGGCATCGAAGGCCGCGGTTCCTCCGCGCGATTGATTTTCGGTCCGTCCGGGCGTTTTGCCGACAGTGCCTGCGTGGCCTGCGGCTCTTGTGTGGACCATTGTCCCACTGGCGCGATTACCGACGTGGACCGCATTGGCGCCCATCCGGCAGAAACGCTCGTGCAATCCACTTGCGGCTATTGCGGGGTCGGGTGTCGGCTGGAGATCGAGACGTCAAACAACCGCATCCTGCGAATCCGTGGGGCCGCGCACGCGCAAGTCAACCACGGACACCTGTGTGTCAAAGGGCGGTACGCTCACGAGTTCCACCACTCGTCAGAGAGGCTGACCACGCCGATGTTGCGCACAGACGATCGTTGGCAGGAAATCGCCTGGCCGGAGGCAGTTTCCTGGTTGTCCAATCGTATGCTTGAAATTTGCCGCCGCTCCGGGCCCAATTCCCTCGGGGCGTTTACTTCCTCACGCTCCACGAACGAGGCTGCGTACCTGCTGCAAAAGCTGTTTCGAACGCAAATCGGAACGAACAACGTCGATTGTTGCGCACGGGTCTGCCATTCCTCCACCGCGCTAGCGCTGCAGACAGTCACCGGAACCGGAGCCGCCACCGCGTCCTATGCCGACATTCCCTTGGCCCGCACGATCGTACTCGCTGGCTCCAATGCCACCGAGGCACATCCCGTTGTCGGCGCGCTCATAAAACAAGCAGTGTTCTCCGGTGCGTCGCTCGTCGTGATTGATCCGCGGCGCACCGAGGTCGCCGAGTACGCGCACATTCATCTGCAGCTCAAGCCCGGCACTAACGTGCCGTTATTCAATGCCATGGCCAAAATCCTTGTCGCGGAAAACTTGATCGATCAGGACTATGTGCAGTCTCGCACGGAAGGCTTCGCCGAATTTTCCAAATTCCTGAACGACTTTTCGGTCGCCGACGCCGCGCAAATCACGGGTCTGGCTGCAGAAGCGATTCGCACAGCCGCTCTCCTGCTCGGCAAGAACGGCCCAGCGTTGTTCATCTCCGGCTTGGGGCTCTCGGAGCTCACCCAGGGTACCGCCTCGGTCATCGCTCTGTGCAATCTCGGCATGCTGACCGGCAGCATCGGCAAAAAGGGAGCGGGTATGCTGCCCCTGCGCGGTCAAAACAACGTTCAAGGCAACGCCGACATGGGCAGCATGCCAAATCAGCTCACGGGATACCAGAACGTGAGTGACGCGGCTGTCCGCGCGCAAGTTCAGCAAATCTGGGGCGTTGCACCGCCAGCGGAACCCGGTCTGACCATCCCCGAAATGCTTGATGCCGCCGCGAAGAAACAAATCAAAGCGCTCTGGATGCAGGGCGAGGATGTAGCGCAGAGCGACCCCAACCAAGCCCACGTCATCGAAGCCCTCAAAGCCCTCGAGCTTCTGGTCGTTCAAGAGATATTTTTTTCGGAGACAGCCCGCTTTGCGCATCTCGTGCTACCCTCGGCGGGCGTCTTTGAACAGAAGGGAACTTTCACCAACGCAGAGCGGCGCATTCAACTCGTGCGGCCCGCTGTTCCAGCTCCGGGCGAAGCCCGCGCGGACTGGGAGGTGATGCGCGACGTAGCCAACGCAATGGGCGCCCGGTGGACATACCAAAGTCCGTCGGAGGTCATGCACGAAATCGCGCGCGTAGCCCCCGCCCTCTTCGGCGGCGTGAGTTACTCCAGGCTGGAGCCCGATGGACTGCAATGGCCATGTCCTTCGCCTGGGCACGCCGGAACTTCCACGGTTCACGGCGAGGATTTCCTCCGTGGAAAAGGAAGGCTACTCGGCATCGACTTTGTTTCAAGTCCGGAGCACGCTCGGGACGGGTACCCCTTTCTGCTCATTACCGGGCGGGCGCTGGAGCACTACAACGTCGGAACGATGACACGCCGGACGCCAAACCGGCAACTCTTGCCAACAGATTTTCTCGAAATCCATTCAGCTGATGCGGCGCGCCAGAACATCGAGGACGGTCAAGCGGTCGAAATCCGAAGCCGCTGGGGCCGGACAAAAGTGGCTGCGCGCATCAGCGGCCGGGTGGCGCCGGGCACCGTGTTCCTGACCTTCCATTTTCCGGAGACACACGCGAATCTTCTCACCAGCCCGTACGTGGATCCGCAATCAAAATGTCCCGAATACAAAGTGACGGCGGTTGCCCTGGTACCGCTCGTAGAGGAAGCCACTTAGTCGCTTGTAGAATCATGTCCTCTGCCGAGTTGGCAAGGAAAGGGAGTCCTTCCCGTTTCCTCGAATTCCGAGCGTATCGTCTCGGGATTGTGCTCGCAAAGCCAATCCCAAGAAGTTGATATAGCCGCAAAATGCTGGGTTCCAGGTCAATTTCCGAAAAACGAGTGGAACATTGCGTGGAGTGATCGGCGGAGTGGCCGGGGGAGTCATCACCGCAGTTCCGGTGGCGCCGCCCAAAGAGGTCGGGCCGAAAGCGCCAGTGCGCATTGGCGGGCGACTCAAAGAGCCGAAGATTATCCATCGAGTTGAGCCGGTCTATCCAGTTCTCGCAAAACAAGTGCACGTGCAGGGAGTCGTGCAGATCGAAGCGATTGTCGATCAAGGGGGGGAATGTAACAGAAATGTAAGTGGTATCCGGCCATCCGCTGCTGATTCAGTCTGCGGTGAATGCCGTACGCCAGTGGAAGTACCAGCCGACTTATCTGAACGAAGAGCCGGTGCGCGTCTAGTTAAGTTAATCGTCATTGTGACCTTCCAGTTGACAAATTAGTTTATCGAGGTCGAAACGGGGTGCTGGCCTACGTTTCACGCCTCGACGCTTCCGCCGCAAAGACGCGTAATGACTACGTCAAATCCTTTGCCGTTGCGCGGCGACAATACCTAGGTTTCGCGGGCTGTGAAGGATAAACACTGGCGAATACCCTCAAGCTCCAGGATTTCCTTAGTCCACTCGGCTCTGCCCTCATGATTACGGTGCGGTCTCGGTAACGGCAGCAACGAGAAGCACCGCTTGTGACGTCTGTTACGCCAGCGCGCGAGGAGAGTCGAGATTCAGCGTCGCGGTCAGCGACTGTGGATCCTCGCTACGAACACAGTTGAAATGAAAGTGTTTGGCAAGAGCCACCATCGGAGTGTTTTCCGAGAGAATCTTCGCTTTGATACAACGGATTCCTTCTTTCCTGGCGATTTCGATCAGCCGGTGCACGAGTTCCGTTCCCAGTCCCTTCTCTTGGAAGCGGTCTGCAACCACGACTCCGAGTTCGGCTTCCTCACTGTCCGGTTGACGGACCAGCCGCCCCACGCCCAATAGCACAGATGTACCTGTACCCCGGTTCTTGTGCTCAGCCACAAGCGCGATCTCGCGGTCGTAGTCCACGAAACATTTCCGGATCAGACGCTCGTGTGCGACGCGGGACTCCAGCTTCTGCGCCAGGAAATAGCGCAGATATACGGTGCCTTCGGATAGGGCTTTGTGAAATTCCACCATGCTGGATTCGTCTTCGGCACGGATCGGTCGGATGGTCACGCAGCTCCCGTCTTTCAGCGTCCACCGGGAAACGTATTCAATGGGATAGGGTCGTATAGCTGGCCGCGGAAGTTGTTCGTCTCGGACGTCGCGGCCGAATAAGATAATACGTGCGTCGAGCGCGACCAGTCCTTGCTCAGAAGCCAGAAGCGGGTTGATGTCGGTCTCTCGGATTCGCGGTTGGTCCGCTACCAGTTCGCTGAATCTGACGAGCAGCGCCTCAAGTGCCTTCTCGTCGACCGCCCTCCGGCCGCGCACACCTTTGAGAGCGGCGAACACTTTCGTCCGTTCCATCATTCGTCTCGCAAGAGTCGTGTTGAGCGGGGGCAGCGCGAGCGCGCGATCTCGATACACCTCGACAAGTTGACCGCCCGATCCAAAGAGAAGCACCGGGCCGAACTGTACATCCACACTGCTGCCTAGAATCAGCTCGTAGCCCGAGGCGCGGATCATCGGTTGCACCGTCACGCCGAGAAATGCGCTCGCGCCGGCTCTAGCGACGACGGAATCCGCTATCGCCCGATACGCCTGCCGCACCTCCTTCTTGTTCGCGAGGTTCAACCGCACGCCGCCCACATCGGTCTTGTGCGTCACCGTTTCTGAATCCAGCTTCAAGACCACGGGGTAGCCGATCTCGTCGGCCTTAGCCACCGCTTCTTCTTCGTCGCTTGCAAGATGAGTTGGAACGGTCGGGATTTCGTACAGCTGCAGGATGGTTTTCGACTCGATCTCCGTGAGAAGCACCCTGCCTCGAGACACCGCGCGTTCAATGATTTCTCTTGCCGCTTTCCGTCGTTTGTTCGCCGTGGCGGGGTCGTCCGCCGGGTAGGGAGTTTCATACAACGCCCGCAGACGCTCGGAGTAGCTCCACATCGATTGAAACGTTCGCACGGCGGCGTCGGGATATGAAAAAACCGGAATTCCCGATGCCTTCAGAACCTCCATGCCTTCGCCGACGCTCCGCCCGCCCATCCAACTTGCCAGCAATGGTTTCCCGCTTTCCCCGTGCGCCTTGACTCGGTTCGCAACTTGCGCTGGATCGGTCATCCCCTGTGGTGCCAAAATCACAAGAAGGCCGTCACTTCCCGGGTCAGAGAGCGCGATGTCCAGGGCGCGGCTGTATCGTTCCGGCTCCGCGTCCCCCAGGATATCGATGGGATTCCCATGACTCCAATGCGCCGGTAGAAATGCGCTGAGCGCCTTCTCCGATTCCGGTGACAATTGGGCGAGCTCGCACACTCCGTCAAGCAGCGCATCCGTGGCCAGAACACCCGGGCCTCCTGCGTTCGTGAGAATCGTCAAGCGCGGTCCGCGCGGTCGAGGCTGCTTGCCAAGAACATCGGCCATGTGAAACAGCTCGGCTATGCTCTGAACGCGCAGGACACCGCAACGACGAAAAGCCGCTTCATAGACTTCGTCGCTCCCGGTCATGGCTCCCGTGTGCGATGCGGCGGCTCGCGAAGCTGCTTCTGAACGCCCTGCTTTGATGACGATGATCGGCTTGTTGAACGACACTTCCCGCGCAGCGGACAAGAACGATCGCGCATCTCCTATCGATTCCATATAGAGGAGAATGCTCTTTGTGTTTGGTTCGTCTCCGAAATAGCTGAGCAAATCGCCCCACCCGACATCGAGCATCGACCCAGTCGAGACGATCGCACTGAAACCCACTTGCTCTACAAAACTCCAGTCGAGGATCGCCGTCAGCAATGCACCGCTCTGGCTCAAAAATGCGACGTTGCCGGGCCGGGCTATCTCTTCGGCGAACGTGGCATTTAGCCCAATCAGGGGACTCATGACCCCGAGACAGTTTGGTCCGATCAAGCGCGTCGCGCTTCCCCTCAAATGTCCCTGGATTTCTTTTTCGAGTACTGCTCCTTCGGGTCCCTTTTCCCTGAAGCCTGCGGAAATCACTACGATCGATTTCGCTTTCGCAGCGACGCATTCGGCGACAACTTTCGGCACTGCGCTGGCCGGTATCACGATTACCGCAAGATCGACGGCTTCCGGCAACGCGCAAACCGACTCATAGCACAGGAGGCCACAGATTTCCGTCCGGCTGGGATTTACGGCGTAGATCCGGCCTTTGAAGCTGCCGAGCAGGTTCCGGAGAACCGTGTGACCTACGCTTCCTGCACGATCCGTCGCTCCGATCAAAGCGACGGAAGCCGGCGTAAAGACGTTATGCAACCCGTGTGGATCACGATGGGTCAGCTCCGAACTCACAAGTGTCGCCTTTCTCGCTTCCATTGTCTCTACGCCCTGGGCGTTCATGCGGTCGCCATGCTCGCGAGATTGAGAACAAACCGAAATCACTCTTCGACATGTCTGCGGCTAATCCTGCGACTCCGGTCACCGCGACCAGTGACGGGCGTCACAGAAGGAAACTCCGGGCCGAACCAGGATGAAACTCAAAGGAGCAACCCTCCATGAAAGCTACCAAAAAGACTAGGACCCGATTTGAAAACATCTTGTTTGCAACTGATTTTTCGTCTGCCGCCGCCAACGCCATTCCCTTCATCAAGAAAATAGCCCGACATTTTCAAGGGCCCCGTTACGTAGCGTCTGATTTAGACCCGTGGAGGTGAACTTCCATGCCACCGTCCGCTATCGCAGAAGTTCCCAAAAAGAAACTCGTCCACCCGTTAATGGTTCGGAGGCACAGGTTATGACTCCGTCCATCCACACTGAAGTTCCTATGGAATCAGAGGTAAAGAAGATTGAACGCTCTGAGACCCTGGTTCTGGAGCCCCGGAAGGCAAATCGACTGCCAACGAAAACTGTACCGCCGCGGAGGGGCGTCTGGGAAGAGGGTTCGTTCCAATCTTCCGTCCTCGAGTACAACCGGATGGCGCGAACCTCGCGTCCGTTGGATTTCCTGATTTCGCTGCTGATCAACCTGATGTTCCTTACAGCTCCGGTTTTTGCGGGGCTCTATTTCACGGATACGCTCAACCTGAAACAACTGGAATCGACGTTTCTGGTTGCTCCGCCCCCACCGCCGCCCCCACCACCGGCCGCACCGACGGTTGTGAAAGTGATGCCGCGGCACAAGGTATTCGAGAACGCCGGAAAACTGGTGGCACCCACCGTAATACCCAAAACAATCGCGGAGATTAAAGAGTCGCCGCTGCCCCCTGATGCGGACGGTGGTGGAGTTGCGGGCGGCGTTCCAGGCGGGGTAGCCGGCGGATCTATGGGAGGGGTGCTTGGCGGCGTCATCGGTGGAGTGAGTTCCGCGCCGGCGGCGCCGATAGCTCCGAAGGAGAACAAACCGAAAGCACCGATACGCGTAGGAGGCCGTGTCAGAGAGCCCAGGGCAACTTACCGCGTTGAACCGCAGTACCCCGCACTGGCCAAGCAAACGCACATCCAGGGAATCGTGATGATCGACGCCGTCATAGACGAGCACGGCAATGTCGTTGAGATGAAGGTGGTGTCGGGCCCGCCACTCTTGATCCAGGCGGCGCTGGGCGCATTGGGCCGCTGGAAGTACGAGCCGACCTATCTGAACGACGAGCCGGTACCAGTGCAGTTAAATGTGACGGTCAGGTTCCAGCTAAATTAGCTTTTCGACGAGGTTGGACGGGGGGTGGAAAAATGCAGGTAATATGCGACTGCACAAATTAGCGTCCCCAAGTTTTCGTAACAAAGGAGAAGATTCCTGGCCACCAGGGGTATTAATCGCCATATGAAAGCTGCCGTTTACACAAAACGAAGTCTGGAAAAGTTCCCCAAATCATGGATGTCGAGACACCCATTCCGAAGGACAATGAAGTTCTCATAAAAGTTCGTGCAGTTTCCGTCAATCCACTGGATTGGCGCCTGGCTCCTCGTGGCCAACGAGGCGCTCCTAACTTAAGGTGCACCGCTACAATCACTTGGTCGCCTGCACGCATCGAAAACAAGGATCACGTACTTTCCAAATATGATGTAAGCCCTTTGGAATGTGGTGGACGAGGGGGGATTCGAACCCCTGGCCTCCTGTTTGCGCCGATGCTCCTGGCCGACACCGGGCCACAAGGCGTTTAGGCGCTCGATACGGAAATACAGTGACGCAATCGAATCACGCCGGCTGGGGCTGCGGTTCGGCTGCATCAATTCCATAGCGTGGTAGCAAGAACAGAATTAACCCGGCAATCGCCAAAGCTATCGAGAGAATGACGAGCAGCGATGTGTACGAACCAGTCGCATCGAAACGTTCACCAGCGTGATTCAGCTGAATACGTCAAACACCCAGGCGGTGAGCGCCAACCTGCGTCTCCGGTATAACTACCGGCCGGACAGCGACCTTTACGCAATCTTCAATGAGGGCACGCAGTTCACGAGCATTGCCCCGGCAAATCCTCCGCAGGTCAGGGAGACACGGTTTGCTGTGAAATGGACGTATTCCTGGGCCCCGTGAAAATAATCGACCGCCTTCATTGAGAATTAACGGTCGCGTCGTCGCGAGATCCACTGTAATAACCAAATCGCAAATGACCTAAGAAGAGAGCTCCACTCCCGACTTTTTTTGCGTTTGCGAAGCCAGCGGTTTTCATGATCTCGAGGATTTTGGTTTCGGAGTTGTCGTTCAGACGGTGACTTGAGTGAAGCCAGCGGGCCAGGACGCCATGCGCTCCGCCCTCTGAAGATTCAAAATCAAGCAGGTGCAGTGATCCTCCAGGGACGAGGACCCGCCGCGCCTCTTGAAGCGCCTTTCCCCTCTGATCCGTATGGACATGGTGAAACATGAACGAGGAAAACACCCGGTCGAACGACGCGTCGGAAAAAGGTAGGTTGTCGGAAAAGCCTTGATCAAATTGGATGGAAACCCCCGCGCGCGGCGAAAACAGAGGAGAATGTGAAAGCCGCGTTCGAGGAACACGGAAAGTCCTATGCCCATAATTTCGTACCGGAACGGGTTTCCGACGTTTTCCTCCTGATTCGCCGCCGGAAATTCCCGAAAAGGAAGAAAGCACAGATCAACTTTCTGGCGGATTTACTCGGTGGACGGCCAGACTCAAGTCTCCGGAGGTCGCGGGACATCTGCGAGGAAGAACGCGCCAAGCAGCGCCGGAAATCGAGACATAAGATTATTCGCAACGAGTTCTATATTGAACGTACCTGCGGGTATCAGGGACCTGCTCTGGACAATGCTTGCCGTAGTTGTGGGGCCGAGATTCCGTTTTCCTTATTTGAGCACACAGGAAAAGTGCTGTCGTAACCCTCGCGATGAAGGGTTGAGCCCAGCCCAACGTTACGTACGTACGTTACGGTCAGCATTCTTTTTTGCGCCAATCCATGTTCCTCTTGTCTCGCGACCGCATCACTCTGACACTCAACCACAAAATAGCCCACGCAGCCAAGAGCGTCGCCGTGTGCTCCTTTGCGACTTCGAAGGAAGCTAACACGGGATAAGCGAATGAAGCTGACGGAAGCCTCCTCGTGCGCGGCGCTGCCGGGCATCGACGAGTTGAACGAGCTACGCTTTATTAGTGATGGCACTTAGCGGCCTGAAGAACTGTCGTCTCCCAGAGGGCAGGATTGTCTGCGGGCAAATTAAAATCGGCTTCTCGGAATGGTGTGTCGGTATATCTCAGCAGGCAGACAATCGTGATGTCAGGGACTTTTCCCCGAAAGAACGAGACAAGTTGCTGACGGTCCTCTCGCATCGCGCCATGGCCAATCACAACCACTCCCACATCATGCGCCACCGAGTCAAATGCCCGCGCCTCATCACAGCCCAAAACAGAAATCACTCTACAGCCCGCGCGGCGTAGAATCGCTTCGCGGTCTTCGAGAATCCCAGGTGAGAATTCGATCTGCAAAACGGTTTTCATCGCGTTCAGGAGACCTTTTGCATTGACCTCAGGTCCGGACTCCAGCCTTCCGAAGAATCGTCATCATGGGGCACCAATTGGTAAAGGCTGACTGAAACAGATTCAGCCCAACAAATGCAGTGAAGAGAAACCAGTACGAACTTACCCAATACCCCAGGGCGAGCGAAACAAGGACAAAAAAGCCGGCGATTAACCGAAGATATCTTTCAACCGTCATGATGTTCCTCCCAAAACTAGAAATTGATACTTGCAGGCTCTTCTGTTGCAGAACCCGGAGTGAAACTGCGCCGCTGAGACATGTAATAGAGAATCGGCACCGCCATGCGCGAAATAACGGTTGATGCGACTTCTCCAGCCATCAACGAAATGGCGAGCCCCTGAAAGATAGGGTCGAAGAGAATGACACCTGCACCGACGACCACCGCCGCGGCAGTCAAGAGCATCGGGCGAAATCGTACTGCCCCGGCGTCCACTACTGCTTCTTCAAGAGGCATGCCGTGAGAACGGCGCAACTCGATAAAATCCACGAGGATGATTGAATTGCGGACAATAATTCCGGCTCCCGCGATGAAACCAATCATGGAAGTTGCGGTGAAGAAGGCTCCCATCAAGGCGTGCACTGGCAATATTCCCACCAGTGTGAGCGGGATGGGGGCCATGATCACCAGCGGCGTCTTGAAGGACGCAAACCATCCGACCACCAGAACGTAAATCAGTACCAGCACCGCGGCAAACGCCAACCCCAAATCGCGAAACACTTCAT
>Ga0310916_10001308_pt1 | contig 14697 bp, 19 predicted proteins | sample GREbulkMGLF176_FD_203444 | JGI IMG/M metagenome (GOLD analysis project Ga0310916, IMG submission 203444) | Lab enrichment of tropical soil microbial communities from Luquillo Experimental Forest, Puerto Rico - GRE.bulkMG.LF176 | ecosystem: Environmental > Terrestrial > Soil > Tropical forest >...
ACCTTCGATTGAGTTATCAGGGAGCGAGGGCACGGTGATGTTGAAGTTATTGAAGACCCCCGGCTGGCTCATCCAGAAGGTCATGGGGTTTTGGTATGATGAGCCGAAGACTAGCCGAGACTGAAAGTAAGCCGCGACGCCTGGGTAGTTGCCATTGGCGAACGGATTGTTAAAGATCTGTGGAGAGGTGGTGAAGTCGGGGACGATGTTGGAGTCAATAAATTCGTTCGTGTTGGTGTAGCCGACAAAGCCGAAAGCAACATTGGCTGGAACCTGCCCGGCCAATGACACCTCGGCCTTATACACGTTATACTGGACAGCGTTGGTAACCGGCGTCCATCCGACTGATATAGTACCGGCTACGTTGCCAATATCAACAGCGTTGTTGACATAGGCTGGCGGGGACTGGAGAGACTCCTGACCATTAGCGTCAACTGAAGTAATTATATAGGCGTAGTTAGCATTGGCAGTAGCCCCAGCCGGTGGTGGTGTTGCAAAGCCCCATGTAGACGCAGGCGGATCGATGGTTGGAGCAAAGTTAATTGCAGTTAGGACCCAGTTGGTTGGGGTAACGCGCTGGAGATTGTATGGGGGATAGCGAGGGTGGGTTAGGGTTAAGACGCTCGCCGACTGAGTGTATTTAAGCAGACCGAGATCGGCTGCGGCGTAGGGCGAGGATATGATGTAAACCCGAGCGATGGTCCCGCCACCGGCGTAAATGCCGAAAGTTGCGCTGTTTGTCACATTATTGTTAACGTCGCTAAGGTAAACGTTGCTTCCACTAAGTGCTGAAACCTTATAGAACTTATTGTTATACCCTGTTGCTCCAGTCACTCCATTGATGAAGAGCCAATCCCCCACGTTGAAGTTCTGGCCGGGAGCGGACACATATGCTGGTAGTGAATTCGACGCACCATTCAAGGCGAAGGCTGGTTCGAGGACCGCACCGCCGTTGGATACAAATCGAATGTAATGATCCCCAAACTCTAAGACGTAGCTATTTGCTACCGAGAACTGAAAGGGAATAAGTCTGACCTTGCTCTGGCCAAGTGTTTGGATAACGAACCTAGTTCCGGATCTAGTCGACGCTCCGGACCGATAATCGACAAAGAAGTTCCTCATCGTCGCCGCGCCTTGCTTGTACTTGGCCATATCGACGCGAGCGGTCATCGTAGGCGCGAGTTCGCCAGCAGCGAATGAGGGCTGGATTACGTTTAACGACACGCATATTCGCCAAAGTATCTTAGGCGTCCCTTGAGATAGGCGTTACGAGCTTCTTCTGGATCATAGTGCAGGAGTGATTTGACTCTTTCTTGTGTGAGTGGTTTTTTCATCTACAGTGCCCTTCTAACCCAAAATATCAGTATGCGGAAAGCATAGGTCCCCAATCGAAGATGATGTTGGGGCTCCAGCCATAATCATTCGCATAGGAGATGCCGCGCACGCGTATCCAGTCGGGCGTGACATCGTTTATCGTTAGCCCCTCATTCCCGTCCCCCTGCCTCGCGGTGACGATGAAGGCATTGGCTTCTTGTATCTTGAGGTTAGCAAGAGCCTTGTCTCCGGTAAGGGGTATGGCAAGTCGACCGGCCAACGCGGCGACCACAGCTTGATCGAACTGTGAATCCCATACGTCAGGATTAGTGACACGTCGGCAGTAGGCAAGGATCGCATCTTCCTGATTGGTAAGGATGACCTTAATGTCATTGCCGTTCATGTCCTGATCTACCCCGACCTTGTATCTAACCGGCGGGCCTTGCCAGTAGGCAGGAACCCCGCCGGTCGTGGCTGTGGTAATGGGGATGCCAGAGGCAAAACCAGTTGTGAATTGGGGCACTACCCACAATGGCTTCAGGCAATCGGAGGGGTAAGCGTACTCGTAGGCCCAAGGCGGCGGGGGCTGCGTCCCCTTAGACCAGTGAGTGCCTCCAGTTGCCGGGTTCTCTGGCGTCCCCGGTGCGGCCAATAACAGGGTCAGGGTCTGATAGTTGGTCGCACAGTTCCATGGAGCCAACCGAATCAATTCGTCCCGCAACGCGTGGTAGAGGAGGTTGCAGTTGATGGCCTCATTCGAATTCTCGGTCAACGAAGCGATCTGTGACCGAGTGCCTATGGCCGCGAGTGCGCGGTTGCAAATGTCAGCTTCGCTCGTCACAGATCACTCCTAATGTCGACCTTGTGTTCCACAGGGATGGACAGAAGCATCTGGATGCCCAGGACCCTCATGCCCTTGATCCTTAGGCCCGACCGGATGCTTGTAATTATGAACGTCCCTGGCCTCTGTGCATCCACCGCTCGTAGCGCGAGCAGCCTGCGGTTTGTGAGTGTCGGGGCCGAACTCGCCGATTATGTCTCTTGCCATCACATCCTCCTCTCTGGCGGGGTATAGGTGTAACTCGACCTGCCCGATGACTGAGATTCTCTCTGCGACTGAGATTGATGCGCCACGGCATCTTCCTTATCCTTGGCCTCCTTAGCGGCTTGGTTATCCTTAGCCACTGCGTCGGCCATCTCCTTCGCCCGCTCTTTATCCTCCTTTTCGTCGACCTCCTTCTGCTTCAATTCGAGACCACGGAGCTCGCGGGTTAAGGAGCCGACCAGATGCGATAGGTTAGTCGTATCCTTGAGATCCTTTAGCGACGCAACGATATAGAATACCCGCTCGACATCGGCGGGGGTCTTATACTCCATATCCTTCTTCTTCCACTCTTCCTTCAACTGCTCGACTGCCGACTTGGCCTTTCCATTACCTTCAGCCATTAGTGTCTCCCTTGTGTTCCAGATGGATAGTTACAATTCCGCTCCTCCTTAGGAGCCTTGTATCCCCGACCTTTGTGAAGGTCGGCTTTCTTGAAGGGAGTCGAGACGCCAATCTGAGCTGCTCCTTCTTCAGAGACGGCCCGAGATTTCGGCTCGGTCTTGCCTTCATGAACTTGCCTGCTAGCGTGACCTTGTTTCATTTCATGCTCTCCTTTAGTTTGTCCTTATAGTACTCATGTAGTGCTCCCCCTTGCCCCTGTTCGTCCTTGATGTCTTGCGCCGCTATCTTCACCGCCCGCTCGATTTCGTCTCGAAGTTCCTGTGGCATGTTGATGCCGAACCCACGATAGTACTCATAGATTTCGGTTAACGAATGAGCATAATGGATCACATGGCGAATGTGAGAAGGGATACGTGACTCAACCAGCCTCTCGATCCTGGCTAAGTTCTCAGCCTCGTCCTGCTCCGACATCGGCCTGAACTCCCTTCTTTCGCTTCTTTCTGAGGATACCAGTCTTCGCATCAGCGGCATTGAAGTCTTTGGCGACATCTTGTGGTACTCCTACTCTCTTGGCGAAGGCGGGATTGTGTGCTGCGGCTGCCATAAGCCGAGCTTGCTTTCCTGATGTACTTGGCATAGAACCTCCTAGAATGTTGCTCGGCCTGCGTAGATGATCTTGAGCCGAATGTGGGTGGGTTGGACGTTGTTGTGGGCCCAGTTGCCACCAGCGAATGAGGTTAGATTATCGTTGGCACCTGGGCTCGATCCAGCGAGGAGATTAGCACCGGAGTAGGTGACGGCGGTTCCTTGACCAGTGTCGTAATAGCCGCCGGTGTAGCCAGTAACGGTACCCTGTGTCGCTATATTTAGTGGATCGATGGTGTAGTGAGTGTGGGTTTGATCGGTGATAAAGTAGCCGTGTTGGTGATAGGCCATCTCATTTGCCGAAATCACGTGTTGCTGTTCGCCACCATAGTTGCCCACCGCGGAGGCCGATACGCCACCTGCTGCACTAGCCGTCATTCTGCCAGTGCCGTTTTGTGGATCTAATCCAGCGACGACTAGGCCACGAGAGTCGGGGAGGTTAAAAGTTGTGCTCCCATCTCCATTGCCATATGGACATAATCGAATTGTGCTTCCATTCCCCGTTGGTGCGGCACTAAGTTGAATCCAAGGGTTCGTCGGATGAAGGCTGACTACCGTTGTACCCGCTGGTATAACTCCAGGTGCCTCAGCGGGTATTCCAACTCTAATGCCTGTCGTCGCTGCTAGGCCATCCGGTCTAGAAGGAAGAATTACCCAGATATTTCCAGTTTGTATCTGAGCACTAGCATATAGTGGGCACACAGCGTTGAACAACTCAGGAAAGCCAGTTCTCGAAACTGCCTGCCCCAGCTCCATGAAATAGTACTGTGGAGCTTGCAAGCCAGCAAAGTCGAACTCGGCTCCAACAGGGACGTAGCCTGCGGCGTTGATACCTAGGAAGTTCTGCGCTGAGACGAGGTTAGCTGAGAGGCAGAACGGTTGCATAAACGAGGAGATTGTAGCGCCACCTGACACGGTCAACGCAACGGTCACGTTGCCAGCCCCATCGAAGGTAACGAATTGGCCCGATCGATTGGCGACAGGAGGAAGGGTATGATTCAAACCAGTCGGATCGGACAGCGGGAACAACACCGCATTATCGACGAGGTTCGAATTCTGCTGCGTCAACATCGTTATGTAGTCCAGCGCAGCCTCGATCACCGGCTGGTACAGCGTCGACTGATTGGCGAGGGATGTCGATTGGGTTCCGGGCAGATCCCTGGCAATGGTCAATGTCGAGCCGACAGGGATGGGCGAGCCGGACAGGGGGTAAGTGACCGTCCCACCAATCTCGGTCGGGTTTGGGGCGATGGGAGCGTTGAGTTGAACCGAGTACTGGCCCTTGGGGATTAGCGTTACACCACCATTCTGGTCGGTGTAAGTGACATCCAGATAGCTCGCCGCCACCGCAGGGAATGGGAACGTGAACGTAGTCGTCGCCCCATTACCTTGATAGACGATGCTATTGGTAAGCGTCGAGACAGTCATGGACTAGATCCTTCTAGCCGCCTTCATAGGTACGGTGTCTGCATCGAAGTTCGCCGGAAGACCCTCGATCGGATGGTCATAGTCGAGCTTTGCCAACATCTTCTTCGCTTCATCATCGAGCGGTTCCATGTCACGAGTTGGAGGACCGATGAAGACCAAGTCCCGAGGGAACGCAGGGTTGGCCTTGGTCGAGACGATAATCTCGCCCGGATAGTTGCAGGACGAGGGATCTTCCGAGTTCAAGTAAGCTGGTACCTCGTACTGTTTCCTAGCCATTCGGTTGGTAAGGTTGTCTTGCTCCTTCGATTCCCAATAAACCGTATCGGCAAGTCGAATGTAGTGTGGAGCGGTCAACCTAAATCTAGCCATTATGCTCTCCTTCTTCTCCTGAGGATCTCCGGCCATGCAGAGGCCTGCCCGCCTAGCTTGCCTCCAGGCCCGACGAGTCTGATAGTGCTGGGGCCATAGGTTAGATAGCTGCCCGTGTTGGGTACTAGCACCCTACTACGCTTGAGGGTCATAGCTGGACCGGTGAGGGCATAGGTGCCACCGGCGATTGACATCGGTGCGCGCCCGGTCTTGAACGTGATCGACTGACCAGCAATGGAATAAAGCGTGCCAGACAGAACTATACCTCTGCCTTTGGCGAAGTTCATGGCTGGGCCGGTAAGGGCATAGGATCCACTGGCCAAGCTGATGGCCGGGTGTACGTTCTTGGCTAGAGTTATCGGCTCACCAGTCAGCGTGTAGGTACCACCGACCAGCGTGGACGTGTGTCCGCGCTTAGCTACAATGGATTGCCCAGTGAGGGTGTAGAAACCGATGTTGAGGCTAAGTGTATGCGCAATGTTAGAAGCGAGGCTTGGGCCGGTAATGGTGTAACTGCCCCCCGCTATCGACATCACCCGAGCAATCTTGAAAGCCATCGACGCACCAGTAAGCGTGTAGGGGCCGATAGCAATGGGCAACGAATGACCACCAATCTTAGAGAGGCCCATGGGCGGGCCACTCAGGGAATAGAGGCCGATCGCAATTGGCGGCGCATATGTTCGTCTGACTGTGATCTGGCCGCCCTGGGTGCTGTAGAACCCAACTGTAAGGCTAACAATCTTAGCTCTAAACAACGGAATAGGCTCGCCCACCAGCGTATAGGATCCATAACCGAGTTGCATGTTCCGGTTGGACTTAATTACAGTTGCTGGGCCAACAACACCATAGATACCTGGAGGAGTCGCAAAGAGCGTGCGTGGGCCGGACTTAAAGCTCATCCCCTGCCCGGCAACCGAATACACGCCACCCGCCAAAGTCATGTGGCGCGACTTATAGTCGAGAATGCTAGAAAATCCTGTTAAGGAATATGAGCCTGTATCGACGGCAGCAAAGTAGCGCGCTGAGAACATATTGATTGCTCGGCCGCTAAGAGTGTAGGCTGCGTAGCCGAGCAACATAGCACGAGCAGACTTTGTAGCTGGTGATATACCGCTAAGTGCATAGGCGCCACCATCAAGAGGCATCTGATAGTGTCCTATCCTAGTAAAGCCCAGCGGAGGGCCGGATAGGGTATAAGGGCCATTATCCAAGGCCATAAATCGGGCGCGCCTAAAGGTGACCTGATAGCCGGTGATCCCATAACTACCATAATTCAAGGCCGCCGTGCGCCGGAAGGTGACCTGCACGCCAGTAACGCTGTAAGAGACGGGGGTGGGAACTACTATGTGGTCTACATTTAGAGTGGCGATTAACCAGCCATAAGAACCAGTACCCGCCGGAGTCTGTTGTCCTGAGCCAGTAGTAACTTGGTTAGCAATCGACCAAGCATACGAGCCGGAGCCGAGTGGAATGTTCCTGGTCGCGCCGGACGTGCTAGATGTAACCTGAGTGGCAGGCGACCAAGCGTAGTGGCCCACGTCAAGATAAAGAGGAGGCCTGCCACTAATGACGCTGGTAGAGACATATGCAGGGCCGGTCCAGGCATAGGTAGCATAGGCAACAGGAAACGGGTGAGGAGTGCCTGCACCGCCGGTGGCATAGTAATTCAAAGTGGTGTTAGGCCCGCCGGAGTAACTGAAGGGAACGTAGGCGAGGTTAATTGGAGTGCTACCCTGAACTGAAGTAGTAACCAAGTTAGCAATCTTGAATGAATAAGCTCCCGCCTGATCGCTGTGTATGGTTCTATTCGGTCGACTAAGTATCATCGCTGGAGGAGAGGCGCCCGGATTGACAAGATAGCTCCCACTTGCAAGGTTGATACCTGTGGACGTAATGCGCGGCGTGTTAGAATAAAGGCTCTGAACGGAGGCACCACGGTAGACTCGGAAGTCGAACGTGTTACCGAATGCAGAATTGGCTGGATCGATCTTTACGCCAAATTCGATCTCAGTGTAATCCCCGCGAGGGATGGTGAGCGAGTTCGTTGCGCCGGAGCTATCGTAGATGCCATTTACAAAGACCCCAGAAGGCAAAGATAATTGCGCAGTTGTGATAGCAGTCTCATCGGCGGAGGACGAGGCAGTCGCAGAGGGAAGGATGCCCGAGGTACCGCCGATCGCTACGTAGGCACCGGCATTCTTGGAGACGAAGAGATTCTCGGTGGAGGCCGCGGCCGAGCCGGAAGTGCCGGTGGTCTGGAGGGTAAATCGAATTCGGAAATCAGCACCGGGAGCCCGAGTCCATGCTGCGTTTAGGGCAGCACCCCATGTAGCGGCGGTGTTGACGGCTGCGGTATCAATTCGAAAGCGTGCTTGTAACTGCTCATAGCTAGCGGGCATAGCTACTTCTTAGTATGTACAAAGCGGACGGATGGGCCGGGAACTGCGACTGGGTTGATGACGAGCGAGTAGGCTTTAGGCGCTGAGGCATTGGTGGTGCTATCAGTCGCGGTGACAGAGAACGAGTAGGTGGTAGCGGTAGTGGGGGTGCCACTAAGCAATCCATTGCTGGCCAAGGTTAGTCCTGATCCGGTAAGCGCATTAGAAGGAGTCATGGCGAAGGTATAGGGGGCGGTGCCGCCACTAGCGGTGATGTTCTGGCTGTAGGCCACGTTGACAGTGCCGCTCGGCAATGTGCTAGGGGAAACGGTTATGGTAGGCGCTGCGGAGACAGCTATTGAGTATGGCTGCGATCCGATCAGAGGTGTGCTGGCACTATCCTGCGCCTGAACAGTGAACGAGTATGAGCCAGCCGACGTTGGTATACCATCGAGCACAGCGGTGGCTGTATGGAACACGAGGCCTGGTGGAACAGCGCCACTAGAGATTGACCAAGTGTATGGCGCAATACCGCCCGAGGCAGAGAAGTTCTGGGTAGGATAGGTAGTGCCAACTGTTCCGGTGCCGGGGATCGAGCCAGGAGAGACGGTGACGACGCCGCCGCCCGGATCGGCCATAGCGAAGCCGGCGCGGATGTAGGAATTAACAGCGGCAGCGGTGTAATTATAGTTCCAGCTAGCTCTACACTGTCCTTGGCTCACTGGAGACAGCATAGTCGGATCGCATCCGGTCGCGGCTCTCATCAATCCGGCAAGTGTGGCAGGCGTTACCCCGATGCTGCCAGCATAGGCGTCAATGGTATTGTTGCCCATAATGCTGGCATTATGCCCATTCATCGGAAAGCCGTAGCTGCCACCCGTAGTGCTCCCAGTGTAGTCGATCTTATTCCCGGCTCCGACCGTTGTGCTGGTGACGGCGCCGACCGTGCAGGTGACCGTACCTCCTGCTATTGGTCCGGTCAGAACATTGCCAACGCTATAGTTGCTTCCACCATACCATGACTGATTGTTACCGGCCGAATCTGTTGTCAGACTAACTACACAAGAGGAAACCGCTCCGCCTGACCCGGTTGTCACATCAGCATAAGCGCCGCTACCGCCTGTTCCAGATACATAACTGAGCGGAACATGCCAAGTGGTTGTATTGGCTGTGCCGCTACCGGAAAACGAACTGAACGATCTAATCGATACTCCGCCAACCGTAATCGATGGCGCGTCCTGATTGTAATAAAAAATATTATTGTCGACCGTGGCATTCCAGCCGTTGACAATATACAAAGCCTCTAAATTTGCCTGATTTCTTGAGTTGGTAATGACATTATTCTTATAGATGACGTCACCAACCATCGGCTGTGGAGGTGGGCCATGCGATGCATACGAACCATCAGTGGAGCTGACAGCCCTGAAGGAGAGCGAGGTTCCCCTGCTAATTAGCGGTCCGATGCCGACGTTGTATTCTATGTCTGATGCACCAAAGTGTGGACCGGCAAAGTTATGGTGATAGGCCCCCTGAGTGAAAAGATTATTGAATATGGTTCCACCACATCGGAACTGTTGCCCAGTCGCGTCACGTGAATAGATATTTCCTTTAAAAACACCAGGCCACGCATAGCTGTCATATTGATTTTCTTGTATATACGCGGAGACATAGACAGCATGGTTGAAAACAGTTGCCGCTCCACCGCTTACATAATCATTATAACCACATATATCGTGGGTATTCTCCTCCATCCTTATGCCCACATTGCTTCCGTCGGTTGTCTGGAAATTGGCTCCGTACAGGTCGGAAATGTTGCCGCCGGTGGATGTATAACCGCCGAAAAATATACACCGGCGAATTCTAACGTTATTCATCAGAGCAGGCGTATCGCCTTGTATCGATATTCCATACAAATAAATAAAGCGACAATCCTCTATTAGCAGCCAGCCTGGATCAAAGACTGTCTTCAGAAATGCCTGGGGGCCATTTCCGCCAGATCCGGTAAAGGAGGTGTTATATGGGTCGCGGGTATAGCCATAAATATCCAAGCCAACAAAGGCGGTATTGCTTGGCTGAACGCAAACCTGCGCCCCGCGTGTCGTCGGATCTTGATATGGCGTCCGTAACATCGGGCGATTACCGACGGTTGATGGATTAATGACTCCGGGCTGAGATGGGTCATATGAACCAATAACAACAGGTTCGTTCGCTGAAGCGCCATACCATGCCGGAATGCCAGAATAAGAACCCGAAGCGCCTAGTGGCATGAAAACGGCATCGGTATCCGACCAGGCATCGCCTTTCTTCAGCAGAAGCCAATCACCGACCCCGGCACGAAGCAGAGATTGTCCGCCATTCGGTCCTGTTAGCGTCTGCTTGGGCGTACTAACTGTTAATCCATTATTGCTGTCGCTGCCGGAGTTAGCGACGTAGATGATGCGCGCACCAGCAGGCAGCGTGAACGAGGTCCATCCGCTCGGACCTGTATCGCCATATGTTCCGATTGTTACTGCCATTTATTTAACCCCACCAAGAATAGCCGGATGGTGCCCCGAAAGTCGGAGTCTGCGTCGTGCCGGTAAAATTGATTTTATAGGTCTGGCCGTATCGGCCGCCCGCCCCGATGTAGTAAGGAGCTCCCGTCACTGCGGCAAAGCTAACACCGCCTATTCCAGCAACGGGATCACACGATGAAAGGGGCGTGTTGTACCAAAGATTCTGCCAGGCGGTACTCGAACCCTTGTACCATATCAGTTTGTTATCGAGATCGATCGCACAAATTCCTGTCCCACCGGGATTGACGGCCTCTCCAAAGGTGTTTATGCCGCCGGTGACGCTACCGTTCATGTACAGAGATCCCGGCGAGCCGGTATCATCGCGAAGTCCGATGCTCAGATTAATACTGCCACCGACCAAGCCGGTATTGATATCGGTAGTCGACCACCCAGCCGGGCAGATGCCGATCGATTGGTAGTAGTTACTAGCTCCGGTCGCTCCGACAGTGACGGTATATTCGAAACACCATTTCCCCGTGCTATGCCCGGTGATGCTCATCGCGACCCCGAGGTTGGTCGTAGAAGGGCTCGTCACACTGAGCTTGTCGACCGATAGAGTCTGGTTGATGCCGGTACGGGCCGGATCGAATTGCCCAGTCACGACAGCGCCCTGCCAACCGAGGACCATCTTGTAATTAAGGGCCATGATGCGCTCCCACTCTTCCAGTATCCAGTGTGATTACGTGACGTGTCGGTCCACGGCATTCCCTGTAGCCAGATAAGAAGGCGCTCACACCTTGTTGGGCTTCGCGCTCGGTCTGCACGTCGTCGAGGAATGACGTCGCCATGGTAACGCCATTCCCCTTCTCAGGACGCTTGAGCACATAAAGCTTATGATCGCCCGGATGCCATTCGAACGAGAGCCATGGCATCCCAGGCGCGGATACTTTGAGGATCATTGGATCTGTAGTATCCCGTTCGTCTGGTCGGGCTGGATGGCGAAGGTATCGTTCGGTTGAAGCTGGATGGAGCTACCATAATCCCACCAACTTATTAGCGGGCCTGCGCCCGGCGTGGCATTGTAGAAGACAACGTACTGGAAGAACGCCGATGTCGTGGTACTTTGGGTCAGGGTTAAGTTAGCGATGATTAGCTTGAGTAGCCCGCCCGTCTGCAAGCATGAGGTTATGGTTGGGACGCGTGGGCTCAGGTTAGTGTAAGCGATCTGCGTGATGTTGGCGATGACGGTATTGGCCGCCGACGGCACGGTGTTGGTTAGAGCATAGGTTAGCGCATCCGAAGAAAGATTGTGCTGCTTTTGTGCGATGTCCTGCACAAACTGGTTGAACTTGTTATAGGCTACCATGGCTTTACCCTTTCTAGAGCCGCTGGGTGCTCATGACGATGGTTACGTTGACGCTGGTAGTGCCGTCCCCTCCAGCTACTCGGGGACGGATAAACTGGCTAATTTCTGTGACCTGTGATAGGCCAGCAGCGGTGAAGGTGATTGGATTGGAGAAGGGATCTTTGAGAGTGACCCAATTTGTACCGTCGTTGGAGCCTTCGATCACAACGTTAAGGCCGACGCCAGCTGTGCCTGCTAATTGGGCCGAGCGATCCGACCAGCCCATGCCTCCGATCGGGGCTCCGGTATCGAGGCCAGAGAAGGTCAGGCCTTGCCATTGATAGACGACCGTCGGGTCACCTACCACGCTTTGGCCATTGTTGAGTAAGACTGGTGTTCTGACTGCCATAGCACATTTCCTAGTGTGGTGGCATCACTGGTTGAAAGAAGAAGACGCCGCTGGATGGTGGAGCGGAGCCAGTAGTGATCCAAACTTCCTTGCCGATCTGTGTAACACGCAAGTAAGAGGTGACGTGGTTGGTCTCCCAAACCTCTTTACCGATCTGTGTAACACGCAAGCTCGATGGATTGGTGATCCATACTTCCTTACCGATTTGAGTGTCACGTATTGACATGATTAGCTCACACAGAATGGACCAATGGTTGCCGCGTTAACTCGCGTTGTCGTCCATGCAGCGCCGCCACTGGGGTCGGTTAGGTAGTTGGTCCAGAGCCACTGGTAGGTACTAGCCAAGTTTAAGAGAGCGCTATCGCTAGTTATTGCGTTCGAAGTAAGACGGGTTCTGACCGAGTGCGGCCCTGCATCGTCCATGCGCACGAGGGCCTTGGTCACAACGTTTACGATCGCAGTTGGCGTAACGGCCAGCGATGTGGTGCCATATTGGTCTACGTTGTTTGCTGTAAGCGTATAAACGTAGTCGGTATCGCCATTTTCGATGGGCTCATCGACACATTGCCAGTTGGTAGAACCAGTTGAGTGTGACCAGACTACAGAGAGATCGGAATTGGGCATCAACTGGACCGCGCGCACATCTCCTTGCCATGTATTTGGGGCCACACCCTGGTCATTGAACACATAGAGGTCATCTACATAGGGTTGATAGCCACCCTCAAATATCTGCTCGAAACCGATAGCGTTGCAGTAATTATTGCCAGAACCATTCTGTGTATTCAGTCCAGTGGCTATAAACACCGGCGTATTATTGCCATTGAGGCGAACCTCAATACTGCCGACTGTGGTACTAATAACAAGCTTCACCTGAAAGTGATTCCAAATAGTTGTGCTAAGTGATGGTATGACTGGCGACGTTGCTATAACAGTTCCAACATTAGTGCGCCCGCCCAGGAGAACCATATCGCCTTGCTGTCGGAATACAAGTGCGCACTGGAAAGCATTGGTATCGTATATGTTCACGCCGAAACCTTGAGCAGTACTGCCAGGGTTTGGATAGGGAGCAAAGCTGTTCATACTCGCAAAGTTGACATAGACTGTCGTACTGTTGGTAAAAAATACTGACTTAGAAATCGCTGAACTGCTCATTGACACGCCGGCAAGGCTAAGCCCAACACCAAAACGCGAATTAGTGCTAGGACCACCAAGTGGTGTAGCCCATACTGACCCAGGCAATGTCAGATCAGTGGCCGACGAATGGAAGTCGAAACTATCGCCAATTAACCAAGCCATTACTGATGCGCCGCCACGCGGTAGCCGCTAGTGCCACTGATACGCCAGATAGAGACCGAGAACCTCGACCCATTAACAGTAGTGAGCGCGTCGCCGGTGCTAGCTGGTACGCTGAAGCCACTGAATCCGACAGCGCCAGCACTGGCGGCATTTATTATCAACAAAATGCAGTTTCCATCATTCGTCGGAGCGGTGATGGTGAAGGCCCCATTGTTGGTGATGTACTGCAATGGGCACTTCCCACAGTCGATGGTGACATTGCCGAGCGGCAACGTGGCCGAGGTTACATTTGCCCCACCACTAATGGTCTGGTCGGCTAGGTCAGAACAGAGCAGTGTCTGGCTGCTATTTGGAAGGGTGAAGGTCTTGACCGCCGTCGCTGGCCCGGTAAAGGCGGTATAGCCGCTGTTGGTTCCGCCGACTGTCGCAGGAAGGATGGCGTATTCGCCGAGTATCCCTGCATTGTCATAGAGAGCCCGAGCGTTCGCACCATTAGTTATTATACTTGTGCCAACAACAAGGTTCGTAGTTGGCACAACCCACACTCCATCCGCGCGCAGGAAGTTAACTGTTCCACCACCGCTCGCCGGTACTGCTCCGCTAAGCGCTGGTGTGACTATGTTGATTTGCGCTGTTAGCTGCGCATTAGTAAGCCCGCCAAAGAACCCATTGTTGTTGAATTGCACCTGCCCAGACGTGCCGCCCGGCGAGGTCGAACCTCCGCCAACTGGTACCAGAGCTTGGGACCAGCCCAAGCTAGGACCATAATATTCTCTCATTGTGTATGGATTGCTATCGTAATCAGGTGGAGGGGTGGGCATCAGTACGCTCCATAGAAGATGACTGCGTTGATGTTGCCTGTGCCGGTAACCGTCCAACACAGATCCATGCCCTTTGGTATCGAAAACGATGCGACTGGATCGTGATCGATATTCTGTGCACCATTCGACACGGTGACCGCTGTGGTGCCGACAATTGTATTAGTTCCACAGTTGGTGCCGGTACCGGCTTGGAAGGACATGGTGACCGCTGCACCGCCGGTGTTGGAGATATTCCAGCCACACATGCTGATTGTTTGGTTACCGTTATTCTGTACTATTCGGGTCTGAGCTATTGGGCCAGACTGGCCACTGACAGAGTAGGTCGAGTTGCAGTAGATCGGACTAGGACCTATCTCCTGAGCAAAGGTGGGAGACTGCCACAAGACACCTACCAGGAGGGTTGCTGTGCTGAACAGCGCCAGTAGCTTCCTCATAACAGTCTCCCTAAGTCCTATCTCTTCTTGCCAGATGACGGTGTCGGGATCGGGTAAGTCGGAACCACAATCCATCCATAATCGGGATGCCAGATTGGAACGTAGAGTGGCGGCTTCGATGTGTCCGGCGGCGGGATAGGCTCAGGCAGCGGATGCCCGGCGACCGGTGGATAGCCGGGGACTGGCGGCAGGTCGATGCCTGGAGGTCCCCAGATCGGGAACGCGGGAGAGCCCGGATCCACTGGAGGAATGACAGGAGTGTCTGGAGGTGGGATTGGCCCACCACCCACACCGAGCCCGGTTATGCTGAGTTGGC
>Ga0310916_10001322_pt1 | contig 14652 bp, 13 predicted proteins | sample GREbulkMGLF176_FD_203444 | JGI IMG/M metagenome (GOLD analysis project Ga0310916, IMG submission 203444) | Lab enrichment of tropical soil microbial communities from Luquillo Experimental Forest, Puerto Rico - GRE.bulkMG.LF176 | ecosystem: Environmental > Terrestrial > Soil > Tropical forest >...
AGACAGTCCCGCACGTAATCGGTCGAGGAGTCGACAGAAAGCAGTTCGCACCGTTCGAGCGCCTGCACAATGCGGAAGTGCTTTATGTTCAAATCCGGAGAAACCAATATGCAGGCCGGCACCTTCAATTCGCGTGCGACCGATTTGATCAACTCCAATCCTGGCAAAATGTCGGGGTCGGTGCTTGCCTCCCGGCTTGGCAACCCGGCCTCCACGATTAGCAACTGGTCCCGCCGCATCGCCGTGTTGCGGCGCTTGCGTACCTCCTCCACCGAGGTTGCTCGCACCACGGTAGCGGCGCCGCTGATCGCTTCCGCGATCTGCTCGGCGCCCTCGGTCAGCGCGTCGAGCTGGTCACCCTGGCTGCTTGCGACGATGATGGTCCAGGCCATTGTCCAGCTCCGTCAATCGGCCGCGGGCAGGCGTAGCGCAAGCCGCTCCCGTCCGCTGGGCTGCTGCCGCCGCTCGAAGCTGCCGCCGCACTCGGCAGCCATGCGCGCGAGCGCGCCTTCACCGAGCGCGATCTGGCTGCGCGTCGTCTCGACCAGCGCGGCGAGCTCGCCCTCCCGCTGCCGCTGTTGAACCGCGCCAGTCATACAAACTTCGATGCTGCCACGCGGCTGCCGGACGTTGACGACGATACGCTCCGCATTGGGGCGCGAGCGCAACAGATAGGCAAGCATCGAGCTCAGCGCGAACAGCAGCCGATAAGGATCGGCATTCACGGCCGTTACTGGGTGGGAAGCAAAGCTGACCGCGCTACGCTCAAGCTGCGGCAGTTCGCTTAGGACATGCTCGATCGCCTGTCCGACATCGAGCCGTACCTTCTGCGGCGGCGACAGGCTCTGGGCGTCATAGGAGGCCAGCACGCGGTCATATGTCAACTCGATGCGACCGATCTGACGCAGCGCCTTCGCCGTCAAGTCCCGCAACTTTTGGTCGCTGGTCCGGTGATCGATCTGTTGGATGTAGCTCGCGAGCAACGATACCGGGACGCGCGTCTGCCCGGCACTTTCGGCAAGGGCTGCCTTGAGGCTCTCGAACTCGGTCTTCCACTTCAACTCGGAAAGATCGTTCAGCACCATCACAACGTGATCGTACTCCTCAGGCAGCGTAAACTTGGATATCAGTACGGAGGTTTCCTTCCCATTTTTGCCCTTTACGATCCTGGGGACTGCATCGACCGGCGACTCCTGTTCCGTCGGAACTTCGTTGCGAGTTCGAATTTCGAGCGCATTGTTGCTGCGGTAAAGAGTGAGATTGTCCCCACTTGAGATCGTGTCACGCTCAAACATATGCAATGCGTGCTCGTTGCAACGGAGGACGTTCCCGTCCTGCTGGACGACGACCACGGCGTACGGAAACATGTCCAGCACCTGATTGAGAAAGTCGCGCTGGAACATGCGGTCGAGCGTGACCTGCATTTCAGTGATGACGCGCTGCAGCGTCGCGAGCTCAAGCGGCGTGAACGCGCATGTACGCCGATCCTCCACGTTGAGAATCCAGAGAACGCGGCCCAACAAGCAGATCGGGATGCACAATTCCGACTGTATCTCCGGAGCGAACGGAAGATAACGGCGCGCCTCCTCGCTGTCCCCTTTCGGGTTATCGAGAATGACGTGGTTGCCACGGCGGTAGGTGAGGCCGAGGATTCCCTTGTCGAGCGGCAGGGTCGAGTCCTCGGGCGTGCGCGTGCCGTCCTTCACCCTGAGCGCTTGGGCGAGAATCTCGAAGCGCCGGCGCGGCGCGTTGACTTTCCAGATCTCGGTGTTGTCGAAGTCGTAGAACCGAGCAAGTTCGTCAACCACTGTGCGGGCGAGATCCCGAAGATCTTTCGCCTCAGCGATTTTCTTGACGAGGCCGGTTATAAAGAAATTCTCGTCGCGCTCTATCGCACGGAGCACCGCCACCATCGCCTGATCGAGCATGAGGCGTTCCATGGTCTGGCGCGCTTCGGCGGAGTAGAGGCCCTTCTTTTTCGACAGCAGGCACAATCCCGCTGATTGCCGTGCCGGTGGCGCGAAGGCGGCGAGATCAAGGGTGGCTCCGTACCCTCTCGATGGCGCATGGTCGTATGGGTCCCGGCTCTCCGCTCCCCGGCTCTCGCTACGCTCGGCCGGGGTCGCTTCGGCCGGGACGACAGCGTAGTATTTCTATCAAATCGGGACGGCGATCGCCTCGAAGGCGGAATCGCAGTTGATCAGGTCGACGCGCTTCTGAACGATGCGGAAGCTTGCGCCGTCGCGGCGCAGCCGGTGATGCTGGCGGCCAGCAAAGATGCGCTGCGCGTCGTCGCGATACTCGACCACGATCACCGTCGAACCGATGACATACTCGCCCTTGGCCTCGTCCGCCTGTTCGACCAGCACGTTGCCAACGAGATGAGCGGTGCGCGAGGGCGGCGTCTGCACGTGGATGCGCGGATGCTCGAGCCGCTCGACCCGGGTGCGCATGAGGTCGCGGTCGTCGTAGAACAGCGAAGCCTGATCGAACGGGCTCGCCTGCCCCGGCACCGACGGCACCCAGTAAGTGCCGTCCTCGGTGAACAGCTCCATCCATTCGCGAAAGCGCCGCTCGTCGAGGAGCCGCGCCTCTGCGATCAGGAACTCCTCGAAGCGCGCCCGATCGACGGCGCTCTCGCCCGCCGGGCGCAGCGCCGGCGCATCCATCACGCCGCCTCGCGCATATAACCGAGCCAGGCCTTGTACTGCGCGCGCACCACCATCTCGTGGGTGGCAAGGCCGCGCGTGGCGTTGAGCTCGCGGTCCGGCTCCTCATCGCCGAGGCCACGTGAGATATCGACCCAGTCGGTCAGGCGGCTGCGCAGCCCCTGCTGCGTGCGCGCGAACGCTTCGAGATCGTCGGTCTGCACGAACGAGGTGGCGGAATGGGTGACGTTGAGCAGGCGGATGTTGCCGAAGTTCATCGCCTGCGGCGCGCCGACCAGGCGGATGGGATAGATCGTGACCTCGGTGCGGTCGACCGCGATCGGCTTGATCACGCGTACGTGGATGTTGAGCCCCATGATCGACATGTTCGGGTAGATCAAGGAATTGTGCAGGCGCGGCGTGAGGATCTGCTGGGCGCGTTCGGCGCCGACGCTTTCCGCCAGCACCCGCCTGTATTCATCGTATGCCGGGCTCGAGCGCTTGCCTTCGTCGAGCGCGGTGTTGCTGGTCCAGCCGTGGCCGCTGCCGACGATGTAGCTCTTGCGCTCCTTCCACGACGCGGCGGTCTGCTTCTTCTCGGTCTCGACCACGGTGGCGCCCTTGCGGTCGCCCTCGCGGCGCGCGAACTGCACGCCTTGCTTGTTCACGGTCGAGGCGTGGCCGAACGGCACGTGATAGGAGTCGAGCACGTTCTCGACCTGCAGCTTCCAGTTCCCGTTGTAGGCGTAGCGGTGCATGCCGGCGTCGAGCGCGAGCGCGCCGGCAGGCGCGCGGTCGACGAGATCGTCGATGTTGCGCTTCATCGGCCCGATGTGGTCCTCGAAGCTCAAGCCTTTTTCCGCGAGGTTCGCGAACACGAAGCCGCGGTATTCGCCGACGTGCGGCGCCCGTGCCAAGCCGAACGCGGATTTGTCGAAACCGGCGGCGCAGCCCTCCGGCACCGGAACGCTGGCGAGCCGGCCGTCCGTGTCAAAGCTCCAGCCGTGATAGCAGCAGGTGAAACGCGGCGCGTTGCCCTTGCGATCGTTGACCACCTTGGCGCCGCGATGGGTGCAGCGATTGATGAGGACGTGCACGCTGCCGTCGCGATGGCGGGTCATGATCACGGGCTGGCGGCCGAGCTCGGTGGTGACGTAATCGCCGGGCTGCGGAATCTGGCTGGTGTGCCCCACGTAGAGCCAGGCGCGGCCGAAGATGCGCTCCATCTCCAGCTCGAAGATGTCCGGATCGGTATAGACGTTGCGGTGCACCCGCCCCGGCTCGATCAGCTTGGCGATGTATTCGGCGCTTCCGTTGCGCATGACAATTCCTCAACCACGATCTCTCGATCGTCATGGCCGGGCTTGGCCCGGCCATCCACGTCTTGCTCTCAGAAAGAAAGTCGTGGATGCCCGGGACAAGCCCGGGCATGACGAGTGATCTGCTACTCCGCGGCCTGGTGGGCGTAGCGCTGCACGTCCATGTTGACGAGCTCGAGCGGGGAAGCGGTCTCCTCCAGCATGTCCCAGCTCTTGAGCCAGTCGTAGGTGCGCTGCATCTCGTCCATGGGAATCGGCGCGGGATCGCAGACCACAAGCCGGCTCTCGCGCAGATCCTCGACCTTGAGCGCGGCGATCTCCGGGTCTTTCTTGGCGTAGTAGTCGATGAAGTAGTGCAGGTAAGCACGCTTGTTCGCGTCGATGCGCCGCACCGCCTCGCGCACCGCGCGGTTGAAGGCGGCGTAGGTCTCCGCGTCGACGCGATCGGAGGCAACCTCGGTGCCGTGGAAGAACGCGGTGCAGACAAGCCGGCAGCCCTTCTTCTCCGCCAGCGTCACGTGCGGCTCGGTCAAGGTGGTCGCCTCAACCTCGCCCCGCATCAGCGCGTCGAGCCGATAGCGCGAGCCGTTCGGCGCGCGGCAAAGCTTGATCATCTCGCGCGGCAAAAATCCTTCCAGCATGTGCAAGGCGATGTAGTGGGTGCCGAAATAGAACGGCACGGCGATCGGCCGGTTGGCGAGCTGCTGCGGGGTGTAGACCGGCGAATCCGGAGCGACCACCAGCGCGGAGAACGCGACAATCGCGCGCCGCCCAATCTGGCGGCTGCCGGCGCCGGTGTCCTGCACGCGACAATAGTTGCCCCATTCGCAGGCGTTGTACATGTCCGCCTTGCCCTGCTCGAACAGCTTGCCGTGACTGGCGAAGGGATTGACGCCCTTCGGGCTGGTCACGTGGGTTTCGACCTTCTTCTCGACGCCCTCTTCGCGGTCCGCCCATTCGACGAGCAGGCCCTCGTTCTCGAACAGGCCCTCGTCATAGGCGACGAGCTCGGGCAGCCCCTGAAATGGGGCGGTGGTTTCCAAAACCAGCTTCTTCATGTCGTCCTCCTCAATTCGAGGGATCCCGCCCCTCACGCGTACGGGCGCCCGCCGCTTGCCTCACTGCCCATATTTCACTACGACTAAGCTTCAGGGTCAACCCGTCCGACGGTAGGATTGTTCAACAATGGCCTACAGCCCCGCTCCGATCCAGCGCGAAAGCGTGATCAGCCAGGCGGCGCAGGAAATCTGCCGGTTCATCGAGGCCGAGCGCCTTTCCCCCGGCGATGCCCTGCCGCCGGAGACCCGGCTTTCCGAGATGCTCGGCATCAGCCGCAATTCCGTGCGCGAGGCGCTGCGCGTGCTGCACGGGCTCGGCTACGTGGAAAAAGCCGCGGGGCGGCGTGTCGTGGTCACCGCCAGTTCGCAAGGCGGCAAGAGCATGTTCGACGAAAGCGTGCTGATCGAAGCGGCGCCGATCGCCAACGACGTGCGCTCGCATATTGCGCAGAAGTGCGCGGAACTCTCCGCCGAGCGCCTGACCGCCATGGAACTCGGCGAGTTGGAACGCTCACTCGCCGCGCTGGAAGCGGCGATCGCGCGCCAGGACATGGCGGCGGCCAAGAGCGCCCACGACGCGTTTCACGGGTTGCTGCTCGCGAGCGCGCGCAATCCGCTGCTGGTCGCCATGTTCAACCAGGCGCAAGTGGCGCGGCTTTCCAACGTCTCGCCGGAGCACAAGAGCTTTTACGATCCGCGCCATCTCGCCCATCACCGCGCGCTGCTGCGGGCGCTGCGCCGGCGCGATGCGCGCGCTGCCCGCGCGGTGGTGCGCAAGCACTTTCAGAGCCTCGGGCTGATGCTGGAATTCGTGACGCGGGCGCGGCGCAAGACCGCGCAAGTCGTGCCGCTCGCTTCGCGGCGGGCGGCACGCTGACTCGATAACAGCCAAAATCTTCCCCGTCGTCCCGGGCGAGCGAAGCGAGTGCCGGGACCCATACGCGGTGCCCTGTCGAGAGCGCACGGGGTATGGGTCCCCGCTTTCGCGGGGACGACCGGATGGATGTCCAGGGTTGGCGCTAAGCCCGCGCGCGTAGGCGCTGGATCTGCAGTTGCGCCAGGAACGGCACCAGCGGGTGCGCGCCCATCTTCACCATCGACGGCAGATCGAGCTTGATCAGCGCCTCGCGCTGCTCGGGCGGCAGCTTGAACTTGTCGGCAAAGGCCGGCGCATTCGCCAGATATTCCGCGCGCTGCTCGGCGTCATGGGCTAACCCATGCAAGGCCGATGTCAGCTCGACCAGCTCCGGCTTGATCGCGGGATAGTGCACGGCGCGCTGTTCCTCGCCCTGCCCGCCGGTCCAGGCGAGCGAGGCGTAGTTGTGGTGCCAGCTCGGATCCATGGAAACGACATCGGGTTTGCGCTCGCCCAACGCGCCGGCCGCGCAGGCCCAGCAGCGCAGCTCGATGTTGCCGGTGTCGTCGAGCTCGGTCTCGTCGTAGCCGATCAGCGATTTGAGCTTTCCATTCTTGAGATTTTCCAGGACGGCGGTGTCCCAGCGCAATTCCGGATTGGAGTAACGGTCGGTGCCGGGGAAATGCGACATGCCGCCGCTCGCGAGCACGATGGTCTTTAGGCCCAGCGCGGTGACCGTGCGCGCCACCGCCTGCCCGAACGCGTAGCAGCGCTCCATGGTGGGCTGCGGCGGCAGATAAGCATTGACGTAGATCGGCAGCACCGGACCGGTGTGACCGAGATGGGTCAACGGAATTCCGATCGCGTAGTCGATCTTCGCCGTACTGGTGAAGGCGGGATCGAAATTTTGACGATAGAGCTGGCGCACGATCTCAAAGCCGATCTCGCTCGGAATCTTCCAGTGAAACTTCCGGCCGGCGAATTCGCCGCTCGCCTCGCCACCCACGTGCACCGTGAACGGCGGCGCCGCATTGTGGAAGAACTGCTCGGCGTGATCGTTGGAGAAGATGATCCAGAGGTCGGGCCGCAGCGCGCGCAGTTTGTTGCCGACATCGGCCGCGACCGCGCGCACGTGCTCCACGTTCTTCTTGTCCTCGGTTTCCGGCATCGTGAAGAACTGCGGCGCATGGGGCAGCATGGCCCCGCCCATCACGGTCGACATCATGGTTGTTCTCCTTGGCCCATCCGCACGCCGGCCAATATCGTTGAGCAAAATAAGCCCGCCGCATCGAGGCAACAAGGCGGTGCTTTACCGCAAGCCCAACCGGCTTCACAGCCAAAGGAGAAGCAAGTACGGTCGCACGCCTTTCGCTTGCTGCGCTTAATTCATCCTACAGCGAAGCCCGAGGAGACCCATGGTCGAGGTCCCGATAACCATTGCCTGCGGCAATTACGACCGCACCCGCGCGATTCGCGACGGCCGCGTCAAGGTGGAGGGCTGTGAAGTCACTTACCTGCCGCTTTATCCGGAGGAGATTTTCTTTCGCGCGTTTCGCTACCAGGAGTTCGACGTCTCCGAGCTGTCGCTGTCGAGCTATATCCGCACGGTGGCCGCCGGGAACTCCGCCTATATCGGCATTCCCGCGTTCGTGTCGCGGCTGTTCCGGCATTCCGGCATCTACGTGCGCGCCGATGCCGGCATCCGCGCTCCCGCCGATCTGCGCGGCAAGCGGATCGGGCTGCCGGAATATCAGATCACCGCGGTGGTGTGGATGCGCGGCATCCTGCAACACGAATATGGCGTGCTGCCGACCGAGATTCATTGGCGCAGCGGCGGACAGGAGGAACCCGGGCGCGACGAGCGCACGCCGCTCAAGTCAATCGCCGGCCTCGACCTCAAGCCGATCGGCGCGGAGCAGACGCTGGTCGGCATGCTGCGCGACGGCGAGCTCGACGCGCTGTTCACGGCGCGCGCGCCGTCATCGTTCCTGCGCGGCGAGGCGCACATCAAGCGCCTGTTTGCCAACACGCGCGAAGCCGAGCAAGCCTACTACAAGAAAACGCGCATGTTTCCGATCATGCATATCATCGGCATCCGCAAGGCGCTGGTCGAGAAATACCCCTGGCTTCCCACCAGCGTGTACAAGGCGTTCTGCGAGGCCAAGGCTTTGGCGATGGTCGATCTGCTCGACGTCAACGCGCTGATGGTGACGCTGCCGTGGCTCATTCCGGAGACCCAGGACACGATGGCGCTCATGGGCAAGGATTTCTGGCCTTACGGCATCCACGAGAACATGCGCGAGCTCAGCGCACTCAGGCAGTATGCGCATGAGCAGGGTTTGGTCGATCGCAAGGTCACGGTCGAGGAGCTATTTCATCCTTCGATGTTCGAGATTTCGAAGGTGTGACGAGCCGTCGGCTTGTCACAGCCAAACCGATCCGCATGTATAGTGCCGCCATTCGGAGCAGCGCATGCAGACTGATGACCGGGTGATCGTGGTGGGTGCCGGACCGGTCGGCGCGGTGATGACGCTCGCGCTGGTCAGGAAAGGCATCCCCGCGATTCTCTTGGAGCAATTGCCGGACGCGGCCGAGGATCAGCGCGCCGCCACCATTCATCCGCCGACCGTGGAGATATTGGTCGAGCTTGGCCTCGAAAAAGAAGCATTTTCCGAGGAGCCGAGCGGCGGCATGTCGGCGCCGCTGTTTCACTTCCGCGACCGAGCAACGGGCGAGCTGTATGCGGTGTTCGACATCAACCTGCTCGCGGGCGAGGTGTCCTATCCGTTCGTGCTGCAGTGGGAGCAGTACAAGCTCGTGCACGCGGCGCTGCCACACATCCGGGCGAGCGGCCTCGCCGAGGTGCGATTCTCGACCAAGGTGACCGGGCTCGAACAGGGCGCCGATTACGTGGAAGCGACCGTCACAAACGAAAGCGGTGAAACGGAGACGCTGCGCGCCAGGTATCTGGTCGGCACCGACGGCGGCAGCAGCATGGTGCGCCGGCTCGCGGGAATTGCCTTCGAGGGATTCACCTATCCCGAGCGCTTCATCAAGATCGGCACGACCTTCGATCTGCTCGCGGCAAACAAGAACTTCTGCACGCGCAACTATTTTTCCGATCCGGTCGAGTGGCTCAACCTGTTCAAAGTCAAAGGCTATGGGCCGCCCGGCATCTGGCGTGGCGTCCTCCCGGTGCCGGCTGACGAATCCGACGAGGCGGCGGTCAGCCCGGACGGCGTGCAGCGTCGACTGCAGGGCATTCACCCCAAGCGCGGCGACTACGACGTTCCCTATCACGCGCTCTATGCCGTGCATCAGCGCGTCGCAGCGACCTTCAACACGGGCCGCGTGCTGCTCGCCGGCGACAGCGCCCATGTCAACAATCCGATCGGCGGCATGGGCATGAACGGCGGCATCCACGACGCGATGAATCTTGCGGAGAAACTCGCCGATATCTGGTTCGGCCGCACCGGGCCCGAGGTGCTCGACCGCTACACACGCCAGCGCCGAAAGGCGCAGACCGATTACGTGCAGGCGCAGACGATTGAGAACAAGCGCAGGTTGGAGGAAAAAGACCCCGCGGTGCGACGCCAACATCTCGAGGAGCTGCGCCGCATTTCCGAAGACGTGGCGCTGCACAGGAAATTTCTCTATCGCTCCTCGCTGTTCGACAGCCTCCGCTCCGCCAACGCGGTGGAGTGAGGCGCCGCAAATCTTGGGATGTCGTCCCGGCCGAGCGCGCAGCGCGAGAGCCGGGACCCAGTAATCACTGAAAGTTGTGGGAGTACTGGGTCCCCGCTTTCGCGGGGACGACACGAAGGCGTTGTGGGGACGACAACCGTGCGGGTGCATGGCATGCTCGCGCCATGGATGTCGTCGTCGAGCAAGTCTCCAAAATCTGGCCAGGCACGCGCGGCAGCGGCGTCGTCGCGCTGGAAAATTTCTCGCATCGCTTCTGCTCGCGCCGCATCACCTGTCTGCTCGGCCCGAGCGGCTGCGGCAAAAGCACGCTGATCCAGATCGTCGCGGGCCTCGAAAGCGCGAGCAGCGGCAGCGTCAGCATCGTCGACCCGCAACGCGGCGACACGCGACGGCCGCTGGGCGCGGATTCCGTCATGGTCTGGCAGAATCTCAACCTGTTTCCCTGGCGCAGCGTGATCGACAACGTCGCCTTCGGCCTGGAAATGCAGGGCATGGCAAAGGCCGCGCGTCACCAGCGCGCGCGGACGCTGATCGCATCGGTCGGGCTGCGCGGTTTCGAAACCCACCTGCCCGGACAACTCTCGGGCGGCATGCGACAGCGCGTCGCGCTCGCGCGCGCCCTGATCATGGCGCGGCCGATCCTGCTGATGGACGAGCCGTTCGCGGCGCTCGACGCGCAAACCAAGATCGTGATGCAGGAAGAGCTGCTGCGCATCTTCGATGCGACCCACAAGACCATTCTCTTCGTCACCCACGCGATCGAGGAAGCGATCCTGCTCGGCGACGAGGTCGTGGTCATGACGGCGCGGCCGGGGCGCATCAAAGAGGTGATCGCGATCGATCTTCCGCGCCCGCGCTCGCTCGAGCTGGTCAACTCGCGCGATTTCGGCCTGCTGTTCGATCGCGCCTTCCATCTCATCCGCGAAGAGGTGACGAAGACGCTTGCCGAGCAAGCCGCGGCGGGACTGCGATAGCGGCGATGAAGGCGGGCCGCAGCGCGCAGATTTGGGAAAGCGTGCTTCCAGCGCTCACCGTCGTCGCGGTGGCGCTGGCGTGGGAAGCGCTGGTGCGGCTTCGAGGCATCGCGCCGATCTACCTGCCGGCGCCGTCCTCGGTGCTCGTTTATCTCTGGCAAATGACCGTGGACGGGTCGCTGCCCTACAACCTCGGCATCACGTTGCTGCGCATCTTCGTCGGGTTTGCGGTGGCGGCGGCAAGCGGAATTCTGCTCGGCGTGGCCATGGGCATGTCGCACACGATCGCGCGCGTCGCCGACGTGTGGATCGCCGCGCTTTACCCTTTGCCGAAGATCTCGCTGATCCCGCTGCTGATCATCTGGGTCGGCACCGGCGAGGCCTACAAGATCGTGATCAGCGCGGTGAGCGCATTCTTTCCCGTCGTGATCAGCACCTACGCCGGCATTCGCCAGACCGACCGCGGCTTGATCATGGCGGCGAAGGATCTCGGCGCCAATCCGCGCCAGATCCAGATGAAGGTCGTCATCCCCGCCGCCATCCCCAGCATTTTCGCCGGCCTGCATCTCGGCATGGGCGTTGCCATCATTCTCGTGGTCGCGGCCGAGATGATCGGCGGATCGAGCCAGGGCGGCATGGGCTGGCTGCTGATCAGCTCGGGCCAGGTGATGGCCACGGAGAAAGTGTTCGCGAGCTTGATTGTACTTGCGGTGGTCGGGGCGATTGTCATCAAATTGCAGCAATGGATCGACCGCAAGGTCGCGCCCTGGGTTCACCACGGCTGACCGCCGACGGAGACAGAGATGATCGGATTGATGGGACGTTTGCTCGCCGCAGGCATGAGCTTTTGCGCGGCACTGATTGTGAACCAACCGAGCCGCGCCGCCGACCTCGTGCGCGTCGGCGAGGGACCGTTCATCACCGGCGGCGCGTTCTTCATCGCGCGCGAGAAAGGCTACTTCAAGAAACTCGGCCTCGAGATCGAGACCAAGCGCTTCGAGGACGGCGCCTTCGCGGTTCCCGCGATCATCGCCGGCGAGCTCGAGTTCACGCTGATGACCGCGAACGCCAGCCTGTTCAACAGCATCGCCAAGGGCGCGCCGCTCATCGTGATCCTCGACCGCGGCCACAATCGGCCGGGCTTCGGCTACACCGCGCTCAGCGTCACCCAGGCGCTTCACGATGACGGCGTGAAGTCGCTCGCAGATGCGGGGAAACTCAAGGGCAAGCGCATCGGCGTCGGCGCGCTCGGCAGCATCAACCAGTACAACGCCGCGCAAGCGCTGCTCAAGGCGGGGCTCGATCCCGCCAAGGACGTGCAGTGGATCGTCAATGTTCCGCAGCCCGATCTCATGCGCATGCTCGGGCAGAACCAGGTAGATGCCACCGACCTCGCCTATCAGTTCGGCGTGTTCGCGCAGAACAACAAATGGGGACCGATAATCGCCAACGGCGACCAGATCGTGCCCGGCGCGGAAATCGCCACCTACGCGGTTCGCAAGGATTTTCTTGCGAAGAATCGCGACGCGGCGGTCCGCTTCGCCATGGCCTATCTGCAAGGCATCAAGGAGTTCAACGCCGCGGCCAAGGACCCGGGCGCGCACGCGGACATCGTCGACATCCTCGCACAGAACACCGCCTTGAACAAACCGGAGCTGGTGAAGGCGATCGCGCCGCACTGGTCCTACATCGCCGACGACGGTCTGCCGCTCGTCGACTCGATCCTGGAAATGCAGGATTTCTGGAGCGGCAAATATTTCAGTTTCGTGGAGAAGAAGGTGCCGCGCGAGCAGCTGTTCGACCTTAACGTCGCCAAGGAGGCGAAGGCGCGGCTGGAAAAGGAAAAGCCGTTCAACTGAGCAGTCGCTCCGCCCTCATCCTGAGGAGCGAGCGCAGCGAGCGTCTCGAAGGATGAGGGCGGCCTCATGCTTCGAGACGCCGCGCCATAGCGCGTCGAGGACGTGCGTAAACGCGTTTTAGGCGCGGCTCCTCAGCATGAGACCGTGAAAGAGCGCAGTACGCTTACTTTAGCGCATCGCCCCACTTCGCCTCGATCGCTTTCGCCTCGTCCGCGGACAGCGCGGAGGTCGGCGGGAAGCGGTCGATCCAGGCGAACGGCCGGCACGCCTCGATGATCAGCTTCGAATGGGAGGTGACGCCGCGCTCACGATCCCTGGGTGAAATGCGCGGGTCGAGCGCCGAACTCCAGGCGTTGCGGACGATATCGATCTGCTCGGACGGCTCGCAGCGCGTCGCCACCGCCCACATCACGTCCTGCAGGTTGGACGGATCGACGTCCTCGTCCACCACCACGATCACGCGCGCCATGTAGCTGTGGGCGGCGGCGACCAGCGCCGCGCGCTTGGCATGACCGTCGTAACGCTGGCGCAGCGAAACGACCGTGGCGAGCTGCGATACGTGCTGCCAGACACCCGCGATGTCCGTGACGCCGGCCGATTCCAGGTTCTGCCAGATGGTGGCGGCACGAAGCGGCAGCCCGAAGTGAAAGCGCGGCGGCTTCATGGGCGGCGAGCCGAGCAGGATGGGACCGTCGCGATGGTACGTCGCATTCACCTCCATCACCGGCGCCGGTCGCGCTTCCCACGCGTAATAACCCGTGAATTCGCCGAACGGCCCTTCCGGCATTGCGTCGCCCATCGGCAGGAGATGCCCTTCGAACACGATCTCCGCATGCGCCGAAATCGGCAGCCCGGTCTGCGGTCCAGCAACCACTTCGATCGGTGCGCCCTTGATCGCGCCGGCGAATTCGTATTCCGACTGCCCCGCCGGCAGATATTCGAAGCCGGCGATGAACAGCGCCGGATCCTCGCCGTGCACGACGGCGAGAGGACAGGTTTTCCCGCGCTCCCAATATTTCTTCGCGATGATCGCGCCATGCCGGCCGGCGTGATCGAATTGCAGCGTCACTCGGTTCTTGCCGTGGACCTGGACCCGGTAGATCGAGGCGTTGATCCAGCCGTCGTCGGGATCGCGCATGACGACGATCGAGCCCGAGCCGATGAACGGGCCGCCGTCGCGGCGGTGCCAGACCGGCGCCGGGAATTTGGCGAGGTCGACCGCCTCGCCTTCGCTTCTGTTCCGGAGAAAATCCGCGTGCGCGACGGTGACCGGCCGATGCGGCTTTAGAACTTTGCGCTTCTCCATCCACGCCTTGAGCGCATCGAGCGGCCGCAGCATCGGATCGATGCCGAGCGCCAGCGCCGCGCGCTGGGCACTGGTTGTGGCGTTGGTGAAGATGCGAAAGCCGCGCGGAAATCCCTTGATGCCGTCGAACAGCAGCGCCGGCCGATCGGGCCGGCCGGCGGCTACTTCGGTGATGCCGCCGACCTCATAGCGCGGATCCGCGCCTTCGATCCGGCGCAACGCGCCGAGCTTGTCGACTAGGGCGATGAATTCGCGCAGGTCTTGATACATTCGGGTTTGTCCTCGCGGCGCCCGTCAGGATATCAGCCTGCGCGGCTTGTGATGAGGCGCGGTTCCTCGCTATTGTTCGCCATCCCAAGCACCAACACGGAAACAAGTCATGGCCAAGCTTCGCCACATCGCGCTCATCGTTCCCGATCCGGAAAAAGCCGCCAAGTTCTTCGAAGAGGCTTTCGACATGAAAGTTGCGGGCAAGGCCCGGCGCGGCCTTTACGTTTCCGACGGCACGATGAACGTCGCGCTGCTCAAACAGGAGGGCAACGAGCCGGTCGGCATCTATCATTTCGGCATGTGGGTCGATGACCTCGACGAGGCCGAAAAGAAGGTGGTGAAGGCGGGCGGCAGTTATCTCGCCGGACGTCCCGAACCGACGCCTCCCGGGCAAACCGCCGACCGGCACTCCTATTACGAGGCCAAATACAAGGACCCGCTCGGCATCGTTTTCGACCTCACCCATACCGGCTGGGTCGGCGCAGTGAAGGACGTGATCGCGGCGAAGAACTGACCTGAGCGCTCTCCGGATTCGTCATTGCACTCGTCACCGTCATGGCCGGGCTTGTCCCGGCCATCCACGTCTTGGTTGCATAAGAAAGAAAGACGTAGATGCCCGGCACAAGGCCGGGCATGACGAGGCACTAATTCTTGCCC
>Ga0310916_10001323_pt1 | contig 14639 bp, 11 predicted proteins | sample GREbulkMGLF176_FD_203444 | JGI IMG/M metagenome (GOLD analysis project Ga0310916, IMG submission 203444) | Lab enrichment of tropical soil microbial communities from Luquillo Experimental Forest, Puerto Rico - GRE.bulkMG.LF176 | ecosystem: Environmental > Terrestrial > Soil > Tropical forest >...
GCCGCGGGCGCGTTGGTCCGAGGAATCCGGCCGGAGGATCTCCGGCGGCGACCTCTGGTCGCAGACCATATCGTTCAGGGGTCGCTTGCGGATTTCGAGGATGACGGTGTCGCTGTCGGCGATCGGCTGGCGCGCCGGCTCGGGCTCGCTGTCGGCGGCACGATCACGATAATTTCTCCGCAGGGAACCGCCACCGCCTTCGGCACGATGCCGCGGATCAAAACCTATAGTGTCGTGGCACTGTTCAATGTTGGTATGTACGAATACGACAACAGCTTCATTTTTGTGCCTCTGGAGGCTGCGCAACTGTTTTTTCGCTTGCCGAACGCGGTCACCAGCCTCGAGGTATTCGTCGCTGATCCTGATCGGGTGCACGAAGATCGCCGGCTGATTGCCGCTGCCCTCGGCGGGCATGTTCGGATCGTTGATTGGCAGCAGGCGAACTCGAGCCTGTTCAACGCGGTCGAGATCGAGCGCAACGTGATGTTCCTGATCCTGACCCTGATCATCGTCGTCGCTGCCTTCAACATCATCTCGAGCATGATCATGATGGTGAAGGGCAAGGGTCGGGATATTGCGATCTTGCGCACGATGGGCGCCTCACGCGGGGCAATCCTGCGCATCTTCGTGCTGAGCGGCGCTAGCATCGGCGTCGTCGGCACGGTCGCCGGTTTACTTCTCGGTGTCGTCTTCACCCGCAACATCGAGGCGATCCGGCAAGCTCTGCAAAAAGTCATCGGCACCGATCTGTTCGCGGCCGAGATCTATTTCTTCACCCGCATTCCGGCGCGGATCGATTCAGGCGAAGTCGCGGCGGTCGTCTTGATGGCGCTCGCCCTCTCTTTTCTCGCCACGCTCTATCCGTCCTGGCGCGCAGCGCGCCTCGACCCGGTCGAGGCGCTGCGTTACGAGTGAGCCCGGAAATCCGATTGCCGGCGCTCGAGCTGCGCGGGGTCCGGCGTATCTTCAGGCAGGCCGGAACCGAACTCGTGGTCTTGAACGGGATCGATCTGGTCCTGCGACCGGGCGAGATCGTCGCGTTGGTCGGACCCTCGGGCGCTGGGAAGTCGACGATGCTGCACGTCGCCGGCCTGCTGGAGCGTGCGGATGGCGGCGCGGTGCTGATCGGCGGGGATGATTGCGGGAGTCTTAGTGATGATCGTCGCACATTGCTGCGGCGCTCGGAAATCGGCTTTGTCTACCAATTCCATCACCTGCTGCCGGAATTCTCAGCGCTCGAAAACGTCATGCTTCCGCAGATGATTGCCGCAGTGCCGCGCCGGCGAGCGCGGCAAAAGGCGGCCGGGCTCCTCGAGCGCATCGGGCTTGCACAGCGGGCCGGGCATCGCCCCGCGCGCCTTTCCGGCGGCGAGCAGCAGCGCGTTGCGATCGCCCGCGCGCTTGCCAACGACCCTAAGATCCTGCTCGGCGACGAGCCGACCGGCAACCTCGATCAAGCTACCGGCGAGAATGTGTTGGAGGCACTACTCAGTCTCGTCCGCGACACCGGCTTGGCGGCATTGATTGCGACCCACAATCTCGATCTCGCCCGCCGGCTCGACCGCATCGTCGCCCTCGCAGATGGGCGTCTGAGAACGGTAGCGTGAGCTGCGATTCGGCGAGCGCGCGAACGAAGGCTAAGCGAGTCGAGGCCTGGCGCGACCCCGCAATTGGGGTCCCATCACCACGGCTGAAATCGGCAGCAGCTCGTGCGATGTTGCGGGCATGACCCTTGCCGATTTTGTCCATCTCCGGGTTCACACTGCCTATTCACTGTCGGCCGGTGCGATCCCAATCAAAGAACTGGTCGCGATGTGCCGGGCCGAGCGCATGCCCGCGGTCGCCGTCACCGATACCGGCAATCTGTTCGGCGCGCTGGAGGTCGCGACCACCTGTTCCGCGGCGGGGATCCAGCCGATCATCGGCTGCGAAATCGCCCTCGCGCGCAACTGGACCGCGGACGGAAGCAGACCGGAGCGCGCCTTGCCCGAACCGGATCGGATCGTGCTGTTGGCGCAGAACGAGGCGGGCTATCACAACCTCCTGGAACTCGTGAGCCGCTCCTATCTTTCGGGTGAGGTGCCGACCGAGCCGGTGATCACTCATTCGGACCTCGAGCAAGCCAGTGAGGGGCTCCTCTGCTTGGCCGGTGGGCCGCGGGGTCCGGTCGGCCGGCTTCTGGCAGAGGGCCAGGACGAAGCTGCGGAGGCCGCGCTGACCGAGCTCGCGGGCCTGTTTCCGGACCGGCTTTACGTCGAGCTGATGCGCCATGGGACTCCGGAGGAGGCACGGACCGAGGCGGGCCTCGTCGAGCTGGCGTATCGTCACGACCTGCCGCTCGTTGCGACCAACGACGCCTATTTCCCGGATCGTGACTTCTACGAGGCGCATGACGCGCTGCTCTGCGTCGCCGAAACCGCGGTGGTCGCCGACCAGGAACGCAAGCGCCTAACTCCGCACCATTTCTTCCGGTCGGCCGCCGAGATGCGGGAACTCTTTGCCGATCTGCCGGAGGCCTGCGACAACACTCTTGTCATCGCCCGTCGCTGCTCGTTCATCCCGCAGCCGTGCCAACCGATCCTGCCAGCCTTTCCTACCGTCGACGGGGTCGACGACGAAACGGCATTGCGTCGTGCCGCGCGGGTCGGGTTGGACGTGCGCCTCGCTTGCGCCGAGATCGGCGAGACCGCCGGGGCGCCCTACCGCAAGCGGCTCGAATTCGAGATCGACACGATCGTCGGGATGGGATTTGCGGGATATTTCTTGATTGTCGCCGACATCATCCAGTGGGCGAAGCGACAGGGCATCCCGGTTGGCCCCGGGCGCGGCTCGGGGGCCGGCTCGGTCGTCGCATGGTCTCTGACAATCACCGACCTCGACCCGCTGCGGTTTGGCCTGCTGTTTGAGCGGTTTCTCAATCCTGAGCGAGTATCGATGCCGGATTTCGACATCGATTTCTGCCAGGACCGGCGCGACGAGGTGATCCGTTACGTTCAGCAAAAATACGGACGCGATCGCGTCGCCCAGATCATTACCTTCGGCAAATTGCAGGCCCGCGCAGTGTTACGCGATGTCGGCCGGGTGCTCGGTATGCCCTATGGCCAGGTGGATCGGCTGTGCAAGCTCGTGCCGAACAATCCGGCGCACCCGGTCACGCTCGAGCAGGCGATCGCCAGCGAGCCGGCGCTGCAGCAGCTGCGCGACACGGACGAGACCGTAGCCCGGCTGATGACGATCGCGCTGAAGCTCGAAGGCCTCTATCGCCATGCCTCGACCCACGCCGCGGGCGTGGTGATCGGCGACCGCCCACTCACCGAACTCGTCCCGCTCTATCGCGACCCGCGCTCCGACATCCCGGTCACCCAGTTCAACATGAAGTGGGTGGAGCTCGCCGGTCTCGTAAAGTTCGACTTTCTCGGCCTAAAAACCCTGACGGTGCTCGCCCGCGCGCGTGACCTATTGGCCGCCCGCGGGGTTGTCCTCGACCTCGGGAGCCTTCCGCTCGACGATCGCCGCGCCTACGATTTGCTGGCCCGCGGCGAGACCGTCGGTGTGTTCCAGCTCGAAGGTGCCGGGGTCCGCGACATGCTCAAGAAGCTCCGACCTGATTGCTTCGAGGACATCATCGCGGTCGTCTCGCTCTACCGCCCGGGGCCGATGGAGAACATCCCGCGCTACATCGCAGTCAAGCACGGCGAGGAAGCGGCCGACTATCTGCATCCCGCACTACAGGGGATCCTCACGGAAACCCACGGGATCATGATCTACCAAGAGCAGGTCATGCAGATTGCCCAGCTACTGGCCGGCTACAGCCTGGGCAGCGCCGATCTGCTGCGCCGCGCCATGGGCAAGAAAATTCCGGCCGAAATGGAGGCGCAGCGCCAGCTGTTTATCGAAGGTGCCGGCGGACGCGGCGTCGATGCCGCGCTTGCGGACCAGATCTTCGATCAGATGGCAAAGTTCGCCGGCTACGGGTTCAACAAATCGCATGCCGCCGCCTATGCGCTCGTCGCCTATCAGACGGCCTATTTGAAGGCGAACTACCCGGTCGAGTTCCTCGCCGCGTTGATGACCTTGGACCTCGGCAACACCGACAAGCTCAATGTCTTCCGGCAGGAATTGGATCGGCTCGATATCAATCTGCTCCCGCCGGACATCAACCGGTCCGAAGTGACGTTTGCGGTCGAGGCTGATCCGAAGACCGGCAAACCGGCGATCCGCTATGCGCTCGCCGCGGTCAAGGGAGTAGGCGGGCAAGCGATGAGCGATCTTGTTGCCGAGCGTGCCGCCCAAGGTCGCTTCAAGGACCTTTTTGATTTCGCCGGCCGTCTCGACGCCAAGAGCTTCAACCGTCGGCAATTCGAAAACCTTGCCAAAGCCGGCGCGCTTGACTGCCTGAACCCAAACCGGGCGCAGATCTTCGCCGCCGCCGAGCAGCTCTTACGCCAGGCAAGCCTGGCGGCTGAGGAGCGCGCGAGCCGCCAGGAGAGCCTCTTCGGTAAGCTCGACCCGAGCTTTGCGCCGCGCCCGGCTTTGCCGCTCGTGGCCGATTGGCCACCGGCGGAGAAGCTGCAGCACGAGTTTGCGGCGATCGGTTTTTACCTGTCGAGCCATCCGCTTGATTCCTACGCCAAGAGCCTCGAACGGGCCGGCGTGATCCGCTTCGCTGAATTGCCCGCCGGGCTGGCGGGGAACGACGCGGTTCGCTTCAAGCTCGCCGGTATTGTCGTCGGCAAGAAGGAGCGGACCTCGGTGCGCGGCAATCGGTTCGCTTTTGTTCAGATGTCCGATCCGAGCGGACTTTTCGAGGTGACCCTGTTTTCCGAAATGCTCGGCGAGATGAGGGAATTGCTTGATTCGGGCCAGCCGCTGGTCGTCACCGTCGATGTGCGCAGCGGGGAGGAAAGCCTGCGCCTGATCGCGCAGAAGATCGAGCCGCTCGACGCGGTTGTCGCCGATGCCGCCGCCGGGCTGCGTGTGTTCCTCGGCGAAGCGCGCGCGCTCTCCAGCCTCAAGAGCGTGATCACCCGCGAAGCGGGTGGTCGCGGCCGAGTTACGGTGGTTCTCGACCTGCCTTCGCGCGAGGTCGAAATCGCCATTCCCGGCGGCTTCAAGGTCGACCCGCGGACGCGTGCCGCGGTCAAATCGCTGCCCGGCATCATCGACGTTCACGACATCTGAGCGGCGGACCCGCGCAAAAATACAACGAATTTCGCGTTTTCACCCCGAAATGGTTGCGGCGCTTCAGCCGAAATGGGCCTTATGTCAAGGGCTTACGGCGCAAATTCCGGCTTTCCGGATCAACGAATTTGCACTCCGGTATCAACCGAATTTGCACACCCCTCAGGGAGCAAAAAACAACGAAGGCCCGTTCAGCCGCTACGCGTTGATCGAAGCCAGCTCCTCGATGCGCAAACCGGCCCGGACCCGGGCGACAAGCTCGTCGGGCTCGTAGACTACGCCGACCGGGTTCTTGTCGGTCTTGGAGCGCCCGCGCATATACGTCTTGCCGTCGACGTCGGTGGCAAAATTGTCGATCAGCAGCTCGACCTGATTGTTGTCGGGGTCGTGGTAATACATCGACGTGGTCACGCCGTGATTGACGCAGCGGTGCGGGCGGATGCCGAGCTCCTTGAGCCGCAGGTAATTCTCGGTCAGGTCGTCAAGGCTGCCCATGGTGAATGCGACGTGGTTTAGCCCAGCGGCGTTGGGCTGACGCTCGGTCAGCGGCCCGGGGTCGAGAAAGGCTACGCGGTGGTGCTCGTTGTCATAGCTGATGAACGAGATGCGCTCCGCTTCGTAAAGAATCTCGGCTCCGAGCACGGTGCAGTACCAATCGATCATCTCGCGACGGCGATTGGTCTGCAGCACGATGTGCGACAGCTTTTTTGGTGACGCCATGACCGCCTCCTGATCCACCCAGAAATCCTGAAGGAATGGGTGCACGGGAGCGACTGGCAAGTCAAGGTTGTTCGGGTTCAATCCCCGCGCAAGCGCAGCACGGCACGGCCGGAAAGACGCCGGTCGCGCAGCGCGGCGAGTGCCGCCCCCGCCTGGTCGAGCGGGAAGACCTGGGCTGCCGCCGGCGTGATCCGGCCCGCTTCGTAGAGCTCGAAGATTTCGGCAAAGCACGCGGTCATCTGCGCCGGCCGCCGCTTGCGGTAGTCGCTGACCTGCAACCCGCTGACCTCGATGTTTTTGAGCAGCAGGTAATTGGTTTTGATCGAGGGGATATGCCCGGCGGCGAAGCCGATCACGACCAGCCGGCCGCACCAGGCGAGCGCCCGCAGCGCCGCCGCGAACACCTCCCCACCGAGGGGGTCGATGACGACATCGGCGCCACGCCCGTCGGTTGCCGCCCAGACCTGTTCGCGCAAGGAGTCGCGCAGATTCTCGCGCCCCAAGTCGATCACCGCGTCGACGCCGGCGGCACGCAGCATCGCGGCCCTCTCCGGCCGCGATATGCCGGCGAGCACGCGTGCTCCCATGGCGCGGGCGAGCTGCACGGCTGCCTGCCCGACCCCACCCGAAGCGCCGAGCACCAGCACGGTCTCACCGGTTGCCAACCGTGCCCGCTCGCGCAACGCGAACCAAGCGGTGTCGTAGACCAGGCTCAGCGACGCCGCTTCCGCAAAGGACATGCGCGGCGGCAGGCGATAGCACTGGTCGGCGCGGAGCGCGACAAACTCGGCATAGCCGCCCTCTTCGGCCATTGCCAGCACGGGGTCGCCGACCTGCGGTGCGTCGACACCCGCTCCCAGCGCCGTCACCACGCCGGCCGGCCCCTTGCCGGGGATAAACGGGCGCGCCGGGAAGAACTGGTAGGTGCCGCCGACGACCAGCAGGTCGACGTAATTGACAGGCGCCACATGCACCTCGACCAGCACCTCGCCGGGTCCCGGCTTTGGTGACGGCACCTCGGCCACGCGCAGCCGCTCGGGTGGGCCGAATTCATCGACGACGATCGCGCGCATCGTGTTAGCGCGGTGCCGGCGGACGATAGCGCACCGGCACAGGCTGCAGGCTGCCTTCCGCGACCCGGCGCACCAGCTCGCCCTTGCGCACCTTGCCGCTGGCGGTGAGCGGCATCTCCTTGAGCGGAATAATGAATTCCGGCATGTCGTATTTCGAGAGCCCCGCCACATCCAAATGTTGCAGGATCGCCTCGGGCTCGACCTGCTTGTTCTGGCGCAACACGACGGCAAGGCAGACGCGCTCGCCGAGCCTCGGATCGGCGAGCGGGAAGGCCGCCGCTCCCTCGATCGCGGCGTGACGCAGCGCCAGCGCCTCGATGCGCGCCGGGTAGATGTTGCGACCGCCTCGTATGATGATGTCCTTCTGGCGGCCGACGACCCGCAGATAGCCTTGCTCGTCCATCCAGCCGAGGTCGCCGGTCATGAACCAGCCATGCCCGTTGAACGCGGCCTCGGTGGCTGCCTGGTCGTCGAAATAGCCGAGCATCAGGCAGGCGCCACGGCCGCCGATCTGGCCGATTTCGCCGGACGCCGCCTCGATATCCGGGTCGTCTTGGCCCCAGATCCTGACCTCGAATCCTTCGCAAGCTCGGCCGCAGGTCTCGACGATGCGCTCGGGCGGATCGTCGGGCATGGTGTATTGGTGCGAGCAGGTTTCGGTCATGCCGTAGCCGCTCTGCGGCCCGGCCCCCCGGGACATCAGCTCTCGGATCACTTGGGGCGGTGCGGCGGCTCCGGAAAGGCGGAACCCACGAACCGTGGCCATCCGCTGTACGCCGCGGGCGCGCATTTCGCTCAACAGATCGATGGCGTGGGTCGGCACGCCGAACAGGAATTGCGCACCCGTCTCCTCCAGCCGGTCGAGCAGGCTATGGCCGCGCGGCAAATCGTGCACCACCAGCTCGCCGCCGGCCGACAGCGCGGTAATCAGCGCGCCGAGGCCGAGATTGTGGCTCAACGGGCTCAACGTATAGAGCACCTTGCGATCGAGTGCCCAATCGCGAGCCATCATTCGCGCGGTGGCGAGCAAGGTGTTGTCGCTGTGCATGACCCCCTTCGGCTCTCCGGCCGTTCCGGAGGTGAAGGGCAGGTACATCACCTGGTTCGCGTCGCTGCTCGCCGGTTCGAGCGCGGCAGGGCCGGTCACATTCCGGAACGGTACCGCCGCATCGTGTGCAGGCTCCAGCCGGTGCGCCCAGTGCAAGAAGTCGCAATCCGCGAGCTGCGCGAACAGGTCATGCCGGTCGGCGTCGGCGCAGTAGCCGGGTTCGGCGATCAGCGCCGCGGCGCGCATGCGGTCTATCAGGGTAATGACTTCGCCGACCGTGTGATTGCGATGTAGCGACGGGCAGCACACATAGCCGTTGCGTGAGCAGGCTATGAGTACGATGGCCGTCTCCACCCGGCTCGGCAGCCACACGGCGACACGGTCGCCAGGCCGGATGTCATGACCGGCGAGGCTCGCGGCCAACCGGTCGGCGGCATTCACCAGCGCGGCATAGGTCAGCCGCCGATGACTGTCGCGCACCGCAAAAGCATCCGGTGTCGTTCGCGCCCGCCGGGCAGCGAGTCGATAAATCGTCTCGTGTCCCCAAAAACCGGCGGCGGTGTAGGCCGCGATCATCGATGGGTTCAGTCGCGTCCGCAAGATCGTTCTCGACGGTTCTTTGCAGCAAGGATATAACTGACCATAATTATGGTCAGGAGAGAGTGATGAAGCAAGTCAACCTAGCCGACGCCAAGGCTCGCTTAAGCGAATTGGTCGCACTAGCTGCCGCCGGCGAACCCGTTTGCATCATGCGCCGCGGCAAGCCGGTGGCTCAGCTTACCGCCGTCGATGTCCCGCGTAAGCGCATAGACCCATCCGCTCTGCAGGTGATTACCGACGCGATGCCGATGCAGCCAGAGCGCGCGCGCGAATTCGTTCGCCGAATGCGCGACGATGAACGCTATTGATGCTGTATTTGGATACGTCTCTGCTGATCGCCGCGCTGACGAATGAAGCGGAAACTCTGCAGATGCAGCGATGGCTCGTGGAACAGGATCCCGACGAGCTGGTGACCAGTGACTGGGTAGCGACCGAGTTTTCTGCGGCTCTTTCAATCAAGCTCCGGACCGGAGGAATCGAGGCTCATCATCGAGCGGGCGCGCTGACCATGTTCACCCGCCTGTGCAACGACAATCTCACGGTCTTGCCGGTGTCGAGGCTACAGTTTCAAACGGCTGCCCGGTTTGCCGATCAATATGCGCTGGGTTTGCGCGCTGGAGATGCGCTGCGCTTGGCGGTTTGCGCCGAGCGCGGTGCGACCATCTGCACGCTCGACCGGCGCCTTAGCGAAGCGGCTTCAGCATTGGGGATCAAGACGACGCTGCTCTGAACATGAGGCCCGTCGATGGCTTGAGGCTCATGCCTCGCCGCGAGCCTGCACGAAATTGGCGTATTGCCGCCCGAAGCAGGTTAAATTCGGCGTCGAAGTCAGCGCCGCTCGAGCAATGGCCACCACGACTGCCACCCGCCGCCTTGCCGCGATTTTAGCCGCCGATGTGGTGGGCTATTCTCGCTTGATGGGCGCGGATGAAGAAGGCACGCACGAACGCTTCAAGGCGCATCTCGTCGAACTGGTCGATCCGAAGATCCGCGAGCATCACGGCCGCATCGTCAAAACCACCGGCGACGGCGTGCTGGCGGAGTTCGCCAGCGTGGTCGACGCGGTGCGCTGTGCCGGCGAAATCCAGCGTGCGATGGCCGACCGCGATCTGGATCTTGCCGAGGAGCGCCGCCTGCGCTTTCGCATCGGGGTCAATCTCGGCGACGTGATCGTCGATGGCGGCGACATTTACGGCGACGGCGTCAACATCGCGGTGCGGCTGGAGGGATTGGCCGCAGCGGGCGGCGTCTGCGTGTCGGGTACGGTCCGCGACCATATCGGCGAGCGGCTCCCTTACGCCTTCGAGGACATGGGCGAGCAGAGCGTCAAGAACATCGCGCGGCCGGTTCGGGCCTTTGCGTTGCGCCCCGAAGGCCAAGCCGGCTTGTCGGGTGCAAGCGTATCGTCCGGCACGTCAAGTTCTCCGCCCGTCGCTGCGCCGCGCCTATCGATCGTCGTTCTGCCGCTTGCGAACCTCAGCAATGACCCCGAGCAACAATATTTCGCGGACGGAATCACCGAGGATGTGACGACGGATTTATCGCGGCTCTGGAATATGCTCGTGATCTCGTGCAACACCGCCTTCACCTATAGAAACAAGCGGGTCGACACGAAGCAGATCGGCCGCGAGCTCGGCGTGCGCTATGTGCTGGAAGGGAGTGTCCGGCGGTCTGGTGACCAGATCCGCGTCAGCGCTCAGCTGATCGATGCCGTGACCGACGCGCATCTCTGGGCGGAACGGTTCGACAGCGACACTGTGGATTTGTTCGCTTTGCAAAACGGGATCGCCAGCCAGCTCTCGAACACCCTCGGCATCGAGCTGATTGCCGCCGAGGCCGCGCGGGCGACCGAGCATCCCGATGCTCTCGACTACATCCTCCAGGGACGCGCTGCCGGGCTGAAGCCGCCGTCGCGCGACAGCTATGCAGAGCGGATTAGCCTGTTCGAGCACGCGCTGGCGCTCGATCCGCAATCCGTCGAGGCGCAGAGCCGATTGGCACACTCGCTCGCGGGTCGCGCGCTCGATCTAAGGACTGACTCGGCCACGGCGGACCTCGCGCGTGCAGAGGGATTGGTTGGCGAAGTCTTGGCCGCATCGCCCCGCAGCGCGTATGCGCATCACGTCAAAGGCACTGTGCTGCGAGCGCAGCACCGATGGGAGGAGGCCGTTCCCGAATACGAGACGGCGCTCGCCTACAACCGCAACTGGGTGTTCGCGATATTCGCGCTTGGTCACTGCAAATTTCTAACTGGATCGATCGAGGAGACCATTCCGCTCGTCGAGAAAGCCATCCGGCTCAGCCCCCGGGGCCCATCGATTGACATCTGGTACATGCAGATCGGAGGTGTGCATTTACTGCAGTCACGCACGGACGAGGCGATCCTGTGGCTCGAGAAAGCTCGCCGAGCGAATCCGACAGCCCCGCTTACGCAGGGTTTTCTGGCTTCCGCCTACGACCTCAAAGGCGAGATGGAACGCGCTGCATCAGCGCTCGCCGAAGCGCGGAGGCTGAGCGGTGACGGGGCGTATTCCAGCATCGCTCGCTTGAAGGCCGCCCGGTATTTCGGGGTGCCGAAGGTCCGCGCCCTCTACGAAGCCACCTATATCGCCGGCCTGCGCAAGGCCGGCATGCCGGAGGAATGACCGGCATCGTTGTCACGAGGGGATGGTCAGCGCAATCAGCTTGTCCGCGGCCCGGTCATGGCGGTCGAGATGGCGGCAGGCGTCGATCAGCTCGGCGAATTGCGCTTCGCCGATCGCGAGGCCGGGAGCGATGGGGCGGATGCGCCGGGCTTCTTCTTCGAAATCCCAAATGAACTCGCGGCCGGTGCCTTCCTTTGTAAAGCTCCGGCCGTCCTTTGTGAAAACCGTGATCCGCGGGCCGAATAGGGTGCGGCGCACCGTCGGGATCAACGTCACACGATGCATCAACTCGAGCACCGCCGCCGGGTCGGTTTCGCCCGGGCCGGGCCGGTCGCCGCGCAACAGCGGGTAGCCGCGCTCGGCGGCGCCCCACGCAGTGAAATACTGGGTGCTGCCGACCCGTGGCGGGCTCTCGATGCCGCGGCTCGGAAATGCCGGGCTCGGATACTCGGTCTCGAGCCAGTTGACCACGGCCTCGATGCGGTTGATGTCGGCGGCGGCGATGCCATGCTCCTCGCACAGCCGCGCTGTCACGTCGACATGGGCGATGTTGTAGCCGGCGGTCGAATAGATCCGGTACAGCGTCTCGAGAAAGATCCAGTCGCGGCCGAGGCCCTGGGTGATCTTGGCCACATCGGCGTGGTTGTCGCCGGTAAAGCTGTAGCGCAATTCGCCGCGGTTGCTGCCGGCATAGGCGTGGTAAAAGCCGGCCTCGCCCTCCAACGTCGTCTCGCCGCCCGGTGCGCCGTGCCTCGCCAAGGCTACTGCGAGCAAGGCGTTGCGCACAGCACCTCCCTCGCGTAAGGACCGCCCGCCGCTGCGCGCGCCTTCGAGGTTGCCGGCCGCCAGGTTGACGCATTGCGCGATCGCGCTGTGGATCTGGTTTTCGTCGAGGCGTTGCAATTTGGCGGCGGCGACCGCGGCGCCGAAGATGCCGAACACCGGACCCGCGTGAAAGCCGCGCGACATGACGGTCGGAATGAACTCTGCGGCCATGCGCTCCATGACCTCGTAGGCGGCGGCTACGGCGGTTAGGAACTCCCGGCCGGAAGCGCCGGTGATTTCCGCTGCGACGAGCGCCGCCGGCAGGATCGCGATGGCGGGATGGGTCAGCATGCGGAAGGTGTCCCACTTGCCGCCGGCAAAGATCGTTTCCGCGTTGACAAAGGCAGCCGCGGCCTTAGTCAGTCTGCTGCCAGTGCAGAGCACGGTCGCGGCCCCGCCGCCGCCGATCTCCTCCTCTTGCATCAGAGCCAGCGCCTGACGGCTCGCCGGCATGTCATGGGCCACCAGCGCCGAGCTCAGTGCCTGCAGGGTGACCCCCTTGGCCCGGTCGACCACCTCAGGCGGCAGGTCCTCGTATGTCAGCTTGGCGACGAACGCGGCGAACTCCCGGCTCAACGACATGGCCGCTTCCTTTGATTGATAGTCGGTCGTCGTATGCTGCCCTGCGTGCGGGCTTCACTCCGACAACCATCGCTTGTAGCCCTGACGCAGCGCCTTCCCTAACCGGTGGGCATTGTCGGTCCAATCGCCCTTGGGCGATTGGGGGGATGATGTTTGCCTCAGTTCCTTGGCCCACTTGCCGAGCCGAAAGGCGTTGTCCGTCCAATCCCCCGCGGGGGCCCCGGCTTCTCTGAGCCGCTGCTCCAGGCGTGTCTTCAGCGTCTGAGCGTTCGCTCTCTCGTGGTCGGTGGCGGCGGGATCGGCGATTACCGCGGCTACCGCCGCCAACTTACGGCGGACACTCGCGACCGACCCGACGAGTCCAATGATGCGCATGGCCAACAATCCTAGCACTCCCTCCGCCGCGGCCGCAGCTTAAGTGCGGCGCATTATGAAGATTTGCTGTGAGCCGTACGAGAACCAGATCCGTCGCGGTCTAAGGAAGTCGATCCCGAGCACCAAGTCGGCATCGCTCAGCGTTACGTCGGTCACGATGATTTCGGGATTGCGGATCGTCTCGGCCCCGATCTCCAATTGCGCAAACCGGTGGACGTGTGCGGCTAGCTGCTCTGCCGCTGCGCCGTGCACGGTGGCCACGCGGTCGCGCGCCAAAACCGCGGCACTGACGCCCAACGCGAGCGCTGCGCGGGTCGAGAGCACGGTGAATTGCGAGCCGGTATCGACGAACGCGTCGGTTCTGCGGCCATCGAGCTGGACCGGAAAGAACAGGTGGTCGCCCCTTGATCGACCTACGCCGATCCTGGCGTAGGGTTCGGTCCAAGCCGGTCTCGCGACCGGACAGGTTTGCTTTTCGTAAAGGGCCATGCGGTGACCCGGCAGGTCGAGGTCAACGTCGAAGCTGCTCAGGGAGTCGGCGCCCAACACGCCGTCAAGCGGCCCCGAGAACACATTTGCCACATTGACCGGAGCGACGCGCACCCGACGCCAGGGTATCGGCACTCCGCCGACGGTGAAGCTGCGAAGCTCGACCTCGGTAGTTGGCAGGATCCCGCCAATGCCGCGCAGTTGCCTCTGAAATTCGATCTGAGGGCGTTGCGCGCCGATCCGCTGGGCGACGGCGGGGGTCAAGATCGTCGTTTCGGCGCCGGTATCGATAACCACGGTCACCGGGACCCCGTTCGCGGACAGGGTGATGATCGGCGCGTTGCGCAAGGTCGCAACTGTCGCTTCGCCCAGCCGAACCGTACCGCAGCCGCCGGCGGCGATCGGGTGTTCGGCGGGATACCCGACCCCCGACGCCAAAGAGGTCGTCACGATCGCGCCGCCGAGCCATCGATTCATGGGGGAGGAGGTGACATTCGACACCGTCCCGTGCAAGGAGCAACATCTCCGTGGTCGGTGTCGGGTATTGCGACCGGCCGGACTTGTTTTCCGGGCCCGCACGCCGTAATTAACCCCGCGATACCTCACGCAGGGCCGCGGCCCCTGCCGTCGTGCAGTGGCCGCTCCGGTGTCGGCGTCTCCGGAATTGCCGGGATACCGATTTCCCCTGCGGCGGCCCAACCGGAGAAAGGACCGAGAATGGCGATCCCGACCGTAACCATGCGCCAGCTGCTCGAAGCCGGCGTCCATTTTGGCCACCACACCCGGCGCTGGAACCCTAAGATGGCGCCGTACATTTTTGGCGTCCGTAACGGGATCCACATCATCGACCTCGAACAGACCGAGCCGATGCTGCATCAGGGGCTGCAGGCGATCCGCGACGTCGTCGCCGGTGGCGGCCGGGTGCTCCTGGTCGGCACCAAACGCCAGGCGCAGGAGCCTGTCGCCGAGGCCGCCAAACGCTGTGGCCAATACCACGTCAACCACCGCTGGCTCGGCGGCATGCTGACCAATTTCAAAACCATTTCCCAATCGATCCGCCGGCTGCGAGAGGTCGAGGAACGAATCGTGCAAGAGCAGAGC
>Ga0310916_10001324_pt1 | contig 14636 bp, 14 predicted proteins | sample GREbulkMGLF176_FD_203444 | JGI IMG/M metagenome (GOLD analysis project Ga0310916, IMG submission 203444) | Lab enrichment of tropical soil microbial communities from Luquillo Experimental Forest, Puerto Rico - GRE.bulkMG.LF176 | ecosystem: Environmental > Terrestrial > Soil > Tropical forest >...
GGGCGCCCAGGACGGTTCCGTAGGCAAGCCGCTGCAGGCTGATTGCGGTGTGGGTGACGAGCTCTCCGCTGCGCAGCATGTCGATCAGGGTTGCCATCACGCTCGACGGGGCGGGGAAGAAGCGGGTGTCGATGAGATGCAGGCGCGCGCACAGCTCCCACACCAGCAGCAGCGCCAGCGGCGAGGCCACGTTGAGCAGCCGGTCGCGCGCTCGCGCCGACATGCGCGTGGGCGCCCGCGCTGCGTTCGCAATGGTCTGCACGCTCATGATCTAATCTCCTCTTCCCGGCGCCGCGCGCGCTGCACCTCCTCGCGCAGGCTCGTCCAGATATGGGCGATCAGCTCGCCGTATTCCGGCGCCTTCTGCAGCTCGCTGATGTTGCGCGGCCGCGCCAGCGGGACCGGCACGAATGTCTTCACCTGCCCCGGTTGCGCCGTCATCACCATGATGCGGTCGCCGAGAAACACCGCCTCGTCCACGGAATGGGTGATGAAGACTACGGTCTTCTTGTGCTCCTCCCAGATGCGCAGCAGCTCCTCCTGCAGCAGCAGCTTGTTCTGGGCGTCCAGCGCGGAGAACGGCTCGTCCATCAGCAGGATCTCCGGATCGTTGGCGAAGGCGCGCGCGATCGATACGCGCTGGCGCATGCCGCCGGAGAGCTGGTGGGGATAGTAGTCGGCAAAGCGCGTCAATCCGGTGCGCGCGAGATAATGGGCGACCACCTCCCTGATGGTGGCGGTGCTCACGCCGCGCATCCTGAGGCCGTAGGCTGCGTTGCTCCACACCGTCATCCACGGAAAGATGGAGTCGCCCTGGAAGATCATCGAGTTCACCGGGCGCTGCGAATTCGGCGTCGCGATCTCGATGGTGCCGGACGTGATGGTGTCGAGGCCGGCAAGAACGCGCAGCAGCGTGGTCTTGCCGCATCCGCTCGGGCCCACGATCATGAAGAACTCGCCCTGCGCGATCTCGAACGATACCCCGTCGATGGCGACCAGCTCGCCGAATGTCTTGTGCAGGTCGTGGACGCGAATTGCCGGCCGCCGGGAGAGCGGCTCCGCGGCTGTTATCTCGGCGAGCGGGCGGGTCATGACGCAGCGGTTTCCAATTTGCCGAGCAACGGCGCGCTTCACAACTCATTTAATTCGCGCTTGTTACGGTTCCGCCGGAGGCGGTCCTGATCTAGAATCGCGCGTGCGCCTGCAGCCCGATAGCAGGGGACATGAAGCGAAGCACCGAGCGCATCCTCACGACCCATGTCGGCAGCCTGGTCCGGCCGCAGGCTTTGCAGCAGTTCCTGCGCGCCCAGCAGGCGGGCGAGCCGTTCGAGGAGGCGGATTATGGTCGCTGCCTTGCCCAGTCGGTTGCCGAGGTGGTCCGCCGGCAGGCCGCGGCCGGCATCGACGTGATCAGCGACGGCGAGTTCGGGAAATCCATCAGCTGGTCGCAATACGCGCTCGAGCGCCTGAGCGGCTTCCAGCGCCGGCCGGTTGAGCCTTCCGCCAATCCGTTCACGCGTGGCGCCGACCGGCAAAGATTTCCCGAGTTCTATGCCGAGCTCGATGCGCACGACGGTCTCGCCACGACCAGGGACTCGGTCTGCGTGGGGCCAATCGCCTACACCGGCCAGGGTGCGCTCTCCCGCGACATCGAGAATTTCAAGGCTGCGCTTGCGGGCGTGGAGATCGAGGAGGCATTTTTGCCCGTTGCCGCGCCGGCAAGCGTCATTCCGGACCGCAAGAACGAATATTACAAATCCGACGAGGATTGCCTCCTTGCCATCGCCGAGGCGATGCGCACCGAGTACCGGATGATCGTGGAGGCAGGCTTCCTGCTCCAGCTTGACGATGCGCGCGCAGCCGTCACCTATGACCGCATGGTGCCGCCCGCGGGCATGCAGGATTATCGCAAATGGGTCGCGCGCCACATGGAGGTGCTCAACCACGCCATCGCAGGCCTGCCGGCGGAGCGCATGCGCTATCACGTCTGCTGGGGGAGCTGGCCGGGGCCGCACACGACCGACGTTCCGCTCAGGGACATCGTCGATCTGATCCTGTCGGTGAACGTGGGCGCCTATGTGATCGAAGGTGCCAATCCGCGCCACGAGCACGAGTGGAAGGTCTGGCAGGAGGTGAAGCTGCCGCGCGACAGGGTGCTCATTCCCGGCGTCATCAGCCACGCCACCAATGTGGTCGAGCATCCCGAGCTTGTCGCCGAGCGCATCACGCGCCTTGCCCGCCTGATCGGGCGCGACAACGTCATCGCCGGCACCGACTGCGGGTTCGCGCAGGGGCCGTTCCATCGCCGCGTCCACCCGACCATCATGTGGGCGAAGCTCGAGGCGCTCGCGCAAGGCGCGCGGTTTGCCACCCGCGAGCTGTGGGGGTGATGGACTGTAGCCCGCATTGAGCGAAGCGAAATGCGGGGTCCCTCACGGATTTCGCGCACAGGCAGCGCGTTCGCGGCGCGCGCGCGGCAGCGCGCTCAATCCGGGGTACGACGGATAGGGATGTTGCGTCATTCGGCCGAACGGCGGAAAATGGGTTAAACACAACGCATCGCGGCGAATTGGATGCGGGTCGAGGAGGAAGCCATGTTTGCAGCCACGCGATTCCAGCTCATCCTCTTCAGCCTGGCGCAGCTTCTCAGATACACGGCTTGGCGGCATCCGGTATTCCGCGCGCGCCTCAAGGAACGCAACCTGGTGGCGCAGATCAGGGCGCGCGACGAGGAGATCGGCCGCTGGTTCGCGATTCGCGACGGACGCGTCGCTTCAGGCGCCGGTGCGCGCCCCGATGCCGACGTGACCCTGGCGTTCAAGAACGCTGCGCTCGGCGTCAGTCTGCTGATGCCGCCAATCAATTGGCTCGATCAGATCAACGCGCAGAAGGATTTCAAGCTTACCGTCGAGGGCCCCGAGGACCTCACCAACTGGTTCGCGCAGACCATCATGATGAGCCAGTCCGTGGGATTCAAGATCGGCACCCGGCTTGCCGACGGCACGATGCGCTATTGCAACATGACCAATGGCGGCCCGGTCTTCGTCCATGTCAAGGACGGCAGGATCGTGCGCATGACGCCGATCGATTTCTCCGATGACGATCCGCCGCCGTGGACCATTGAGGCGCGCGGCATGAAGTTCACGCCGCCGCGCAAGACCACGCTGGCGCCGCACGGCCAGAACGCCAAGTCGATCATCTATTCGCCGGACCGGCTGCTCTATCCGATGAAGCGGGTGGACTTCGATCCGAACGGTGAGCGCAATCCGCACAACCGCGGCAAGTCAGGCTATGTGCGAATCTCCTGGCAGGAGGCGCTCGATCTGGTTGCGGGCGAGATCAAGCGGCTCAAGCGCGCCCATGGTCCGGGCGTCATGGCGGTGTCGCACGGCTCGCATCACACCTGGGGCAACATCGGCTATTACCTCTCCGCGCTGTTCCGCTTTCGCAACGCCGTCGGCTACACGCAAATCCATCACAATCCCGACAGCTGGGAAGGCTGGTACTGGGGCGCGGTGCACCACTGGGGCTACACGCTGCGCGTCGGACAGTCCGAGACCTACGGCACGGTCGAGGACTGCCTGCAAAACTGCGACATGATCGTGTTCTGGGCGGCGGATCCGGAGTCCACATCCGGCTCATACGGCGCGCAGGAGGGAACGGTGCGCCGGCAGTGGCTCAAGAATCCCAGGCTCGGCATCAAGGTCGTGCATGTCGATCCCTACTACAACGCATCCGCGCAATTCCTGCCCGGCAAATGGCTGGCGCCGCGGCCGACCACCTCGGTCGCGATGGCCATGGCCATCGCCTATGTCTGGATCAAGGAGGGCCTCTACGACAAGGATTACGTCGCCAGCCACACCATCGGCTTCGACAAATGGAAGGCGTATCTCACCGGCGAAGAGGACGGGATCGCAAAGACGCCGGAATGGCAGGAGCAGGAGACCGGCGTGCCGGCGAAGGACGTGCGGGCGCTGGCGCGCGAGTGGGGGAGCAAGCGCGTCTATCTTGCGCCGGGAGGCTGGGGCAACGGACACGGCGGCGCCTGCCGCAACCAGACCGGCATCCAGTGGGCGCGCGTCATGGTGTGCCTCACCGCCATGCAGGGGCTCGGCAAGCCCGGCGTCAACATGGGCAACCTGCAATGGGGCTGCCCGCTCGACTTCCAGTTCTACTTCCCGGGCTATTCCGAAGGCGGAATGTCGGGCGACTTGGAAGGCACCGCGCTGCCGGTCTCGCTTTACCAGCGCATGCCGCAGCTCCCAAGCATGGGCACGCCTTTTCAGCGCATCCCGCGGCTGCGCACGCCGGAGGCGATCGCCGACGGCAAGGCCGAGGGCTATCCCTGGATCGGAAAATCGATCGAGCACCAGTTCGCGAAATTCGCCTATCCGGCGCCCGGACACGCGCCGGTGCGCATGATGTACAAATACGGCGGCTCCATCCTCTCCACCATGAACAACACCAACCGCTGGGTGAGGATGTATCAGTCGCCCAATCTCGAGTTCGTGGTCAATCAGTCCATCTGGTTCGAAGGCGAGGCGAAGTTCGCCGATGTCATTCTGCCGGCGTGCACCAATTTCGAGCGCGTCGACATCAGCGAATGGGCCGGGCTCGGCGGCTACGGCCATCACGGCCAGCAGCAGCTCAACCACCGCGTCATCATTTTCCAGGCGCCGGCAATCGCGCCCTTGGGCGAGTCGAGATCCGACTTCTGGATCTTCAACGAAATCTGCAAGCGGCTCGGGCTTGCCAACTATTTCTCCGAAGGCGTGAACGAGATCGACTGGGTCAAGCGCCTCTATCTCGCCTCCGACATGCCGAAGGCGATCTCGTGGCGCAAGTTCATCAGGCGCGGCTACTACGCGGTGCCGGCCGAGAAGGAAAAGCTGCGCGCGCCGGTCTCGTTCCGCTGGTTCTTCGAGAACCGCAAGAAGGACGTGCCGGAGGCGCAGCCGCTTCCCTCCGATTACGCCGGGGAGTACCTGCGCGGCCTGCAGACGCAATCCGGCAAGCTCGAGTTCGAGTGCAGCAGCCTCAAGCGGTTCAACGATCCTGAGCGGCCCCCGATCGTCAAATACGAGCCGTCATGGGAAGGGCCGCATTCCGGCGAGATGTACCGGCGCTACCCGCTGCAGATGCTCACGCCGCATTCGAAATATTCGTTCCACACCCAGGGTGACGGCAAGGACTCGTTCCTGCTCAACATCGAGGACCATCGGGTCAAGGTCGACGGCTACTACTACTGGATCATGCGGCTCAACGCGCAGGATGCGGCCGAGCGCGGCATCAGGAAGCACGATCTGGTGAAGGTCTATAACGACCGCGGTGCGGTGATCTGCGCCGCGCTGCCGACGCAGCGCCTGCCGCGCGGCGTCTGTCACGGCTACGAATCCTCGGCCGTGTACGATCCGATGGGCGAGCCCGGCAAGTCCGTCGACCGCGGAGGGTGCCTCAACCTGCTTACCCCCGAGCGCACGCAGACGAAGACCACCCATTCCATCGCCGGGGCCAACTCGCTGGTGCAGGTCGAAATCTGGGACGGCCGTGGCGAGCACATGTCGGAGACGTTTGCGCGCATGCAAAAGGACAAGGCGGTGCGCGAGACGCTCACGGCGCCCGCGCTGGTGCCGGCGAAGTGACCGCGACAGCGGTCATCATCGGGCCGCCGCGAAGCGGCGAGACCCGATGATCCTGATGTAAGGAAAATCGAAGAGAGTGCGCCATGCAGAAATGGAACATGATCATCGACGTGGCGGAATGCACGAACTGCCAATTGTGCGCGCTCGCCGCCATGGACGAATACGTGGGCAACGACTGGCCAGGCTATGCCGCGCCCATGCCCAGGCATGGCCACAAGTGGATCAACATCCTGCAGAAGGAGCGCGGGCAGCTGCCGATGATCGACATCGCCTACGTTCCGACCATGTGCAACCACTGCGACAATGCGCCCTGCCAGGCCAAGGGCGGCGACGCGGTGAAGAAGCGCGAGGACGGCATCGTGCTCATCGATCCGCAGAAGGCAAAGGGGCGCAAGGACCTGGTCGAGGCCTGCCCCTACGGGCACATCTGGTGGAACGAGGAGCTTGCGCTTCCCCAGATCTGGCCGTTCGATGCCCACCTCCTCGATCAGGGGTGGCAGCAGACGCGCGGGCAGCAGTCCTGCCCGACCGGGGCCATGCGCGCGCTCAAGGTGGAGGACGAGGAGATGGCGCGCATGGCGCGCAATGAGGGCCTCGAAGTGATGAAAGGCGAGTTGGGTACCCGGCCGCGCGTGTACTACCGCAACCTCTGGCGCTACTCCAAATGCTTCATCGGAGGCACGCTGGCGGCGGAGGCAAACGGCGTCGTCGATTGCGTCGAGGGGGCGCGCATTACCCTTCGCAAGGACGGGCGCACCGTCGCCGAGACGACGAGCGACAACTACGGCGACTTCAAGTTCGACCGGCTCGACGAAAATTCCGGCACCTATCTCGTCGAGATTTCGGCCGCGGGGCGGGGCGCCAGGACCGTCGAGGCAAGCCTCGGGGCGAGCATCAATCTCGGCGAGATCCGCATCTAAGTGAGTTCCGTCCCGCTCGTCTTCCCGCAGCTCGGCCCTCTTTATCAGGCGCTCTCGCCCTGGGCCGAGATGGCCCTGCGCATTGTGGTGGGGCTTGCGCTGGTGCCGCACGGGCTGCGCAACACGTTCGGCATGTTCCCGGCAACCGGCGTGCGTTCGCACAATCTCGACGAGCTCGCGCAGCAGCTCGAGGAGGACGGCTATCGCCCGGGGCGCTTGTGGGCGCCCGCCATCTCGGTGACGCAGCTTGTGCTTGGCCCGATGCTGGCGCTGGGGCTGCTGACGCGCGCGGTTGCGCTTCCCATCGTCATCTTTCTCATCGTGTCGAATTACGAGCGCTGGCGGGTCGGCGGCTATTTCTGGAACAGAACCGGTCTCGAATACACGCTGATGTGGACTGTAGCCGCGTTCTATTTCCTGGTGCGCGGGGGCGGCACGCTCTCGCTCGATCATCTGCTCATCGGGAGCGAGCTGTAAGCCCACATCCAGCGCTGTCATGCCCGCGTATGCGGGCATCCAGTACCGGTGGGCAAAGGTTGTTTATCCTCGGCGTATCGATCATTGGCCGATCGATCACCCGGCGGTGGTTACTGGATCGCCCGCTTGAAGCGGGCGATGACATCTGAGAATGGGAGTGGCTATGGAGACCTTGCGAGCTTTCGTTCTCCTGGGGGCGATGCTCGCGCTCGTCGCCCCTGCCCGCGCGCAGGACTATCCGAGCCGCCTGATCAAGCTGCTGCAAGGCTTTCCGCCTGGCGGCAATGTCGAGTTTGTCGCCCGCCTGCTGGCGCACGAGATGTCGAAGACGCTGGGCCAGACCGTCATTGTCGAGGCCAAGCCCGGGCAGGCCGGGAGCCTTGCCGCCGAGGCGGTCGCAGGCGCGGAGCCCGACGGCTATACGCTCCTGGTCGTGTCCGGCGCGCACCCTGCGGCCGCCGCCGTCTACAAGCGGCTCAAATATGATCCGGTCGACGGCCTGGCCTGGATCTCCACCGCGAGCTTCTATCCCTTCATTATTTGCGTGCGCCGGGATTCGCGGCTCAAATCCTTGACCGATCTCATGGCGAGCGCGCGCGCCGCGCCGGGCAAGGTGAGTTCCGGTACGGCCGGGAACGGCTCCATCTCCCACATGACGACGGAGCTGCTCGCCCGGCTGACTGCCGTGCAGTTCCTTTCGGTCCCGTATCGCGGCGAGGCGCCCGCGGTGACCGGCCTGCTCATCGGCGACGTCGACTTCGTGGTGGCGACCGCCGCCCTTGCCATTCCACATGTGCGTTCCGGCGCGGTGCGCGCGCTTTCCGTCACCGGCACTGCCCGATGGAGGGATCTTCCGGAGATTCCGACCGTCGCCGAGCAGGGCCTGCAGGACTTTGAGGTGATCTCCTGGACCGGCATGGCCGCCCCGGCAGCAACGCCCAGGCGGATCATCGGTCGCCTGCATGGGGCGATTGCGGAACGCGATCGCCGCGCTGGACGTTCGCGGCACGCTCGAGGCCGCAGGCAGCGAGGCGCGCGCGACGACGCCGGCCGAGATGCGCGCTCTGGTGGAACGCCAGCTGGGAATGTGGAGCAAGGTCGCCAAGGATGCCCGCATCGAGCTCGAGTGAACAGGGATCAGGTGTCAGCTCTCGGGGATCAGGAATCAGGAGGAGCGGGAGGGAAGACAGAGCGGCTCAGGAGGGGTAAGCTTGCTGATCCCTGACAACTGATCGCTGAGAGAGCCATGAACATCCATGCCAAAGCATCGACCGAGGCCGCTGTTTCGTCCGCGGAGTGGCAAGCGCGCGTCGATCTTGCCGCGGTCTATCGGCTGGTCGCCCACTACGGCTGGGACGACCTCATCTACAACCATTGCTCCATGCGGGTGCCGGAGGAGCCCCGGCTGTTCCTGATGAAGCACCATGAGCTGCTTTGGACCGAGGTCACCGCCTCGAACCTGGTCAAAGTCGACATGGATGCCGATCTCGATGAGCGCGCCGGCGTCAATCGTCCGGGGTTCACGTTGCACGGTGGCGTCCTGCGCGGGCGCGCGGACGTCAGTTGCGCCGTGCATGTCCATACCCGCACCGGGATGGCGATCGCCGGGCTCGAAGGGGGCCTGCGCATGGTATCGCAGGAGGCCGTGCGTTTCTTCGGCTGTATCGGCTACCACGCCTATGAGGGCATCACCGAGGATTTCGGCGAGCGCGAACGGCTCATTGCCGATCTGGGCAACAATCGCGCAATGATCCTGCACAATCACGGCGTGCTCACGGTCGGCAAGACCGCGCGTGACGCATTCGTCCTGATGAAGCACCTCCTGGAGGCCGCGGAAATCCAGCTGGCCATGCAGGCGACCGGCGCCGGGATGATCGAGATCTCGCCTGAGGTCTGTCGCAAGACGCTTGCGCAGTATGAGCGGCACGACAGCGGCCGCGGCTCCGCCGACTGGCCCGCCTATCTCCGCATGCTCGACCGCATCGATCCGGGCTATCGGACCTGATCCATCGAAAACCGCAAGGAGTTCCCATCATGCTCGACGTCACCAAGAAGCCGGCGCCTGCCCCGGCGTCGATCCCCTTCGATGCCGACCGGCTCGACCGCCTGATGGACGAGGCCGGCATCGACGTGCTTTGCGCAAGCTCGAAGCACAATGTGCAATATCTGCTCGGCGGCCATCGCGCCTTCTTCTTCGAAAGCATGGATGCGATGGGCTTGAGCCGGTACCTGCCGGTGCTGGTGTACCCGAAGGGCAATAAGCAGAAGGCCGGCTATTTCGGGCACCGCATGGAGAGCTATCAGAAAGAGAACGAGCCGTTCTGGGTGGGCGAAGCGCAGACCGACTCTTCAGGCTCGGTCGATACCATTACGAAGGCCATCGACCACATGCGCCGTGCCGGCATGAAGACTGCAAAGATCGGGGCCGAGCTTTCGTTCCTGCCGGTCGATGCGGGCAACGCGCTGCGCAAGGCGTTTTCCGACAGCGAGATCGTGGATGCCGTGTTCGTGCTGGAGCGGCTGCGCGCGGTCAAGAGCGCGCAAGAGCTGCGGCAGCTGCGCATCGCTTCCGAGGGCGTGATCGATTCCATGCTGGCGGTGATCGCCAAGCATGGGCCGGGAGCGAGCAAGCGCGAGCTCACCGAGGCGCTGCGCCGCGAGGAAACGAGCCGCGGGCTCACCTTCGACTATTGCCTGATCACCGCCGGGACGAGCCTCAATCGCGCGCCGTCGGAGCAGAAATGGGAGAAGGGCGACATCCTCTCGCTCGATTCCGGCGGCAACTATCACGGCTATATCGGCGACCTCTGCCGGATGGCGATCCAGGGCGAGCCCGATGCCGAGCTCGAAGATCTTCTCGGCGAGATCGAGGATATCCAGCGCGCCGGCATGATGCCGATCAGGGCCGGCGCCATGGGCAGCGTGATCTACGGCGCAGCCGAGCCGCTGGTGCAGAAGTCAAAGCACCACAACCACCTGCACTTTCTCGCCCACGGCATGGGATTGGTCAGCCACGAGGCGCCGCGTCTCACCGCGACTGGTCCGGTGCCGTACGACGCCTATGACGCGTCGCGGCCGCTCGAATCCGGCATGGTCGTTTCGGTGGAGACGACGCTGCAGCACCCCCGACGCGGGTTCATCAAGCTCGAGGACACCGTGGTGGTCACCGAGACGGGCTTCGACATTTATGGGGAAGGTGGGCGTGGCTGGAATCGCGGCGGCACTGCGCAGCGCTGACTCCGACCCGCAAGCGGGAAGAGAGCTGGCCGGACGCCTTCGGCATCCGGTCACGCAGCTTCGCGAGCCGCCTTCACATGGCCGGCTCGGACAGCCGCCTTCAGATGCTCAATGCAAGCAAGGTAACGATGCCGATCCCGACCACCAGCACAACCAGTGCAATGGGATCGTAATCGAGCCAGTGCCCACCCAGTACGCGCATGACGCCTGCCTCACCCAACAGCCAACCTTGCCATTTTTATTCCGGCCATAGCGGCCGGTGATGGCTTTCGCCCCATTAGTCTCGCCCGCGGGCATCCCGGTTCAATTTCAGGGTTGCGGCGACGCCGCCATCCCCGTAGCAACCCGGTTACCTGTTGGCGCGCTTTGGAGCGCATGCTCTGTGTAACGCTTTTTTCTTAATATCCCGCGTGGGTTTACAGTTGCGTTTTGCTTAAAATTTTCAAGAACGCGGCGCCCGGCGCGTTGGACTAATGCGCCAGACCCCCGCGAAAGGTTCGGCCGGCGATCTCGGTGTGTGCGCCTGTGAGCTCCATCTTGCCCGCGTCGCACCGCCCGTCGGACCTCTTGACCTCGCCCGATTGCACCTGGCTCTGATCGATACCGACCGTCACCGTGCCGCCGGTGATCATCTCCCGCACGCAGGAGGCCTTGTAGCTCAGGACCATGGTCTCGTGCGGCTTGAGGTGAATGATCTCGCCGGTACGGACATAATCCATGTTCTGCAAGCCGCGGGAGTTGCTGCTTATGCTCTCGATCAGCGCGGCCTCGATCGGACCGGCTGCCGCGGTAGCCGAGGCGATGGCCGTCACTGCCGCGGCTGCAAGGGCTGCAAGCCGCACACGGCCTGCGGCCGCGACCAGGAAGCGAGAGCGTCTACCGGAATTGTTCGCCATGACGGGTCCTCCAGCTCGCTACCGGCGCCAGCCCCACCTCGCCGAGGCCTGAAAATGTAGCGCGCGCCCGTCTCCCGCCGATGTGATGGCCATCACAGAATGTCGCTTTGCGGCGTCGCGAACGGGAAGCCAGGCGCCGTCTGATCCGGGGTCAAAGGGGCTGGCGCGCGGTCCCGAGGTGGCTGCGCTCGATCCATGGGCGCAGGCTGGCGCCCGCTTGGGCGCTTGCGAAAAACGCACGTCCGGCCAAGGAGATAGAGGGGCGGGCGATGCCGCAGAGGTCCGTCAGGCAGCCTGCTTGTCGAACTCTACGCCCCGTCAATTCCCGGCGACAACCGTTGCGGCGGAGCCGGGGGGTTGCTCCGCGGCAGCCGCCGTACGCGGGGGGACAGGAGTGAAGCTCTGCGACCGGCGGCACCCCCGCAGGCAGCTCGCTCGGCCGTGCGCGCAGCCTTCCTCGCACATGGAGACTCCTGCACAGTTACGCTTGCACCCGTTGTAACCGCGGTTGCAGTCGCCGACGCAGTCGGCCCGCGCCACCGTGGTGAAAAGAACAACGGCAGCCAGCGTTCCCAATATTCGCAATATTGTCTCCCGCAGGCTATTGGCGAGCGCGGTGAGCGCCCGGAAGGGTATCATTTCGGCGCGCACTTTTCATCCTCGACGCTCGTCCAGGTCGCTACCGAGTAGGTTGTTGCAGGGGTCGTCGCCGGCGTGACCTTTGTGCCCTTTCCACGGCACGTCAATGCTCGGCCCGGACCGCGCGTCGAGCTGCAGATGGTCGAGCCTGCAGAAAATACGCTGCCGTCGAAAATGCAGAAGTGCTCGACCTCCGTGCCGGTAATCTGGACGGTTGTGGTCTGTGCCAGGCCCGGAGCAGGAATTGCCGCCATTGCTGACAATGCGACGCCGACAGTCCATTTGCGCATCGAATCCCTCAACGTTGGAGAGCGGAATCACTCCCGCACCATGATGTCGATTTTACCCGGGCTGCAGCGTGAGCGACACCCTCCGTTTCAGGCCACCGGCCGCACGGTGTGACTCAAAAGCTACACACGCGCAGCATCCATCAGCGGCCGTCGAACCAGATGCCTGCCAGCCTGACTAATGGGGAGGAAATGGGGCGAGGGCGTCATGCGTACACGTCGCTGGTTTGATTGCGCGTCCGGCACGCTGGCAGTCTTGATGATCGGGATTTGCAGCGTTGCATTGCTGGCATTGAGCATTTGAATGACCGGTCGGGGACACCGCGGCCGCAATCGAGGGATGGTGGGGGTCATGCGTAATCTCGTCATGAGTTTTGCAATCGCTTGCGTGATGACCGGCCTGTTCACCGCAATGCTTTGGTCCCAGGTCAGCAGCGTCACGTTCATGGTCACGCCGTGACCGCAGCGGCAAAATTACTGGCGGGCAGCGGTCCAAGACCGAGCATCCTGGCGCGAGGGGCCGCAGGCACTAAATAACCTTGCAGAGTGGGCAATCGACCCGCGCGGCGCAAAGGGTGGGCTCGTGAGCCGGGCATTTGTGAAGGAGACGGATGAGACTTTCGAGACATTGCCGGAGAGGGCAGTTTCGGCGCATCCCAATCTCGTAACCTCGCAGGGGCTCGAGCTGATCGAGGGCGCTCTGGCGGGCCTGCGTGCGCAACGAGCTCGCGCGCAGACGGCGAGCGACCGGGCGGCGCAGGCCCGCATCGACCGTGACCTGCGGTACTGGACCTCGCGGCGCTCAACCGCCCAGCTGGTGCGTTCCGCAAACGATCCCGCCCGGGTCCATTTCGGCTGCACGGTGACAATCGCGCGCGATGATGGACGCCGCCAAAGCTATAGGATTGTGGGCGAGGATGAGGCGGACCCAAGCGCAGGCCGCCTCTCCTACGTTTCCCCGCTGGCGCAAGCGCTGATGCGCAAGCAGGTCGGCGACGTTGTTCAGGTGGGCAAGTCGCAAGCGGAGATCCTCGAGATCACGCCACTTCGTTGAATACCGAAACATCCGACACCGTAAGGCGAGGCTCCATTGTTATGTCGGGCAATTGATTGCAGCGAAGGTGGCGGAAAGCCCAAACATCATGGTTGCGACCCCCTGCCACGGCGGGGAGCTGACCATTGCGGATGTCATCTCCGCTCTCGCCCTGCAACGCAGCTGCCTGGAGCGCGGCATCGCCATCTCGTTCAATCTTCGCAGCGGGGAGGCGCTGATCACGCGTGCGCGCGCCGACATGGTGGCGGAGTTCCTTGCTTCGGACGCCACGCACCTGCTTTTCATCGACGCTGACATCGGTTTTGTACCCGAGCAGGTGTTTCGCCTGCTCGCCTTTGATGCCGACGTCACGGCGGCCGCCTATCCGCTGAAAAAGATCGATTGGGAGAAGGTGCGCCGGGCGGCGCAGAGCGGCCGGCCCGATCTGGAGGGCGCCGGCCTTGATTATGTCCTCTACCCGGAGACCAAGGGCGCGATGACGCCGCGCAACGACTTCGTGCGGGTGCGCCATACCGGCACGGGCTTCCTGATGATCCGGCGAGCGGCGCTGGTGAAGATGTGCGCGGCCTACCCGGAGCTGCGCTACAAGCCCGCCCGCTACGAGGCCGATCTTCACAAGGACGGCCCATATAACTTTGCGCTGTTCGAATGCATGATCGAGCCGGAGAGCGGGCTCTATCTGTCGGAAGACTACGCGTTCTGCCGGCGCTGGCGCGATCTGGGCGGGGAGGTCTGGCTCGATATCAAGAGCAGGCTCACGCATTACGGGCCGAACGCATTCAAGGGCGACCTGGCGCAGCAGTTCACGCGGGTCACCCGGGCCGAGAGCTGATGCGCAAGCAGGCGGCCCTCCACCATGCCGAAAAGGTCAGGCGTTGCTCGCCGTAATCCTCGCGGTCGTCCATAAAGTCGATGGCGAACGGATCATCGAAGGCAGCGGCGAAAAGCGGCAGAAATCTGGCGTGCCGTGCTCGATGAAAGCACAGACGCCGTGGCCGAAATATCACAGACAGAGCTTTGGAAATCTGCCATGTATCCTGCCATCAACAACTGGGGGAGCGTATGATGATGAGCAAAATTACACTCGTTTTTGCTCTGGCTATCACTGCCATTGCGATGAGCATTCCGGCTTCAGCAAACCAAAAGCCGGCTCCTACTCCTTCTCCTTCCTCTTCTTCGACCTCGTCCGGCTATGACGATGGCGCCTACAATAGGGGCGGCTGGTAACTCAAAACACCTACGTGCAGGGAAATTCATGGGGCGGACCATGCAGGTCCGCCCCTCTCGTTTGCCGCAGCAAGCGGCTTCGCTAGGCCCTATCAATGACAGGGCCAGCCAAAAGTGTTACCCGTGTCTCCGGAATAAACCGTAACCCATGTGTCCGGAACGGACCTGTTTGAAGTGGCTCCCCGGGACGGATTCGAACCATCGACCAACCGGTTAACAGTACGTTGGTCCGCCTTTTCAACCGGTTGCATCGTATT
>Ga0310916_10001326_pt1 | contig 14614 bp, 14 predicted proteins | sample GREbulkMGLF176_FD_203444 | JGI IMG/M metagenome (GOLD analysis project Ga0310916, IMG submission 203444) | Lab enrichment of tropical soil microbial communities from Luquillo Experimental Forest, Puerto Rico - GRE.bulkMG.LF176 | ecosystem: Environmental > Terrestrial > Soil > Tropical forest >...
ATGAGACGGTTACTTCGCCAGCAAGTAAATTGAGTTGTCCGCCGATATGGCCGGTCGTATCGGCGCCGGCTTGATTCGCTGGATAACTGAGCACGCTCACAACCGCTGCCGACAAATCAAAGTTGGCCACTAACTTCGCGCCCGTCCTTCGTCCGATCTCGACGGAATCGCCGACGTGATCCCCGTGTCCATGCGAAAGCAAGATTAGATCGACATCTCTCAGCACAGTCAGCGTTTCCTTTCCTTTTTCAAAAACTGGATTCGTCAGCCAGGGATCAATGAGCAGGGTTTTTCCGCCGGGCGTGACGATTTTGAAACCGGATTGCCCGTACCAGGTGAGTTGCGTTTGCACCATGATTTACGAAACCGAAAACGTTTGCGTGAGCAAGCGTGAGAATTCGACATTCATGCTTCGTCATTTTACCTAGATCGACATATGGACAATGACAAAGCACATCGACATGTGGCCGCAACCGATCCGCGGATGGCGGCCCTAATCGCGCGCTCGGAGCGTTACAGGGTTAAAGTTGGCGGATTGGTCCGGCCGTTCCACGCGCTCGCCGAATCGATCACGTATCAACAGCTGAGCGGAAAAGCCGCGGCCACGATTTGGAAACGTGTCCGCCGCCTTTATCCAAGAAAAAAATACCTCGATCCGAAATTGGTTTTGGAAACGCCGGATGAAAAGTTGCGCGACGCTGGCCTTTCCCGGAGCAAGGTTGCGGCGATTAAAGATCTCGCCGTGAAAACAATCGACGGTACAGTGCCGAGCGCCCGGACATTGGCGAAAATGAGTGACGAAGAAATCATCGAGCGCTTGATCGCAGTGCGCGGCATCGGGCGTTGGACGGTTGAAATGTTACTACTTTTCGATCTCGGACGCCCCGACGTTTGGCCCGTACACGATTACGGTGTCCGGAAGGGGTTTGCGAGGACGTTCGGAAAACGAAAATTGCCGACGCCGAAGCAACTTTTGAAACACGGAAGGAAGTTCTCGCCGCATCGTTCCGTCGCGGCGTGGTATTTCTGGCGAGCACTCGACAACGACGGGCGAGCCTGACGTTGACTTTATTCGCGCCGATCACTAAAACGCCGCATTATGGCGATGATCCATGTTAATCGGGGCGCAACGAGTCTGGGCGCATTTCCGGAAGAGCAAATTCGCGAGGGAATTCGGGCTGGCCGTTTTGTCGGAAGCGACCTCGGCTGGAAGGAAGGAATGGCGAATTGGCGGCCGCTCTCGCAATTTGCCGAGTTCTCGGAAGATTTTGCGCCTGCGTTGAAGGTCGGCGCCGCGCCACCGCAAACTCCGACGCCTCCGGCCACACTTGTTACGAGTGCCGGACCGAAAACCGCCGCGGTCACGCCGGGGAGCGGTTTGCCCTGGGATCGACGCCACCTCAAAGGGTTATTTTCCGCCTTCATTGAAACATTGCAGATGGTGCTGACGAGACCGGCCGACGCGTTCACGGCGATGAGTCGCGAGGGCGGATTAGGTGAACCGCTCCTTTATGGACTGATCGGCGGCAGCTTCGGCTACATTTTTTATCTGCTTTTCCTTCTCTTCATGCCGTCCCTTGCGTTCGTGGGCAGCAATCGGCACAACGCAATAGCCGGGATGTTTGGAGTGAGCGTTGGCGTCTTCGTCGGGATCATTCTTATCCCGATCGCGTTGACGATCGGCATCTTTATCGCTGCTGCCATTTTCCACGTTTGTTTAATGATTGTCGGCGGTGCCAAGCAAGCGTTCGAAACGACATTTCGTGTCGTTTGTTTTTCGATCGGTTCCACGTATCCACTGATCATCATACCGTTCTGCGGGAGCTTTATCGCTGGAATTTGGAATCTTGTGTTGCACTGCATCGGACTCGCGCGGGCTCATGAAACTGACACTGGCCGCGCCGTTCTTGCAGTATTTCTGCCGCTGATCGTGTGCTGTGGAGTCTCGGTTGTTTGCATCATGCTTTTCGGCGGTATCGGCGCATTGATGCAACACTCGAATCAGTGATTCATTAAATGCGGATCGTTCGCCGCCCTTTGGCTCCGTGCGAGATCGATCACGAACTACTGTGGCTGACAATCTCGCTGTGCGGAATGGCGTTCGCGGCAGTTTGGTTCGCGCTGCGGTTGCCCTGGCCGCATTGCATTTTCCTGGCAATTACAGGCTACCCCTGCATGACGTGCGGCGCGACGCGTTCCGCCATCGCGTTCTTTCATCTGGATTTTGTCGCCGCGTGGAAGTGGAACCCGCTTGTCTTTGCCGTTCTCGGCGGATTGTCGATCTTCGATGCATACGCTTTTGCCGTTTTGGTGATGGGCGCGCCGCGATTGCGCATCGTGCAGTTTAGCGCAGTCGAAAAGAGCTTCTTTCGACTCGCCGCGATCGTTGCCTTGCTCGCGAATTGGACTTACTTGCTCTCCCGCCCGCGCGGCGTCTTTTGAATCGTATTCAAGCTTGCGAGTTCCGAATCGGTGAGCGCGCGCCAATGTCCGCGTGGTAAATCGCCCAGGCGGAGATTTCCAATTCGAACGCGCGTCAGCCGTTTTACTTCATAGCCAACCGCGTAAAACATTCGGCGTATCTGTCGATTAATTCCCTGACGAAGAACAACTCGCAGTCGCGTTGCCCCGATCGGATGCAGCCGCACAATTTGAGCGCGCTGCCGATCCAGAAAGATTCCACGCAAGAGCTTGTGTGCGCGTTCGCTCTGCCATTGTCGATCTAACGTGACTTCGTATTCCTTCTCGATCTCGAATCGGGGATGCGTGAGCCGTTGCGCGAGATCGCCGTCGTTCGTTAGCAGGAGCAGCCCTTCGCTTTGCGCGTCGAGCCGGCCGATATTGAAAAGCCGCGGAAACCTCGGCGGCAACAAATCGAAGATCGTGTCGCGAGCGTGTGGATCGCTTCGCGTCGAAACAAATCCAGGCGGTTTGTTCAACAAGATCGTCAACGCGCGTTCCCGATGAACCAGCTCGCTGTCGACTTTGACGTGATCGCGCTCGGTCGGTTGTGCGTTGAAATTTGTGCAAACGCGCCCGTTGATAGTGACGCGTCCGGCAGCGATCAGTTCATCGCACTTTCGACGAGAACCGACGCCAGCCGCGGCGAGATAGCGGTTAAGACGCATAAAGAGGTGTCGTTGAAAAAGGTGAGATCGTTACTCAACCACTCAACGCCTCAAACTGCTTAACCGCCTTTTTAGGCGTCCGGTTTTGTTTTCGGAAGCCCGATGACTTTGCGGCCTTCTTGCCACTGGCCGCGCTTCTTTAGCAGCTCGACGCGCTCGAAACGCTTCAGCACGTTGCGTTTCGCAACGATAGTGCTGGTTCCTCTGAGACTACGGTGTTGGGACATGGGACTAAAAATGAGCGCCAAACCTAGCGCCAAGCGGCTATTTTTCAAATCCGCGGTCGCGATTCATCAAAAGCCCCTGGGACTATAGCTGATTGCTCAAGACAACGCACCGACCGTTGACCATCATTTGATGATAAATGTGAAACCTCTCGGTCAGAAGCTGTTGCCAATGCGGAATCCGCTCTTGTTTGATAATCAGATAGATCGCCTGCGGATCGCCCCAGTGGCGCAGAATCGCGTCCTCATCGATTGAAACATTTGCGCCGCTGGCAATGTGCATCTCGTCGTCGGCCGGCTGGTTCACCAAATAAAAGCGGCGATGCAGGTAAAAAACGAGGCTGCTCGCATCATCGAGTTCGCCCTCGTAAACTACGGCGTCGTTGTCGGTTAAGCGTTTTTCCAAAAATCGCGCGGCGTCGGCGAGCGAAAATTGCGGCGCCACGCGCGCGACAGCGTCCGCTAATGAGAGAGTAATCGGAATCATCACCGCCGCCAAAACGCTCAAGCATAGTCGCGGCCGACTACTCGCCGCGAGATAGAGAGCGATGATCGACGCAACAATTAGGGAAAAAGCGATCACCGTGAGCATTGCTCGCAAGACTGCCCATGCAGAAGGGGGTAGCGCTTCCAATGCATCCCACGTTGTCCAACTTCCGTCGCCGTTTACGTCGTAGCCCTCTCTGGCTCGCAAGACGGACGGTCGTAATAGCGTTGAGAGCGCCGCGACGATTCCAGCTAAGCCGACAAGTTCCGCACCGACAAGTTGCCATCGTTGAGATAATCGATCCCACGTAGTCGCGACAAAAATTGCGAACGCAGTCCACATGCTCATGGAATAATAATCCTGACGCTGACCGATGATCAGGAGCGGCAGGAAGACGACGCCCATCCAGCACAGCGGCAAACCCTCAGCAAATTCGAGTTCGCGCGTCTGGATCACTTTTCTCCAGGCAGCGACCGCGCCGGGAATCACTGCAACCGACCAAGGGAACCACCAAACGATATGCATCCAAAGAAATTGAAGACGCGGGACTCCGTTGTCGCTTCCCGGGGTGTTGGAGAACGAGCGCAGGTGCCCCAACCATTCAACTCGCAGAAGCTGCCGCAGAAATCCGGGGAAATGCAATTCGGTCGCGACGTACCAGGGTACAAACAGCGCGATGAAGAGCAAGATATACTCCCAATGAAACAGTTCTCGGAAACGCAGCCGCGCTTTGCGATAGAAGACACAGAGCAAAATGAAAATCGTCAGGGGATAAATCAGACCGAGCAGACTTTTCGTGAGACACGCGAGCGTGCAGCAGATCCAGACGCCGAGAAACCAGCGAGCGCGTCCGCGTCGCCGATGATAACCGCAAATCCCGCAAAAAATCGCGCCGGCAATGAACGCGCTGAACACCGGTTCAGGCATGATAACCCTGCCGAGCAATGATGTTCCACACGTGCAGAGATAGATCAGCCCCGCAAAAAAGCCGCGCCAGTGATCTTTCAATTTTTCGCCGATCAAAAACGTCAGGGCGACGCTCACGATCGTTGCCAGCGCGATCGGTATGCGCGCGGCGGCCGAATTGATGCCGAAAATTTTGAAAGAACCGACGATCAGCCAGTACAAGAGGGGCGGCTTCGGCAATCGCGGCAGTCCATCATTCGTCGGCCAAAGCCATTGATGCGTTTGAATCATTTCACGCGCAGCTCCGGCGTATTGTCCTTCGGAGTGACTATAGAGATCGCCCCAACCAAGTGTCGTCAGGTGAAGCAGCGCTGCGAGCGCGATCAGCGAAACAAAAAGCGCGTTACGTAGTGGAGGCGGCGGCAACGCAGGCGGGTCAAGCAGCGCCTCTTCGATTGTGAAAGTGCGAGCGTCGGCTGTCATGTTCCGATTCGTTAGGCTGATTTCGTGCGCGCGCGATATTTTTTCCAAGCGGCGGGCAACGGTAGGAGTTTCGCCGCGGGCATTTCAATGAGTGCCAGCATTTGGCGGCAATCGACAATTATGCTTTTATCGGACGGGCGCGTGATCTGAAAGGCGCACCAAAATCGCGCGCGTTGTAAATCGTCGAGCCAGCCTTCGACGACCAATCGGTCGCCAAGTTTCGCGACGCGTCGATAATCGATCTCGGTTTTAACGACCACGGGGTATTTTTGCGTGTGCGCCATTTCGGCGACAGGAAGTCCGAGCTCTTCAGCAAGCAGCGTTCGCCCGATCTCGACGAAGCGCAAATAGGCGATATTCGACACAACGCCGCCGCAATCGGTGTCGAAGAACATCACTTGCACTTCAGTGCGAATTCGTGGCGGATCGGCGTTCATCTTAAGATCGACATCATCGCGTCGATCACTTCCTGCGTCGTGACTTCTTTCATGCAACGAAAATCGATCGGGCAGTCGCGCAGAAAGCACGGACTGCACTCGACGTGATGTCGAACAATCAAATGCCTGCTCCCAAGCGGACTGGTCAGTGCCGGTTCAGTCGAACCGAAAACCGCAACGACAGGAATACCGAGGAACGCGGCGAGATGCATCGTTCCGGTATCGTTCGTCAAAAGCGCGCGGCAGGTCCGTAGTTCCGAAATCAATTCCTCCATCGTTGTTTTACCAATTCGGTTCGTGCAATTGTCGCCGAGAATCGCGGCAATCCTGTCGCCGAGTATTTTATCCTTGTCCGTTCCGACTAGGATCCATTTTGCTTTTGCTTGCGTCGAAATCGCGGTTGCTACTTCCGCAAAGCGTTCCGGCAACCATCGCTTCGCCGGACCGTAATCGGCACCGGGACATAGGCCGAGCAGAGTTTCCTTTTTGCCATCCGTCTTTTGCAGCACCGGGTTCGGAAGGCTTGTAAGATCAACATCCGCGCCGCAATCGTTGGCAATTCGTAAGAAGCGGATTGCGTGATGTTCCGCCGGACCGGGACGACGCGGTTCGCGGACGATTTGGTTTAACAACCAGCTACGGCCATGTCCGCGATAACCGACTTTTCTCGGGATCTGCCACACTTCTAGCGCGACGCGCAACGAATTCGGAAACAAAATGGCCACGTCGAATCTTTTTTGTCGTGCGACCAAGCGGGTCGCACTGAAAAGAGACTTATTCGGAAGCGGCAAAATCTCGTCAACCTCTGAAAGCAATTTCCACATTGGCGCAATCTTTTCCGGTGTGAGAATCGTAACGTGCGTGTCGGGGCGGCCGTTTTTGATCGCGCGAACGGCCGGAGCGCTCATGAGTGCGTCGCCGAGCCAATTGCTGCTGCGAATTAGAATTCTAAAAGGCTGCAGCTGCTTCGAATCTTTCGGAAGGAAGACGCCGCGTTTGTAGCGTGCGAACAAAAAATTTGGGCGCGGTGTTTTCCAGCGGTTGTGTAACCAAAAGCCGTCTTCGGGCGCAGCGCGCGTTTGCCTCTCGATTAACTCATTGGCCTTGGCAGTAATGGCCTCAATGGAATCTCCCGGAGTGTCGATCCTTTCCGCGAACGACATCCGCCAGCGTCCCGGCGCCTCCGTGTAGATTGCCGTGCCAAGGACGGCCGCCCCGGTACGCTTCGCGAGCAACGCCGGCAGCGATGTGGTCGATGCCAGTCTTCCAAAAAAAGGCACCCATAATCCCTGGTCGCCGGCGTGTTGATCGCTCAGAATTCCGATGCCATTACCGCCGCGCAGGAGGTCGATTGCTTTATGGAAACCTTCGTTGCGGTCGAAGAGTTCGACACCAGCGAGTCCGCGCAAACTCCGGACATGTTTGTCGATGTAACGATTCTTTAGCGGTTGATAAACGGTGCTGGGACGGATGTAGCCAAGCACTGCTGGAAACATTTGCGCCTGCAACTCCCAGTTGCCAATGTGGCTGAGGATAACAACAAGCGGTCGGCCGGCACGCAACTCGCGATGGGCGGCCTCGGCATTTTCGACTTTGACTAGAGCTCGCACGTCGTCAGGCGACATCGACGCGAGCTTCAGGCTTGAGAGCACATTTGCGCCGAGGCGCTGAAAATGGCGGCGGACCAGCCTACGTTTTGCCCGCGGCGATTTTTCGTTCCCGAACGCGATGCCGATGTTATGAAGTCCGAGCCGGCGATATTTTCCGAGAACGAGCCAGGCGCAGAAGCCCAACCCATTTCCAAATCCAAATACAACCGTTAACGGCAAGAGACCGATCAAGGCAAAGCCCGCGCGGTAAACTAGATAAACCAAATACTCGAACATCGATTTCGGCCAGCGCGCTCGCCGAGGCGTCCAGCGTAAATTTGCCTACGGGCGGCTGCAATGAATAATATAATGTGGGGATTCGCGCGGAGCTTCGTTGGGCATGTAAGTGGCTCTGCCAAACAACGATGAACGAGAAGGATCTGTGGATCGGCCTCAATGAGCGTGCGAGAAAGGCCCTCAGTGCTCGCAATTACGAGAGCGGTACGCTCGCCCAACGCGTTGCTGAATTGGGCGTGGATGCTGGAGAACTGACGAGCAGTCGCGGTAAAGTGGAGCTGAAAAGGATTTGGATTCCCGGCGTTGAAATCTTTTCGCGAGAGATTCACCCGCAACGGCACCGTGGCAGTTTTGGTGAATTAGCGCGCGACGGCCATGGCATTCTTGGAAAAATAGGGCTTTCGCCGAAGCAATGGTCGGCAGCGCGAATGTTCGCCAACGGTGCCAAAGGTTTTCACATTCATCCGCCGAGCATTCCCGCGGACACGACCGCCGAGAGATGGCTGCGCCGTCTGTTTATCAATCAGCCGCAGAATTATTCGCTGCGTCCGTACGATCGCGAACAATGGGACATCATGTTCTTTATTCAGGGTCGAGCGGAGATCTTCCTGCGCGACGTGCGCGCCGGTCTTCCTACGCGCAGCATGCGACTTTTTGTAGACGGTGATAATCACCGCAGCCGCAACAATGTCGGCGTCGTGATTCCGCCGGGCGTCGCGCACGCGATTCGCGCGGAAGGTTCCGAGGACGTGATCATGGTTTACGGGACCAGCACGACGTTTCAGCCGGACTTCGAAGGCCGCATTGCGAGCGAAGTTGAAACGGCCGAGTTGCCGGAGTCCTGGCGAAAGTTCTTGAGTGACAAGTGATAGGTCACGAGTGACGAGCAGGCACTCGCATGAAGCGAAGCTTCGATCCCACTGAGCTGGAACTAATGGATCGGCCGCAGCCGGTCTCGGCCGAACTCGACCGCGATCTTGAAAACATTCGTGAGCTCAATCGCTGGTTCGGCAGTTATGCGCTGATCTCGATGTTTCTCAGCCGCTGGATCAAACCGGGTGCGCGTTTGCGGATTGTCGATCTTGCGACAGGCTCCGGAGATATTCCGCGCTTGGTTGCGGAGTACGGACGAAAGGCTGGCGCCGAATTACATATCGATGCGCTGGATCACCAGTCGTCCACGCTCGAAATCGCGAAGAAACTCAGCGCGAAGTATGCGGAGATCACTTTTGGGAAGGGAAACATTTTGGAACGGAGCTCGCGCGAGCCGTACGATTTGGTTCTTTGTACGCTTGCGCTTCACCATTTCGGCGAAGACGATGCTGTTCGGGTGCTCGAACGTTGTCGCGAAATGTCCCGGAAATTCGTGCTCGTATCCGATTTGCAGCGCGGTTTCTTTCTCTCGACCGGAGTTTACTTGGTGACAAGGATCATGTTTCGGGAACCGATGACAAAATACGACGCGCGATTGTCCGCTGCCCGGGCGTTCTCTTTCTCGGAAATAAATCAATTAGCGCGGCGCGCCAATTGGACCAACTTCGGTCACAGAGCTTTCCCATTCGCCCGCCAGGCAATCTGGTTGGAATAGGGCTCCGAACGCGGCCCGAGTTTATCTGAAAGAAATTTCAGATTCGCGTGCAGATCCAGGTGGACAACCGCGACGCGGTGACGCCAGAGCGCGAAGTTGTGCGCGTAGTTGTTGACGTTGATTACGAGATTAATTTAGCAAAGCCCCGAACCGTATAACCAAAGTTTCTAATTCGCATCGCGCGGCGGAGTAGGTCATCATTGCAGCGTGCAAATCGTAGAAACGATTGCGACCATACCGCCTCGCGACCGCTCGAAACGCCGCGTTCTAGTTCCGACAATGGGCGCGCTGCACAAGGCGCATGGAGAATTGATTCGAGTCGCGCGCGAGAATGCAGGCAACGATGGCGAAATTGTGGTCAGTATTTTTGTGAATCCGCTCCAGTTTGAACCGGGAAGCGATTACGAACGCTACCCGCGACCGGAAAAGGATGACGAAGAATTCTGCCGGAAATTGGGTGTGGATCTCTTGTTCCGGCCAGGCCCAGCAGAGATGTATGCAAACAATCGCTCGATCTTTGTCGACGAGGATTCGCTCTCGAGCCTGCTTGAAGGAAGATCGCGGCCTGGACATTTTCGTGGCGTCTGCACGGTCGTCGCCAAGCTCTTCAACATTTTGCAACCGGACGCTTCTGTGTTTGGTGAGAAGGATTTTCAGCAACTTGCGATTATTCGTCGAATGGTGCGTGACTTGAGTTACAGGGTCGACATTGTTGCGGTTCCGACCGTGCGGGAAGGAGACGGGCTCGCTTGCAGTTCGCGCAACGCATACTTGAACCCCGAGGAACGCAAGCAGGCGACGGTTTTGCGGAAAGCGTTGCTTGCGGCGAGAGATTCCCGGAAAAAATTGGCCAAAGAGCTGGTCGGTCTCGCGCGAAACACGATCGGCGAAGCGCCGTTTGCCTGCATCGATTATGTCGATCTTGTGGACGCCGAAACCTTGCAGCCAACCGATTCGGTAAAACCGAACTCGCTTCTCGCGGCGGCGGTTTATTTTGGAAAGACGCGCTTGATCGATAACATTGTTATTTCGTGAAGGAGTACGATTTCGTCGTCATCGGGAGCGGTATTGCCGGCCTGAGCTTCGCCTTGCAAGCCGCAAAATACGGCTCAGTCGCGGTTATCACAAAGCGCAGAAGCCGGGATACAAACACGGCTTGGGCGCAGGGCGGGATCGCGTGCGTTACAAGCGACGAGGACTCGTTTGAACTTCATGTGCATGACACGCTCGAAGCCGGCGCAGGTTTGTGCGACGAGACTGTTGTTCGCACGATCGTGACCGAAGCGCCGGCACGGATTCGGGACCTGGTTGAGCTTGGTGTCCAATTCGATGAACGTGAAGTGTCCGGGCATCGCGAATTCGATCTCGGCCGCGAAGGCGGCCATTCAAAACGGCGCGTCCTGCATGTGCGCGACGAAACGGGGAAAGAAATCGAGAACAAATTGCTGCGCGAACTGAGGCGACAATCGCACGTGGATCTTTTGGAGAATCACATGGCGGTCGATGTGATCACCGCGACCAAGCTCGGTTACGCGGCGGAGGATCGTTGTCTCGGCATTTACATTCTCGATGAGAACAGCGGCGAAGTGGAAACGATCCGCTCGGACCGGATCGTGCTCGCAACCGGCGGTTGCGGGAAAGTTTATCTCTACACAACAAATCCTGACATCGCGACCGGGGACGGTGTGGCGATGGCGTGGCGAGCCGGCGTCACGATCGCGAACATGGAGTTCGTGCAATTCCATCCAACCTGTTTGTTTCATCCGAAAGCGAAGTCGTTTTTGATTTCGGAAGCGGTGCGAGGCGAAGGCGGCATTCTGCGCAACAATCGCGGCGAAGATTTCATGAAACGCTATGACCCGCGGGGGTCGCTTGCGCCGCGGGATATCGTGGCGCGGGCGATTGACGCGGAGATCAAACGCTCCGGCGCCCAATGCGTTTTTCTCGATATTACGGACAAGCCGGTTGAATTTTTGCGCGACCGGTTTCCGAACATCTATGAGACCTGTCTGCGATTGGGGATCGATATGACGAAGCAGCCGATCCCGGTCGTGCCGGCGGCGCACTATCAATGCGGCGGAATCAAAACGGACGTAAATGGCGCGACGAGCTTGCCTGGTTTGTTCGCCATCGGAGAAGTGGGCTGTACCGGATTGCACGGCGCGAACCGATTGGCGAGCAATTCGCTTCTCGAGGGTTTGGTTGTGGCACATCGCCTGGTGGAATCAGCACGGGGATGTGGATCTTCGCGAAGCCAACGCGCGATCGCATTGCCAGAATGGCAATCGGGTGACGTGCAGGATGTCGATGAACTGGTCGTGATTTACCACAATTGGGACGAAATCCGGCGGCTAATGTGGGATTACGTGGGAATTGTGCGAACCGACAAGCGATTGCAGCGGGCAAGCGCGCGATTGCGTAATCTTCAGCGCGAGATTCGTGAATTTTATTGGAATTTTAAAGTGTCGGTGGACCTGCTCGAGCTTCGCAATCTCGCCACGGTCGCGGCGTTGATCGTGGATTCGGCCCTAAGTCGTAAGGAAAGCCGTGGATTGCATTACACGCTTGATTACCCGGAGCGAAACGACCGGGAATATGTCAGGAACACGCTCTTGAACAGGACTTAGGTGTGGGAACAATGGGGCTTTGCACACTCTAACCGCCAGCAGCATTGGTTTTCCATGACGAAAAGCCTTGCGTAAGGCGGGAAAATCGCATAGGAACAGGCCGCCCTTTGGCCATGAAACGGACTCTCGCTCTCATGCTCATCATTGGCGCTGCGGCACCGCTCCAAGCTGAGGAGCAATCGATTTCACCCTATGCGACGGCGGCTGACTTTGCCAAGTACGCGATGAAACTGCGCGAGCAAGCGCTGCTCAAAGTTGAGCCGCAAGTGTTTGTGCCGACTAGTTCCCGACCGGCGCCGCAGCGTTACCCTTGGAAAACGACCATCGTGACGACCGTTTTCTGGATCGGTGAATCGGCCGGTGGAAATAATCCGGTGCCGAACTTCCGCAGCGCCTGGGATTTAAACTGGCAGGCGAACTACGGCGGATTCGATAATCCGGAGCGCTCTGAGCGCCGCAGCTACATCCCGGTCGCTTTTGTTCCCAAGCAAAATCCGTTTTATTGCGCGTTGCCGTACAACGACGTGATGCATGGGCAATTCAAACCGGAAGCGCCTTTGGTGATCCCGTGGTTCAAACAGTCGTACATGGGGCAGGGACAATCAGTTTGCTGGCATCGCTGGGTCGCGATTCGCAAAGGCAACCGCACCTGCTACGCCCAATGGGAAGATTGCGGCCCGTTTCGCACCGATCATTTTCAATATGTTTTCGGCAGTGAGCGTCCCAAGCCCAACCTGAACCATGGCGCGGGTTTGGATGTTTCTCCCGCGGTGCGTGATTATCTCTTGCTGCAACCGACGGATGTGACGGACTGGCAGTTCGTGAACACGCAGGACGTGCCACCGGGTCCGTGGCGAAGCTATGGCGAGAACAATCATTTCGTCATTGCGCGTCGCCTGGCCGAACAGCGTTTGGTGCAGCAAGGCAGCAGTAGCAGCAATGCCAGGAAGTGAGGTTTTTTTCGCCGATTTTCCTAGCCCAGCCGCGATTTCAATTCAGCGAGTTTCGTTTCCAGTTCGTTCGCCTGTTCCGACCGCGGCTGATAATCTCGTAGCCGCGTCTGGCAAATTTCGGCCAAGCTCCGGAACTTCTTGCCCATTTCGGCGCAGAAAGAATCAATCGCTTTGGCAAACTGTTTCTCGAGCGTTTGACTAAGCCCGGTCCGTTTCGGGTTCAATTGCCGCTCGTAATCGCGCAAAACTTTGCGCCAGTGATTGAAAGCAAGAACAATCGCCAAGATCGCCCCAACCGCTACCACAGCTATTGAAGAGCGACTCACGTTCGGGATGTTTACCAACGCTGCCACGGCTGCAGCCAATACAATGATGCCTCCAACAACGCGCAGCCGAATAGAAGTTTGCGAAAAGGATCGAGCCACTTGTTCCTGAAGCGACTTGCTGGCGAGGATGTCGGTGACAGCGGTTTGAATCGATTGCGAAAGTTCGCGGCGCTCGCCGGCAAAGTCGGGCGAACTTTGCCGGGCTTCTTTTTGTAAATTGGTGGACAATTGATTCTCGAGAAGGTCGTGCATCTGCAGCCAGAGGCCGCGAAAATCGGCTTCGAGCGTTGTGCTCGCTTTGTCCATTTGCGGCTGCATCAACTGCTGCAATTGCGTCTTGATGTTCGCGTACAATTCCCCCTGGCCGGCCGTTGCTCTCCAAATCAAGCTGAAGCTGCGCCACCAACGCAACCTCCGGCGAAGGAACTGCGTGCGTTCTTTCATCGTCTCGTCATATGCGCGCTCGACTTCGCGAACGAGCGCCGCGCCTTGTCGCAGCAGTTGCTCGCGCCGAGTTGCCAGCAATGCGTTCAGACGATCCAGCGCCGCGATGTCCGCTGAAATTTTCTCAACGAAACCGCGAGTCTCCCGGTTCAAATCTTCAAGAACTGCACGAGCTGCCTGGAACGTCGACCGCAGTTTCAACACCTTGGGGCTCGATTCAGTAACAATGAAATTGATTTGCTCCTCCAACGGCGCGAACGCGCTTTCCCCCCAAAGTTTTTCCTTGTCCAAACCGCTCGTGCGTGCGAGCAGGGCTTTGCGCGCAGAGACGGCAAAGATCGCTGGAACGAATCCGAGCCGCCGCATCGCGGTGTCTTGCAGATGTCGACGGATCACGTCGATTTCAGTCGGCTCGCGCAGATCGATTTGCTGAAGAACGAAGATCACATTCTTAAGCCAGGTTTTCTGAAGAAAATCTAAGAATTCCCAGTTTGATTGCGTCCACGGATTGACAACCGAGAAAACAAAAAGAACGATGTCGGCGCGCGGCATGAAATCTTCCGCGACCATTTGATGCTCTTTTACCATCGTGTTCGTGCCGGGTGTGTCGACCACGTTGAAGTCGCGCAGGAATGGGATCGGCAGATAGCGCTCCGTCAGCGTTGGCGTTATCTCGGTCGTTTTATCCTCGGGACCGTAACGAAAAATGTAAACGCGGTCGGTCGCGGGCAAAACGTCGACCTTTGCGAATTCGTTACCGAAAAGCGCGTTCAATAACGAAGACTTTCCGGATTTCACTTCGCCGGCGACAACGAAGAGCAACGGCTCGGTAATGTCCTGGTGGAGCGCTTGCAATGTGTCCAGCCGCTCGGGGGCCAGCTGCATCTCTGAACCGAGCTTGATTAATCCGGCGAGAACGCTTTCGAGCTCAGCTTTGAGCTGCAAATATCGGTTGGCGATCATGCCGGCAAATAATTATGCGGCGTTGACGAGGAAGTTGTCGATTTTGCGCGTATCGACTTCGGTGACCGGGAAGGTTTGGGTGGCGGTGACGATTTCGGGGTAGGCGATGGTTTCGGCGGCAGTGGCGTTTCCAGCGCGATTAATTCCGAAACGGTCACAAAT
>Ga0310916_10001334_pt1 | contig 14571 bp, 22 predicted proteins | sample GREbulkMGLF176_FD_203444 | JGI IMG/M metagenome (GOLD analysis project Ga0310916, IMG submission 203444) | Lab enrichment of tropical soil microbial communities from Luquillo Experimental Forest, Puerto Rico - GRE.bulkMG.LF176 | ecosystem: Environmental > Terrestrial > Soil > Tropical forest >...
AGGAAATCTGCGAAGCTCTGGTCGCCATAGAAAGGCAGACCGTGGGCCGAGTACGGCAAGAGCGGCAAACCCATTTCCAAGAACCAGCTCGCCAAACGCCTCAAGCGGTTCAAGATAGTTCCGGACACCATTAGGATCGGCGGCAAGACGGCGAAGGGTTACTACCGGCGCCAATTTCAGGAGGCTTGGGACCGCTATTTGTCCTCTACCCCCCAAGAATCCCTTTCCGAAACGTCACAACGTAACAACGCCGATGAAATAGGCACTTCTGTTCCGTTTCAAAACGTAACAGAAAAAGCCGTGTTACGTTTCGAAAGCAGCGAGAAACCACCGTCAAATGGGCATTGTTACGTTGTTACGGATGAAAATGCTGTTTTGCAGAGAGAGGGGACGAAGGGCGCCCAAAAATGCGCACAGTGCGGCAAGGATGGTGCTGAGCTAGAGGCCTACTATGGAGACGCTTCGGCGTGGCTGCACCGTGGGGCTTGTGAGGACGCTTGGAGGGCCGCCTGTGATGTCGGTGATCTGACTATCCCGTCGTATCTCGATCGGCGCGGTGGGGCCGCGGCATGAATCGCCACGCCAAAACCATTGGCGAAGGCCCGCATGAACGGCGCGGGGTAAGGACACCACCCCCTTATAGGGTGTGACAGATGTGACGGTGCGACGGTGAGTTGGCGATTGTCGGTTTTAGTTGATTTGAACGCGCGCAGGCGTTTCGATCGCATTTTCGTTCCGACGCGACGCTCCCTCGAACCGAGCATTTTCCTCGATCGCCAGAGTTCGATGGAAAATATCGCCTTCAACGACACCGGTGCCATTTATCTTGACGCGGTTGGCGCGGACGGTGCCCTTAAGGTTGCCGCCAACTGTCAATTCCTCTGCGACGACATCACCCACCATGTGTGCGCCTGCAGCAATCACGACATGCGAGGCGTGTATCTCACCCTCGACGCGACCAAAAATAGTCAGGGCACCACGGCCGACAATCTTGCCGATAATCGAAAGGCCCGACGTAATTGCGGCCGCTTCCGGCTGCGACCCATTACCATCACGTGCCAGGCGACGAATTTCCTCCTGCGTAGACGCGACGACTCGATCGGTATGTGACTGAGCTTCTTTACCAAACACCATGTCCCTCTCCCTAAAATGGCACTTACTGTCGGAGAATTCGACTGCTCAGGTAGCGTGAAGGTTAGGTTGGAAGCGCAGGCACAATGCCGACCCCCCCGGTCGAGCCCCGCACTAACTGAGGCCACCGATAGTTGCGCGATTTCGTGGCGCAGAAATGGCAATTAACAGTCAAAAACAGATGAAAGGCTGAGAATGGATGCGATCGTGAAGTATCCCAACCGCTGGACTGCTGGCATATCTGGCAACCCGAACGGGCGGCCAGTTGGCTCGCGTACGGCCTTTTCAAACGCTTTTCTGCGCGACCTGGCTGAGAGCTGGGCCGAACATGGCAAAGCGACTATGGTTCACACGGCCAAGGCTAATCCTGAGGTTTATTTCGCGACTTGCGCGCGCTTGATCCCAAAGGATGTGCAGCTCACGATCGAGCAAACAACGCCGCGAGGCTTGGATCAAAGTGATATCGCTGCCATGCTGCTGCGGGGCCTTCGCACGAAGGTCCGCGGCGATCGCGTTGCCGGCTTCGATCGCCCGTTGGTGTACCAAAAGGCCCAACGCGTCCCCTGTTAAGCGCTTTTTGAATTTGGACCCCAGCCTACTTCACTGGCGCTTCATAAGGTCGTTTTGCAACAAGCGGAATGCCGGCGATGGGCGGCGCTGTAAAAACGCCGCCGCGCTTCTGCTCCAGGTCACAACGGATTTGCCAAATCCGGCCGAGTACGAATCCGATCGCCATCGCGACTGCGATTTCGAAAACCATGATCAAGAACACCAAAATCATCGGCGTGTTTCCTTGTGCAGCCCAGAAAGGCCTCGGCCCGTTTTCTGGGAGCGCGGACCCGGAGCTTGGGCTTGTGTGCGCGATTAGTGGAGCCCCGCCAACAAAGTAGCGGCGATTCGTGTCTGAGCGGTTAAGCTGCGCGTTATGCGCGCGCGATCGCCCACCCCTTTCTGTCCGGCGCGCTCATCGCCGGGCAGTGCCCCGACCGGCTTCGGGGCAGGCTGCGCGTTGAGCTGCTGTCCGCGGATGTACCGGCGGCGCTCCGCGCGGCCAACACAAAAAGAAAGCGGCCCCATTGTCTCAAGGAGCCGCAAGTTCGCTTCCTCAACAAGTCTGGCGATTGCTAACGCGGGCACCCGTTGGCAGTTCCCGACCGTAACAGAATGCCACGTTCGCCGTGATCCGCCGCGCCTATGCGTACGCCGGGCGCGGCAGCTCTTGCTCTTAGTAGTAGCCGTAGGCGCTACAAACGTTGACCCACTGCCAACCATAATAAATCCAGCAGGAGTCATACGCGTAGTCATAGAACGGACCACCAAATCCGAACGCGAAGAAATTGCGGTTGCGGAATCTGTTGTGAACGAAGTGGTCATGGAAGCGGTGGTCGCGCATGCCCCATGCAAGGTTATTCCTGGGGCCATTCCAGCCCTGAACGGGTCCTCGAACCGCCGCAGTGGTCATCGGGCCACGCGTCACGGGGCCCATACTTCCGCGCATCATCATGGGTCCTGCACTGCCACCGCGCCAGCCGCCTCCCGCAAAACTGCCGCCTCCAAAACTACGGGCGCCCGCAAAACCACCGCCACCTCCAAAACCACCGCCGCCACCGCCCCAGTGACCGCCGCCGCCTCCGAAACCACCTCCGCCGCCGTGACCACCACCGCCACCACCGCCTCCGCCACCGTGAGCTGCCATAGCGGTTGAGCCGATGCCGAGTGCTGCAACGGCCGCTAATGTGATGAGAGTTTGTCGGAGCATTTCCGTTCCTCCACTGTGAAAACTGCGCTTACCGTCCTGCTTTAATAACGCCGCGGTTCCCCAAAAGTTTGCTAACCGACACGTTACAAACGTGTCCGTTTTGGACAAAAAGTTCGTGGCTCGGAGTCGTCCTGGCAGACCGCCTTAGCGCCAGTGAGGCTGCGACTTCAGCAGCTCTGGCAACCTGGCAAAGTTCACAGCGATCCTTCGCGCCTCATCTTTAGTGAGTAACTTCGCCGCCGATCTACGCCCCGGCTCATCCTCGAAATAGACATAGGCGAGTTGCTGCCCGCTGTGATCGCGTACGACAAAGGCCGCGCCAATGTCCTCGACAGTCCAAGGCGGCGGGAAGCGGCGAGTTGTCATCCGAAATCCCGTTTTTAAGGTGCGGACGGAGCCTGCCTGGTTTAATAATTACACATTGCAGTTCGTTCAGAGGAGGCAACACGTGAATCCAATTGAGCCGGTTCACTTGTGGGAGACTGGTCCCAGAGTAACCAACCTGCATGCGGCCTTGCAGTTTCTTATCGGTCATCAGGGAAATCCCACCAGTGTCGCTCAGGTTCTTCTAGCGCAGCTCGCACCCGATGTGGCCGACAACACGTTCGGGCAAGCGACTAGGAACATTGTTGCGATATTTCAGGGTCAGCTGAAGAACTGGCCTACGGCGTCGTGGGGCAAGCTCCCTCAGAGGATCATAAATTTAGTGCAGTTGATCCCGGCAGATTTGCCCGGCGACGTTGACGAGGTGACAGCCGAGTGTCTGAACTGGCTTGTCGAAAAATTCCGCGGTATCAAATCCCCGTCGCCCGCTCGCGGCAAAGTGCGGCCCGCCGCGATATTGAAAAAGGCGGCAGGTGGGGCAGGTGCGTCGTGGTTTGACTGATTCTTTTGCTGGCCGGTTGTCGCGCTGCTTGAGGCCGCTAGCGACGCGGCTTGATCGCCGTCACATTGGCGCCGGTCGCTTGGGCGACCGCGACCTTAAGATGCGACGCCCACAGATCGAGGGCGGCCTTCTTCTCCGCCGCATAGGTGTTGCGATCGTAGGTGCGGATCAACTTCGGCGGCAGATGGTTCAATACCGCCTCGGCGATGTGCGGTTGAACGCCGAGTTTACCCAAGCCGGTGCGCACGGTGCGGCGCAGGTCGTGCAGCCGCCAGTCCTCTTTGAATGCGACCCGCTTATCGAGCGCGATCTTGGACTTCGACCATCCAGAAAACCCGCCATCTCGCGCAATGCCGAAAACAAAATCTCGATCACCACGGCGCATGAGGCCTTGCAGGATCGAAAACGCGGCATCAGTGAGCGGCACAATATGCTCCATGCCGTTCTTGGTGCGCTCTTTGGCTATGATCATGGTCCGCGTATCAAGATCGACTTCGGACCATTTAAGGCTGCCGATCTCTTCGCGACGACAACCGGTCAGCAGCAGCAATCGGACAATATAGCCATGGTCATTTTGCGGAGCGGCAAGCCACACCTTAGCGACCTCGCTATCGCTTAGAGATCGCTCACGGTGACCGTTTTCCTCTTGGCGGTTGGTGCCCGTCACCGGGTTATGATCGCACAGGCCTTCGCCTATGGCCCAACGGAACATGGCCGAGAGGGCAGCGCGAGCGCGGTTTGCGGTTACACCGCCCTTCGCCTTGGCGATGGCAGATAGTGTGGCGGCGACATTGGCGCGACCTATGCTCGCGATCGCGAGATCGTGGAGCGGTTGCCAATCTTTTTCGAGATGTCGTTTGACCTCGACAAAGCTGCGGGGCTTTAGATCGATCGACTTTGCCTCTAGGTAGCGCGCGATCGTAGCATCGAGCGTATGCGATGCCGCTGAGCGACGTTCGGCCTTCTCGTTTGCCGGATCGTGTCCATTAGCGACCTTGCCGAAAATCCGCCTAGCCTCTTGGCGCGCATTTTCGAGCGTCACCTTCCTAACGTCACCGAGGTTGATGCGGCGATGCTTGGAGCCGATCTTATACTGGGCGATGAATGTCCGGTGTTGAGCTTTATCGCCAACCCGAATGCGCAGACCGAATCCCGGCATCCCGTCGTCAAATTCGATATGCTCGGCCTTGCCGGCTTCGATCTTGAACTTGTCAATGGCCCTTTGAGTGAATTTCATGGCACCCCCGTTTCTGGGAAGAACCTGGGAAGATTGAAACTATCTTCCCAAGTCTTCCCAAGTCCTCATCTGGCCCCGAATAACTGAGGGTCTAACCCGTATCTAAGCCATTTGCAAGGGTTTTGGCGCCACCAGTCTTCCCATGTCCCCCGTATTTTGCAGACTTCGAATCTGAGGGTCGGGAGTTCGAATCTCTCCGAGCGCGCCACCGAAATCAGTAGCTTACTGTTGATATTTTAACGTTATGGCTCCCCATAATTCGGGTTTGGGGAGCGAGTGGGGATCAAATTAGAAAACATCTGTCTTTTGTCGCGGAAGAGGATTGGGGGCGCTAAGAGCGTCTCATTTCCGTCGGGTGGTCATTGCCGCCGCTCCAGTTCTTTCAGTTTTTGTCGGAGAGACGGCAGGCTAGCGACCGCCGCGCAGTTGGCCTGGTCGGTGGTCGCCTGTTTTTGTATCTGCTCCCATCGCGCGTCGGCATCCTGTTTATTCCAGGGACGCCGAGTGTCCGAATTAAACGCTCCCTCCGCGACCAAATTATCGAGCGAGCGACGATAATCTTGCAAGCTGAGGACGCGATCGCGCTGATAGAAGTAGAAACTAGTGCCATTCAGTTCGTTGCAATGAGCCAGGCCGGCGGCAAAGTTTCGCTGCGCCAATTCTGCCTCCAAAATTTTTTCCTTGAGATCATCAACCTCGGTGGAATCTTGCAATTGTCGGTCGATCATGCCCAATTCTTCCAGAGCTTTCACGCGGCTGTTTGCTCGGGTTTGCCTGGACAACACCGCATGACCGCCCACTACCTCCCGCCACCGTGGTCGAATTTGGGCCGCCTCGGTTAGCGGCGGATCGTGGCGAATATCGCCAGGCTGCCGGAGCTTTTGGGGAAGCCGTAGCTCTTCAATAGCGCCTTGGTTGCTTAGTCAGCGGATGTGGTCCCGGCGGGTCTTGGTACTGCAGATTGGGTCTACAGGACCCGCCACTCCCCCTCACTGTGTCCTGGCATTGTTGAAGGGTTACGAACCCGCAATTTGTGGCACCGTCTTTATAATTGCCCTCGGCGCACCACGGATAGTCTCGCGCCTCAGCGGGTTCTTCGACGCAAACAAAAGCTGCCGACGCGGCCAGGATGATCAGCAAAAGCCTCATGGTAGCCTCCCTGATGTTGCGGCGTCTCGCCGGTTTCGAAGTCGCGTGAGATCAGAATTTGTAGCAGTCCCCAGCCTTTCCCTTTAGGCTCGCGCGACAATCTTTCATGCTCAAATATGAGCACTCGGGCGGTGCAGTTGCTTCTGCAGGTTTCGCACAGTACCTGTTAGCAGCACTTGCAGCGCTCTCGACTGACCCCGGTGCAACGGCACCCTTGGGCGGCTTTACCTCTCTGCCCGTCTTCAAGTTGATATATTTGCCGTAGACCCAATCGCAGCAGGGTTCACCGGCATAGCCGGGCGCAGCAGGTCCCACGATGGCGCCGAGCGCCAGCAAGCTGACAGAGCAAAACGTTCGAGTGATCGTCATTGGCGTTTCCGTAAGAGCAAGGACGATCCCCTCACGACCTCAAATGTTCTGTTGGGGAGTATACATTTGGGAAGGGCCTGATGTCTGTCGCACGTACAGCGAAAAACAGGCGGTTATGATGGGTCATGCCCGCTCGCCGCTCCCCGCCGCCTTGGTCTGTCGCGGAGCAAGGCGTTTCAAATAAGAGGCAGATGTGGCCTCCGGGACAGAAGCAACGTCAGCAACCGGACCGGCGATTCGCCAGCGCTTTACGGACCTCCGCCTTCCCAAAGGTCACCACGACGAGCCTCCTGAACCAGACTGGTTCCGCCCCCTCCCGAATAATTATAAATTCGGAAATGGTGATGAGCAGAATGATGGCTTCTAGCCAATGCTGGGGATGCGATGCTCACGGCTGCAATTGCAGCGGCAAGAATCACTTTTGCGACGTTTGCCATGATTTCCTTCTCCGCGAGTGGCGAAACAAGGCGATGCTTTTGGGAAGATTGGATTACGTTGCCGCAAATTCCATCACGCTTTCTTGAGCACAATGCAGAGCTGCATTGCATGCGAGGCGCGGCGGATTGCGGTGAATATCGCCAAGCTGCCGGAGCACGATTAGCCTTGTAGCTAATCCCACCAAAGAGAAGGCCGCTGGTTGAGGCGGTCTTAAACTCCTTCTTTTAGTAACGATACCAAGCGTGGTGATGGTGATAGCGAGGATAATAGCCGTAGTAGCGATGACGGTAAGAGTGATGATGGTAGCCGTAATGCGAGCGCTGGCCCGGCAGCCAGTCACCATTAAGGCTCGAAGTTGAATTGCTGGGGTTCGGCTGGGCGGACGCGCTCACTATGGTGGCGGCGCTCAGCAACGCGGCGCTTACGGCCAAGACAATTGTTCGTTTTGCGACCATCGAAACACCTCCATTTTCACTTCCTGCCCTCACGTCAAACTGACGCGGATGATAATTGTTCCTGGAGCTGTCGGGGATCAGACAAACCGGGCAGATTGATCGGGGGGCTTTCACGCACGATGAGGCGCGAGCGTCGAAAGCGGCACGAAATATTATTTTGTACATTGAAGGACTACCAACGGCCAAACGCTACTCTGCGCCCGTTGTGGTCGATCTACTTGCGACGACTCGTTGGTCATTGATAACGCCCCTCAATGTCAGAAAATTCTGAATGAACGGCGCCCGCTTAGGTCGCGACTGCGGCGTCGATCGCAAGTTCCAGAAGGATGACGCCGACGCCAATGCTGTTATTGCACGGTCACGCCGGCGCGCTTGACTACGTCGGCCCATCGCGCAATTTCGACCTTCACGAATGGTGTCATCTCGGCAATCGGCATGTGGAACGGTTCGCCGGCCGCAGCGGTGATACGCTTTATCACAATCGGCTCGGCGAGGGCTTTTTCCACTTCGTTATGAAGCTTGACGATAATCGGTTGCGGCGTCTTTTTTGGCGCCCAGAGTCCGAACCAGACATAATTTTGATATTCCGGCACGGCGGACTCTGCGACGGTGGGCACGTCCGGCAGCAGCGGCGATCGTTGGGTGCCACTGACGGCGAGCGCACGCACCGTGCCGCCCTGAATCTGACCCAAGGCGCTCGCCAGATTGTCGAAGAATACCGGTACTTGGCCAGCATGATGTCGGCATAAGCTGGCTGCGCGCCGCGATAGGGCACGTGCGTCATCTTGATATCGGCCAAAAGTTGAAACAGCTCCATCGACAAATGCTGCCCAGTGCCGTTGCCGGCAGAAGCGAAATTAATTTCGCCGGGCTTCGCCTTGCACAGCGCAATGAGGTCCTTGACGGAATGGGCGGGAAAATTGTTGCTGACCACGAGCACGAAGGGGAATTTTGCGAGCATCGCGATCGGTTCGAAGTCGTTGACCGGATCATAAGGTAATTTCGCGAACAGGCTGGGATTGACCGCTATGCTCGCCGTGAGTCCGGTCGTCAGGGTATAGCCGTCAGGCGTCGCCTTGGCCGCGGTAACGGTGCCGGTGAGCGAGCCGGCGCCAGGAATGTTTTCGACGACGAACGGCTGCCTAAGTTGCGTGCTCAGCTGTTCGCCGACGATACGTCAAATAATGTCGGTGCCGCCGCCAGGCGTTGACGCCACGATGTCGGTGATGGGCCGCGTCGGATAATCCTGCGCAAGAGCACTCGCCGAGCCGACGCCGAGCATCAGTGCGGCTGAAAGAACCAAACCCCGCATTCGATTGGACAAGTATGCCCCCAACATCGGCCGTAACGCCGGCCCTGCAGCCCCAATTGGAGCCGTGTTTGTAACATTAATGCCAGCAATTTCGTCTTCGAAAGTCTTCAATTTCGCAAGAATGCAATTCAATGGAAGAGTTTCGAGAAGGAGTCCAGGCGACGGTCAGAAACGACGCCGTGGCCAGCCGCACCCGCCGCGACATCGATATGTCGCAATTTGGCTCCGCCCCTACCGCACGGGTTTCGGGCGGCGGCTCCCAAGCTCCGCCGCCCGATGGCGTCCGCGTGATGTCAAATCAGTGATCGCTACCGAGCGAGCACCGGATCGCGTGCCTGCGCAGTTTGCGGCTGCTTGATGCCGCTGAGATCATGTGGCGCCGCCGGCAACTGCAACACTGTTGCGGTTTGGCCGGGAACGAGCCGCGTCACCATCACGATTTGGCCGCCGGGAAATTCCAGCGCGTCATGATGGACGTGCGGATCGTCCATGTTGACCTGGCGGAATCGAGCCACGCGATGCTCAACCCGCGCTTTGCCAAACATACTGAAGGCGCGGTCAAATTGGACGTCACTGTCGAAAGCGAGCTCGGTGCCCGGGAGCAGGCAGACTGCCACGTCGGGATGACCGATTTCGGTAAAGCCACGCGTGATCGACTTCACGAAATCGGTGGAGACGAGCCTATCCGCGACCTTGGCGGGCCGCGAGGCGATGAGATGCAGACTATAGTCGCACATGGGGCACTCCTATGAAGAGCCGTATTCCGGCTCCCTTCTTCCTGAAACCCTGCTCTCGACCAATTGTTCCTGGGCGAAGCCGGCAGGCGCGCACCGTGCAATCGCATCGGCCCCAATGCGGCGGTCGCGAAAAGATATGTCGCGGACGGGACATATGGCATCATGCCCACGCCGAGTTAAGAGCGCGGTCTGGGGAATGGACGATCGAGCGGTCGACAAACGGGGGCAGAACGCAACGGCCGCCGGCATCGATCGCAAATACGGCAAAGGCCACAGCGATGATGTACCTCGTGGCATCATCTGCATGGTCATTGCGACGATTTTGTTTTCCGGGGCTTCGGCCGCGAGCAAATGGCTGGTGGGCGCTTATCCGGTCGGAGAGGTGCTCTGCCTGCGTTCGTTTGCGTCACTGATCGCCGGGGCGGCGATTATCTTGCCGGTCAGCGGCCTCTCGGCTTTTGTGACGCATCGGCCACGCGACCACTTGGCGCGCGGACTTTCGCAATCGATCTCGCAGTTTTGCCTTTTGATGGCATTCAGCCTGATGCCGCTTGCCGGCGCCGTTGCCATCAATTTTTCGGCGCCGTTATTTGCCGCCTTGGTGTCGATCATCTGGCTCAAGGAGTCGGCGGGTTGGGTCCGGGGCGCGGCGCTGGTGATCGGTTTCCTCGGCGTGCTGATCGTGACCAATCCCGGAACGAACTCGCTGACGCTTGGAGCCCTGTTCGCGCTGACCAATGCGGTCATGTACGGCACGGTAACCGTCGCGGTGCGCGGGATGACACGTACCGAATCCGCTGCCACGCTGGTGATCTGGCAATTGGCGGTGCTCGCTTTCTTCCATAGTTTTCTTTTGCTGTTCGGCTGGCGCTGGCCGACGCCAACCGACGCGGCGATGCTGTTCGGCACCGGATTCACCAACGCGATCGGCCAGTGGTTCTGGACCAAGGCTCTGCACTTGGCGCCAGCTCCGGCGGTGACGCCGTTTTACTACCTGATGCTGATTTGGGCCTTGATGTTCGGATTTCTCATCTGGGGGGATGTCCCTTCGGCGAGTCTCCTCGTCGGGTCTGCCATCGTCGTGATAACCGGCCTGTTTTTGTTCTTGCGGGAATCGCGGCTGCAACGACAGCTTGCGGCGCGCTGATCTGCCCGATATTGGGCTTGCGGCAAAATGCTAGAGTGTGGTGCGGGCGCCAGTCAGATGCCAAACAAGAGAGGTGGATAGTGGATCGTCGGGATCTTCTTACATTCGGCGCAGCCGCCGCGGCGATGCCTGTTGCGCCGCGCTGCGCTGTCGCGCTTGATTATCCGACTCGACCGGTGCAGGTGATTGTCGGGCAGGCGGCCGCGAGTTCTTCCGACATTACCGCGCGACTGATCTCGCAATATCTGTCGCAGCATCTTGGTCAGCAATTCGTCGTGGAGGTCCGGCCTGGCGCGACCGGCAATATCGCCACCGAGCTTGTCGTGCGCGCGATGCCGGACGGCTACACGCTGCTTCTGGTGAATTCACAGAACACGATCAATGCTGCGCTGTTTCCCAGTCTGCCGTTCGATTTCGTGCACGACATCGCCCCGATTGCTGGCGTATTCCGCGTGCCGCTGATCATGGAAGTGCTGCCGAGCTTCCCTGCGAAGACCGTTCCGGAATTCATTGCTTACGCCAAAGCCAATCCCGGCAAAATCAACATGGCTTCGGCTGGAGTAGGCGGGCCGCAGCATGTCGCCGGCGAATTGTTCAAATTCATGGCCGGCGTCGATCTCGTGCACGTGCCGTATCATGGTTCGACTCCGGCCATCACCGATATGCTCGCGGGACAGGTGCAGGTGATGTTCGACGTGACGCCGACTGCCTTGCCGCAGGTACGGGCAGGCAAGCTGCGCGCTTTGGCCGTCACCACGCCGGAACGCGTCGATCTCCTGCCAGGCGTGCCGGCAATGGCGGAATTTTTGCTGGGCTACGAAGCTTTCGGCTGGATCGGTTTTGGTGCTCCCAGCAAAACGCCCGAGCCAATCATCGCGACGCTTAACAAGACGATCAACCAGGCGGTGGCTGATCCCGCGATCAAGGCGCGTTTGCTCGATCTTGGCGGTTTGGTCATGCCGCCGAACTCGCCTGCGGATTTCGGCAAGTTCATTGCGACCGATACCGAGAGATGGATCAAGATCGTGAAGTTTGCCAATCTCAAGCCAGAGTGAGCGGTGAGCGGCAAGCGGCAAGCGGCAAGCGACGTGACTGGAAAGATCGAGGGGAGGGCGCATGAGACTTGCACGCAGAAAATTTCTGCATCTGGCGGCTGGTTCGGCCGCCGCGGGACCCTATTGCGGTTCGGCCTTTGCGCTCGATTATCCGACGCGGCCAATTACGATCGTTGTGCCGTTCGCGGCCGGCGGCGCGACCGATGTATTGGCCCGCGTTCTGGCGGATCCAATAGGCAAGTCACTCGGCCAGACCCTCATCGTTGAGGATGTGACGGGCGCCGCCGGCAGCATTGGCGTGTCGCGCGTGGTGCGTGCAACGGCAGACGGCTACACGCTCAGCGTCGGCACTCTAACGACACATGTGCTGATCGGTGGTCTTTACAAACTAGATTTCGATCTTTTGACCGATTTGACCCCAATCGCGGAGCTCGCTTACGAGCCGTTGCTCATCTGCGTCAAGAACAGCTCCCGGCATTTTTCGTACCCCGCATGCACCCGTCAGGGAAGCCCCACCAACTCAATTAACCCTTGATAATCGGCCACTACCGCTATAGACAAGCTGTCTAACCAGGGCGGCTGGGTGTCAGGGGGCGTCTTCCCAATCTTCCCCAACTGGCTTCCCAAACCGAAAATACCGGGTAGCTGTCTAAGGTCTTGGGAAGATAGCGGGGGAATCACATGAAACTTAATGCGGCAGAGATTTCGCGGCATAGCCCACCAGCGGGAAGGTCTGACTACATAGTATTTGACGACACACTGCCCGGATTTGGTCTTCGGTATCGCGGCGGCAGACGGATTTGGCTTTACCAATATGCGTTCGGTACTGGCGCAAGTCGCGTCAACAGGCGGCTTACGTTTGGGACCTTCCCCGACTTATCACCCGCGCAGGCGAGAACTATCGCCGCTGAACTTTCGGCCAGAGTACGACTTGGCGAAGACCCGGCCGCAGAAAAGAAGGTCCGTCGTGCGGAGCTACAGCATACCTTCGGCAACCTTGTCCGTGGCTACCTCGACCAAAAGCGTGGCGAGCTGCGCGCCAAAAGCTACAGCGGACTTGAGCGGTATCTGGACAATTACGCCAAGTCGCTGCACGGATTCCCGGCAAGCGCCATTAGCCTTAGAAAGATCGCTGACTTTCTGGACACGGTCGCAAAGGAGCGCGGTGCTGTTTCAGCTAACCGTGCTCGCACTTGCCTTTCCGCCCTGTTTAGTTGGGCGATGCGAAAGGGACTGCACGATAACAATCCAGTTGTCAGCACGGAAGCGCGAAAGGAACAGGGCCGCGACCGCGTTTTGACAGACAGCGAATTGTCTGCGGTGTGGAACGCGGCTGGCGACGGCGAATTTGGCTTAATCGTCAAATTGCTGATCTTAACCGCGCAACGTGCTGGCGAAATCGGCGGCTTGCGTTGGAATGAGATTGATTTTGAGGAGGGACTGATTCGTCTACCGGCAAGGAGAGTAAAAAATAACCGGCCCCATGAAATCCCGATGTCGGATGCCGTTGTGGGCATCTTGCAGATTCGATCAAGAGACGGCGATTGTGTGTTCGGTCGTGGCACTAGCGGGTTTCTGGGTTGGGGCAAGGGAAAGAACCGGCTGGACGCTGCCCTTACGGCCAAACTCGGCAAAGAGCTTCCGCACTGGACTATCCACGATTTAAGAAGAACAGCGGCAACGCGGATGATCGACTTGGGCGAAGGGCCGCACATTGTCGAGGCGGTTTTAAATCACGTCAGCGGCCACAAGGGCGGCGTTGGTGGAATTTATAATCGCGCCCTATACAAAGCTGAGAAAGCGCAAGCCCTATCCAAGTGGGCAACACACGTTCTGGCCATTGCCAAGGGCAAGACAAGCAACGTCACGCCAATTCGCGGGAGGGCGTGATGTCAAAAAAGCCTGAACTGTCGTTTGTGCATTTCTTTGAATCCGAATCAATGTTGCAGTGGCTCGAACGTTCGTATTTCGAGGCAAACCATAAAAGGGCGCTCATTGATACGATAGCCCTTGCTCTTTTATATGAAAAAGAAATTCCCGCCTGGGCGCGGAAGGCGCTAATTGAAGGCTATTTTGACAACAGGCCGAAGTCCTGGGACGATCTTTTCGGAAGTCCATTTCCTAAAGGGGCCAAAGTTGCTTCTTTGCGCAAACTCAATCGCATAAAAACGAAAGTTTTTTTGCGTGTTAAAGAGCTTCGCGCAGAGGGCCGGCCAATTGGGGACGAGCTATTTGAGCAAGTCGGAAAAGAGTTTGCTGTTAGTGCCCAAACCGTCCGCAACGCAATCTATTATGACAAGGGGCTTCAGTTTGTAGACGCCCTCTTAGAGTGGGCCACCGAGCGGCGCGATGATGGCGTTATCACACTGCGCGATCAGAAGAACGAGGAACGCGCCAATAAGCTGTTCTGGACTTCAATCAAGTCTAAGAAACGACCGTGAAGCTTAGAAACTTCTTCTAAGCTGTTCTCGAAATATTCGGCAATACTCTCCCGCGCCGACCCGCTACTCCTGCCCATCGCTTGCGAACAACAGGAGAAGCGCGATGGATGATTTCGATTCAGTGCGGGTGCTGTCAAAGCCCCAAGTTTTGAAAGCAACAAGTCTCAGCGGTCGGACCTGGGAGCGCATGGAGGCGCGGGGCGAAACTCCGCCCAAGACGCAACTCAGTGATAATCGGATCGGCTATCGGCTGGTCGATGTCGCGAAGTGGTTGGACGCTCGCCGTCGTGACGGGAGGGTGGCGTGACATGCGTGAGCCAAGCATATGGCCCGCTGACGAGGAGGAACAACATGAAGCTATCGAACAGTTTTTGCAGGACCTTGCTCGTTGCGGGCTCATTTATGATACCGGCCGCAGGCGGTGGAGCAATCGAAGGCGCGAATATCTAATCCTG
>Ga0310916_10001338_pt1 | contig 14555 bp, 15 predicted proteins | sample GREbulkMGLF176_FD_203444 | JGI IMG/M metagenome (GOLD analysis project Ga0310916, IMG submission 203444) | Lab enrichment of tropical soil microbial communities from Luquillo Experimental Forest, Puerto Rico - GRE.bulkMG.LF176 | ecosystem: Environmental > Terrestrial > Soil > Tropical forest >...
TCGCCCGGCGGAGCGGAACGACGGTCAAGGAAACAATATTGCGCATCGGCGATTTGGAGATCGATCTGCTCACGCGGATCGCGCGCCGCCGCGGTCGCGAAATCGAACTACTTCCGCGCGAGTTTCGACTGCTAGCGTATCTGGCACGTAATGTCGGTCAAGTGGTTTCGCGCACCATGCTCTTGCAGCACGTATGGGATCTGCATTTCGATCCGACGACCAACGTTATCGATGTCTATGTCGGCCGTGTCCGGCGTAAGATCGATAGCGGTCAAGACTATCCGCTGATCCATACCATTCGCGGCATCGGATTTTGTCTCCGTGCTCCTGAGTAAGACGGTTCGGTCCTCCTCGACCCTCAAACTGGCGTTCGTCTATGTCATCGCCTTTTGCGCGGCGATATTCGGCCTGCTGGGTTATGTGTACTGGTCGACCGTCACTTACCTTCACAAAATTTCCGACCGCGCCATATCGATAGAAAGCGACCTGTTGACAAAGGCATACGAGTCCGGTGGTCGCGATGGATTGGTTACATTCATCAACCGGCGACTGGCCGATGCACATTTCAGCGAATGGGCATACCTCTTGGTTGACCACTCATTTGACTACGTCGCCGGCAATTTGAAGGGCTGGCCTGCTTCATTCAGTGGTCAAGAAGGATGGAGCACCCTTGCTTCAGTGGATTGGCAGTCCGAGCCAGCAAGACGACCACCAGTGCGTGTGAAGCACCAGCTCTTAGCGGACGGCAATCGTCTGCTTCTCGGCCGCGACAACGAAGATCTCGACCGATTTAGCGAGAGCGTTACGATTGGTCTCGCCTCGGCCGCTGTAATCTTTTTGATCCTCGCCGCCGCGGCGGGCATCTCCACGTCGCGTAGATCAGTGGCACGGATCGAAGCGATCAACGCGACGAGCCGGGAAATTATGCGGAGCGGGCTCGGAGAGCGCATTCCGTTGCGCGGCACCGGTGACGAGTGGGATGGGCTCGCGAAAAATCTCAATTCGATGCTCGATCGCATCGAGCAATTAGTGGAGACCAACCGCCAGGTCTCCGACAACGTCGCTCATGACCTGCGCACCCCATTGACCCGCATGCGGGGAAGATTGGAGAAAGCCTGCCATCAACAACTTGATCTCAGCCACTACCGCTCTTTGGTCAATGATACGATCGGCGACCTGGACGAGATCCTAACGACCTTTTCATCGCTGCTGCGGATCTCGCAAATCGAAGCGCGCGACCGGACGGCTGCATTCCGCGATATCGATCTGAGCGAGATTGTTCGGGAAGTCGTGGAACTGTTCGAGCCGACCGCGGAGGAACGGGCCGTCCGGCTTCAGCTTTCTGCGGGCAGAACAGTGTCCGTGTTCGGTGATCGCGATCTCTTGTTCGACGCGATCTCCAATCTTGTCGACAATGCAATCAAGCATGGCGGCGACCAGCGCGAGGTCAGAATCGCCGTCGCACAAGGCGCCGATGGGCCGATTCTCTCGGTCAACGACCGGGGACCCGGGATTCCGATCGAAGAACGCAATCACGTGTTGCGCCGGTTCTACCGCCTCGAGCGCAGCCGCAACCGCCCTGGGAACGGCCTCGGGCTTAGCCTCGTTGCAGCGGTTGCCAACCTGCATGATACCCACATCGTTATGGCCGATAACTTTCCAGGTCTAAAGGTCGAGCTTCATTTCCCGAAGCTTCAGCCCGCAGTGGCGAGCGATTTCGATCACCAAGAGCGGTCATGGGCGATTGGTGTCTCCAATCCTAGTCGTTGACCGGATTGCCGGGCGCGGCAGCGACACCGCCGCATGCGCTGCTTGTAGAAGACTGGAGAAACGATGGTGAAGCGGATCTCGTTGGTGGCAGGAGCGAGCTTCGCATTCGTTCTTGGACCGCTCAGCTCTGGTGCTTGGGCGCAGTATTATATTGGCGCTCAGACCGGATGGACTGGCCTTCCCTATCAGACCGACACAATCGACGGCCTGCATCCGATCCCGGTGCAGTTTAACGCCGGGTACAATGTCGGGACGCGCGGTGGCTACCGGTTGACGTCATGGCGCTTCGAAGAAGAGTACAGCTACCGCCGCAATGGCATCGCCCAATACGACAATGATGCAAACGGAAGCAGCGGCAATCGACACACCCATTCGATCATGACGAACGTGATTTATGACCTCACCACCGGCTGGCCGTTGACTCCTCATATTGGCGTCGGGATCGGGGCAATGAACGTCTTCGACGGCCTGACGGTCCCCGGCCGCAGATTGATCTTCAATGACAGCAGCTGGCAGTTCGGTTATCAGGCGATTGCCGGCTTGCGCTACGAGATCAACCCATTTCTTGCCGTCGACCTCGACTACCGTTATCTCGCGACCACTGAATCTACATTCAGGATCCCCAACACTGGCCTTCACTACCAAACCGGCGCCAACACGAACAACTTCGTCGCGAGCCTGACTTACCGGTTCGGCCCGTTACCGGCCGATCTACCGTCGAGCGCCGAGCCGCGGGCGCCCTGACGCGGCCGCACTGGGCGTGCGCTTTGCGTTGTAGGTCGAGGACCGGCCGCTGATATAAATCCCCAGCAGGCGCGTAACCCCGCGAACCGCGGGCAGGGATGACCAGGATGATCGATTTTCTGGCTGTAATACAGAAGGCCGTTCAGGACCCCCTTGTTGTTGCGTTTGGCCTCCTGGTGCTCGGCGGACTGACCACGCACTTCTTGCTGAAGAAGTATCCATTCGTGCGGGCGGTTCTCCGCGTGATATTCTTGATTCTTCTTACCGTGGTTCTGGTGAACGCGGATATCGTCCCGTATCAGCCGCTGCAGTTCACCGGCACGCCGTTTGTCGATGCCGTCCATGGCAGCCTGAAGGTTGCCTGGTGGCTATTCGCCGCCTGGTTTGTGGTCGGCTTTTTGCGCGCCTTTGTCATCGTCGAACATCGGCCACGCGAGGGCAAGCTGCTAAAGGACTTGATGGCGGGCCTGGTCTATATCGTAGCCGCCTTCGCCATCATAGCTTATGTCTTCGATCTCCCGATCCAAGGACTCCTCGCGACTTCGGGCGCGGTCGCGATCATCCTCGGCTTGGCACTTCAGAGCACATTGGGCGATGTCTTCTCCGGCGTCGTGCTTAGTTTCAGCCGGCCCTACCGGCCGGGCGACTGGATTAATCTCGAAGGCGGAACCGACGGCCGAGTTATCGAGATGAACTGGCGCGCGACGCACGTCCTGACCGGGCGGCGCGATCTCGCGATCGTGCCGAACAGCACCATTGCCAAATCGAAGATTGTCAACGTCAGCTCCCCCTCGGGCATTCATGGCGTGACGATAACGGTTCAGCTCGATGCCAAGACACCGCCTGCGACCGGCACCGCGATCCTCGAGCAGGCTATCTTGAACTGTCGGCTGATCGTCGCCACACCCGCCCCAACCGTTACGATAAAGTCGATCAATGCTACCTTCACCGAATTCGAAATCACCTTCTTCGTCGAAGAACTGTCCTCGGCAAGGAATGCACAGAACCAATTATTCGATCTTATTTTCCGCCATCTCGCCGCATCCGGCATAGACTTGGCAACGGCTGAGAGCCAGCCCGGCCCGAATGGAGGCGACAAGGCTTTTCAGAAATCGGAAAACAGTCTCGAAAGATTACTGGGGCTGGTGGCCATTTTCGTCAGCTTGACGACCGAAGAGCGCAAGAGGATCGCAGCAAAGCTGAAGCCCAAATCCTATGACAAGGGCGAGATACTGGTCGAACCGGGAGTGACCCTGCATTCGCTGTTCATCGTCGGCAGCGGGGTATTGTCGTTCACGCGCGAGGAAAGTGAAGGCGAGATCGAGCAGCTGCGAATGGGGCCGGGCGACCATTTCGGAGAGATCGGGATGCTGACCGGAGCTCCGGCCACGTCAAAGATCACCGCGCTAAGCCCCGCCACGATCTACGAACTGGCACATGACGATCTCTCGCCGATCTTGCAGGGACGACCGGAGGTCGGCCAGGGGCTCTGCCGGGCATTGGCGCAGCGTCAAGCTGCGGGTCAACTGGCTACCTCGAGCGAGCTTGTCGAGGGGGTGCCGGCGAATCGTCTGACTACTTGGTTCTCGGACCGGCTGCATCGGCTATACGACACCGCGAGCGCCGAGTGAGCGAGCGCCAGGCGTGAAAGACGGTTTGGGGAAAACCTGTTCAGCGCGGCAATGGTCGCATGCGGTAAGCCGGCGCCCGACCTGTTTCTCTATGCCGCGCAGCGTCTCGAGACGGCGCCGGAACATTGTCTCGTTGTCGAGGACAGCCCTGCAGGTATCGATGCCGCGGGCGCTGCCGGTATGACCGCGATCGGCTTTTGCGGGGGAAGTCATTGCGGGCCGGATCACGGGGCGCGTCTGCAGGACCGCGGGGCGGCGCTGGTCATTGCCGACATGCGCGAATTGGTGAGCGCTCTCGCGAAAACTCGGGTAAGCCGTGACCCGGAGGTGCCGTTTTCTCGTCAGCGAATTACTGTCATAAACCGGTAACAATCCGGCACGCGCCGGCATTGTGACAGCAAGAGAGGCGCAACAATGTCGCTGATCCCGGCGACACTCGGCAGGATTGCCGCGCCGGAACGGCGGACGATGGCGGTCGCCTGTGGCGCCCACGTGCTGCATGACGGCTTTACCGACCTGCTCTACGTGCTGCTGCCGGTGTGGCAGGCCGAGTTCGGCCTCGGTTATGCCGAGATCGGCCTCTTGCGCGCGCTCTATGTCGGCGCGATGGCCGGCTTCCAGATGCCGGCCGGGGCGCTCGCCGAGCGCTTCGGCGGACCCCTGGTCCTCGGCCTCGGGACCGCGCTTGCCGGGATCGGTTATCTCCTGGCCGGAGCGAGTGTCGGGTTCGCAGTGCTCGCCGTGGCGCTGATCTTCGGCGGCTTGGGCTCTAGCGTGCAACACCCGATCAGCGCGCACCTGGTCTCGGAAGCCTTCTCCGGCACCCGCTCGCGCACCGCGCTCGCTCGATACAATTTCTCCGGCGACCTCGGCAAGATGGCGCTGCCGGCGATGACCGCTTGGTTGCTGACCTTGATGCCGTGGCGTGCGGTGACCGCGACGATCGGTGCGGGCGGCCTTGTGGCTGCGGTGGCGATCCTAGCGGTGCGCGGCCTGCCCGGACGGGCTGCAAGGGCGCGCGAGACCGTCAGCCAACCCGGGATCGCGGGGTGGGCGCCGGTCGGGCGTGGCTTCTCGCTGCTGCTGGCGATCGCGATGATCGACAGTGCCACGCGCATGGGGTTTCTGACGTTTCTGCCGTTCTTGCTAAAGAGCAAGGGCGCCGATCTCCCGATGATCGGCATTGCCCTGACCCTAATCTTCGCCGGTGGCGCCGCCGGCAAGCTGGCCTGCGGCTGGCTCGGCGCCCGGCTCGGGGTTGTCAGGGCGACGTTCATCACCGAGGGACTGACCGCCGCGGGCATCTTGGCGTTGCTGCCGCTACCGCTTGCCGCCGGTCTGGTGGTATTGCCGGTGATCGGAATGGCGCTCAACGGCACCTCGTCGGTGCTCTACGGCACGGTTCCGGAGCTGGTGGCACCAGCACGCCGGCAGCGCGCTTCCGGCATTTTCTACACCGGCGGGGTCGGCGCCGGTGCGCTGGCACCTGTGGTCTACGGGCTCGCCAGCGACCTCGCCGACGTGCCGGCGGTGATGGTGCTGATCGCCGCCATCGTGCTGGTGACCTTGCCGCTCGCCTGGCGGCTGGGGCCATATTTGCAAGCGGCTGCCGCCCGCGGCTCTTGACGGACATTCGGCTGGAAGATGCCCGAGCCAGCCCGGAGCTATCTCAAGCCGAGTGCCCTCGAGCGTGTGTTTGGCAGCATGCTCGTGTTTCTCGTTCGGATCGGCTTGATCCGAGGCCACTTCTACGTTCTCGAAGTCCACGGACGAAAGAGCGGCAGGACGATCTCGTTGCCAGTCGACCCGCTCGATCTCGACGGGCAGCGCTATCTCGTCTGCGCCCGAGGCGATTCCAACTGGGTGCGCAACGCCCGGACAGCGGGTGAAGTCGTGCTTGTCCGCGCGATGCGGCGCTGCACCTACGCCGCACGCGAGCTTCCACCGGACATGCGTCCACCGATTTTCAAGGCCTATCTTGACCGCTTCGCCAGTGAGGTTCAGTGCTTTTTTCCGGTATCGAAGGGATCGGCGGTCGAGTCGTTCAGCGATCTGGCGCCGCGTTACCCCGTCTTCGCGCTCCAGCCGCTCGACGAGACCGCACAGCGCGGCGGAGCGGCTTCCCGATGACAGCAGGCTCATCTCCTATGGCGCGGTCGGCCGGCTGCACCCCCACGCCACCTTGGGGCCATAGTCGCGGCTTATCATTCGGCCTCAAATCAGGAGCTTTGCCATGGGTTCTGCGCGAAGACCGGTTTTCGTCAAAAGATCGTCAACCCGCCCTGCTCTTGGCATGATTCACGCTGCAGCGGGTTCCCAACTATTTGACCGAACAAGCCTTTTCGGCTCCGAGTACTGTCGAGAATCGGTTTTTCTCCCTCAGGTTCAGGGTAGAGCAGGGGGGATTGGGCGCTCCGCCGGTGAAGATCTTCTCCCTGCTACGGTGCTTCGGCTGAGGCGCGGACACCGCAGGTCGGGCATTCCGGATCCTTGCCGATCCGGATCGAGTGGAAGCGGGCACGCAGCGCATCGTAAATCAACAAGGTACCGTCGAGGCTGTCGCCGAGCCCCAGAAGTTCCTTAAGCACCTCGACCGCCTGCAAGGTGCCGAGGACGCCGGCGATCGCGCCGAGGATGCCAGCGGTCTCGCACCGCGGCACCAGGTCAGGCGGGGGCGGCTCACGGAACAGGCAGCGATAGCAGGGGTGGCCAGCGCCGAGATAAGGCCGGAAGGTCGAGATCTGGCCCTCGAATGGCGACAGCGCCGCTGCCACGAGCGGCTTTCCCAAGCGAAAACAGAGATCGGTCAACAGATACCGGGTGGCAAAATTGTCGCTGCCGTCGGCAACGAGATCATAGCCGCCGATCATCGTCGCGGCATTCTCTGGGCCGAGGCGCACAGGATGGACCGCGACCCGTACGCCGGGATTGACCGCGGCGAGGGTCTCGCGAGCGCTCTCGACCTTGAGCGCGCCGACGCGCTCGGTTGCATGGACGATTTGGCGCTGCAGGTTAGTCAGGTCGACCCGGTCGGAATCAGTAATCCCGATCGTCCCGACCCCGGCCGCCGCGAGGTAGAGCAACAGGGGCGAGCCGAGACCGCCGGCGCCGACGACGAGGACGCGGGACTGAAGCAGTCGCAACTGACCCTCCTCGCCGACCTCGTCGAGGATCAAGTGGCGCGCGTAGCGCTGAAACTGCTCCTCGCTCAGTTCCATTGGTCTCACACCCCGTCGAACAGTGCCGTCGACAGATAACGCTCGCCGAAGTCAGGCAGCACGACGACGATCGTCTTGCCGGCCGTGTCCGGCCGCGCGCCGACTTCGAGTGCCGCGGCGAGCGCCGCACCGGCCGAGATCCCGACCACGAGGCCTTCGAGCCGCGCGGCCTCGCGCGCGGTGCGCAACGCGGTCTCGTTGCTGATGCGGATGATCTCGTCGATCAGGCCGGTGTCGAGGATCTCGGGGATGAAGCCCGCGCCGATGCCTTGGATGCGGTGCGGACCGGGCGGCCCCCCCGACAGGACGGCGCTGTCCTCGGGCTCCACCGCGATCATTTTGAGCCCGGGCTTGCGCGGCTTCAGCACCGAGCCGACCCCAGTCAAGGTGCCGCCGGTGCCGACGCCGCTCACCACGACGTCGACCGTACCGCCGGTGTCGTTCCAGATTTCCTCTGCGGTCGTGCGACGGTGAATCTCGGGGTTCGCCGAATTGCGGAATTGCTGCGGGATGAAGGCGTCGGGCAGCGCCTTGACGATCTCCTCGGCCTTGGCGATGGCCCCACGCATGCCTTGCGCAGCCGGGGTCAACTCGAGTTCGGCGCCGAGCAGTTTGAGCATCTTGCGGCGTTCTAGCGACATGCTGTCGGGCATCGTCAGGATCAGCCGATAGCCCTTCGCCGCACAGACAAAAGCGAGCGCGATCCCGGTGTTGCCCGAGGTTGGCTCGACCAGCACGGTGCCCGGCTTGATCCGCCCGGCGGCCTCGGCGGCGGCGATCATCGAAACGCCTATACGGTCCTTGACCGAGGCGAGCGGATTGAAGAACTCGCACTTGCCAAGGATATCGGCCTTGGCGCCGGCGTCCCGGGCCAGACGGTGGATGCGGACAAGCGGGGTGGCGCCGATCGTCTCGACAATGCTGTCATAGACGCGGCCGCGAAACTCCGCAGGTGCCAGCGTTGTCACCATAAAGCGCCAGTCTGTTCCTTGCCTATCAGATCTCGAAATCACCGCATTCGGCAGCCCGGCCCGCGATCCCGGAGCGATGCGCGCGGCCGCATAGCTCCTCGAGGGTCAGCGCATCGAGCCGCCGCATCATCTCCTCCTGGAGCTCGAGCCACACCGGCCGCACGACCTGATGCCCGAGAGCGCTGCCGGCCGGGTCGCTGATCGGATCTTCGGCGGTCTCAAGGCCGCGAACCGTACGGACGATGTCGCCGAGGCTGATCCGCCGCCGCTCACGCGCCAAGCGATAGCCGCCGCTCGGGCCGCGGATCCCGAGCAGGATCTTGTGCCGCACCAGCTCCTGCAGCACCGGCTCGAGATAACGGCGCGGGATCCCTTCGCGCTGGGTTATCTCGGATGAGCGCACCGGCCCTTGGCCGCCATTGTAGGCAATGTCGAGCACCGCCTCGATTGCGAACAGCAGCTTCTTGGTCAGCCGAATCATGTCGTCCAGGCCGCCATCCCCGAAGGTCAGATTTGATTGTCACGAGTTTCGCGCCGGACGCGGGTCCGGACAAGCGGCCTCGATGCCGGTCGACCCAAAACCGTCTTCCTGGCGGCCTCCCTGTGTCGAAAATGCCGCGACGATCGCGAATTCCGGACGCGCGATGCGGGTGAAGACAAGCTGAGCGATCCGGTCGCCCGGCCGGACCCGTATGCCCTCGCCCGCAGGATTGCGGTTCCACGCCGATATCAAACAGGGTCCTTCGTAATCAGCATCGATCAGCCCGATCGTGTTGCCGAGCACCAGCCCCTCCTTGTGGCCTAGGCCGGAGCGCGGCAGCAACAGCGCACACCAATCGGGCGAGTCGATGCGCAAGGCGATGCCCGCCGAGATCAACACGGGTGCCACTTGCGGCTTGAGGACCAGCGGGCGATCGATGCAGGCATGCAGGTCGAGCCCCGCCGCCAGGCTCGATCCCCAGGACGGAAAGCCCCAACCGGGAAGCCGCGGGTCGAGGACCTTGAGCTCGACCTTCAAGAGCCGCCGGGGGACGAGACCCCGAGATGTTGTGCGATCCGCTCGGCGAGCCGTTGGGCGACCTCGTGCTTAGTCATCGCGGGCCAGTCCTCGATCCCGTCGGCATCGACCAGATGGATCGTGTTGCGGTCGCCGCCGAAGGTTCCGGTCGCGGGCGAGACATCGTTGGCGAGGATCCAGTCGCAGCGCTTGCGCAGACGCTTGCGGCGGGCGTTCTCGACGACATCCTCGGTCTCCGCCGCGAAGCCGACGACGAGGGCCGGCCGGTCGTTGCCGCGTTGGGCGATGGTCGCAAGGATGTCCGGGTTTTCGGCAAGGCGGAGCACCGGCGGGCCGCTGCTGTCCTTCTTCAGCTTGCGCCGGCCGGCGGCTTCGACCCGCCAATCGGCAACCGCCGCGGCCATGACCGCGACATCGACCGGCAGCGCTGCCTCGCAGGCGGCAAGCATTTCGGCCGCGGTCTCGACCGCCACGACTCTGACCCCGGCCGGCGAGGGCTCTTGTGTCGGCCCCGAGACGAGGACCGTGTCGGCGCCGAGCGCCGCGAGCGCGGCAGCGATCGCGTGCCCCTGCTTGCCGGAGGAATGGTTCGAAATGTAGCGCACAGGATCGATCGGCTCGCGGGTCGGCCCGCTCGTCACCAGCGCCCGCTTCTCAGCAAGCCGCGTGTCACCCGCCAGGACACGCTCGATCGCGGCGACGATCTCGATGGGCTCGGCCATGCGTCCCGAACCAATTTCGCCGCAGGCAAGCTCGCCCGAACCCGGGCCGACCCGCTTGACGCCGCGCGCCTCGAGTGTCGCCAAATTGGCCTGGGTTGCCGGATGCGCCCACATCATCAGGTTCATCGTCGGCGCCATTAGCACCGGCTTATCCGAGGCGAGCAACGCCGTTGTCGCGAGGTCATCGGCCAGGCCCGTCGCCATCCGCGCGATCAGATCGGCGCTCGCCGGTGCCACGACGACGAGGTCGGCTTCGCGAGACAGGCGGATATGGCCCATCTCGCTCTCGTCGGTCAGCGACCAGAGATCGGTATAGACCTTGTCCTCGCTCAACGAAGCGACCGATAGCGGGGTCACGAAATGATGTGCCGCGGCGGTCATGATGCAGTGCACCGCTGCACCCCTCTCGCGCAGTCGGCGGATCAGCTCGAGGCTCTTATAGGCGGCGATCCCGCCGGAAATGATCAGTAGTATGCGCCGGTCCTGAAGCAAATCGATCCTCCGCTGCCGTCGGCCGGCGCCAGTATGCTACCGCCCGAAGAGGAGGGCGAGAGCGATCGCGACCAGTGAGGCGGTAACAAGCCATACCGGAATGAGCAGGATCGCCAGATGGCGGGCGCGCTTGGCTGCCTGGGCGGCCAGGGTCTCGGCGTGCATGACGATACCTTCGCGGGACCAGTCGCTCACCAGTGCCTCCAGGCTGCGTATCAGCCGGGGCACCCGATCGATGAGTTCAGCGAGCGTGTCGAATTGCTCGCGCAGTCTCGCCTCGGGGCCGCGGTTGTCGCGCATCCAGGCTTCGATCAGCGGCCGCGCCAGCGCCCAAATATTGACTTCGGGGTCGAGACGTCGGCCCAGCCCCTCGACTTGCACCATCGTCTTCTGAAGGAGCAGGAGCTGTGGCTGGGTTTCCATCTCGAACTGCTCGGTAACCTGGAAAAGCTGGGCGAGCAGCCGGGCGAACGAGATCTCTTGTAGCGGTTGGCCGAGGATCGGCTCGCCGATCGCACGGCACGCCTGGGCGAAGGCGTCGACCGACCGCGCCGGCGCGACGTAGCCTGCAGCGAAATGAACTTCCGCCACGCGCCGGTAGTCGCCCGTCAGGAAACCCAGCAGCATCTCAGCCAGGTAGAAACGGGTCGCGCGGTCGAGCCGGCCCATGATGCCGAAATCGACGACCACAATCGCGCCCGAGGCTTCGACGAACATGTTTCCGGGATGAACATCGGCATGAAAGAAGCCGTCCCGGAACACCTGGTTGAAAAAAGCGCTGGCTGCCTTGACTGATAGATCGTCGATCCGGTGCCCGGCGGCCGTCAGCGCTGCGCGGTCGTCGATGCGCACCCCGGAGATCCGCTCCAATGTCAGCACGCTGCGGCCGGTGCGCAGCCAATCGACCCGTGGCACGCGAAAACCGGGATCCCCGGCGAAATTCTCGGCGAGCTCCGAGGCCGCGGCCGCCTCGAAGCGCAGATCCATCTCGAATTCCACGACCTCGGCCAAGGCCTGCACGACCTCGACCGGCTTCAGCCGGCGCAGCATGGGCTGAAGACGCTCGCTCAACATGGCAAGCCATAGGAAAAGGTCGAGATCGCGCGAAAAAGCCTCGACGATGCCCGGCCGCAAAACCTTAACGGCGACATCGCCCCCATCGGTCGTCCGCGCGAAATGGACCTGGGCGATCGATGCCGCGGCGACGGCGGTATCGTCGAACGAAGCGAACAATGTCTCGAGCGGCCGGGCGAACTCGGCCTCGATCAGCGCCCGCGCCTCGTGTCCCGGGAACGGCGGCAGTCGGTCTTGTAGGCTCGCCAGATCGAGGGTGATCTCCTCGCCGAAGAGATCGGCTCGGGTCGACAGGAGCTGGCCGAGCTTGATGAAGCTCGGCCCCAGCTGGCCAAATGCCGCGGCGAGCCTCTGACCCGGGCGCGGCGCCGCAGCGGTGGCACGACGCGCCAGCGCGCGGCCGATCGGTAGGAAGCGAGCGGCGGCAGGAAGAGCGACGAGCGGAAACAGCGCGTCGTGCCGTGCCAGCGTTACCCCGATCCGGATCAGCCGGGCGAGGTTGCGGATGCTCCGCAGAGGTCCGAACCCCGCGCCGAGCGCGTCAGACCCGCCAAGCCGAATAGAGCGCAGCGACGCCCCCCGTGAGGTTGCGAAATCGCACCCGCTCGAGCCCCGCGCGCGCGATCATGGCCGCAAGCTCGCGTTGCCGGGGGAAGCGGCGTATGCTTTCTGCGAGGTAGGTGTAAGCCTCGCGATCGCCCGCAACAATCCAGCCAAGCTGCGGCAGGATCTGAAAACTGTAGAGGTCGTATAACGGCTGAAGAAGCGGGTTGATCTCCGGCGTAAATTCGAGACACAAAAAATGCCCGCCATACCTCAGAGCGCGCCGTCCCTCGGCAAGCGCCGCTTCGATTCGGGTGACGTTCCGCAGCCCGAAGGCAATGGTGTAGAGATCGATGCTTCGGTTCGGCACCGGAAGTCGTTCGGCATCGGCGCACACCCACTCGAGGCCGGCCAGAATTCCGCGATCGAGCGCACGCGCGCGTCCGATCGCGAGCATTGGTTCGCTGGTGTCGCAGACAATCACTTTTCCACCGGTGGGCGCGAGGCGCGGAAGAGCGCGCAACGCGATGTCGCCGCTTCCGCCGGCAACATCGAGTAGCACCTGTCCGGGATGCGGGTTCAGCCAAGCGACCATCCGTGCCTTCCACCAGCGGTGGATTCCGCCGCTCATCAGATCGTTCATCAGGTCATAGCGCGGCGCCACGCTGTCGAACACCGCGCGTACCAGCGGGGCTTTTTCCCCTTCGGGTACACGGCGTGCTCCGAAATCAACCCCGCTGCTTGTTTCGTCCTCGCTCATGGGGCAGGAAGATAACTCGATGGGGTCGTACGCGCCACGGCTCGCCGACCCCGGCGCACTCCACCGGCGGGGCGATGCCCGAACTGCCCGAAGTCGAGACTGTCCGCCGCGGCCTGGCGCTGAAGATCAGCGGCCGCCGGATCTTACGAGCACAGCTGCGCCGATCGGATCTGCGGCGTCCTTTCCCGCCGGCACTCGCTGCACGACTGGAGGGCGCCTTGATCGGCGCCCTCAGCCGCCGCGGCAAGTATATCCTGATCGAGCTCAATGCCGACGGTCTGCTGCTGCTCCACCTCGGCATGTCCGGGCGGGTCACCGCCGGCAGTGCAGCGCTACCCCCCGCTCGGCACGACCATGTCGTGCTGACGCTCGACGACGGAACTGTGATCCGCTTTAACGATGCGCGCCGTTTCGGCCTGATCGACTACGTCAGGCGCGGCGACGCGGCGCAACATCCGTTGCTCGCCGGGCTCGGCCCCGAGCCGCTTGAGCCGGGTTTCGACGGTGCCTATCTGGGCGCGACTCTGGCTGGCAAGCTGTCGACGGTCAAGGCGACGCTCCTCGATCAGCGTGTCGTGGCCGGCCTGGGCAACATCTATGTCTGCGAGGCACTGTTCCGCGCCGGTCTGTCGCCGCGCCGGCTCGCCGCCTCGATCGGCCGAGGGCGGGCGGAGCGGCTTGCTGCGTCAATCAGATCCGTCTTGACCGAAGCGATTGCGGCAGGAGGTTCGTCGCTGCGCGATTATGTCCAGGCCGACGGCGCGCTCGGCTACTTCCAGCATCACTGGGCCGTCTACGGCCGCGAAGGGAACCCCTGCCCGGGCTGCGACTGCGGCAAAGGAGTGCGCCGCATCGTGCAATCCGGTCGCTCGACGTTCTTCTGTGCCAAGCGGCAGCGCTAGAGAGATAACGCTGAGAGAGAAAATCTGGCCGTGCCCCCTATGGGTCCGTTCGGTTGACGGGGCGGCAGCCCGCCGATATAAGCCCGCACTCCGTTTTCACCGCGAGAGAGCATGGCCAGTCACAAATCGGCAGAAAAGCGCATACGTCAAATCGCCAAACGCACGGCGCTCAATCGGGCCCGGATCAGCCGAGTGCGGACTTTCGTCAAAAAGGTCGAGACGGCGATCGCAAGCGGTGACAAGGCGGCGGCCCAAGATGCCTTTCAACTCGCGCAGCCAGAATTGCACCGAGCGATCACCAAGGGCGTGCTCCATAAGAATACTGTATCGCGGAAGCTGTCTCGCTTGGCGGTCCGCGTAAACGCGCTTTGATCGCGCGTGTGCGACTAAATGTCGCGATACGGTGCTTCCCCTACCCAACGTTTGAGGTTTGCGGCCCTTCGGGGCAGCCGACCGTCGGTCGGCGGGAAACCCTCCCGCGTTCTGTTTTCGGTCCGGTTGCCACGAATCCGTCATATCGCCTAAAATCTCGAATAACGATGCTAAAAACTACTTAGGTTATCTGTAAATGTCTATTGACCTGAAGAAAATGCCTTATTCTTTACAGACTCTTTTGGTGATTTCCTCATCAGGAAGATCGAGTTTGCCTGCGCAGAGCCACAAGGCAGAGCCGGACATTGATGAACCTGGAGTATAGATCTTACCGGCAC
>Ga0310916_10001349_pt1 | contig 14505 bp, 7 predicted proteins | sample GREbulkMGLF176_FD_203444 | JGI IMG/M metagenome (GOLD analysis project Ga0310916, IMG submission 203444) | Lab enrichment of tropical soil microbial communities from Luquillo Experimental Forest, Puerto Rico - GRE.bulkMG.LF176 | ecosystem: Environmental > Terrestrial > Soil > Tropical forest >...
TCGCGCGCTTGAACCACCAGCTCGTTGAGCAGTCCAACAGTAAGTGTATCGTACCAGTGGAGATCTTCAAAAACCGCAATGATCGGCTGCGTCCGGCTCTCATCCAGATTTGGCTGCCTCCGGCTCTCAGTTAATAGCAGACGAATGACCGCCTGGTAGGTCTTCCGACGATGCTCAGAGGGGTCGAGGGAACGAAACGGATTATGACTGTCCAACGAATCTAGCAGATCCAGGATCGGCGGGACGGCGTCCTGTAATGAAGGGTCGAGCATCAACATTTTGCCCGACACTTTCTCTTGGATTGCCTGCGTGGTGTCGTGGGGACCGATCCTGAAATATTGCTTGAGCAGTTCGATGGCCGGCAGATAGGAAATTGCGTGGCCATACGAAGGTGCCGCGGATTGAAGTACCAGCCAGTCGGTCGTGTAACGTGAATGAAGGAACTCGTACAGCAGGCGTGATTTGCCAACGCCCGGTTCGGCGACGATTGCGACCACTTGGGCCTGTCCGGTCCCGGCCAGTCGCTGTGCCGAGCGAAGTTGCTCAAACTCGAGTTCGCGGTCTACGAAACTCGTCAAGCCGCGTCCGACCGCCACCTGCAGGCGGGTTCGTGCGGCGCCTGCGCCGATCACCTCGTAGGCGGTTACTGGCTGGGTGAAGCCCTTTACCGGTAGTGAAGCCAACGGCTTCACGTCGATGTAGCCTTCGGCCAACTGCACCGTATTGGCTGTTGTGAACACTGAACCGGGATTCGCCACCTGCTCCATACGCGCCGCTAGGTGCACAGTCTCACCTACCGCGGTGTATTCCATGTGCAGGTCATTGCGGACGATGCGGACGACTATTTCTCCTGAATTGAGGCCAACTCGGATTGCAAGCGGAATTCCATGAAGCTGCTGAACCTGCTCAGCGTGCCTTTTGACGCTCTCCTGCATCCTGAGCGCTGCATAGCAAGCGCGTACGGCGTGATCCTCGCTCGCTAGCGGCGCACCAAACAGTGCCATAATTCCGTCGCCTAAGACCTGATTGACGGTGCCTTCATAACGATGGACCGCCTCCATCATGGCTTCAATCACTGGGCCAATAAGTGTCTGTGTTTGCTCAGGGTCACGGTCGACGACAAACTCCGTCGAGCTCTTGATGTCTGCGAACAGCACCGTGACCTGCTTTCGCTCACCTTCAAGGGCAGCTCTTGAGGTGAGGATTTTTTCAGCCAGGTGCCGAGGTGTATATTCGCTGGGCGAGGCAAAGAGCGGAGACTCATCCGCAACCGGTTGCAGGGGATGGCCGCACTGCGCACAGAACTTGGCGGTCCTTGATGCGGGGCTTCCACAATTGGTGCAAACCTTGGTCAGTGGGGCAGCACACTGCTCGCAGAACTTTGCCTCAATGTCATTATCGTGCCGGCAGCTCGGGCATTCCATGGAAGCGAAACGTGCTGAGAGGCGCCGCACAAAGACAGTAGCGCCGAATATTACCAGGAACAACCTACTAACATGCAGTCCGTGCCGTCATCGCCCAGCCGATGCCGGCGAGGATGACGCGGGCGTAATCCCTGCCGAAACGGGAAGAATATGCAGGCGTTCACATTCCTAATCTTGCAAACTCTCGAAAGCGTTTTTCTCCCGGTAAACGTTGGAGACAGGCACTCGATCGGCACGCACACAAGGCTTCAACCATAAATGGTGATCGGTGGTGTGCGATCCTCCCGGTCCCGTACCATCGGGATGCGACACTTTTCGACATAGGCTAGGCCTAGCCCACCTATCAGTCGCAACTATAAGGTCAAGGCGAGATCCAACGCGCTTTGCATAGTGGGCCTTAGCGATATTCAACCCGCCGAAAGGGTACACGTTTAGAGCATTGCCGGAATTGGCGGCGGCAAACAGGCGGAAAATAAATCGACATCGGTTCGCGGATGCCTTGCGCATTTGCGGCGGCGATTCAAGCTCGTGGGGCACCCCCAGATGAAACTTCCCCGCCGCAAATTCTTGCATCTCGCAGCGGGTGCCGCTGCGCTTCCGGCCCTGCCGCGCGTCGCGTCGGCGCTCGATTATCCGACGCGGCCAGTACATTTGCTCGTCGGCTTTGCCGCGGGCGGGCCACTTGACACCAGTGCGCGGCTGATCGGCCAATGGTTGTCGGAACGCCTCGGCCAACCGTTTGTGATCGAGAATCGGCCGGGCGCTGGTAGCAATCTCGCCACCGAGATTGTCGCGCGAGCGCCCCCCGATGGTTACACCTTGTTGGAAGCTTCGGCGGCGAATGCGTGGAACGCGGCACTCTACGACAATCTAAGTTTCAATTTCATCCGTGACATTGCGCTGGTCGCAGGCGTCAGACGCGCAGCCGGCGTAATGGAAGTCAATCCATCAGTTCCGGTGAGGACAGTTCCCGAATTTATCGCTTACGCCAAGGCCAACCCCGGCAAAATTAACATGGCCACAGGCGGCGCGGGCAGCGCACCGCATCTTTACGGCGAGTTGTTCAAGATGATGGCGGGCGTTGACCTGGTCACGGTCAACTATCGCGGTTCAGCGCCTGCGCTGCCCGATCTCATTGCCGGCCAGGTTCAAGTCATGTTTGATGTTGTGATTTCCTCGATTGGACACATCAGAGCGGGCAAACTGAGGCCATTAGGGGTCACGACCACTGCGCGTTTGGACGTGTTACCTGATGTTCCGCCGATCAGCGATTGTTTGCCGGGCTACGACGCGAGCAGTTGGGATGGCATCGGCGCCCCCGCGAACACCGCGCCGGAGATCGTCGGAATCCTCAACAAGCAAGTTAATGCTGCCCTCGCTGATCCAACCTTCAAAGCGCGGCTCGCCGACTTGGGCGCCGAGCCCTTCGCAGGCTCAACCGCCGAGTTCGGCAAATTCATCGTCGACTATACCGAGAAGTGGGGCAAGGTGATCCGGGCGGCCGGCATTAAGGCGGAGTGAATACCGGCGAGAGCGCGACTGCAGGTTTTGCACTACGGGTATGTTCGAGGATTTTTGACCAGGCCGAACACACGGTTTCACACCGCCGCGATCCTCACGCTGCGGTCTAGCCTTGTGTCAACACGTCCAGCGGGAGCGGTTGCATGCCGAGCTCCCGGTAGGTTGCAGTCGCGGCGTCATCGAATTCCTTTGCCCTGGCCTGATCGCCGCGCCTGGCATAGACCCCGTAAAGTGTCGTGTTGCAAAAAGCAGCCAGCGGGCGAGCTTCGCACGCGTTGGCGAGGCGAAGGGCAATGTCAAGCTCCTTCTCTGATTCGTCGAGGGCCTTCGGCTCAGACGCCCAGTAGGCGCGGCCGATCAGAAATCTCGCCCATGCCTCGTCTCCTTTAGCCTCGTGCGACACTGCGATGACTGCTGCCTGCTTTCCAAGCGCTAGAGCTGTTTCAATCTCGCGCGCGACTAGGGACACCTGTCCGAGACGGACCAACAATCTGGGCTTGTCCACTATTAAACGCATCTTTTCACTATCACTCACTGCCTGTCCGGCGAGTTGGAGCGCCTCCGCCACACGGCCCGAACGCGCATAAGCAACAGCAAGAGCAGAGACCAAGCGAATGCGCCAACCTTGGAACGACCAGCGATCGCACAGGTCCAAACCACGTTCCAGGGCGCCGACCGCTCCCTCGATCTCGCCCTTGCGAGAGAGCACGTAGCCGATTGAAAGCCAGCCTGGCAACGCGCTCAATTGATGCTCGGAGCCCTCTGCGATTTCGAGCGCGCGCTTTGCATGCCTCATGCCGGTGCTGAAATCGCCACACTCAACCAGAGCAATCGCTAGCCAAGTCCGATTCAACACGGAGGGAATGATACTCAAATTGTGACGGTCGTGACGGAATTCATCGGCGTTGAATTCAAGGCCCTGCTCGAGCAGCAAGATCGCTTGGCGATATTCACCGAGGGCGTGATAGCTCTGTCCGAGACGGAAGAGTGATTGACCGAGCACGACCCAGTCGCCGCATTCGCGTGCAAGGCGAACGCCTGTGTCGCCAAACTCGATGGCGCGACGCTGTTGGCCGATCAGGTAATGCTGATTGCATCGGAAAGCGGCGTACTGCGCGCTGCGCTGTTTGTCCCCGAGTCGGTCGAGAATGGGGTCGAGCTCATCGAGCAACCGCAGGATCCGATCGGTGTCCAAGCTCGGCAGCAGGGCGTTACGAAGCTCGAAGCGAAGATCCACCGCCTGTCTGAGATTGTCGGGAGTTTCCGGTAATTTCTCCAGGACCTTCAAGGCGCGCTCGAAAAACCGCGCAGCGTCCGCGTTTGCGTAAAGAGAGAACGCCTTGAGGCCGGACCGCTGCAGGTACTCAAGCGCTTTATCCCAGATTGCGCCTCTTTCCGCGTGATCAGCGAGTCGTTCGACGTGCTCGTCGAGGCGTCCAGCTGCAAGTGTTTCGAGTGAGCGAGCTGCTCGCGCATGCAAGATGATTCTTCGCTCCCGCAACAAGCTCGCGTAGGCAACCTCGCGCGTCATAGAGTGCTTAAAAGCATATTCCGTTTCTGGGATAGGCGCTTTTTCGTACAGGAATTCTGCGACTTGCAAATCGTGAATTGCGCGTCGAAGGTCGGGTTGCGCGATTCCGCTCACGGACTGGAGAAGTGCCTCTTTAATGTCGTTGCCGAGAACCGCGGCGCACTGGAGCAATTCCTTCAGTTCCGGCCGCAGGCGATCGATGCGCGCTGCCAGTAGCGCCCAAATAGTCCCAGGAACGAAGTCAGCCGGGAGCGATCCGACCAGACGAACGTGACCGGAGGCTCGATCCAGCACGCCATTTTCGATCAAGCTCCGCACACACTCCTCGAGGAATAAAGGGTTCCCCTGCGTGGCTTCAATCAACCTTTTCTTGATAGGAAGGAGTCCCGCGTCTGAACCTAGCAGCGTGTCGAGCAGTTCATCGGTGCCGGCTGCTGCAAGCGGACCGATACGCAACTGTGAAAAGTAACTTTTTCCAGTCCACCGATTTTCGTATTCTGGACGATAGTTCACGAGCAACAGCACTCGTGCAGTGGGAATGCTCTCCAACAACATTTCCAGGAATGTTTGGGTTTCCGCATCAATCCAGTGCAGGTCCTCGATCACCAGACACAGCGGTTGATTTTGCGACTCGCGGAGCAGAAGTCGCTTGACGGCGTCAAATATCAGGCTCTGGCGCTCGAAAGGATGCAAGTTCGCCCAGGCATCATCGCTCGCCGATATACCCAAGGCCCGGGTTAAAAACGGCAGCTGTGCGAGCAGTTTCTCATCACCTAGAGCTAACAGCTTTCTGCCGACACGTTCGCGAACTAGCTGTTCGGTGTCGCGGTCTTGGATCTGGAAATATCGACTGAGGAGAGTGATCAGCGGAAGATACGACGTCGCCTTGCCGTATGATACCGATCGCCCCTCCAGAACGAGCCAGCCCTGCGCTTCGAGAGAATGGGCAAACTCCAAGAAAATGCGTGACTTACCTACGCCGGCTTCGCCAACAAGCGCAACCACCTGGCCGTGTCCCGCCTTTGCGCGCGTCGCGGCCCGATTTAGACTCTCAATCTCATCCTGACGCCCGACAAACTTTGATAGCCCACGTGCGGCGAGTGCATGCATCCGGTTGCTGGTGTTGACACCGTCAAGTTCGTAGACCTCCACCGGACCGGCAATACCTCTAAGCGGTACCGACCCGATAGTCTTCACTCGAACGAATCCTTTCGCCAGAGCCAGCGTGTCGCGTGTCAGCAGGATCGTACCAGGCGCGGCAAGCGACTCCACTCTCTTCGCGATATGCGTTGGGACGCCGTCAAAGCGCAAGTCGATGAAATGTGCCCCCTGGTGCTTGACGGTAACAACGACCGGACCAGAATTGATCCCGATCCGGACTTCAAAAAACATTCCGAACTCACGCCGCACTTCAGCGGCCCGAGTGCGCGATGCCTCTTGCATATCGAGCGCGGCGTAGCAGGCTCTAACCGCGTGATCTTCAAGAGCAATGGGCGCTCCGAAGCTGGCCATGATCCCGTCGCCTTCTTCGTCGGTAATGCCCTCATAGTGATGAACGATGTCGATCATAGCGTCGACGGTCGGTTTCAGAATCCGGCGAGCGTCCTCCGCATCGCGGTCATCAATCAATGTTGTCGAACTCGCAATGTCGGCGAAGAGAACGGTTATAATCTTCCGTTCACCATCCTGCGAACCTCGAACCCGCTCCATAAGATGTTGCGGTGTCTGGATCTGGGAGGAACCGTCGGATGTCGTCCTTCGCATCAGCATCGCAAGGACCCGCCATGAGGAATCGTTGACCGCGGCCTCGGGCGACCGCGAGCCCAACACGGCATTCGCGTGACCATAGCACAATTGCCATGGAAGCCCGAAGTCACGCCAACGGTCCTCCCCATTGGCTGCACTAATCCTTCTGATGTCCGAAATAGGTCACAGTGCGACTAGCGTCTTGTCAGTGACCACTCTCCATCTATCCCCCAATAACAGACATTAGCCGGTGCGGATTGCACGGCGGTGCTAGCAGAACATGTCCGCTGAATTCCCAATTTTTTGCTGCGAACCGCGACACATATTTGAGCTTTGTGACTTTCCGCGTTTCTGCAAGAGTGCGGACAGACGATGTTTGTTGAGGGGCTGAATACATGACCAACGCGCACTTGCAGTTGGTCACTCCAACTACAGCAAAACGGACAGTGACGACCGCCGAATCACGAACTCCGGCCACGCGAACATCTGACAGAGCGTGAAGTCGAGAGGTTGATCGAGGCCGCAAAGAAAAATCGGCACCGTCAACGCGACGCCGCAATAATTCTCATTGCTTCCGCCACGGCCTTCGCGTCAGCGAGCTTTGCGAGAAATTTTTTGCTACTCCAGAAAATTTGGCTGAAGGCATTGAATTCAACAGGTGACGTGAAAAAGCCCAATCTTTTTTGCCTGTGATTTGTTGAACACACGGATCGCCTCGGGGGTGGGCTGCCATAGGACCTTGCAGCCCTTTTTTGCAAACGAACACCCCGAACTTTCAAAAAAACGCTAAGGCCTCCCTTGTAGTTGTTTGACCTCTTCGTGCAGAGTGAGCCATCGCAATGCTCATGGGTCTTCCCGCACGGGCTGACATGGAGCGGATTAGCAGGCCTTGCGCACCAACGTCTGACACTGGAGGAGGTCCGACATCGCTTGAAACCGGGCCTTGTCTGCCGCGACTGACTTCACGAAATCCTCTGTGCCCTAGGTCACAGCCTTTTTGCCCCATTCCCTCCAGCATTGGGTGCATAGGTGGACGGAGGAATTGCCATGTTTGACTCCTGGCTAGTCGCCGAGGGTGCGGTCGTGCGCATGCTCGATCGCCGCCGCTTTCCGCCGCCTTGGTCTGTCGTGGAAACGCCCGCTTGCTTTATCGTGCGCGACCGTGCTGGGCAGGCGCTTGCTCATCTGTATTACGAAGAATCGGTCGGGCGCTCGGCAGCAAATCTGCTCACGAAAGATGATGCGCGGCGGAGCGCGGGGGAAATCGCCAAGCTGCTTTAAGATGTGCGCAAAGGGCATCCCGACCTCGCTAGACACTCACCGACCGCCAACCATAATCGCTTCCTATGGCGTGACGGAACGGGGCTATGAAATGGCCGGAGAGCGGGTACAAAGACGGCTCGCGGCCATCCTTATAGCCGACGTTGCCGGGTACAGCCGTCTCATGGGCAGCGACGATGAAGGAACTCTCGCAGGCTTAAAGGCCCGCCGCAAATTGATCGATCTGAAGTCGAAAGAGCATCGCGGCCGCATCGTCAATACTCCGGGAGATTCTGCGCTCGTTGAATTTGCTAGCGCGGTCGATGCCGCTCGTTGTGCCATGGAAATACAAAAAGAAATGGCGGAGCGTAATGCTGTTATTCCTGAGGATCGCCGGATCGAATTTCGCATCGGTATCAACGTTGGCGACGTAATCGTCGATGATCGGGGCGATATTTACGGCGACGGCGTCAATATTGCCGCTCGAGTCGAGTCGCTGGCGAAGCCTGGCACGCTGTGTCTTTCGGACGAGGCTTATAGGCAGATTAGAGGCAAGCTGCCGATCGACGTCAGTGACCTGGGCGAATATCAACTCAAAAACATTGCGCAGCCGGTGCGAGTCTACAGCGTGTGGCTCAACGACGCTCCGCCACTTGCGCTTCCCGACAAGCCATCAATTGCAGTTCTTCCTTTTGAGAATTTGAGCGGCGACCCCAAACAAGAATACTTTGCCGACGGAGTCTCTGAAGACATTATTACCGAGTTGTCACGTTTTTCGAACTTGTTCGTAATCGCTCGCAATTCGAGCTTCAAATACAAAGGCAAAGCGGTGGATGTGCGCCAAGTAGGGCGTGAACTCGGCGTGCGGTACGCTCTCGAGGGTAGCATTCGTCGTGGCGGAGACAGAGTCCGTATCAGCGCGCAACTGGTCGACAGTGGAACAGGGGCACACCGCTGGGCCGAGCGCTACGACCGAGAACTGAAGGATGTCTTCGCAATCCAGGACGAGGTTGCCCGCACGATCGCGGCGATTCTCGCGGCCCACGTGAACAAGGCGGAGGCCGAACGTACCTTGCTTAAACCACCCGCGACGTGGCAGGCCTATGACCACTATATGCGCGCAGCCGCCGCCTGGGCGCTGTTCCAGTCGTCGTGGAAACTGGATCACCTCCAAGAAACGCGACGGCATCTTGCCGAATCTCTAAACATCGATCCGAAATATGCTCGCGCCTATTCCCTACTCGCCAGCACACACCGAGTGGCGTGGCTCAATCCGGTAAATGAGGAATATTTGACGCCGGCCACGCTTGACCGCGCAATCAGACTGGCGCGCACAGCGATAGAGTTCGATCCGCATCTGCCCGAAGCTTATGCCGAATTGGCGTATAACATCATCCGCAAGCGCGACTTCGAGGCGGCTGTCGCCGCTGCCGAGAGAGTAAGAGCATTAAACCCCAACTTCGCCGATTACCGCCTCGCATTGGTTCATTTCGCGGTAGGAGACCCAGCCAAGGCAATCGAGTTTGCGAAAGCGCACATGCGACTTGATCCCTTCCATCCGCATTTTGCGCCGCTGATGATGGGCCAAGCCCATTATCTGCTCAAGGAGTATCGAGAAGCGCGACACTGGCTCCGCGAAGCAACCGGCCGGGCGCCCGATCATCAATATGGTCACGCCTATCTAGCCGCGACCTACGCTCAGCTCGGGCGGTTAGAAGATGCGCGTGCCGAAGCCGCCGAGATCCTGAGGATCAATCCAAAATACACTATTAGCGGGACACAGAAACGCGTATCTATTTTTCAACGTTCAGAAGATATCTTGCACCTTGTTGACGGCTTGCGAAAAGCGGGATTGCCCGAATAGCCAAGTACACCCCATTCGACACGTCGATTCTGGAGCGTGGAGCAGTCTTTAGTTTTTCTGGGCGGCACGCACCAAATCAACAATAAGCTGCCCGTTGGGAAAGTGTTCCCCCTGATCGCCGATGATGACCCCGTCCACATGTTCCTGTGTCATCGCTCCCAGAACGCGCCGATACTCTTCGCCTTGGATCGGGCTTTCGAGGGGCGGGCCTAGGAGAGAGATACCCAACTGCCGGGCAGCCTCCCGCAAAGCACTCATCTGCGGGTTGTCCCATGTCTGTCGCCACGAATTGCCAAGTCTCTGTGGCGACTCGGCAATCGTATTGCGGCACTGTGCCGACTCTCGATCCGGGAAGAGTATGGGAAGAATCTCGGGCGGTGTATTCCAGATTTGTTCACGCGCGATTCGAGCGCGCGTTGCAGGCGATCTCAGGACTGGGTCCGGTACATACGGCCGGGGGACCGCTAATAGAAAGTGGATGTCGCGAATTTTTTCTTTCTCTCCGCCATTTTCCCATTAAAAATGAAAAATGCGAGCGAATGGCCGGCCGTCCCCGGCGAGACATGCGCGGCGCTACAATGCGCTACTCATGAACGCGCCGCCGACCGAGCGATGAAGCGCGAAGCGCGGCATAACTGCGCGTTGTAAGAGGAGTTGCGCTACCGTATAACCCCTCGCAACCAAGCTGCCACCACGATGAAGCCTATATATGCAGGGGCCATACCAAGGCATCCTGCGGGCGGCGAGGAACAGCGTATGCCGTGGGACAATCAATCCGGCGGCCCGTGGGGTTCGGGATCGAAGCCGCCCGATCTAGAGGAATTTCTCCGCCGCAGCCAGGGCATGCTGGGCGGTTTCCTGCCGGGCAATCTCGGCGGACGCGGCATTGCGCTGATCGCGCTCGCCGCCATCGCACTGTGGGGCTTTTCCGGATTCTTCCGCGTCGAGCCCGACGAGCTCGGCGTAGTGCTGCGGTTCGGCAAATTCGTCCGCGAGGTGCAGCCCGGCCTCAACTATCATCTGCCCTATCCGATCGAGACCGCGCTGACGCCGCAGGCGCTGCGCGTCAACAAGATCGACATCGGCTTCGATCCGCGCCGCGGCAGCACCATGCGCGATGTGCCGGAAGAAAGTCTGATGCTGACCGGTGATGAGAACATCGTGGACGTCAACTTTTCGGTGCTGTGGAGGATCAAGCCGAACCGCGTCGGCGATTATCTGTTCAACGTGCAAAGCCCCGAGAGCACCGTGAAGGCGGTTGGCGAAAGCGTCATGCGCGCGGTGATCGGACGCTCGAACACCCAGGGGATCCTCACCGGCGCGCGGCAGACCATCGAGACCGCCGTGCAGGAAATGATGCAAAAGACGCTGGACAATTATGGCGCCGGCGTCGTGGTGCAGCAGGTCCAGCTGCAGAGAGTCGATCCGCCGACGCAGGTGATCGATGCATTCCGCGACGTGCAGGCGGCGCGTTCGGATATGGAACGTGCGCAGAACGAAGCGCAGACCTACGCCAACAAGATTGTTCCGGAAGCGCGCGGCCGCGCCGCCAAGATCCTTCAGGACGCCGAGGCCTATCGCGAGCAGACCGTCGCCGAGGCGAAGGGCCAAGCCTCGCGTTTCTCGCAAGTGTACGAGCAATACAAGAAAGCGCCCGACGTGACGCGGCAGCGGATCTACCTCGAAACCATGGAGCGGGTGCTCGGCGGGACCGACAAGACCATCATCGACACCGGCCAATCGAGTCCCGGCGTCGTGCCCTATCTGCCGCTGCCCAGCCTGCCGCGTTCGCCCCAACCGCAGCAGCCGACGACCGGAGCCAACCAATGAAGCCGAGCCTTGCCGGCGGCACGCTTGCGGTCATTCTGGCTGTTGGGCCGGCGACTACTCCCTAGCACCACTGGCGCACACGTAGCAGGTCTATTCTGTCAGCACGTTGCGGCCTATCGCGGCCGGCGCATTACCACCGACGAAGCCGACCGGCGTGCGGCACGCGTAAATCAGTGATCGTCGGCCTGTGGCCGCGTCAAAACATAAAACAAAAGTAGCAGCCCGAGCATCCCGAAGAGTACGAGGCGAATGTCTGCTAGGGAGCGCGCCGCCCAGACTGCACACGCGGAAGCAATAGGACAGCGTCCCGGAAAATGCCCGCGATTGGTTCCCACGTCGTTGCCCGAACTTCCCACGTCGTTGCCGGAACGACGTCTGTTATTCCGCCAGCGATGATGGCCGCGGCCACAAGGATAATGGCACCGCGGTTACAATGACGTATTCCTTTCCACATAACTCAACCCCAGGCGGGTCACGCAAAGGTTCATCCGAATCAGGGCCTGTGAAGTATTGAGAATGGGTTACTATTGGGATAAACAGGCATCGCGCATGCGTCAACTATCCTGCGCAACAGCTCCGGCAGCTTAGCGATATTCGCCGCAATCCGCCGCGCCTCATCGCGCAAGCAATTTAGCTGCTGATCGACGGCCGGATTCGTCTTCGAAATAGACATAGGCGCGAGTTGGTGGCCGCTGTTGTCGCGGACAACAAAGCATGCATGCATTCAGGATTTGGTCGCGGGGAATGGAAGCTGCATGAGCGCGAGTTCGAGGCTTTTGACGAGCTCAGTCATGAACGTAAAGTCAAGAGTATCGATCGTATCGCTGGCAAGGTGGTAGTTCGGGTTCCGGAAAAACGCCGTGTCCGTGATCATCAGTGCCGGCAACCCGGCATCCCAGAATGAAGCGTGATCACTCATGCGAGTTTCCGGCAAGATTCGTCCATCGAAGGGCAGGAATAGCGATTTGACTGGTAGCTCCTCGTTCATGCGGAAGCCGCTCAGAACAAAACGTCCGAAGCGCAGCGAGCGCCAGTTTCCAATGATGCCAATGAAATTGCCTTGGCGAGGGTAACCAGGCCAGCGGCGAAGGAAAGGATAATGCTGGCGTGGTGCCGTATAGCCGACCATCTCTAGAATGAGCGCCCCAAACACGCAGTCGCTGTTACTCTGGCAGCTGCGAACGAAGATCCGACTGCCTTGATGACCGGTCAAGTAGGCTGGTGGCTCTTCAAGTGTGAAGGCCGCGAAGAGAACGGGCGTCTGCAATCTGGCTTGCCGCACCCGCCCCGCCAGTTCCAACATGACTGCAACGGCACTTGCATTATCATCTGCCCCAGGCGTGCTCGGCACGGTGTCGTAGTGAGCGCCGACAACGTAATAGGCAGTTGCACCAACGGTCTCTGGAACCGTGGCGAGCAAATTCGTCACCCGCTGGTCATCGTATTCATAATTCTGCTCCCTTACAGACAGACCAGCACTCTCAAATACTGAAGTGATGTAATTTGCGGCCCGCACGAGACTGTAGGGAGTCGCGGGCGTGCGAGGACCGATGTCGACGGCAAGAGCGTTGACATGTTTGCGTAATGCGTCCCGTAGGATCTCTGATTGACGATCGATCAAGGAGTATCCTCGCTGTGGCTTGTGCGTGTTTCAATGCTGCCGGTCGGCCGGCAGCTGTAAACACTCGATCCGCCTGCGTAGCCCCTCCACTTCGATCAGCAGGCTACCGATGTCCGCTTTGGGTCAAAAGCGGACATTCGGTTTACGCACTAGCACACCCGCTCCGCTTTAGTGCGACAAGTTCCGAAACGCATGTCAGTGCCGCGAATCACCTCCGGCATCGGGCGTTAAACATAACGCACGGAAACGCTCGACGAGCATACGCTCCAACTCATCGTCACTTAGCGAGTCAAACTCGCCAGGAGTGCCGACTTCGCGGCGCTCGATCCGCTGGCCAGACAGAACGCCTTTCACCTTGATCGCGGCGACCGTGGCGCTGAGCTGGCCGGTCTCGCGTGCCGCAGCATGTGCGCGTGAGCCTTGATGCCGAGATTGGCAGCCGCCGCGGCCCGCTGGATCATCCGCGAGAATCCGGGCGCCGCCCCGCTCCCACACGTCCTGCGGTTACAAGCTCGCCAACGATTCGCTGCAGGCATACCTAGGCCATCGAAACATTCAGAACACAACGCGCTACACCGCGCTGGCACCCGACAGGTTTAAGAGTTTTTGGCGCGACTGATCGCGGGGCGGGCTACGCGACCGCCACCGGCAGGCGCTCGATCGCACGGAAGCCCGTGCGCGGACGCCATCTGATCTCCTGCTCGGAAACCGCGAGCGCAAGCTTCGGCCAGCGGCTTAACAGCGCCTTCAACGCGCATGATCCCTCGATGCGCGCGAGCTGATGACCAAGGCAGAAATGGATGCCGGTGCCGAACGCGACATGCCGGTTCGGCCGCCGCTCGAGATCGAGCTTCTCGGCATGCGGGTTGGCGTGCGGATCGAGGTTCGCGGCCGCCAGCATCGCCATGATCTTGTCGCCCTTCTTCAGACGCACGCCGCCGAGTTCGACGTCCCGGCGGACGTAGCGCGGCTTGGTGAATTGCACTGGCGATACGAAGCGCAAAAATTCCTCGACCGCGAGACTGGCTCGGCTCCAGTCCTGTTCGAGCCAGTCGCGCAGGCCCGGATCGCGCACGAGCTCGTACACGGATCCGCTGATCAGATGCGTCGTCGTCTCATGCCCGGCGAACAGCAATAGAAAGAGCATGGCCACGAGCTCGTCGCTCGCGATGCGTCCGCCCTCCTTCTCGGCGCGTACGAGCTCGGCGATGAGCCCCTCGCCGCCCTCACGGCGCGCCGCCTCGAGCCGTTGCTGCAGATAGCGTTTCATGGCGAGGATTCCTGGGAGTGCGCGCAGGAGCCCGAGCGAGCTGGTGAAGCCCGTGAAGCGGCTCGCCCAGGCGGTGAACTTCGGCCGGTCGGCCAGCGGCAATCCGAGTAGCTCGCAGATGACGGACAGCGGAAGCCATCGTGCATAGCGCGCGACCAGATCGGCCGGGCTTCCGTCGGCGAAGAGTTGATCCGCGAGCTGGCCCGCGAGCGCCAGGATGCGCGACTCCATCTCGAGGATTGCGCGGCGGCGGAAGGCTTCGTCGACGACGCCGCGCAGTCGCGTGTGGTCGGGCTCGTCCATCGACAGCATGTGGTTGGCGAGCGTGCCGACGATCGCCGGCATCCACCAGCGCATGCCGACGATCGCACCGTCGTCGCGGCGGATCGTGAACGTGACGCTGTCCTTGAGCACCCGATCGGCTATCTCCTGGGTCGT
>Ga0310916_10001353_pt1 | contig 14477 bp, 10 predicted proteins | sample GREbulkMGLF176_FD_203444 | JGI IMG/M metagenome (GOLD analysis project Ga0310916, IMG submission 203444) | Lab enrichment of tropical soil microbial communities from Luquillo Experimental Forest, Puerto Rico - GRE.bulkMG.LF176 | ecosystem: Environmental > Terrestrial > Soil > Tropical forest >...
CATCGTGCAGGCACCACTGATCTTCACCCTTACGTTCTCGTATTGAGCCAAGGCGAGCAGCTTGGGAAGATCGGCCCAAACGTCGGCGGGGACCGGCGGGCGAGCAGGCTGCAGCAGGCCGAGATGGTCGATAACGATGACCGTATCGCGGTGTCGCTGGATGTGCGGCAGCCCTTTGTCCAGGATGCCCCAGCAAAGCAAATTGACAGGCAAACCATGTTTGGCAGCGGCAGCGAAAGCGCGGTTCAAACCGGGATGGTCCGCGTCCATCGGCAAGCCGTCGCGCATTCGTATGCGAATGCCGCGTGCGCCTGGTGTCGCCGCCCATTTCGCCACCACATCGTCAATCGCGGGATTAGTCGCATCGACCGGCGTCACAACCCGAAACTTGTCCGGATAGGTGTTGTAAACTTCGAGCGCGTAGCTCGGATCGTATTCATAGGCGCTGAACGACGAGACCATGATCGCACCGTCGACGCCGACACTCTTCATCGCAGCGACCATCTCTTCGCCTGTGGCGGAGGCGAGTCCATGCGAGGGACTGGCCCACGGCCGGCCGGGATGATTTCGATCGAAGGGATGAACCTGAACGTCGATGACTGGCATGGCCGTCCTCCTGCTTGTTCGACCAATTGTCCGCCATCGTGACCGGTTTGCACAGAGTGATGAGCGCGGTGACGGGTGGAGCGCGTATGGAGAACATCTAGGCAGAGCCCGAGAACATCGAGGTTCGAACGCCGGCTTCCTCCTTGGTCATCACTTGGCTCGGGACGCCCGAGACAGTCAGACGGTTCGGTTGCTGCCGTCCGCGATGATGATGTGGCCGGTCCCCAAACAGACGGCGGTGACGGCTACCACACCCAAAGTTGCGAGAGACGCAGGGACGCCAACGCCTATCACAGCTTGCCGCTCCAGTGGCGACTACAGCCGATTCATATCACTGGCGGGCGAGGTACATCCTCATTTTTGCTGCCTTGTCTTCGACAGAGTCGCCGGCGATATCCACCAGCGCCTTTTTCACAGTACCGGCGAACGGAACTGGCGCCTTGTAGTCGGTCATCACCGGCGAGCCGGCGTCGGCGCCGACGCAGACACCTGCCGCCAAGCCCAGCGTAGCGGAATAGTCACCGGTAAATCGCCATGACCAACCGGCGCGCCATCGACAAACAGGGTGATGGTCGCCGGCACGCCCCTGCCCTTGGAAACGTCCGCCGCACCTGTCGGCCTGAACTCAAAACTGAAGATGTGATCGCCTTCGCGAAGAGGCCTGTCGGACTGCACCTTGAAGCGCTGGTCGGCGACATAATTGTAACCATAGGTGAGCTTCCCGTCCTGCACGTAAAAGACAAAGCCGCCATCGACGCCGCCCATCGAGAACAGCACACCGTCCGCCCCACCCTTGGGTACGTTGGCGTGGACCGACACCCAATGCGGCACATTGACCAAGCGAGGAGCCGCGTTACTGGGTACGCTTTGAGTGCCGGGATAATAAATGTACTGCTTGCGATCGACCGCGATCTGCGGCCGCTCTTGGGCGAGGCGCTGCACACCTCGGCTATCGATTGGCATTACCTTATACTTGCCGGCCTCGACGTACCACATGCCGATCATCGCAATCAGCCTATCGCGCTCCGTCTCCGCGAGATTGTTGGTTTCTGCAAAATCTTCTTTGAGATTGTAGAGCTCCCACCCCTTGGCATCGAGCTCAATAAGCTTGTCGTAATCGATTGGCGCCCCGAAGGTCAGACCCGACTCGGCAAACGAGGGACCGGGCCATGGGCACACGGCCCGCCATCCGTCGTGGTAAAGGGAGCGATGACCAAACATCTCGAAGTACTGCGTGACATGCAACGACGGCGCATCAGCGTTGTCGAATGATGACTTCAAGCTAAAGCCTTCCAATGGCGACTGGGTGACGCCGCGGATTTGCGCGGGGGGTCCGATACCGAGCGCATCCAGCACGGTCGGAACCAAATCGATCGCATGGCAATATTGTGTACGAATCTCGCCCTTGGCCTTGATGCCCTTTGGCCAAATGATTATGAACGGATCGGAGGTGCCGCCGCGGTAGGTTTCGCGCTTCCAGCGACGGAACGGCGTGTTGCCGGCGTGCGTCCAGCCCCACGGATAATGATTGAAGTACTTCGGTCCGCCCAGATCGTCTATTGCAGCCAAGTTCTGCTGCAGGTCGTCCGGCACATTGTTAAAGAATTTGCCTTCATTTACCGAGCCGTTGGGGCCGCCTTCGGCGCTCGCGCCATTGTCCGAGACCACCATGATCAAGGTATTGTCGTACTCGCCCATCTCCTTGAGAAAAGCGATTAGCTCGCCGATATAGTGGTCGGTATGCTCGAGATAGCCGGCGAATACCTCCATCATTCGTGCATAGAGCCGCCGCTCGTCCGCCGACAGCTTGTTCCAGTCCTGCACGTCAGGGTCATGGTGCGACAAGTTTGTATTTGCCGGCAGGATGCCCATTTCCTTTTGCTTTGCAAACACCTGCTCGCGATAGGCATCCCAACCGGCGTCAAACTTGCCCTTGTATTTGTCGGCCCATTCCTTTGGAACATGATGCGGCGCATGCATGGCGCCGGTACAAAAATACATAAAGAACGGCTTGTTGGGCGCAACTTGCTTGGCATCGGCGATCATTGCCTTGGCCTTGCTGACGAGATCGGGCGTCAGGTGGTAGCCCTCCTCCGGCGTCTTTTCCGGCTCGGTCTGGCTGTTGTCACGGACAAGTTCCGGGTAGTATTGGTGCGTATCTCCACCAAGAAACCCGTAATAACGCTCAAAGCCACGGCCTAACGGCCAGCGGTCGTAAGGGCCGGCCGCAGAGGTCTGTTCGGCCGGCGTCAGATGCCATTTGCCGATCGCATAGGTGTTGTAACCATTCTGCAACAGGATCTCCGATAGCATCCCATTCTCGAAGGGGATATTGCCGTTGCCACCCGGGTACCCGGTGGAACCTTCGGTGATGCAGGACATGCCGTTCGAGTGATGATTGCGTCCCGTTAGAAAACAGGAGCGCGACGGCGAGCACAGTGCAGTCGTGTGCATATTATTGTAGAGCAGCCCGTCAGCGGCGAGCGCGTTCAAATTAGGTGTATTGACGGGACTACCGTAGCAACCGAGTGTCCGAAGCCGGTGTCGTCCAAAATAATAAACAATACGTTTGGCGCACCATCACGCGCGCGGTTCGGCATAGGCCATGCCGGCTGCGACACATCAAAGGTTCGCCCAATTACGCCGGAAAACGCTTGTCCGAGTTTGTATTCCTTAAGCGGCATTTGGGTCTCGATACGAACTTTGTTGCTGCGGGTGTCGCCGCAGCCTCGACGCGACATCGTGGGTTACTCCGGTTGAGCGGTGGAGACAAGGCGATGCGGGCGTCGTGATTGGTGTGACCGTCCGCGACAAAAGAGGGGCTGCCTCCGAGAAACGCCTCGCCGTATCGGGGGTCGGGCCAATGCCGCCATTCCGGGCCACCGTGGAAAGCGATCGTTCGCGCCATCGCCTTTCCCGTCTCAGCTGTTCTTTCAAGTACTGTCGGCCTGAGCGCGATCCGGCAAACCTCGCGCCGGGCTGACTTGGCGGCATGTCAGCCAGCACTAGAAAGAAGGGTTCCGTCGATAAGAAGGTCGTCCTCTAGCCACCATCAGCCCGGTCCGAACGCGGCACCTGTCGGGCGCGACCCGTGCGTGGGGAATGAACGAACCGTAAGCTGCTTGCCTGGGTTGTGTCGGGCTGGTTGTTGGGGCGAGATAAAACGGGCGGCAGGGTCGCGTCGCGAACTGGCCCCTCTCGCGGAGGAGGAGGGCAAGCCATTGGAGGATTGGGGGCATCCTGCTGCGCGAGTGGGGTTATCGCCGCGGCCTCTGCCCTTACACTGTCAGCGAAGAAATGCCAACCAAAGCCGACGCCCCCGCCGAGGAGCACGGCAACAACTGCGCCTAGCCCGCAGGTTCTCAGTTCCGATGCGTACATAGCCGGTGGCTCGCGGTTTGCTTACAGGAAGTGGCGCCGAAATGCGACATCCGCATTACTGAAGCCCGCGAGCTAATCCAAGTCACGACCTCACCGCGGCTCGAACTGGCTCGTGTCGAACTGGGCGTGCTCGTGGTCGCCCCTCTCGGCACGTCGATCGAATTTTCGATCGCGCCACTGCGAATCATGATCGCCATGGCTTAACCCGGGCGGCTTCTTTCCGCACAGCCTTGCTCCTCGCCGTGTCCGGTCAAGCCAGGGGGCGTGCCACCGCGATGCCAGCTCTCCTTTCCCCCGGAGCTGCTGAACTCCCGTGCCGAGCCTGCGCCGCTGGGGCGAGGCGCGCCGGAAACGTTCCTCGCTACCCTTGAAGCGCTGTAACTTGATTGGTGCGACGCGTCGGAATTAGATCCGCTGGCACTCCCATCACCTCCAGTGTTGACTCGCGCGAAAGCCGGAGGAGTAATCGCGATCGCGATTACTGCTGTTGCAATCGATGCGGTGGCGGCGATTTGGCGCATTCCTGTCGTTCGCTTACCGTGTCGCTTTACGCCTGAGCCAGCACCAGGGATAGACATCAATCCCTCGATTCGACCGGTTTGCCGTAGACCAAAGATGCCAAGGGCTGGTCATATTTCTCGGTCCGAGGTTGCTATAACCTTCGCAATGTTTACCGATCGTAAAAGATTGCTCTAATGCGGGTAATCTTTAGTGGAGGCAATTGGAATTCATGGCGAGTATTCCGCCTTGGAACGCGGGCGCGACCTCAAGGTCAAAAGATCCGGCGCGGTCATATGCGTGCCCTTTTGGCGGGCTTCGGTTGCGCGGCTTCGAACGAACGGACACGCTGTCAGCACAAATCCCTCAGCAGCAATGCCGCTGGAACGACTCGCAGCAAAAAATGACATCCGGGCTAGAGTGACCGGCATCCGGAGCATTATGCGAAAACGAATTAAAGCAAAAGGTATCCGTCTGGAACTCGAGTGATCCAGATTGCGCAGTCAGTTTTCAAGTGACCGCTGCCCGAGACCTGATTTTCTGCAGCTCTACCGCTCGGCGCCAACGACAGGGCTCAAGGTCAGGAAACCGCGCGGACATCGGATGGGGCCCAGCGTCAGCGACGCATCGCCGCGGAGATGTTAATCCGGGATTAACAAATTCCGTTTAACAATCAGTTCACGGCAAATCAAAGATAGGCGCGGGACGGAGGGAAGTCATGCGGAGTGACTTTGAGCGCTGGCTGCGAAGCGCTACTGAACGGTTTTGGCGAGACGAGCGCGGCATCGGCGCGATAATGGTGGCGCTGAGCCTTACGATCTTGGTCGGCTTTGCCGGGCTCGGTGTCGAAACCGGATTGTGGTACTCGATCAAGCGGCAGAACCAGTCCGCCGCCGACGCCGCCGCGCTCTCTGCCGCCTATGAGATCCTGGCAGGAAACACGAGTGTGACTACTAACCTCACTCCGGCGGCTACCAGGGCCGCGACACAGAATGGTTACACCGGAAACACTCCGGTGGTCACCTACCCCTATAGCGACTCGATCGTCACCAACGCCGTCAAGGTCACACTGGACAAACCTCAGCCAACTTTGCTCGCCGGGCTGTTCCTGCCCAGTGTCACGATCGAGACCAAGGCCGTCGCTCGCGTTTTTCCTGCCGCGCCCGGCTGTATCCTGACCTTAAGCACCACCGGTGAAGACGTCGAGGTCAGTGGTTCGTCCACGCTCAGCGCTCCCGACTGTTCGGTGATGGCGGCGTCGACCGATAATTGCGCGATCAATGATCACGATGCAGGCGGCGATATAACGGCGAAATATTTGGTCACCGCCGGCCAGGTGTCTTACGGCACCGGCTGCACCACCGTCAATCCGACCAATCCACCGTCGAATATGAGCGCGGGCATCTTGACGGGGGTACCGAGCCAACAATTCAGCGACCCTTACGCCGCGTCGTCGGGCACCACCTATTTCACCAACTCCTGCCAAACCACGGCCGGCTACCTCAGCCACGCTTTTCTGACCTGCAATATGCCGGCGGCGACGACGCCCCCTTGCCTGACATCCCCCGCTCAAAACTCGGGCACCACGGAGGCTGGAGGTGTGCGGTTCTGTGGCGGGTTGTCGATCAAAAAAGCGACCGTCGACCTGGTCCCCAGCGGCGGAATTGGGGCCATTACGATAACGGACAATGGAAACAATTACTCGTCGACACCTGCAGTAAGCTTTAGCGGAGGCGGCGGATCGGGAGCGACGGCTACAGTAACCATGAGCGGGAACGGCAAAACAGTATCGGCCATCACGCTCACCAGTCCGGGATCGGGCTATACATCAGCACCTACCATCACGTTCAATGGAGGCTCGCCGGCGAGGGCCGCCGCGGCCACGGCCACTGTATCGAACGGCGTCATTTGGATCACCGACGGCGATCTGACCCTTGATTCGAATGGAGTCCTGGAGTGCACGACCTGCAACACCAGCACCGGCGCAGGGGTCACGATCATCTTCACGGCCGGGCCTGCGAACAAAATCGGCGCCCCGACGATGCAGAGCAATCCGACGATCGACAATCTGAGCGCACCCACTTCGGGAACCTATGCCGGCTTGCTGATGGTGCAGGATACGGTGTCCGGCGCCACTTATACGACCACCGCCCAATTCCAGGGGACACCCGGGCAGACCCTGAATGGCCTGGTATACACACCGCACTCGAATTTGACTTTCCAAGGGAACCCGAGCGTCACGAACAGCTGCCTGCTCGTGGTCGCAAACCAACTAACGATGCAAGGAAATTCGAGCCTCGCGACGGGAGGATGCCCGAACAGCTTCCCGCTGCCACAGTACCAGAACGTCGCTCTCGCCAGCTGAGGTCACTGATGAAACGGAAACAACAGCACGCGCAACTGCCCATCCGGCGAACCGCCCGAGGCTTTTTTGGCCGCGACGGAACCGCCCTCGTCGAATTTGCCCTCGCGGCACCAATCCTTGTCACAGTCGTGTTGGGGATCGCCGATTTCGGCATGATGGCTGCACAGACCGCCGCACTTGAAGGAGCGACGCGCGTCGGCGCCGAATATGCGAGGAATAATGCGACATGCCAGGCGGACGTTACGGGTACAAGTTGCATCAGCGGCATCGAGACCGCCATGACGAGCTCGGGGAACTTTAGCCCGCCGATAACATTTCCCAGCAGTCCTTCGGCGAGCTGCGAATGCGATGACGGAACCTCGATCACTTGCGGCACGACTTGTGTCGGAGCCGGGAAGACCCCCAACCGCGTGTTGGTCACGGTCACCGCTAGCCAGACCTTCAACCCGATCTTGCCCTGGCCAGGAATTCCAACGTCGCTGACCGCAAGCACGGAGTTGCGCATCCAGTGAGACTGAGCAGACCACTCAGGCGCGGCAAGGAGGAAGGTTCGGCGGCGATCGAGGCCGCTGTCGTCCTGCTGGTTCTGCCGCTGTTCCTGATCGGCAGCGTCGAGTTTGGACGCGCCCTCTGGATGGGCCACACGATGCTGCTCGCCGTTGAGGAGGCCGGCCGCTATGCGATGGTCTACGGCGCCTCCCCGAGCTTGCTCACCTCGGCAAGCTGTCCCAATGTCGCAACCGTGTCGCTCGCAAACTGTGCCGTCGCCAAGGCAAATGCCTATTTGGCGGATTATGGCGGTACTGGTGTCAACGTTACCTCCAGCGCAGCCACGTCGACTTTGACGATCCAAGCCACCTACACGTTCAACTTTATAGACCCAATTTTGTTGCCCTTTGGGCCCATCACCCTGAGCAACCAGGTCACCGTCCCGACTATTTAATGTAACTGAGATCCCGGCTGGAAATATGTGGCCGACCACGCCAGTGTTGCAGTGTGGCGCTGGCGAGCATTAAGAGCTCGCCCCGCCGAAACCCGCGAAGGCGGGGTGGTGACCGAGGCATCGTCCGGGCACAACTTTTCGGCCTCATCGATCCGCGCGATCAACAAGTCGCCCGACGCGCACTACTAGAGGTACCCTGGAGCTGGGGTCATCGTCGGTCAGATGGTACTGGTGGCGGCGGCGTCCACGAGGATGACTGTGGGCCTTCTGGCCGCAGACGCGACCCGCAGGCCAGGCCGTCGGCTCATCCGCTCTGCTGCCTCCAGTTTATCGAGACGACAGCTCTCCAACGTCGCCCTGCAGCCGCGGCAGCTGACGCATTGTCAGGTCGAGCAGCTTGGCCCCGCAGGGTGAGCCTGCATTCGCCGCCATGCTCACTGTTGCTCGCTTTCAGCCTGACCAATACTTTTAGCACGGTCGCCGGCAAGCTCTAGGAGGGTTGTTGCGCCGCTCGTTGGCTCTCAGTGGGTTAGTAGCAGCGCGACCGCCCGACCGCGCCAAACAGGATCCGCATTGACCGAAGCGAGGGCGTTGCGCAGGAAGTGTATGTAGCAGATTTACCGGCGCGCCTGCAGCAAGACCTCGCGCGTAGCCTTGAGTCCGGAATGGTCGTCGCTGACAAACTGATCCGAGCAACGGCGGGTTTCCACCCCGAAAGAAAATCGATCGGGTCGCGGGTTGGCGAATTCGACCGCCGGGATGCCGTTGCGGTGCATCTCCGCGTACTTCCCCCTCGAACGCCATCCTCAGAAGCAGGCGCGTATCCGGTGGTCATCGCAATCACAGGCGCTGCGAGCTATGCAGCGGATCTGGGGGTCAGGACACTCGATGTCCTGTCGCGCGACATCGCAGTCCAGCGATGTGGGGCCGCATCGCAGTGTTGCCCGCATTGCCTCGACGTCTTGAAGCGATGCGACCACGTCCTGGATCAAGTGCCTGTGATCCGCGGTAGTCAGCCTGACCGCCTAATTAACCGGCCTTTCCGGTGCCGCCGCGCAATACGGTGACACCCTCGGCGGCGGCTCCGGGCTTAGGCAGCAGCTGGCTGACTTCGCTGTCGAGGGTGAACGTACCCTGCTGCTGCGCGTCCTCAGTGAGGGCATCCGTGGTTGATTTTTCGCTCTGGTTGGAGGCAAGGCTGCGAAGGGTGAGCGACAGCTTGCCGATCTCAGCCGCAACCGCGATCATCTCGCTCTGCTTCGGCGTCACCTCGAGTGTCGCGGTATGAGCGACTAGGGCTTCGCCGGTCTTGCTGTCCAGCTTCTGGTCAATCCCGATCACGCGCACGTCCTGCAATACTGTCTCTGCAGCATCATGCGAGCCGTCTCCATGGCCTGTTAGCCGGTGGGTAATCAGGATGTCGACTTGGTCGCCGGGAAAGACAAAGCCCGAAATGCCGGAGGTGGCGGTGACTGGCACGGATATGGCGCGCATGCCCGGACGGAGCACCGCTGCAAGGAAGCCGCGGCTGCCCGGTGAGACGATCTTGGCGTCGTTGATCGGCTCGCCCGCCGCGATCGGATCGCGCGCAACCCACCCGGCAAAGCTCTCCGGGGTCCGGGTCCCGGCCCCGGTCCCGTTCAGGATATAGTTCTTATCAATCCCGCCTTCGGGCCAGACCTGCCAGGAGAAATCCTGAGGCTTTAGAATCTGTCCGCGGGTGATCGGACCCTTGGCTACGAGCACGAACTTTTGCGGCGCCGCGGGCCGGGCAAGCGCCTGGGCCTCGGCGGTATTCTTCTGCGCGAGGAAGGATCGAACCAACATGGCGGTGCCGCCGGCGAGAGTGAGGGCGACGAGGAAAAGGACCAGAGTGCGTGCGCGCATTGCCTGCTACCAGCTGAGTGAAAGCGTATCCTGGCGCAGTATTTCTTAAAAATACTTTAATCATGCTGACCGCAGTCGAATGTTTGGCGACAAGGCGCGTGGGTTGCTCGGAATACCCGACACTAAAACTTGTACGGCCTGACGCTGACGTCTAATCGACGCCTCGGGAACGCCCAACGCTCAGCGTTCTGCGCCGTATCGAGGCTCGGCAATCTACCCAGGTCGGCTCCAGCGGCGGTGGCGTTGGTTTCTGCCCGCCGCCGGTACAGTCAGCGTGCGGGAATATTGACCGCTTTTGGAATTATCTCAACCCCGACGGCGCGCTGGCCAGTCTCGGTCGGCTCGCACGACGGCTTGGGATCACGGACCTCCCGCGACCGCCCCGCCACCAGCTGCTCCGCCGCCACCTGAGTCGCCACCGCCACCGCCGCCACCGCCGAACGGCTGGGCCGTCGGCGCCGGCGGCGGCTTGACCCGGTCGGTCAGGTAGCGCTGGACGGCGGCGGCAGCGGGCTGGGCGTCAGCCCCGCTGAACGGGCGACCGCTCGCTAGATCGGCCGGGCTCGCAACCATCAGGCCGAGATTGGTCGCATTGGCGCAGCCGTAATTGCTGGTGAATGCGTTGGTGAAGTCGTAACTCAGCGACTCGCTCCAATTCGGACAGGTCGGCAGGGTCACGGCGTAGCGGCCAACGGAGACAACCGCGCGATTGGCTGGCACCGCGTCGAGGGCCAGTGTTTGAGTAACGATGCCGTAGCGCAACAGCTCGGCCGAGATCGCGGCGGCGCGCTGCGCGGCAAGACCCGGCGGGCCGGCGGCCGCGACCGCGACGCGATCGGCCGGTCGGATGGTGCCGCTGAGCACCCACCCGTCGATTTTGCGAAGTTCGCTCGGGGTCAGGTGGGCAGACCCGGCCGCGAAAGCGAGCTCGCGCCGGCTCTCGGCGCCGTCGACCCGCAATGTGTTTGGGGCCTCGCTCTTGCTGTATTCGGCGGCGCACGCCGCGAGCCCGAGCGTCAGCGGCAGAACGACGAGGTGCAGATGGTTCTTCATGACGTTCCTCCTCAATCGAGCCGGAAGCCGCCAGGCCCGATCAGACCTCGGCCGCCGGCATTGAGCGGGCCCGGCCCGGGTCCGGGCGGCCCCTGGCGGAATTTGTTGCTGAGGAGCACCCGCTGCGCATCATTCGGAAAGCGCAAGCCGTCGGTCGGCGCGGCAAGGCGCGTCTGCGACGGCTGCACGAGATAGGGGGTGACGATGACGACAAGGTCGGTCTCGCCACGCTGAAAGCGGTCCGAGCGAAACAGCGCGCCGAGGACCGGGACGTCGCCGATCCACGGAACCTTGGAGACAAGCTGCTGGGAGGTTTGCTGCAGCAGCCCGGCCAGAGCGAAAGTTTCGCCGCTGCCGAGCTCGATCGAGGTTTCGGCACGGCGCACGGTCAGGGCGGGGATCGTGACGCTGGCCGTCGCCGTCAGCGGCACCGACACCGCGCCGACGGTAGACAGCTGGCTGACCTCAGGCCGGACGCGAAGGTTGAGGTGCTGCGCGTCGATGACCGTCGGGGTGAAGGCGAGGCTGACCCCGAAGCTCTTGAATTCGACCGTGATCGTCGGGAAACCCCCGGTGGCGGCCGAGGATCCGTTTATCGGCACCGGGAATTCGCCGCCGGCGAGGAAGCTCGCGGTCTGACCGGACATCGCCGTCAGGTTCGGCTCGGCCAAGTCGGTAATGAATCCCTCCTGCGTGAGGGCGTCGATCGTGGCCCTCACCGCTTCCCCGCCAAGATGCCCGACACGGAGGGTGTTTGTGAGTTCACCCATAATTGTCACGGGGTTGTTGGTCATGAAACTCAGTTCCGACCCGATCTTCTGCCAATTGACCCCGATATCGTTCAATTTGTTAACTTGCACCTCGGCGATCCGCACCTGCAGATTGACCTGGTTTGGGGTGGCGACGGTCATACGGTTGATGACCTGTGAGCCCTTGGCCTCGCCGGCGACCGAGGCGGCAAGCGCGCGTACCTTGTCCGCCTTCCCAGCGTCCGACACGACGCCGCTCAGGACGAGGTTGCCGTCGACCGAAGCGGCCGAGACCTGCTCGCCCGGCGCCAGCTGTTGCAACGAGGAGCGCAGCCGGGAGATGTCGTGCTCGACGAGGATCGACGCATTCATCAGCACGCTGTCGCTCGCGTCGACGGCATAGATCACGGTCTCGCCCGGCGCCTTGGCGCTTATATAGACGAGGGTCGGCGATTTGACCTGAACGTCGGCGATCTCGGGGTTGGCGACAAAGACGGTGGCCGCCGGCCCGGAGAGGCGCACCAAGGTGCCCTTATTGACCTCGAGCGTGATCCGCCCGCCATTGGCCGGGATCTGGGCGCCGCCGCGCGGCGCAGCGGCGGGCGAGGACGGGTCGGCGGCTTGGGATGTCGCGGCGAACGCCAGGATCATCATCGATCCGGCGACACCAAAGAGCGTCAGAAAGCGCATCGCAGACCTCGAGACGCATTACGATGATCTAGGTTAACATGACTTGCCGTTTCCGCGCAATAGGGTGGTGAGATCCGCGCAAAGGTTTCCCGCGCCCGTGGCGACAAGCCCCTCGGCCGGCTCGCCCGCATCCACCATCGCGCCGAGCATCTGGATCAGATCGATGACCAGGTCCGGCTTCAGCGCGAGAATCTTACAGCCCTCACGGTCTAACCGCGCGGCCTGTGGCGGTGAAGATCAAATCCGCCAATCCGGCAAATTGCGCGCAGCCTCCTGCACCGAAGCGATCACGTCACGATCATCGAGCAGCTCAGCATCGATCTTTTTCAGCCGTGCTTCCCCCCGCCGCGGAGTGTACGGCCGTTCGGCGTAACGCTGTCGAACTTCGATGCCACACAGTCGGTGAAAACCGCCAAATACATCTCGCTCTGCCTTAGCCCCAACCGCCGCGATCACGGGCAGATTCCGCGATCGCGCTAACTTTTCTAAGTCGCTGATATACAATATAATTTTTTGACTGTATATGATGCCAAAAAGTCGATCGCCCTTCGGCCCTTCGCATACGTGGTCTCATGTATTGCCCCGGCGCACCAATAGCGCTTGGATCCGGCAGGCGAATTGCCAAGGCGATACGAGTTGTTCGCCGCGGATCGGGTGACCTTGAAGATTGCCAGGACAGCAAACCGAGACAGCAAGATCACACGCATCTGGAGAATGCGCCTTAAAACGGGAAAAATGCGACGATCTGAGGTTCACCCATTGCTGCTGTTCATCCACTCTGTGACGAGCGCCCTGATCGCGGCGGCGCCGACTGACTCATGGGCGGCGTCGCCACGGCTGCCTAACTGGACCTGATGATCCGCTCCTGCCCGAGAGGCCTGTAGGGCACCATGCTAATGATGTCCGCCGGGCTTTATGCGATCGTCCAGAGCCTGGGGCAGACGCGCGAAGGCGCCCCTCATAGCCGACTAAAAAGCGGTCATTCGTTGCCTGAAGCCACGACACCCCAGACTGCGCCTATTTCAGCGCTGGCGCTGGCAGCTCAAAGGGCAGAGGTCTATCGTCGTCCATGACGGGCTGCCGCTCCTCGGAGCCGAGGATCACCGCATGAACGTAGCCGCGTGGCTACAGTGTTTGGGCCTGGGGCGCTATGAACCGCTGTTTCGCGACAACCAGATCGATTGGCAGGTGCTGCCGAAGCTGACGTCGGAGGATCTTAAGGAGATCGGCGTTGTCGCGATCGGCCACCGCCGCAAGCTGCTCGATGCCATTGCCGCGCTCGGCGCTGCGGCGCCAACCGCCGCGGTGACGACGGCAGCCCGTGATGCATCGATGCCAGCCGATGCCGAATGCCGACAGCTGACGGTGATGTTCTGCAATCTCGTCGGCTCGACCGCGTTCTCGACGCGTTTTGACCCGGAAGATTTGCGGGAGCTGATCGGCGCCTATCACCGCGTGGTCACCGAGGTGGTCACCGGGTTCGATGGCTTTGTCGCCAAGTATATGGGCGACGGCGTTCTCGTCTATTTCGGCTACCCGCGAGCCCATGAGGACGACGACGAGCGCTCAGTCCGGGCCCGATTGGGGTCGGTCGACGCTGTAGGTCGCCTAGAAGTTGCATCCGCCAAGCTCCAAGCGCGCGTCGGGAGCGCCACCGGTTTGGTGGTCGTCGGCGATCTGATGGGCGAGGGCTCGGCGCAGGAACAATCGGTCGTCGGCGAGACGCCTAATCTCGCGGCGCGACTGCAAGCGCTCGCTACACCGGCCAGTGTGGTGATTGCCGACAGCACACGGCGGCAGATTGGCGAGTTGTTCGATTTCGAGGACCTCGGACTGCAACACCTTGCCGGCTTCGCCGATCAGCAACGCGCCTGGCGGGTCTTAGGTGAAAGCGACAAGGTAAGTCGGTTCGAGGCCCTGCGCTCCGAGGCGACTCCGCTCGTCGGGCGCGACGAGGAAGTCGAGCTACTCTTGCGCCGTTGGGAGCAGGCGAAGTTGGGCGAAGGGCGGGTGGTGCTGATTTCGGGCGAGCCCGGTATCGGCAAGTCACGGCTGCCGAGTCGGCCCGGGGAGTTTCACCCCGAGCCGCTCACAGATCCGGACGTGATACTCTCGCATCATCCGGCTCGTGCCACCGAGCGAAGACCGCCGCCTTCCGTCGAGAATTGGAGCTCCTCCTGCCAGTTGGCTCACTCCCAACGTCGGTGACCTGCCCCCTTCGCTCCACGGGCATTACCCCGCTTCCTCGCTATTACGGAGCAGTCCGCCCCTGTCCGCCGCATCGGTACTTTCGGCCTCGCAGGTT
>Ga0310916_10001355_pt1 | contig 14475 bp, 12 predicted proteins | sample GREbulkMGLF176_FD_203444 | JGI IMG/M metagenome (GOLD analysis project Ga0310916, IMG submission 203444) | Lab enrichment of tropical soil microbial communities from Luquillo Experimental Forest, Puerto Rico - GRE.bulkMG.LF176 | ecosystem: Environmental > Terrestrial > Soil > Tropical forest >...
TCCTCAAGTGTATTTGACCGCGGCTTCGCAGGTCGGTGTGTCGCCCGAGCGATGCATTGTTGTCGAAGACGCCCCCGCAGGCCTTGAAGGAGCGCACAGCGCGGGCATGTGGAGCATCGGGATAAGTCCCAACGGCAAACATCTGACCGCGGATGTCGTGGTGCCGTCGCTTAATTTCCTCAGGCCAGACACCTTTGAGGCCCTTTTGGACCGTCCTCCGAGTGAGCGCCCGAAGCGCACGGCCCGTGCCGGGAGGCGCATCGGGAAGCACCTGGTTCCGATTTCATCGAGATTTGTGGACCAGTTGAAGGAAGCGGAAGAGACCGGTATCGGTTATCAGGTGGTCGGCATAAAACTCAAGGACGGCAGGTCGTTCGACCAGGTTGTTGTAAGTGATGGCTGCATCATCGAGGTCCGCGGCCATCACAACATTCCCTTTGCGGCTGAAGACGTGGCTTCCCTGGCCATCAATCACAAGGATTGGAATTTCAGAGATCGGTCAGATGCACAGCGAAGGGTTCAGGTTGGCATGACCGTGAACCCTGATTCTAGTTTCATCCCCTGACGGTTCGATCTTGGGCAGCCGCCCGCCTGGAGTTCTCGGTTAGCTCGCCGAGTCTCTCAAACGCGGGTGGAGCCATCATGGCTTCGGTTGCGCGCCAGTTCCAGTTTCCACTGGGACGCCCAGGCGTGTTCATGCGGGCCTCTTTTCCCAAACTGAGAAGATCCTGTAACGGCGCGATGCTAAGTGCCGCCCTTGACGACCATGCGAGGCGCATCAGGGCAGGGGCGGCTTCCGTACTCTCACCTGATACACGCTTGAGATAACCCCAGAAGATCTGTCTTTGGTCGTCATGCAATTCTTCGTACCATTCTCGGCTGGGGGCGTTGTCATGTGTCCCGGTGTACACGACGGTGTTCGGAACAAAGTTCTCGGGAAGGTAAGGATTATCGCGATGACCGTCGAAAGCAAATTGCAGGACACGGGTGCCGGGCACCTGGAACTGGTCTCGAAGAGTCGCCACGTCCGGCGTTATCACCCCAAGATCCTCGGCGATAAACGGCAGAGCGCTGAGCTCCCTCAGCACTGCTTCGAAAAAGGCGCCTCCCGGACCCGGCACCCACTCGCCGGACTTGGCGGTCGGTGCTCCGGCGGGGACGTGCCACGCGGCGGCGAATCCCCGGAAATGATCCAGGCGAATGAGATCGACGTGCGCCAGCAGCGCGCGCAGGCGGTCGATTGACCAACGAAAACCGGTCGCCCGCAGGGCATCCCAGTTGTACACCGGATTGCCCCACAACTGTCCCTCTATGCTGAAGTAGTCGGGCGGAACTCCCGCAACGAAACGCGGGCGGCGGTCCACATCGAGCAGAAACAGCTCCGGGTTGGCCCAAACATCGCTCGAATCCGGAGAGACGAAAAATGGCAAATCGCCGATCAAACGCACGCCCTTCGAGTGGGCGTGGGCTTTGAGTTGCTCGGCCTGGCGGAACAGTAGAAACTGTGCAAAGCGAACCTCATCCATCTCACTTGCCAACTCTCGCCGCGCCTCTGCCAGTGCACGTTGACGCCGCTCGACCAACTCTTCCGGCCACTCGAGATAATACGCGCCGTGGTATTTGGTCTTCAGCGCGCGGAACAGAGCATAGTCTTCGAGCCAGCCTTCCTGCGTGGCGCACCACTCGTCATATGCCGAAATCAGATCCTTGCGTTCGCCCGCTTTGAAGTTTTTCCACGCCTTCTGAAGGAGGCCATGTTTGAAAGGGATGACCGCGTCGTAATCGATCACCTCTGTGGCGATCAGAGCTTCACAATCGTTCGGGTGCAGTAGCCCTTCGGAAATCAAAGCGTGGGGACTGACGAGCAGGCCGTTGCCGGCAAAGGATGAGAGGGATTGATATGGCGAGTTTCCATAGCCGGTCGGGCCGACCGGTAGTGCCTGCCACCATCGCTGGCCCGCGTCATGGAGGCGATCGATCCAGGAAAACGCCGCCGGCCCCAGATCGCCGATTCCGTAGGGTGAAGGCAGAGACGTGACGTGCAGCAGCAGACCTGATGCGCGGTATGCAGGCGGAAACGGCGGAATATCCGTTCGCGTGGCGGACGGAGTCATTCGAATCCCTTTCGGGAAACCGTCTCGGCCGAACCAAGCGCATTGTTCACGATGTTTTGGGCTTCGCTCACAATAGCGTGCAAATGTGCCTCACTGTCGAAACTCTCGGCATAGATTTTGTAGATGTTCTCGGTGCCGGAGGGGCGCGCGGCAAACCAGCCACTCTTGGCCACAACCTTCAGGCCTCCGATGGGAGCGTCGTTACCCGGAGCCCGGGTGATTTTGGCGAGGATAGGTTCGCCCCCGAGGGTCGATTCCTTCACCGCCTCCGGCGAGAGTTTTTCGAGCCGGGCCTTCTGCTCGGAACTGGCGGGCGCATCGATTCGGGTGTAATAGGGGACCCCGAACTCCGCGGTCAGTTCGCGGTAGTGCTCGCCCGGATCCCTGTCCGTGCGGGCGGTAATTTCGGCCGCTAACAGGTCCATGATAGGGCCGTCCTTGTCGGTCGTCCACACCGTTCCGTCAAAGCGAAGAAAACTCGCACCCGCGCTCTCTTCGCCACCAAAACAGTACGAACCCCCGATGAGGCCAGGTACAAACCACTTAAAACCCACCGGCACTTCGCGAAGGTCGCGGGCGAGTTTTTTGACAACCCGATCGATCATGCTGCTGCTCACCAAGGTCTTTCCAACTGCAGCTCCCGGGCGCCACCGGGGGCGCTGCGTAAGCAGGTACCGAATAGCGACCGCAAGATAGTGGTTCGGGTTCATCAGCCCGGCAACGGGAGTGACAATCCCATGGCGATCCGAGTCTGGATCGTTGAAGGAGCCAGCGAGCGGCGAGCCGCGGTGCCCGCTGGTGCCGAAGCGAACCAGTTGGCCCGGGTCCTCGAGGTCCGGATGGCGCTCGAAATAGTCCCTTTCGAGGCGGGCGGGATCGAGCAGCATCTCCTTTGGAGCCGGCTTGCCCGCGAGCGGCGAGACCGTCGCTTCGTTGGGGTCCTTCGACATCGAACGTGTTTCTACGGCAGGGGGCAAGGTTCCACCTTCCAAATCTCGCGCGCATATTCGGCGATGGTGCGGTCACTCGAAAACTTCCCGGAACTGGCGACATTCAGGATCGCCTTGTGGGCCCAGGCCGCTCGGTCGGCATACAAGGAACCGAGCCGCTCCTGCGCTTGGCAGTACGAGGTCAAATCAGCCAAATGCATGTAGTGATCGCCTCCGGTCAGCAGGGTATCGCGCAAGGGCACGAACACCCCCGGTTCTTGGCGGCTGAAGTAGTCAGAGAAGATAAGGTCGAGCGCCGCGCGAGTCTCCGGCTCATTTTCATAGTGCCAATGGGGGCTATACCAGCCGCGGCTGCCTTGGACTTGTTCTACCGTGAGACCGAAGAGAAAAAGGTTCGCTTCTCCGGCCTCCTCCGCCATTTCGATGGTGGCGCCGTCGCGGGTTCCGACCGTCAGTGCACCGTTCATCATGAACTTCATATTGCTTGTACCACTGGCTTCGTAGCCTGCCGTCGAGATTTGGTTTGAAACATCGGACGCCGGAATCAGCCGCTCTGCAAGAGAGACATTGTAGTCGGGCAGAAACACGACCTTCAGCTTCGCCCGGGTTACGGGATCGCGGTCAATCGTGGCCGCCAGATTGTTGATGAACTTTATGATGAGTTTGGCCAAATGGTAGGCCGGTGCCGCCTTGCCGGCGAAGAAGAAGGTGCGCGGCTCGATCTCGAGCCCGGGACTCGTCCGCAACCGGTTGTACATAACCACGATCCGCAGGGCGTTCAGCAGCTGTCTTTTGTATTCGTGAATGCGCTTCACTTGACAGTCGAAGATGGTGTCCGGGTCCACGATCTGCCCCGAGCTCCGTTTGAGCCAGTTGGCAAATTGCACTTTAGCTTCGCGTTTCGAATGCAAGAATCGTTGACGAAAACCCGCGTCTTCTGCGAACGGTTTGAGTTTTTTGAGCTCGCCGAGATCGGTCTTCCAGTCTTCGTCGATGACTTCCGTAATCGCGCCGGCCAGCCACGGGTTGGCTCCGAGCAACCAGCGTCGCGGGGTGATGCCGTTTGTCTTGTTGCTAAAGCGTTCCGGAAACATTTCGGCGAGATCTTTGACCGTGGTTGTCCGCAAAAGCTTTGAGTGAACCGCGGCAACTCCGTTGGTACTGTGTGATCCGACAATGGCCAGATTGGCCATGCGGATCTGGCGCTGGCTGCCTTCTTCCACCAGGCTTACGCGCTCGACACGCCCGTCGTCACCGGGAAAGCGTGCTCGCGTCTCGTCGAGCAACCGCCGGTTAATCTCGTAGACAATCTCGAGATGCCGGGGAAGTAGGATCTCAAACCAGGCCACGGGCCATTTCTCGAGGGCTTCCGGCAGCAGCGTATGGTTCGTATAGGCCAGCGTCTGTTTGGTCAGATCCCAAGCCTGGTCCCAGCCGAGATGCGCGTCATCGAGCAAGATTCGCATCAGCTCTGCGACCGCCAGGGAGGGATGAGTGTCGTTCAGTTGGATGGCGGCCTTCTCGGGGAGCCGGCTCCAATCCGCATTGTGTCGGAGAAAGCGGCGTACCAGGTCGGCGAGTGAGCACGCGACAAGAAAATACTCCTGCAGGAACCGCAGCCCTCGCCCCGCCGTTGTTGAATCGTCCGGGTACAGCACCCTGGTGAGCGACTCCGCTTCCAGGGTTTCGCCGAGCGCTCCCACAAAATCGCCGGTCCCGAATTCCTGAAAGTCGAAATAGTCGGGTGCCGCGGCGGCCCACAGCCGAAGGGTGTTGATCGTGCGTCCCCCGTAGCCCACAACCGGACGATCGAAGGGGATGCCGAACAGAGTCGATGGCCGACCCGCAATGACCTGAAAGCTGCCGCCTCGCAGCTGGAACGAGCAATTCAGTTTGACTTCGACTTTCTCGTGAGCGCGGGCGATCTCCCAGGGATCGGTTTCTCGGAGCCAGTTGTCGGCATTCTCTTGTTGCCATCCATTCGCGATCGCTTGCCTGAACATTCCATACTCGTAGCGCAAACCATAGCCCGTGGCCGGAAGCTGCATCGTGGCCATGGAATCGAGAAAACAGGCCGCCAGACGACCCAAGCCCCCGTTCCCGAGGCCCGCATCCGGTTCCTGTTCGACGAGTTCAAGCCAATCGAGACCCTTATCCTGTAGCGCTTGTCGGACCACAGGATCGAGCAAAAGGTTGCTGACATTGTTGGCCAGCGAGCGACCGATGAGAAATTCCATCGACAGGTAGTAAATACGCTTGGCATTCGCTTGTTCATACGCTTGTTTCGTCGAGACCCAGCGCTCGGCGAGTATGTCGCGTATCGACCGAGAGAACGCCTCAAAGCGTTCCCGCGCGCTCGCTGCCTTCGGGTCGATCGCTCGGTCAAGAACCAAATGGCGCTCGTAGAGCGCGTTTTCCGTACCCAGGAGCGGAATCGGGCCGCAGCCGTACTTTTCGAGAACCCGTCCTGACGGTCGGGCAGAGCCTGCTGGCCCTGCGGTAAGCCGTTGTGAGTCGAAGCGTGTGATTCCTTTTGTGCTCATTTGGGAGTCCTTTCGATCCAGGATTGCTGCCGCCTGCCCGCCATCGCCGCGGCATCCGAGTGATTTACCCGATCACGTGATGATCGTCGTTCCAAAGACAGATGACGGGATGTGCAAGATTGTGTTCATAACCGAGTGCGCTCAAGCTCGCTGTACTCAGCAGGAAATACCGGCCGGCAGAACCCGGACCGAGCGCCAACCAGCGAGCCGCTAACACGCGAATAAAATGGCCGCTCGAAAAGAACAGGACGTTGGCGTTCAAGGCACGCACTCGCGCGACGACGCGGTCGGCCCGCTCACCTATTTGTGCCGGTGACTCCCCGCCTGGACAGCCATCCCGGAACAGTTCCCAATCCGGGCGCTCAGCCAGGATCTCGGCCGAGCGCATCCCCTCGTACCGACCATAGTCCCATTCCACGAGATCCGGATCGCTTTCGGCCACGGGTCCGAATCCTGCCAGTTCGCAGGTCCGGGAGGCGCGCTGCAAAGGGCTCGTAAACACCTTCTGAAAGGTCATTCCCTTCAAGCGCCCTCCAAGTCGATGGGCGTTCCGTTCGCCATTGGGCGTCAGCGGCAAGTCCGTGCGGCCCGTATGCTGGCCGGACAGACTCCAAGCGGTTTCACCGTGCCGCGCTACATACACCACCGGAAGTAGGTCGTTCATGCCGTCTCTCTCCAATACACTAAAACATCAATCCGTTCCGGCAGCTATCCCGCCGATCTCTCTACCGGGATTTTCACAACAGATTTGGCAACCTTTTCGACCGCATTGGGAGCAACTGAGGTGGCCGGCTCGCTAGAACTCCGGCCACCCGGTGCTCCATCCGTCTTTCTAGGAACGCGGCCACCGCCATCCGGTAATCTCCGGGCTGTCGACGCCATGTTTGTAGGCGTGGGCCCGGCAAGCGAGCTGCCGGTTGCGGAACTTCTCCTTGGCGTGCCCACCGATCTTCTCGAGCTCGGGTACGCGATCAATGGCGTCGATCGCGAGGCTGAATCGATCGGTCTCGTTGTTGATGGCCAGTTCCATCGGAGTGTTGATATTGCCTTTCTCTTTGTAGCCGCGCACATGAAGATTCTTGTTTTTGCGGCCGTAGGCCAGGCGGTGGATGAGCCACGGATAACCGTGGAAGTTGAAAATGACGGGCTTGTCGGTGGTGAACAGAGAATTGAAATCCGCATCCGTCAAACCGTGCGGATGCTCGCTGCTCGGCTGCATCTTGAAAAGGTCCACCACGTTGATGAAACGGATCTTCAAATCGGGAAACTCCTCGCCGAGCAGTACCGTTGCGGCGAGGGCTTCTTGCGTCGGGATGTCGCCGGCGGAAGCGAAGACCACGTCCGGCTCCGAGCCCTGGTCGTTACTCGCCCAGTCCCAGATGCCGATGCCCTTGGTGCAATGTTCGATCGCGGCGTCCATGTTCAGGTACTGAAGGTGTAACTGCTTGTCGGAAACGATCACGTTGATGTAGTTTTCGCTCCTCAGGCAGTGGTTGGCGACGGACAGCAAACAATTGACATCCGGCGGAAGGTAGATGCGCGTGACCGCGGCGCTCTTATTCAGCACCACGTCGAGGAATCCAGGATCCTGATGAGTAAAGCCGTTGTGATCCTGCCGCCAAACCGTCGAAGTAATGAGGAGGTTCAGGGAGGCTATTTTTTGGCGCCACGAAAGGCGGTTCGAGATCGACAGCCACTTGGCGTGCTGGTTAAACATGGAGTCAATCACGTGCACGAAGGCCTCGTAGGAAGAGAAAAAGCCATTTCGTCCGGTCAGCAAATAGCCTTCGAGCATGCCTTCCATGGTGTGCTCACTAAGCATTTCGATAACTCGGCCGTCGGTCGCAAGTTCGCCGCCATCCTGATCTTCCGGGAAGTATTCGGCGATCCAGAATTTCTTGGCTACCTCATAAATCGCTTGTAGTTTGTTGGAGGTGGTTTCGTCGGGTCCGAACACGCGAAAGTTGTTCATGTTCAGCTTCATCACGTCTCGAAGGAATTTCCCGAGCGGCGGGACGTTTTCGGTTTCGATGCTTCCCGGCGTCTCGACCTGGATGGCATAGTCGCAGAAATCCGGCAAGCGAAGCGCCTTCCGGAGGACTCCACCATTGGCGTGCGGGTTGGCACTCATGCGTCGACGCCCGGTGGGTGCGAGCTCTTTGAGTTCCGGAACGAGCTTGCCGTTCTGGTCAAACAGCTCCTCGGGCTTGTAGCCGCGCATCCACTTTTCAAGGATCTCGAGCTGTTCGGGGTTTTTCTTGACCTCGGTGAGCGGTACCTGGTGGGCGCGCCAAAAGCCCTCGAGCCTGTGACCACCCACTTCTTGCGGAGCGCCCCAGCCTTTCGGAGAGCGCAACACGATCATCGGCCAGCGAGGGCGCTTTGCAATACCGCTAGCGCGGCATTCCCGCTGATGCGCTCGAATCTCCTCGATAGAGTTTTCCACCGTTGCCGCCATGGCCTGGTGCATGCTTTCAGGATCCGACCCTTCGACGAAGTAGGGCGTCCAGCCGTATCCCCGCAACAGGCTCTCGAGCTCCTCGTGGCTGATGCGCGCTAGCAGGGTTGGATTGTTGATCTTGTAACCGTTCAGATGAAGGATCGGCAGCACCGCGCCGTCGCGAATGGGGTTCAGGAACTTGCTGATGTGCCAGGAAGTGGCCAGCGGTCCGGTCTCGGATTCACCGTCACCGACCACCGCAGCAACAATTAGGTCGGGATTGTCAAACGCCGCGCCGCAGGCATGGGAGAGCACATAGCCGAGTTCACCACCTTCGTGAATCGAACCCGGAGTCTCCGGTGTGCAGTGACTGCCAATGCCGCCCGGAAACGAAAACTGTTTGAAGAACTCGCGCATGCCGACTTCGTCTTCGCTCTTTTCCGGGTAGATCTCCGAGTACGTTCCCTCGAGATAGCCCGGTCCGAGGACGCCCGGCGCGCCATGCCCGGGCCCAGCCATGAAGATGGCGTCGAGATCCAGCTTCTTGATGAGCCGGTTCAGGTGGATGTAGGTGAAAGCGAGTCCTGGACTCGATCCCCAGTGTCCGAGCAGGCGGTTCTTGATATGCTCGGGCTTCAGCGGTTCTTTTAAGAGCGGATTGTCTTGGAGATAGATCATCCCGAGCGCCAGGTAAGAACACGCCCGCCAGTAGGCGTGAGTTTTCCGGAGCTCGTCCTTGCCGAGCGGTGTTCCTTGAATTGTGGATCGCGCTTTCCCATAAGCGCTCAGCGATATAGCCGAGGGTTCTTTTAGTGTTACGGTAGTCGTCATTATTTTTGCTCCTTACTTTCCCGCAGTGAGTCTCAAACAGCTTGTTCGAAGGTTGACAAAGCTCTCGCACATGACAGAGGTTCGGCGCCAACCGCCCAGCCTAAAGATCTCGCCAGAGACCGCTGCACAGCATGGAGCCGAAAAGTCGCATCAGACGCTCACGACCGGACAAGGTGAATCGCGCACGAGCGAATAAGTCAGATCATCGAGCCGCCCGGACGCGCCGCGGAGGCTCCTTCCGATCACCAGAACATCGGCAGACGACTCCCGCACCTCGTCGAGCAGTGTCTCTTTGACGGAGCCCGCGGCGACGCGCACGGCTGCGTCCGAACCTGCTCTGCCCTGAAGTTCCGCAATACGCTGGCGCGCCCTTTCCTCTTCGCACGGCATAGCGGTTTCCGACCGCACTTCGCCTGCGTGAGTGGTATGAATCACGGAAAGCTCCGCGCCGGCAGCCGATGAGGCGCCCTTGGCATAATGTAGGACTCTTTCGGAATCCGGGCTCAACCCGAGGGCGCAAACCCACCTTCGATGCTCTGCGGATCGGGGCGTCGCCATCTCCGCATGCTGCATCGTTAGCACCGGGCACGAGGCTTCGTTGAGCACCCTTGCGGTTGTCGAACCGAGGAGCATCCGCCGAAAGCGCCCGGCATGCGTCGGCATCACGATCAGGTCAAATCCGCCCTTCTCCGCCGCCGAACTGATCGTCTTCGCCGCATCACCGGCCAGCAGCAGCCTCTGGCAAGCGCTGTCCGGAAAGGCGGACGTCAAAAAGAGTTCGAGCTCCTTCCTCGCAAGGTTCCAGTGGTCCTCGGCGATCTCATCGCTCCGTCGCGCATAGAGCTCGAACCCATTGTGACTCGCCAGATCACAGACATGGACCATGGTCACACGCGCGCCGAACATTGCCGCCGCTCGCCGGACATAGGCGGCCATCGCGACGCACGAAGCGGAGAAATCAACCGGAAAAAGAATCTTCTGAAGCATTCCTTCTTGTCGTCACCTAGACGATAATGGCTCGCTTTTTTAAAGCTTCCTTTCGAGAGAATTAAGCTCACTAGGGCCGGGTATCGCCGCACTCTTTTAGCGGATCCTCACTCCTTCCAGCGAAAGACTGTGTGTGCTCGGCTGTCGGCTTCCCTTTCTGCCCGAAAGCGGGCTGCTCGGGATTGTCAGGCAACAGTTACTTCCGGGCTCAAATAGACGTCTTGAATGGCATTTAGAAGCTCGATCCCTTCAGCGAGGGGCCGTTGGAAGGCCTTCCGGCCGGAGATCAGCCCGGTGCCGCCCGCTCGCTTGTTGATCACCGCGGTTGCCACAGCCTCCTCGAAATCATTGGCGCCGGACGCTCCGCCGCTGTTAATCAGCCCCGCCCGTCCCATAAAGCAGTTGGCTACTTGGTAGCGGCAGAGATCGATCGGGTGGTCGCTTGCGAGATCCGAGTAAATGCGCTTGTCGAACTTGCCGTAACTCGAATTGCCCATGTTGAGCGCTTCATAGCCGCCGTTATTCTCCGGAAGCTTTTGCTTGATGATGTCGGCTTCGATCGTGACGCCCAAATGATTTGCTTGTCCCGTCAGATCCGCCGATACGTGATAATCCTTGTCTTTTTTGAAAGCGCTATTGCGCAGATAGCACCACAAAACGGTGGCTAAGCCCAGCTCGTGCGCGCGCGCAAAAGCCCGGCTCACCTCCACGATCTGCCGGTCGCTCTGCTCCGAACCAAAGTAGATCGTTGCGCCCACCGCCGCCGCGCCCATTTCGTAAGCCTCTTCGACGGTTCCAAAAAATACCTGGTCGAACTTGTTCGGGTAGGTCAGCAACTCGTTATGGTTGAGCTTTACGATAAAGGGGATCTTGTGCGCATATTTACGCGCCAGCGAGCCAAGGACGCCATAGGTCGAGGCCACGGCATTGCATCCGCCTTCGATCGCGAGCTTTACGATGTTTTCCCCGTCGAAGTAGTCCGGATTCTTGGCAAAACTAGCTCCGGCCGAGTGTTCAATCCCTTGGTCGACCGGCAATATCGACATATAACCGGTCCGCCCAAGGCGGCCGTGTCCGAACAGCCTCTCGAGGTTGATCAAGACCCGGATGTTGCGGTCCGAACCCGCTGAGACGCGATCGATGAAGTCGGGACCGGGAAGATGAAGCCGTTCCTTGGCTATTTTCGGTGAATGGAACCCTAGCAAAGAGTCCGCGCGTCGGCCGAGGTAGGCTTCGATTGTAGAACGTACGGCAGTTGCCATCGCTTCTCTCCTGCGCGCAGGTTTTGCGCTTCCAATTATCGCTGCTCGATTTTCCGTTTCTTTCGACTTCCTGTTTCTGTTTTCGAACTCCGGCGGCAGACTTTCGCTGGGCGCCGTTTGCAGCTGGCCAACGAGCCGTTCTTTTGGCGATCCTCGCCTTCAAAAAATCGTCCTAGTTCGGCAGCGGCGTGGAGGCAATAGCCGAGGGTACGACCGGCTGCGCCGCCGCGCTCAACGTGTATCTCACTCGCAAACGCCAGCATTGGTCAGCAGCACTCCACAACAAGTCGCTTGTCTGTTAATGCAAGGTGCTTGCCAATTGGTCACAGCCTGCTCGTCCGAAGTGGCTCACAGCAAACGCCAAGCACCAGGCGTACGAAGCAGGCTTCATGCTATCGTCCCTGAGGCGTCGGGAGCTCGACTCTACTGTCAAACGCTTGCCGTGAATCGCCGAACGGCAGAGCTCCTGGCTCTTCATTCGCAGCCCGGTTATTTTCTCGCTTGAAAACATGGCGGTTGCCCAATCCCCGGCCAGGCTCATCATTGGACCGAGAGGTGCTTCATCAACGAAGGTCTGAGTGGAGACTGCCTGTGACCGACCTATCTCGATCTGGGAATAATTGTGACCCGCGCACCGGGGCATCTGCCGGCCGCGCGGCGAGATCGCGAGGGGCGAACCAGAACGATCGCCCAACCGACCGTACACCTGACATTGCAGCACCCCTCCCGGTGCAAAGCCGGGAGTGGGAAGCGTTCGAAGAAATGTTTCTCGGGTCGCGAGCGAAATTCATCGGACTGGCCTACGGGATCTTGCGAAACAAGGAAGACGCCGAAGACGCCGTTCAGGATGCACTCGTTTCGGCTTATGTTCATCTGCGGCGATTCGAAGGCCGGTCCGCAATCAAGACCTGGTTCACCCGCGTGGTCCTGAACGCGTCTTTGATGATCCGGCGAAAGCGCAAGCCCACGCACGTTGGGTTTGCTCTGGAGCCGGCTGGAGCCGACGAACCCTCCCGGGTGGACCAAATTCCAGCCTCCGAACCGGATCCAGAAATGTATTGCGCGGAAGCGGAGACGCTTAAGCTGGTCGATATCCTGGTCGGCGAACTAAGTCCCGAACTTCGACAAGCCTTTACGATGACTTACTTCGACGAAATCCCTGCCAAACAGGCCGGGCTTCTTTTGGGGGTCGCTAAGGGAACCTTCAAATCACGCCTCTGTCGAGCCAGAAAGCATCTCAAGCATCTGGCAGAGCGTTCGCTCATTGCTCCCATCCGCGGGGCGAGGCCTTTCCCGTTCTTCCATCACGAGGCCGATTCTCCGGACCTTAGAGCAAAAACCGCCGATTTGTGGTCTCGGGAAATGGCATCCTGAGGGCGACGACGGGCTCGATTCTCTTGCGGACTCGCTCATCCTTGAAAGCGTTGGTTGACTTGCAGCCCATTCCAGGAGGAATTTCTTCGTGGCTTCCTACTGAGTTTTGCTCACCCTTCGCTCTGAGCGCAGGAAGCTCCGCCAGGCGCCGAGCTCTGGAATCCAGCTGATCTCGTAAACCAGTTCACGCTCTTCGCTCACCCGCTCCTGTTCATTCCACACGGTGCGATTATTGGTCACCCAATGCGTATCCACTCCCGTGCTCGGGAACGTCGCACCCAGTAAAGCCTCGGCATGAGTAATGCTTGCAGACATCCCTACCACCCCGCTGGTGGCGATTGTTTCGGGTCGCCCTGCGACCAGCGTTCGGAGTCATTTCGAGCATGTACCCTGCCAATCGAAAAATCCCGCCAGGCCGTTCGCTGGCGGGAAGGGAAGCAACCCCTTGGGGTCAAAGACACTTGTCGTGCGTTCATGATGGCAGGGACCTCCGCCAGGCCAGCGCCTGACAGACAGTGACGGGAATTTGACGGTCCGGTCAAAACCTTGAGCTCCTTGACGCGGGCTCGAGCGGTTCGCCGGTGGTGCGAAATTTGCCTGAGCCGATAAGTGCTTTTGCGGCAATCTCAAGAAGGGAATTTTGCTAATGAAGTGGCGGGCCTGAAGCGTTCGCCAGTCTGGCCAGTGAAATGCACTTTATCTCGGTAACCCCCCAGAGCCACCTACCGAACTGGCGGGGGCAGGGCATGAACCGGCTCTGCCTCCGCTGGCCCTCCCTCCGGACGATGCGGCGCATGGCTTCCATTATGAAACCAGGAAGAAGACTTGATTTTCGTTCGTCAGGGAGCGGTGTGCCGCTGAATTTCTGGTATTGAGTTTCCGAAAAAGATAGTTCCGCCAAGGGTTCTGCCGGGGCCTTCTGCAGGACGGCGAAACACGCTGTGAAATGGAAAGTTTCTCTCGCGCCGCCCGGTTCTGCTGCCGATTAGAGCTCTCTCCGGTCAGCCGAACAGTTCTTCGAGATGGTCAAAATCTCTGCTCAGGAGCCAGCGCTCTGCTGTTCGAGAGTCTTTCCCGTTCTCGAGGACATCGAGAATCGCGCGATTGACGATGGCCAAATATAGGCGTTTGACTCCCTGCGGGAATTTTGCAGTTTGTTCCGCAATGGAGCCATCCTTGCTTGTATCCGAAAGCAGACGAGTTGTGACCGGTGGGTGCACCGCCCCGGCATATTTCGCGAACGCCAGTCGATCCTCTTGCAATTGTCTTGTTTTCATCGTTCGATCCTTCCTTCCTTCAGCACGGTCTACCTTTTTCCATATTCTGTCGAGGTCGCTCGAGCCATGATGCCCCGACGGCAGCGACGAGATAAGCGGCTCCTGCGACGAGCAATACAGTTAGAAACAAAAGAGCAAAAAAGAACTCGCTGGTAAGCAGGACACGAACGAAATAGGAGGAGTGCAGAAGAAGGACCGGCGCGAGTGCGGCCATAAAGCTCCAGCGTGGCCGTGCTTTTGGAAACCTGGAGGTGGCCCACGCCGCCATTCGTTCGAATCTATTCTTCATGACAATCATCTGCAGTCCTTGTACTTCTCATCGCACTCGGCAAGCCGGCGGAGAATTGCGTCCGTGCTGAAGCTCTCATCGAGCCGGAGAGCCAGGGTCGACTGGTGCCTCGGGTGATTAAACAGCACGTAGGCGGGCAGATTCTGTTCCGGCATAGGTTCCTGCAGGCCGACGAAATCTCCCCCGGCATGCTCAACGATAGCGGCCAGGACCGTCTTGATCGCATCGCTCGGGTTGTCCGGTGAGATTGAGGAAACGGTCGTTGCCATCGAAAGACCCTGCCTTTATCTATAGACTCGCCGTGCCGCTCGGGCTCCTATTTGTCCTTCAGGACCAAAGGATCGCGAGGTGCTCCCGTCCCTTCGGTCCCCGGCGTGCGCCCAACGGTCCGTTCTAGCTCGGCCCACG
>Ga0310916_10001359_pt1 | contig 14457 bp, 10 predicted proteins | sample GREbulkMGLF176_FD_203444 | JGI IMG/M metagenome (GOLD analysis project Ga0310916, IMG submission 203444) | Lab enrichment of tropical soil microbial communities from Luquillo Experimental Forest, Puerto Rico - GRE.bulkMG.LF176 | ecosystem: Environmental > Terrestrial > Soil > Tropical forest >...
GTCGGAATGGGCGCGCTTCGCGCGGCCATTCCGGGTGAGGAGGTCCGAAGCTCCGAGTGGGGTGTCCCCCTCACCCGGATCGCGCAAGCGCGATCCGACCTCTCCCCTGCGGGGAGAGGTGACGCTTGCGAGATCACGCAAGTGATTCGATCCCACTGAAACTTGCTCCTAATGGTTGTCGCGGGGGATGCTTTTCTGGGCCACGCGCTGGTATTTCACCGCCGGCCGCAGCACCATGCCGTCCGCGAGCTGGTCGACCATCGCGCGCTGGATCTCCTGCCAGGGCGTCTGGCTCGCCGGATATTTCTCGCCATTGCGCGTGAATTCCTCGCGGCGTCCGGCAAGCTCCGCGTCCGGGATGAGGATATTGGCGGTGCCCTTGTTGAGATCGATGCGCACGCGGTCGCCGGTGCGCAGCAGCGCCAGCCCGCCTCCCACGACCGCTTCCGGAGAGGCGTTGAGGATCGAGGGCGAGGCCGACGTCCCGGATTGACGGCCGTCGCCGATGCAGGGAAGCGAGGTGATGCCTTGCTTGATCAGCGCCGCCGGCGGCTGCATGTTCACGACCTCGGCCGATCCCGGATAGCCGATCGGGCCGGCCCCGCGCATGAACAGCATGGAATGCTCGTCGATCTGCAAGGACGGATCGTCGATCCGGCGATGATAATCTTCGGGGCCGTCGAACACCACGGCGCGGCCCTCGAACGCGTTCGGATCGTGCGGCGTCGAGAGATAGCGCTCGTGGAACTCCTGCGAGATCACGCTCGTCTTCATGATTGCGGAATCGAACAGGTTTCCCGAGAGCACCTTGAAACCCGCGTGCTGCTTGAGCGGGCTGCCGTAGCGGCGGATGACGTCCTCGTTCTGCGTCTCGCTATGGCGGACGTTGTCGCCCATCCGGGCGCCGTTGATGGTCAGCGCCTCGGCATGCAGGCGGCCGGCGCCGAGCAGCTCGTGCAGCACGGCGGGCAGCCCGCCGGCGCGGTAATACTCCTCGCCCAGATAATGGCCGGCCGGCTGCATGTTGACGAGCAGCGGCACGTCGTAGCCGACCGTTTCCCAGTCCTTGATGGCAAGCTCGACCCCGATGTGGCGGGCGATGGCATTGATGTGGATGGGCGCGTTGGTCGAGCCGCCGATCGCCGAGCAGGCGACGATCGCGTTCTCGAACGCGGCGCGGGTGAGGATATCGGAGGGCTTGAGATCCTCGCGCACGATCTCGACCGCGCGCCGGCCGGTCTCGTAGGCGATCTGCGCGCGCTCGCGGTAGGGCGCCGGGATGGCGGCGCAGCCCGGCAACGAGAGCCCGAGCGCCTCGGCGAGCGCATTCATGGTCGAGGCGGTGCCCATGGTGTTGCAATGGCCGATCGAGGGCGCCGACGACGCCACCAGCTCGATGAACTCCTTGTAGCTCATGCGTCCGGCGGCATGCTCCTGGCGCGCCCACCACACCACGGTGCCGGATCCGGCGCGCTCGCCCTTCCACCAGCCGTTGAGCATCGGCCCGCCGGAAAGCACGATGGCCGGCAGGTTGACGGTCGCCGCCGCCATGATGGCGGCGGGGGTGGTCTTGTCGCAACCGGTGGTGAGCACGACGCCGTCGAGCGGATAACCGAACAGCACCTCGACCAGGCTCAGATAGGAAAGGTTGCGGTCGAGCGCCGCGGTCGGGCGCTTGCCGGTCTCCTGGATCGGATGGGTGGGAAACTCGAACGCCAGCCCGCCGGCGTCGTGAATGCCCTCGCGCACGCGCTTGGCGAGCTCGAGGTGATGGCGGTTGCAAGGCGAGAGGTCGGAGCCCGACTGTGCAATGCCGATGATCGGCTTGCCGCAGGTGAGCTCCTCGCGGGTGAGCCCATAATTGAGGTAGCGCTCGAGATAGAGCGCAGTCATTCCGGGATTGTCGGGGTTGTCGAACCACAGCTTCGATCGCAGGCGCGGCTTGCTTGCATTGCTCGGCATAAAGGCTCCGTAAGGTCGATGGAAAATCGTAGGTTGGGTCGAGCTTTTGCGAGACCCAACAACAACGCGCGCGGTGGCCCGTCGGCGCGGCACGATTGTTGGGTCTCGTGAAGAACTCGACCCAACCTACAAGGTTTCATGCCCCGCCCGGGTTATCCGGGACTAACCCTTCACGGCGCCGGCGGTCAATCCGGACACCATGTACCGTTTGAAGGCGTAATAGATCGCCGCCGGCGGCAGCGCGTAGATCAGGCCCGTCGCCATCAGCAGCTCCCATGGCGAGTCGTCGGCGGCGAGGAAATTGCCCAGCCCCACGGCAAGCGTCACTTCGGTGTCCTTGGAAAGCAGGAGAAATGCGTAGAGATACTCGTTCCAGGCGAGCAGCAGCGCATAGGTGCCGACCGCGACCAGCGCAGGCACGATCAGCGGCAGATACACGAACCAGAACAGCTGCAGCGGCGTTGCGCCGTCGATGAGGGCGGCCTCATCGAGCTCGTAGGGGAGCTTGTCGGACGCCTGCTTGAGCACCCAGATGGCATAGGGTGCGGCAATCGCCACCATCGCCCAGATCAGCGCCCATTTGCTGTTGAGCAGCCCATAGAATCCCATGGTCCGGTACATCGGCACCGCGAGGAAGGCGGCCGGAATGAAATAGGTGAGCAATGCGAGATTCATCACCAGGCGGCCGCCTTTCGCCTTGAGGCGGCTGATGGCGAATGCCGCGGCGGCGGCGATCACCAGCGTGATAGCGCCGACCGAGACCGCGATCAGCAGCGAGTTGAAAAGCTGCCGCCAGAAATGACTGAGATAATAATGCTGCTCGCCGAACACGACGGCGAAATTGTGCAGGGTCGGATGCGCGGGCCACAGATTGCCGGCAAAAGCCGAATCCTTGGGCGAGATCGCGAACAGGAGCAGATGGTAGATCGGCAGCATCGTCCACAGCAGCAGCGGGATGCCGATCAGCAGCAGCCTGGTTTCGGTTGCGACCGAGCGCAGCGAAGGGAGCTTCATCGCGACAGCCGTTTCATCATGATGAAGACGAGCGGCAGCACCAGCGGCAGCGCGCAGATGATCGCCGCCATCGACAGGTCGACGTGATCGAGACGCAGATAACGGATGCCGAGCGTGGCGAGAACGTGGGTGAGATCGGCCGGCCCGCCGCCGGTGAGCAGATAGACGCTGTTGAAATCGCCCAGCGTCCAGATCATGGAGATGATGGTGCAGGTGAGATAGAGCGCCTGCATCGACGGCCAGGTGACGTAGCGGAAGGCCTGCATCCTGCTCGCGCCGTCGACGGCGGCCGCCTCGTAGAGCTCGCCCGGGATCGCGAGGCGCCCGGCGATGAGGATCAGCGTCCAGAACGGCAGCGACTTCCAGATGTGAACCAGAATTGCGAGCGCCAGCGCCAGCATCGGATCATTGAGCCAGTTCGGCCCGTCATCTCCGGTCAGGCTGAAGATCACGTGATTGATGATGCCCCATTCCGGGTTGAGCATGAAGCGGAAGGACAGGATGGTGGGGATCGAAGGCACCGCCCACGGCAGGATGAACAGCAGCGACAGCCACCGGATCCACCACCGCGCCTGCACGAAGAACCCGGAGAGAGCGAGCGCCAGCATCATCTTGAGATTGATGCCAAGGATGAGAAACGCGAGCGTGTTGAGGACGGAGCGCGGAAAGATCGGATCGTGAAACAGGCTGACGTAGCTCTGCGGATCGCGCGCGACCCAGAAGCCGTACCCCACCGGGTAGGCGACGAAGAGGAGGAATACCAGCAGATAGGGCGCGAGCAGGATGAGGCCCCAGGCATGCCACGCCGAGAGCCGCAGTGCGGGGCGTCTCGCCGATGCCGGAAGCGCGAGCGTCGTCATTGAAGCCGCCGCCAGTTCGTCAGTACCTCGCCCACAAAAGAGCCATTGCTCCTCAAGGTGGGGCCCCCCTCACCCGGCGCCTTTGGCGCCGACCTCTCAGCCCAAGTCGGATATATCCGACTTGGGCTGAGAGGTCGGATCGCGCTTGCGCGATCCGGGTGAGGGGGCCAGCTGGGGCCATGCGATATCACTGCACCACCGCCCTGATGCGGGCAACCATCTCGTCGACGGCGGTCTCGACCGGCACCTTCTCGCTGACCACCCGGTTCATGGCTTTGGCCCAGACGTTCTCGTTGTTGAGAATGGTGAACTTGTAGTTCCGGGTAAACTCGAAGGTCACGGTGCCGGCCTTGAACTGGTCATAGACCGCCTTGCGATGGATATCCTCCTGCCAGAACGGCCGCTCCTGCGCCGCCTTCATGACCGGGAACCAGCGACCAAGCGCGCCCTCGACGTAGGGCGTGAGATTTTCATCCTGCAGCAGGAAGCGCACGAACTCCTTGGCCTTCGGCTTGTTTCTTGCCTGGTCGAACACCACGGCGGTCTTGACGGCGGCGCGGTAGACCATCGGCGTGCCGTCCGGCTTCCTCGGAAATCCGGCCGTGCGAATCAGCTCGGCGTAATTCTTCCTGGCCTGCGCGCGCTGCTCCGCCGAGAGCGTCTCATTGTTGGCATCGTCGAGCCATTTCGCTGCGATCGATATGGTGGCGTTGTGCGTCATCACCGTAGTCTTGTTGTGGAAGGCGACATTGTTGTCGGGATCCTTCCAGCTCGTCGAGGAGGGCGGCGTGCATCCCTTGGTGTAGACGCCGGTGTAATCCCGCAGCGCGCCAACGAGGCCCGGCTTGACGGTGGGAGCATCGAGGAGAAGCTTGCCGTCGTCGTCGACCAGCTTGATGTTGTAGGCATCGACGAAGGTGAGAAACGAGTAGAACGAGTCGCTCGAATCCACCCCCATCGGCTGGCCGATGCCGTAGGCGCGCGTGCCGGCCTTCTTGCGGTAGGCGGGCTGCACGGCGTCGCACCAGAACGCCCAGTACTCCTTCCAGGTCGTCGGAATGTCGGATTCCTTGAACCCCGCCGTCGCCAGCATGTCGACCCAATACTGGATGTGCATGGTCTGCTGCTTGAGCGGGAAGGCGTAATAGGCGTGCTTCTTCGCCTTGTCGTTGAAGAGCCAGGTCGTCTCGATGGTGTTGGGCGCAAATTTGTCCTTGATCGGCACGAGCACGTCGGAGAGGTCCTCGAGCTTGCCCTCGTAAGCCCATTTGCCGGTGACCTGGAAATCATAGACATCGGCAAAGCCCACATCGGGAGGCGTCCCGGCATCGAGCGCGGACACGGTCTTGGGGATCATGTCCTGCACGGGATATTGCGAGAGGTCGACGCTCACCCCGGTTTGCCGCTCGAATTTTTTCACCGCTTCGAGCAGCGCGTCGTCTTCCGATTTGTAGAATCCCTTCGTCCACCAGACGGTGAGCTTTTCCTGCGCCACCGCGGGCGCAGCGGCTGCCATGCATGCCGCGGCAAGCAATCCGAGCACCGTCGAGGATTTCGGCATGGCAACCTCCCACCTTGCGCGATCTGCGTCGCCTCCGGCGTGCACGTTATCACAGTGGGCACCCGACCGGCAGCCCCGACGGACGCGCGCCGCCAAAGCGGTATTTGATTTACATCAATGCGGCGACGCGCCGTTCGGCTCACGGGAGCTGTCGCCGGTAGTCACGGTCTGTCCTTCGAGTAGCTTCTGAGTTCTGCGACGAATAGACTCTGGGTGGAACTTGGTACGGGCTTGTAAGTCCCGTCGGGATTTCACTCCCCCAGCGCCTGGCCCAGCACTTGGTCGGGCGCGTCATCGAGGCAGCATGTCGAATCTCCGAAGCATATTGGTCCTCGCGGTGAGCACATGGGCATTCCTCGTCTGCTTTGCAGTGTGGCTGATGTTCGGAGTAATCGGTATTCCGATTAAAGAAGAACTGGGTCTGAACGGGGTCGAATTTGGCCTGCTCACTTCCACCCCAGTGCTCACCGGTGCGTTGTTTCGCTTGCCGCTTGGCATCTGGACCGACAGGTTCGGCGGCCGAATCGTAATGTTTGTGCTGCTGGTTAGTTGCGCGATACCGGTCTGGTTCTCTAGCTATGCCGACCGACTCTGGCAGTTCCTATTGCTTGGGCTAGCGCTCGGCGTGGTCGGCGCCTCTTTTGCTGTCGGCACGCCCTATGTGGCGCGCTTCTTTGCGAAGGAGCGGCGCGGTTTCGCCATGGGCGTGTTCGGCGCCGGCACCACTGGCGCAGCGATCAACATGTTCGTCGCTCCGGCGTTGATGGCTAGCCACGGCTGGCAGTCCGTTCCAAGATTTTACGCTGTGACGCTCCTGATCACTGCGCTGATCTTCTGGGTTCTTTCCGCGCCCGACGTATCGGCGCCCGGCAGGAAAGGTGTCTCGTTGAGGCAGCAGCTCTCCGTCCTGAAAGACCCTCGCGTCTGGAAATACTGCCAGTACTACTCGATCGTATTCGGCGGCTTCACGGCACTCTCAGTATGGATGCCGCAATATTTCGTGCAGGAATATGGACTGAGCATCGCGCAGGCAGCGCTGTTGGCTGCATGTTTCTCGCTCCCGGCGGGCGTATTGCGGGCAGTCGGCGGCTGGCTGGCGGATCGCTATGGCGCACACAATGTGACCTGGTGGGTCTTGTGGGCGGCATGGATCTGTCTGTTCCTGTTGTCCTATCCGCAAACCGATTTTATCGTGCATACCATTCGCGGTCCTGCACGATTCCATATCGGATTGTCTGCACTGCCGTTCACGGTCCTGCTCTTTGCCCTTGGCGCTGCATTCGCCTGCGGCATGGCTTCCACATTCAAGTATGTCGGCGATGATTTTCCGGAGAACATGGGCATCATCACCGGCATCGTCGGTCTCGTGGGCGCGCTTGGCGGTTTCATCCTGCCGATTCTGTTCGGCCTGATCCTCGACTTTTTGGGGATCAACTCGAGCTGCTTCATGTTTCTCTACGGCGTGGTCTGGGTATCGTTGATTCTGAATTACATAACTGAAGTGCGACGCCTGCCGGTGATGGGTGAAAAAGTGCCGCCCGCGCCGACAGGGACAGGAGCGGCACGATGAGCCATTTTCTCCAGCGTCTCGCCAATCTGGCCGTTGCGACCGAGCTCCACCGTCGCCCCTTCCTGCCGACAGGTTGATTGTCGATCAAATTGAGCGGGAAGCGCTTTAGGAAGCGAAACAGATGCCCGAGAGCGTTGCCGGTTCCTCGTTGCCGCCGGCGCTGGAGCGCCGGCGCAAATATGCCGGACCGGCCCTGTTCTCCTACGGCTTCCGTCCGCTCTTCCTCGCCGGCGCGGCATGGTCGGCCGCCTGCATCATTCTCTGGATCCCGCAATTCATGGGCGACTTTTCGTTGCGGACCGCGTACCCGCCCCTCGATTGGCACATCCATGAGCTGCTGTACGGCTACGTCGCGGCCGTCGTTGCCGGATTCCTGCTCACCGCGATCCCGAACTGGACCGGACGACTGCCGATCAACGGCCTGCCGCTGATGGCTTTCGCCGCGCTCTGGGTAGCCGGCCGCATTGCCATCCTGTTATCGGGGCAAATCGGAATCGTGCCGGCGGCCCTCATCGACATCGCATTCCTTGCGACCCTGGCATTCGTCGCCGCGCGCGAGATCATAGCGGGCAGCAATTGGCGCAATTTACGAGTGCTGGCGCTCGTCGGCATCCTGATCGCCGGAAACATAATCTTTCACGCCGAAGTGTATCTGTCCGGCATCGCCGATTACGGCATCCGGATCGGCATAGCCGGGATCATCATGCTGATCTCGCTGGTCGGCGGCCGTATCGTGCCGAGCTTTACCCACAATTGGCTGGCGCGCCGAGATGAAGGGCGGATGCCGGCGCCATTTTCGCGCTTCGACATGGCTACAATTGCCGTAAGCTTGGCCGCGCTCACGCTTTGGGTTGCATTGCCGGATAACGTTGTCACCGGTGGCGCGTTGATCGTCGCTGCCATCATGCAGGCCGTTCGGCTCGCCCGCTGGGCCGGCGACCGCACGATCGCCGATCGGCTCGTGCTGGTGCTGCATGCGGGCTACGCGTTCGTGTCCATCGGCTTTGCGCTTGTTGGCATTTCCACGCTCTATCCGCTGGTCATACCGGCGAGCGTGGGGATTCACGCCTGGACCGCCGGCGCCATTGGGCTGATGACGCTCGCCGTGATGTCGCGAGCGAGCCTCGGGCATACGGGACAGCCCTTGAGCGCAAGCGGCGGCACGCAAGCTGTTTATCTGCTCGCGCTCTTAAGCGCGCTATTGCGAATGCTTGCCGGGTTTGACGGCTCGATGATGGTGATGGAGGCTGCCGGTATCGCCTGGGCGGCGGCCTTCTTCGGGTTCGTATTGCTTTACGGGCCACTGCTCGTCAGAGGGCGCAAGTCGTAGCTCTCATAGGCGCCCGCCTTGCGCAGCTCCTCGACAATGCGATCGGGCGTCAAAGGCATCTGCGCAAAACGCACGCCGAAGGGTGAAAGGGCATCTTCAACGGCGCCGATCACCGCTGCCGGCGCCGGAATGGTGCCGCCTTCGCCCGCGCCCTTGACGCCAAGCGGGTTGAGCGGATTGGGCGTCTCCACGTGCTCCACCGTGGCGCCCGGCACGTCGGGCGCCGCCGGCAACAGATAGTCCGCAAAGGTCGTGGTCAGAGGCTGCGCGTCGGCGCCGTATCTCATCCACTCGAAGAGCGCGTTGCCGATGCCGTGGGCGACGCCGCCCTGCACCTGGCCTTCGACGATCATGGGATTGATAACGTTCCCGCTGTCGTGCGCGACGGCGTAGTTGAGGATGGTCACGCCGCCGGTGAACGGGTCGACCTCGACTTCGGCCACATGCGTGCCGTTGCAGTGCGAGGCTTGCGGCGGGGTGAAATAGGCGGTGTGCTCGAGGCCCGGCGCTTGGCCCTCGGCGAAGGAGAAGCCGGGCATGCCCTGCGCAAGCCGCGCCAGCTCCCCGAGCGGGATCGACGGCTTGTTGCCGGTGCGCGCGCTCGCGCGGCCGTCCTCGACCTCGATCTCGTCCTGCGCAACCTCGAGGACGCGGGCAGCGAGCGCAACGATCTTCTCGCGCACGGCGGTTCCCGCAAGCCGCGCCGACGAGCCGGCGTTGACCGCCTGGCGGCTCGCGAAAGCGCCGATCCCCTGCGAGATCGCCGCGGTGTCGCCCGCGGTCATGACAATGTCGCTCATGGCGCAGCCCACTTCATCGGCAACGATCTGCGCCAGCGTCGTGACGGTGCCTTGCCCCTGCGTGGTCGCGCCGGTTGCGACCGCAACCTTGCCGTTGGGCAGGACGCGCACGGTGACGCCCTCGAACGGACCCAGCCCCGTGCCCTCGACGTAGTTGGCGATCCCGATGCCGAGGTAGCGCCCTTGCGCGCGGGCCGCGCGCTGGCGCGCGCGAAAGTCCTCGTAGCCGGCGAGCTTGAGCGCGCGCTCCTGGCTCCTCGGGAAATCTCCGCTGGCGTAGACGAGCGGCTTGCCGTCGCGGAACGTGAGCCCGACGGCGTAGGGCATCTCATCCGCACCAACCATGTTGCGGCGGCGCACCTCGCCCGGATCGAGCGCAAGGGCGCGCGCGATGCGGTCGATGAGCCGTTCCATGGCAAACACCGCCTGCGGCCGGCCGGCGCCGCGCACCACCGTGGTCGGTACGCGATTGGTGAGCGCCACGCTGAGCTCGAGCCGATAGGCGGGCACCCGATAGGGTCCGGGGAACGTGGTTGCCGCGATATAGGGCGCGATGATCCCCCACGGCAGGAAGGCTCCGGTGTCGTGCAGCAGGTGGCCCCGTAGCCCCAGGATTCTTCCGCCGGCATCGACCGCGATCGCCACGTCCCAGTGCTGGTCGCGCTCCTGCGTGGCGGAGAGAAAATGCTCGCGCCGGTCCTCCTGCCAGGTCACCGGGCGACGAAGCCGCATCGCCGCGGCAGGGATGACCGCCTCCTCGGGATAGAACGGCGCCTTGGTCCCGAACCCGCCGCCGACGAAGGGCGCAATCACCCGGATCGATTCCAGGTCGCGCTCGAAGAGGTCGGCGAGCGTGGCGCGCGCAAGGTGCGGCGTCTGCGTCGCCGACCAGACCGAGAGCACGTCGCTTGCGGTGTCGTGGCTCGCGAGCACGGCGCGGCCTTCCAGGCTCATGGCGCCGCCGCGATGAAGAAACATCTCCTCCTCGAAAACATGGGCGGCATTGGCGAACGCGGCGTCGACGTCGCCATAGCTCATGGGAACGCGCGCCGCGACATTGGTCGCAAGATCGCTGTGCACGCACGCGGCGCCCGGCTTGACCGCGTCGCGGCAGTCGCTCACCGCGGGCAGCGTTTCGAAATCGATATCGACCGCGGCGGCGGCGTCCTCGGCCGCATAGCGGCTCTCGGCCACCGCCACCGCGACCGCCTCTCCCACGAAGCAGACCTCGCCGCGCGCGAGCGCAAGCTGCGTGCGCGGCGTCTTGATGGCCGGATGGGGCACCAGCATCGGGATTTGCGTGACCGCCAGGCGTTGCGGCAGATCGTGCGCGGTGAGCACCGCATGCACTCCCGGCATGGTGCGCGCCGCGGACGCATCGACGGCGCGAATTCTTGCATGCGCATGCGGGCTGCGCACAAAGCACGCGTGCAGCATTCCCGGCAAATTGATATCGGCGACGAAGCGGCCGCGCCCGGTGAGCAGGACGGGATCTTCAAGGCGCAGGACCCGGGCGCCGAAATGCTTCGCGCCCATGGCCAAAGTTCCTCATGCGCAGCGCAGCGAAACGATACACCGAAAGCATTGCCTTGCAATCGGCGCCGATCGTACCCTCCACGACAGCGCAGAGGCTCATTCCATGCTCGACACTCAAAAGCCGCATGCCGTCGACGTGCAGATCACCGGGGCGCCGCTCGATTTCCAGGCGCATCTCGCCGCACTGGAGGCGCGCGGGCTGCTGCTGCGCATCGAGCGCGCGATCGACAAGGACACCGAGCTGCATCCGCTGGTGCGCTGGCAGTTCCAGGGCGGCCTGCGGGAGGAGGCGCGGCGCGCCTTCCTGTTCACCAATGTCGTGGATGCGCGCGGGCATTCCTACGACATCCCGGTCGCGGTCGGCGCGCTCGCCGCATCCGCGCAGATCTATGCCGTGGGAATGGGCCGCCCCGTTGATGAGATCGAGGCCGCCTGGGTGCACGCCATCGCCAATCCGATTGCGCCGGTTGTGGTCGGCTTGCCCGCGTGCCAGGCGGTCGTGATCGCGGGCGATGCGCTGCGCGGGGAGGGAAGGGGGCTCGCGCGCCTGCCGGTGCCGGTCTCGACGCCGGGTTTCGATGCAGCGCCCTACCTCACGGCGACGCTGTGCATAACCCGCGACCCCGACACCGGCATCCAGAACATGGGCACCTATCGCGCGGCGCTGAAGGCGCCCGACCGGCTTGCCGTGCGCATGTCCTCGCGCATCGGCGGCGCCGGCGGATACCAGCATTGGCGCAAGCACCATGCGCGCGGCGAGCCGATGCCGTGCGCGATCGTCATCGGCTGCGCGCCGGTGGCGATGTTCACCGGCGGCATGAAGCTTCCCGTCGACCTCGACGAGATGGCGGTAGCGGGGGCGCTCGCCGGTGCGCCGATGCGCACCACGAGGGCGGTCACGCTCGATCTGCACGTTCCGGCCGACGCCGAGATCGTGATCGAGGGATTGATCGATCCGGTTCTGCTCGAGCCGGAAGGGCCCTTCGGCGAAAGCCATGGCCACGTCGCGCTCGAGGACTTCAACATGTCGATGCGCGTGACCGCGATCGCGCAGCGGGCCTCGCCGGTATTTGCCTCCATCATCAGCCAGGTGACACCGAGCGAATCGAGCGTGCTCAAGAAGGTCGCGATGGAGCCGTTGTTCCTCACCCATCTGCGCGAGCGGCTCGCCATCCGGGGCGTCCGGCGCGTGGTTCTGCACGAGCCGCTGTCCAACCTGCGCAAGGTCATCTTCGTGCAATATGCGCAGGGCACCGCGCACACCGAAGTCTGGCGCGGCCTGCAGGGAGCCTCGACGCTCCTCGCCGATTGCGGAAAGGTCTGCATCGCGGTGAGCGAGGACATCGACCCCGTGAACGCCGACGCGGTGTTCTGGTCGCTCGCCTATCGCTGCAATCCGGTCGAGGATGTGCACATCGTGCCCTATCGCTCGGCCGGCCATGGCCCCAAATCCGCGGCGCGCCAGGAGGAATCGACCATCCTCATCGACGCGACGCTCAAGGCCGCCGCACCGCCGCTCGCCCTGCCGGCGCGCGAGTTCATGGAGCGCGCGCACACGATCTGGCAGGAGCTCGGGCTTCCCTCGCTCACGCCGCAGCCCCCATGGCACGGCTATCTGCTCGGCGACTGGTCGAAGCAGTGGGATGTCTACGCGCAGCGCGCCGTGGCCGGGGAGTGGGCGAAGAGCGGCGAGGAGACGCTGGCGCGCCGCCGAGCCGGCCTGACGCCGGAGACGCCGGTACGCGAGGCGAAGGGGACTTCGCCCGATCCTTCGTAGGCTGGGGTCGAGGGCTACCTGACGTCTCGCTCGGCGGCAAAGCATGGACCTCGGATGCTCGTCATTCGACAGCATCGGTCCGCATTTGTCCGGTGAAATCCTTTCCATCCTCCACTGCCAGGGTTAGATTTAGCGCGACGAGGTCTCTGAAAGGATGATTTGTGCGCCGGGATGAAGCCATCTCAAAGCTGAAATCAACCGAGCATGCGCTGCGCGCGCAGGGCATTGGTGCGCTTTATCTGTTCGGATCGCATGCGCGGGACAATGCCGATCCGGACTCCGACATTGATGTGTTTGTCGATCCGGTTTCCGGCGAGGATTTCGGATTTCTGCCATTCATGCGTGCCTACGAGACAGTCCGCAAAGCATTTGGCGACGAAATAGAGATTGGATATTCAACGCGCGAAGGATTGGATCATCACGTCCGTGCGGACGTGGAACGGGAAGCGGTCCGGATCTTCTGATGGCGGCGAGCAAGAGCCCTCGCATTCGGCTGCTCCATATCCGCGATGAAATTGATGGCATGGCTGCGGGCCGTTCATGGCTTGACCTTCATCGAGTACCAGGGAAGCTATACGCTGCGAGGGCAGCCGAACGTGCCGTGCAGATCATCTCGGAGGCCGCAAAGGCATTGCCGTCGGAATTGCTCGATCGCTATCCAGGTCCGCCCTGGGACGCAGTTATCGGCATCGGCAATGTTCTGAGGCACGAGTATCAACGGATCGAGGACCGGCGGATTTGGGAGATCGTGACAGTTCACCTTCCGCAAATGCGGCCGGTAATTGCGGCCATGCTCGCTGATCTTGAACAGTAGGTGTTGGCAGCAATCACACCACCACGGTCAGCCGCTTGGCGGCGCGGGTGACGCCGGTATAGAGCCAGCGGCCGCGGTTTTCGCGGAACACGTCGGACTCGTCGAACAGCACCACGTCGTCCCACTGCGAGCCTTGCGCCTTGTGCACGGTGAGCACGTAGCCGAAGTCGAACTCGTCGAATGCCTTGCGCTCGAGCCATTCGAGCGTCTCGATACGGCCGGTGAAGCATTCCGGGCGCACCGCGACCTTCACCGTCTCGTCCCGCCCCTCGCCGAGGTCCTCGTCGGGCACAATGCGCATGCGCAGGATCTTGCGCCGCGGCTTTGGCCGTTCCTTGACCACCCACAGTCCGCCGTTGAACAGGCCGTTGTTGCGGTTGTTGCGCAGGCAGACCAGCTTGTCGCCCGCAACCGGCAGCGCTTCGGCAAAGCCGCGCCGCTCGCGCAGCCGCATGTTGTAGGCGCGCCGCGTGGCATTGCGGCCGACCAGCACCTGGTCGGCATGGATCACGCGCTTGGGGTCGAGCTGCGCGCGCCCCACCACCTGCGTCTCTCCGTAATGCCCCGGCGCCAGCGATTTGCCTGCGCGAATGTCCATCGACAACCGCACGATGGGATTGTCGCGCGCCTGCCGGTGCACCTCGGTGAGCATGGCGTCGGGCCTCCCCTCGGTGAAGAAGCCGCCGCCCTGGATCGGCGGCAGCTGCGCAGGATCGCCAAGCACCAGCAGCGGCACTTCGAACGACATCAGGTCGCGCGCGAGCTCGGCATCCACCATGGAGCATTCGTCGATGATGATGAGCTTGGCGTGGGAAGCGGGCGCCTTGCTCCAAAGCTCGAAGGTCGGGTTCTCCTCGCTCTGCTCCTGCGGCTTGTAGATCAGGCGGTGAATGGTGGACGCGCCGTGACAACCTTTGCTGCGCATGACGCAGGCCGCCTTGCCGGTGAAGGCCGCGAACAGCACTTTGCCGTCGATGCCCGCCGCAATGTGCTGCGCCAGCGTCGTCTTGCCGGTGCCGGCGTAGCCGAACAGGCGGAATATGGAGGGGCGGCCGCGCGCGGCTTTCCACCAGTCTGCAATCGCCTTGAGCGCGGCGTCCTGGTGCGGGGTGAAAACTGGCATCGGGTGCGATTATGGTCGAGGCGTCCGCAGCTAAAAGAACAAAATCAGAACATTTGTCAAGCTTTGGCAATGCTACACTGGTGCATGCAAATTCTGATTTCGTCACGCCA
>Ga0310916_10001365_pt1 | contig 14437 bp, 9 predicted proteins | sample GREbulkMGLF176_FD_203444 | JGI IMG/M metagenome (GOLD analysis project Ga0310916, IMG submission 203444) | Lab enrichment of tropical soil microbial communities from Luquillo Experimental Forest, Puerto Rico - GRE.bulkMG.LF176 | ecosystem: Environmental > Terrestrial > Soil > Tropical forest >...
CCGGCGACGTGGTCGTGAGCTGGCTTCCGCTGTATCACGACATGGGCCTGATCGGCGCATGGCTCACCCCGCTGCATTTCGGACTTCCCGTCGCGGTCATGTCTCCGCTCGCGTTCCTGACACGGCCCGAGAAATGGCTGCAAGCGTTTCACAAGCACCGCGGAACGGTTGCCGCCGCGCCCAACTTTGCTTATGAGCTTTGTGTGCGGAAGATTGCCGACAAAGACATCGAAGGCCTGGACCTCAGCTCGTGGCGCGCCGCGCTCAATGGCGCGGAGCCGGTGAATCCGGAAACGCTCGAGCGCTTCGGCAAGCGATTCGCGGAATACGGATTCCGCCGCGAAGCGCAGCTGCCCGTTTATGGATTGGCAGAGGCCACGCTGGGAGTCACGGTGCCGCCGCTCGGTCGCAAACCGCGGATTGATCGCGTCGAGCGCGAAAGGTTTGCCCTCGAAGGACGCGCCGTGCCGGCGGTCGCGGAGGACGAAACGGCGATTTCCTTTGTCTCTTCGGGGAAGCCGCTGCCTCGGCACGAAGTGCGAATTGTGGACGGGAAAGGCAACCCCGTGCCGGAGCGCACGGAAGGATTCTTGTGGTTTCGCGGTCCCTCCGCGACGAGCGGGTATTATAACAACCCGGAAGCAACCGAGGCGCTGCTGCCCGAGGGAGCCACGGCGAGCGACGGCGGACTCCCCTGGCTGAACTCGGGCGACCGCGCTTATCGCGCCGACCAGGAGATTTATGTCACCGGGCGCGTGAAGGACATCATTATCAAGGGCGGACGCAATTTATATCCTCACGAAGTCGAGGACCTGGCCACGCGAGCCGAGGGGATTCGCAAAGGCGGCGTGGTGGCGTTTGGATTGAGCGATGAAGCGAGCGGCACGGAAAAACTGGTCGTGGCGGCGGAAACACGGGAACGCGACGCGGCTCGCCGCGCGGCGATAGCGGCGAGAGTCACCGAACTCGTGTCGCAAGGTCTGGGGCTTCCGCCGGATCGTGTGGAGCTGATACCCCCAGGGAGCATTCCAAAAACATCGAGCGGCAAGCTGCGACGGGAAGAGACCAAGCAGCTTTATGTCGCGGGCACGCTTTCGGCGGCACGGCCTCCGGCCTGGGTCCAGATCGTGCGGCTAGGCACGAAGAGCGGGCTCGATAACTTCGGCCAAGAAACCCGCGCCGGATTCAAGCGCGGCCTCGAGATGCTGTACGGAGTCTATCTCCTTCTCGTGTTTGCCCTTTGGATCGTGCCGACGTGGGCGCTTCTTCACTTCATCAAGGATCCTCGGGCGGCGGGACGTTACACCTCTCGGGCGGTGAAAATCCTGTTCGCGCTGGCCGGCTGCAAAGTGCGCGTCATTGGCAAGGAGAACATGGAAGTTTCCGGCGCGAAAATCTTTGCCGCCAATCACACGAGCTATTGCGACGTGCTGCCGCTCATGGCCGGGCTCGGCGTCGAATACCGCTTCATCGCGAAAAGGGAGGTCCGCGATATGCCCTTTATCGGCGCCTTTCTTGACCGCATGGGGCACTTGAGATTTGACCGCACCGATCCCGAGTCGCGTTTGCGGGAGGTTCAGGAAGTCGAAGAACTGCTTCGCAAGGGCGAATCGGTTTTCTTCTTTCCGGAGGGCACATTTAGCTCCGAAGTCGGCGTGCGGCCGTTCCAGCTCGGAGCTTTCAAAGCAGCCGTGGCCACGGGCACGCCCATCGTTCCCATTTCGCTCGAGGGCACCCGGAAGATTCTGAGAGACGGCACGCACTTGCCGCGGCCCGGAAGCGTGAAGATCACCGTGCACCCAGCGATCTACCCAAGGACGGATGGAAGCCAACGCAGCGCGGGCGACAGGTCGGGTTGGCGCGAACTGATTCGCCTGCGCGACGCGACGCGTGAGCGAATTGCGCGCGACTCAGGGGAGTCGCTCCTCTAGAGGCTCCGTTGTTCGTTATGGTTAGCGGGTTCTCGCGTGTTTCGTTTTCTTCCTTTGAGTAACGGGTTGTAGAAAAGACGGTTCGCTTAAAGGCGTAGCTCAAGCCATCCCCATTCCGTTTCAGCCTTCGATTTCCCGTAGATTCCGACGATGGTTGTCACAGCAGCTCAAAGGAAAATTGCGAGAGACTTACAACGAAGGGGCCATTGCCCGCATCTCTATGGACAAAACAAATCGAGGAATGCGGAACTCTGCCCTCCTGCCTCAGGCAGCCCGCTAAGAGCGCGGCCGTAGATCGAGCGCAGTCGATGCTAATGCGCCATGGTGTAAATGACCGTAATGTGCGTGTCGATTTCTACGGGCTGGCCATTAAGGATTGTGGGCCGGTAGCGCCATTGCCGCACGGCTTGGAGCGCCGATTGGAAGAACATGGGATCGCCGCCCACAACTTCGAGAGACTGCACCGACCCATCGGTTGCAATCCTGGCATGTAGTTCGACACGCCCTTCCTTGTGAATCTGTCTCGCCAGAGCCGGATAAATCGGGTCAACCCGGTAAATCAGCATAGCTGGGTCGAGCTGCGTCATGTGCAGAACCGCTGGGCGTGCGACGCGGTGCTCGGTGGGTGGCAGTGGCACCGGGGTCCGTGCATCCGGAATGGGGATCAATCCTCCGGGAGCCCCCGGAACGCTTAGACCCAGACCTTGGGGCGCGTCATCAGCCTCGTCAGATCGGTTGGTGTCGTGCGTCACGATGATGCGTGGAATGTTGGGTGGTACACAAAAGTGACAGGCAGTGCGTGCTTGGCGGTGGGGATGCGCGACGCCAGGATCGTGCGATGAGCCCGTGTAGGGCGAGTATGGGGGGATAGGGGTCGGCACAACCAGGGGCAGATGCTCGGTTTTCCCGAAGAGGGGAAGCAGAATAAGCGCGGCAAGGCCCGCGGTTTGGATCAGGATCGAAAGAAGCAGAGCGCGGCGGCGCAGTCGGCCTTCGCGACGGCGTTGGTCACGATTGCCTTCGACGAGACATCCGCCTAAAGACCCGAGACTTCCTTCAGGGATTTTTTCAGAAACGTTTTGAGAATCGAGCGGCATCACGCACCTCCACAGTTTTTTCTGCGAGGCCTTGCTGATCCCTTGCCGGCGCTCAAAGAAAATTCTCCTCCGTTAACTTCAGCGGTTAAAAGCCCTGGCCGCCTGAAATTTCCGAGTCTTCTCAGCACCCTTGGCTAGAAACAAAGGGACCGCAGAAATCTTGCGGCGCCAACCTCCCGGGGGGTTGCTCTAGTCCTCCAGGAGACCGGCGCCGCGCTCGCAGGGATGTGAGGCTGCGCGCGTCCTCCGAGATTTGGACACCACGCGGCGAGGCAAGTTCCCGCGGGAAGGCGTCGAAAATTGTAATTTGCAAAAAGCCGGCACAGCAGGAGGCAAGAAGGACGACCGGCACAACTCCGCGCGACCCGGCTGGCCCGCTTGCCCGCGCCCATCGCGCACAGACGGCAAGACTGGTTGCACGAGACCAGTACGCGCGTGGTGAGGGAGTTGCCGCTGATGAGCGTCGAGGACTTGAACGTGCGCGGCTTGCTGGCGAACCACAGGCTGGGCCGGAAGATCGCCGGCATGGACTTTTACACCGCCGACAGTTGGAGTACAAAGCGAAGCGGAACGGCGCGGAGCGGAGCTCGTCATAGCCAGTCGCTGGTTCCCGAGCAGCAAGATGTGCTCGGTGTGCGGTCTCCTTGCGGAAGGCCTACCGTATTCGTGCGGGTGTGGAGATGTGCATGGGGTGAGATCAACGGGGCGGCGAATTTGTGTCAGTACGCACTCGATAGCGCGATTTGGACCCGAAGCAACGCCTGTGGAGAGGAAGCTTTTGCGCTGGTCTCAAGACCAACGTGAAACCGGCCTCGCGAAAGCAGGAATCAACTGTGTCCTAAGCTGGGCATGGATTGAGCAACCGAACTTGTGTTGCCGCACACCGTTTCCGGGTCTAGAAGGCTGTTTTCGTCTTTCGGCTACTTTAGTCCTTTAGACTCCTAGAGATACGGAAAACTGTACCCGCCGCACCGCTCTCTGCATCTTATGCATGAAGGACGTGGATCTGAAGGAGGCTGACCCCATGGACCGGCACAACGCAGAAACGATTGGCGTGCGCCGCACCGGGTGGGCTGCCCTGGACCGCGATCCGCAGCAAGACAAGGTGGAATTCATCTGTCCGCACTGCGGTGCGCGGGACCAAAAGAATGCCCGGCGAGAGCGCACGTTGTACCATTTCACGGACGGATTTTTGCAGGACTTGCAAGGTGAAGTGACCGTTTGCCACTCCTGCAAGAAGTCACTGCGCGTGGTTCCCATTGTGATGGTGCACGATCAAGAAGAGGCGCGAAGGTTCGCAGCCGTTTTTTCCGACGAGCACTTGGTCACGTCGAACTGAGCCTTTTGCAAGCTGAAAAGAGAAGCGGGGCGCAAACCAGTCTGCGCCCCGCTTCTCGTCTTCTTCCCAATAAATTAGTGGCGATCGTGGTCGTGATCGTCCCAGTCGCGGTCACTATGCCAGCGATGGCCGTCCTCATCCCACCAGCGGTGCTTCAAGTTCCAGCAGTGTTCCCGCGCTTCACGTAGTTCATGTCGGGCATGTTCCGCCTGCCTGCTGTTCCAGCCATGATCCTCGATGGCTTCGTGGAGTCTGTGATCCGCTTTCCTGATTTGCTTTTGACAGTGCTCGTCATCGGCGTAAGCCCGGGGCGTAGCCGCGAATCCTAGCAAGCCAACAAGCGCTGCGGCGGCCAGCACCGAGCGTCCCAGAAACTTCTTCTCTCCCGTGTACTTGAACATGGATTCTCCATCCTCCCGTAGTTCCCCGACTGGGATGGGGCGTTTGGTCCCTGCCTATCAAACACGGTAGAAGGGAGAATGTAGCGGAGCCCATCGGAGACGTGCAAACAACGCGAGAGCTGGCGGGTCGCGAATCAATAGGCTTGCAAGGACGAAGCGACGTTCATGTGGTATTTTTCAAGGCCGGCGCGCACCCGGTCGAAAGCTTCGTCCACCGTGTCTGCAAATTGCAGCATTTCGTACTCGCTTTCATTGATGGTGCCCCAACGCACCATGGCCTTCCAGTTCAGCACGTCATCCCAGTACCTGCGGCCATAAATGAGGATCAAATTGCGCTTTGGCAATTTGCCGGTCTGCAGCAACGTGAGCATTTCCCAGAGCTCGTCCATGGTGCCGAAGCCGCCGGGAAAAACAATCAGCGCCTTGGCGATTTGCGCGAACCAGAGTTTGCGCATGAAGAAGTATTTGAAGTTGAAGCTCAGCTCCGGGCTGATGTAAGGATTGGCGAACTGCTCGTGCGGCAACTCGATGGAGAGTCCGATGGACTTGCCGCCCGCTTCATAGGCGCCGCGATTGGCCGCCTCCATGATGCCCGGGCCGCCGCCCGAACAGACCACAAAGCGGCGCGGCTTGGGACCGAGCGTAAGCGCCCAGGTGGTCAGCTTATGCGAAAGCTGGCGCGCCTCTTCATAATACCGGGACATCTCGAGCGAGCTTTTGGCGCTCCGCAAAGCGGCGCGGTGATGCTGCAACTCTTCCGCTGCCATCTTCCCGGTTTTCATGTGCTTCAGCCGCGTGTAGCGCGCCTGCGCCGTCTCGCGCGACTCGATGCGCGCCGAGCCGAACATCACGATGGTGTCGCCAATGCCCTCGTTCTTGAGCTGCACGAGAGGATGGAGGTACTCAGCGATGATCCGTATCGGGCGCGCCGGCACGCTTTCGAGGAACTTGGGGTCCTCATAACTGACCTTGGGCGCGTGCTGGGGCTTCATTTTTTTGCCGTCGGGCATGTCTCTATTCTCCAGAAAAGGACGACCTTTGATTGTAGGAATCTTTGGCTGTCGCTGAAACGTCAATAAATACGCGGCATTTGACACCGTGCTACATGGTTGCTGCAATCTGAGGCATGAAGATTTACATCCGCCGAAAAGAGCCAGGAAAAGGCTGGAGATGTAGAGCCGTCCCGAAGGTCGGGGGGCGTCCAGTTGCCGAAGCTGGTGTAAAGTTCCATGTTCGCTACCCTGATGCTGACGACAAATTCGTGTGGAGTCAAGGTTACGATAGTTTCGAAGAAGCGGAGAAGGCAGCAGCCTGGTTGGAACTAAATGCTATTGCGGTTGGCCTCACCATCGAAGAGTACAAAGACAAGGCCAATTCACAGCGGACTCCCATCAAGGTCGCAATCGAGCGGTTTGCCTCGGATGCCAGGAAGACAAAGAAGCAAACCACGGCTGACCATGATCAGCGGCGGTTGAAAGCCTTTGAAGAATCACTCCCCAGAGGCGTGCGCTTCATGGACGAAGCGCGAAAGCAACGCTCGAGTAGCTTATACTTCTCTAATAACCGATGAGAATTCCTAATACACCTACCTATGGTAGCTAGCTCTCAATCGCCACCCATATCCTGGCGTTTTTGCTAGCCGATATGCGAATCCCCTGGTTTAAATCGTTTTCAACTATATGGATGGCGGGCCACAGGGCAGGAGTAATCTAGCAGTGTGATGCCAGCCGCCAGAGGATTGCGAATCAAGGAAGCTGCCGACTACAGCGGCGCAACGCCTTGGTACCTGGAAATACTCATTCGCTCAAAGCAGGTTCCGGCTCACGAGTTGGGAAGGCATTACGCGCTCTTCCGTGAAGGCTTAGACACTTTCATTGGGAAACTAAAGGCAAAGGCGGCATGAAAACTAATATCAGCGCAACCTGTCAGTCGGCTAACGGCAGTGTTGCATTGCAACACCTTCCGGGGGAAGAGCTCCACTATCAGGTGCAAAACAGCCTCACCGAATTGGGCATCCTGGGTCGAAAAGCCGCTGCTGAGATTCGTGTCCGCTTATTACCGTTGTTGGACGAAGCAAAGCGTAGATATGACGCCGGGGAAACTATCAACAAGATCGAAGGTTGGCATGAGTATCTCCGTTCGTTGGGATTGAAGCCGGGCACAATCCGAAGCTGGAAAAGTCGGCAGAACGAACGCGAGCGCATAGGGAACCAAGCAGAAGTTGAGCGTCGAGCGAAACGATACGAGCATAAGTTGAACGAAAGCCTCAAGGATGCCGTCTGGTTGGCGGAACGCGATGCGGAGGTGGAACGCGACGAGAGGGCATACCAAGAACGTTTCGAGAATGATGAAGAGTTTAGAAAACAACACGAACAAAGAAAATCGGAATTCAAACAATTCGCCGACCGAGCAGCGGAAGAAGCGAAGCAAGGACAAAGAAATCTGGAAGAAACGCGAATCAACAACGCCATTATCCGCAACTTTATGAAGCTGATCATAAAAGAAGGTCGCCGGGTGCTCGCCGTCAAATACCATCCCGACAAAGGCGGCAAACCCGATGATATGGTGGCAATCAACGCGGCAGAACAACGCCTGACGGAGTTGATCGAAGATGGTAACTAATTATTAGTTTCGGCGGGGCCGTTAGAAAGGGGTGGCCAGTATGGATCGGTCAGAAATGCGTCTATCTAGCCAGGGGCTCCGCCCCTGATACCCTGAGAAGCCAGGAGCCAGGAGCCGGGAGGCAGAAGCCAGAGACACCGCCAAAGGATAACGAGAACAAAATTCTCGTTGGGGCCCCGATAACGGTCTACGCAGGGGTGTTCCGGTAAATGCCCCGCGCGCACTTGATAGACATGCTGCGAATGACCAGTTCCGCTAGTTGCTGCTGATTCACAATAGCGTAACAGTTGACAACCTCAGGGGTCACCCAAATCCGGCCTTATAGGGCCAGCTGAAAACCGGCCATAGGAAGGCCCGGGACATTGACTCCGAGAGGCGAGCCAACAAGTGCCAGCCGTTGCCCCCGGTCATACTAACGTTTGTAGATTGTGGGAATTCCGGGCAGCTCCCGGCAACGTCTTCCGGCAAGACTGCGTCGAAATGAGTACACTGTTCAGGTAATGACCTGACAAAACCTCGCCGCGGGATGGATGGTATGAACACGATAAGACAACAGCGATGCCGCCGCGCGCTCTGGCTCCTCTTTACGGCGCTGGCCTCGGCGAGCACCCTACCCGGGCAAGCTCCGACAGGGCCGCTTCCGCCAAGGCCGGGCGCTCCGGTGCAGCAGCCGCCCAAGAACCAGATCAAGGTTCAGGTGGCGCTGGTGACAACACCGGTGACCGTGCGCGATTCTCGCGGCGTCATGGTGCACGACCTCGAAGCAAATAACTTTCAGGTGACCGACAACGGTATCGCGCAGAAGATTTCGCATTTCGATCTTGGCGGCGATCCGCTCTCGCTCGTGATTCTTGTGGAAACCAGTTCGCGCATCGAGCCGCTTATGCCCGAGATGCGCAAGACCGGGATTCTTTTCACCCAGACGGTGATGGGGCCGACGGGCGAAGCCGGGGTCGTGGGCTTTAACGATTCGGTGGACAAGCTGCAAGATTTCACGAGCCACGCCGACACCATCGAAAGCACGATTGCGAATTTGAGGCCTGGAACCTCCGGCTCGAAGCTCTATGACGCGATGGCCGTGGGGGTCGAAATGCTCTCGAGCCGGCCGCAAGCGACTCGAGAGAACCCGGGACGGCGACGCGTGCTCATGATTCTCTCTGAAGCCGTGGATGAGGGAAGCGAGAAAACGCTCGGAGAAGTCTTGCGGCAGGCGGAACTCGCGAATGTGACGATCTACGGCGTGGGGCTTTCGACGACCCGCGCCGAACTGCATGCCAAGCCCAAGGCTCCCGAGCGGCCCAATCTTCCCGTCGGCGCGCTGCCGCCGCCGCCCGGCGTTCCCGATACCCCGACGCTCGAAGACAACCGCTACGCCGGTGTCGACTTGTTGTCCGCGGCAATCTGGGCGGTCGAGCACATTCACGATCAGGTCAAGGGCAATTCCCTCGAAGTGGCGGCTGCGGCGACAGGAGGTGCGAGCCTGTCAACGTTCAAAGACCGCTCCATTGAAAAGGCCATTGATGAGATTGGCGGGGAACTTCACTCGCAGTACACGCTCAGCTACACCCCGACCGACGCGGATGCGACCGGCTACCATGAAATCAAAGTGTCAGTGACTCGCGGCAATGCGAAGAATCTGAAAATCCGCGCGCGGCCGGGATACTACCTGGCGCCACCGGAAGGATAAGAGCGGCCGCGGTCTCCTTGGTTATAACCTTCGGATTCGCGACTTGGTCGGGAGTTTTGAGCGCAGCTTCTTCGTGACTGGATTTGGTTACGGCTATCTCGCTCGCCGCATCGCGACGCTCGCAGCAGGAAACCGAGCGGCGGTCCCGCTGGCTGGTTTTTGGTGGGCCGCGCTTTCTCGCTTAGTTGCCGCGCGTGCTGGCCTTGCTGCTGCCGTACTTGCGCGAGAAGAAGCTTGCTCCCGCTTGTCGGACATTGGATCATGGACGTCATCGCCGCCACGACTCTGTCCTTCTGAAGGGTAACCGGAGACCTAAGCGATTTGCTTCCAGAACGTGCCGTCGCGAGAGCTGAGGAGCGCATCTTTGCGGGCATCCCAGCGCAAAAAATGCGGCGCGTGCGTGTGCTCGGTGTGGGCATCACGGCTGGCCCAGACTTCGTGGAGCAGATAGCTGCCGGGCTGATCAACCGAACCATGCAGGTCGAAGGTGAGGCAGCCCTGCTCTTTGCGTGATGGCCCGATCAGCGCGCGCAGTTCCGCCTCCAGCAGAAGTTCCTGGCCTTCGCGGGCGCGTAAAACGACCATTCGAGTAACCGCGCCTTTTGGCAGTTTTCCGCCCGACGACGTCTTCTTGCGCGCTTTCGCTCGGGCCTGCCGCCGGGTCTTGGTTTTGCGCTTCGGCATGGTGCCGGGGATTGTAACGCAAAATGCTCGCCGTGCAAGGGATACGTGGAGCGCCCGCCGCCTCCCGACGGGGGAGCGGCGAAAAAAGGGTGATCCCGGGCCGCGGCAAGGCCGAACCCGGGCGAAAACCGGGGAAAGCGTATTTTTGACCTGCCCTACTCGGCGGCGTCCTTTCGCCCGGCGTTGAGGTTGTCGAAGTTCAGGATGGCGTTGAGCACCATCGCATAGGTTCCCCACGTCTCGCCGCGATAGACCGGGTTAATGGAGAACAGCACGACATGGCCTTTGCCGGAGGGTGCGTCCACCACGGCGGGGTGCTGGGCGATCTCGTCGCCCCCCTCGATCAAGCCGGAAACCAGCAAATCCTTACTGTCGGCGTAGCGGAAAATCACGCGCGGCCGGCGGGGTGGAGGAATCACACGGAAGCCGTTGCGTTTCTGCTCGTCTGACACCGGGGGCGATTCCCAGATTTCGGACTTGCGCTCTTCCGGCGCCTCCATTCCCGGGCGGCCCACGGCAAAGTCGGGATCGTCCACACTTCCGCGGCCGGTGGGCCGGGCGCGCATTTCCGGGCCGAGGCGGCGCCGGCCGCGTTGTCCGGCGATGCTGCTCAGCGAAAGGATCGGCCCGTTGTCGCAATAGGCCGCACCCTTTTCTTCGTAGCCATAGGCGATGGGGCTCGCGTCATCCACGAGACGCATTTCCACGACGGAGCCGACAATCTTCATTTTGTTTGCATTTTGCGTGCTGACGCCGTCGGCGAATCCCAGCGAAAGCGCGAGCGACGAGGTGTCCATCGCGGTCAAGAGCACGCCGCCGCGCTCGACGAATTCCTGCAAGTGCGCGACGCCGTCCCAGCCCAGGCCGGGCCGCAGATCGTCGGTTGCGTCGTTCTTTCCGACCAGATTTGGCGTTTCGGGCGTATTTTTCCAGGGCAGGGGATTGCCCCAGGCGGTCGGAATGCCGTTGACGACCGCATCCACGCCGGCGTTGTAGCCGACGGGAGGAAACAGAATCACGTCGTATTTGCCATTCAGGTCGGAGATTTTCGCGATCGCCTGGGTGCTCAGGTAAGCGTAGGGAATCGCCAGCTTGTCGAGCGCCAGACGCCACCAGCCTTCGGTCTGCGTGCTGAGCCAGGTATGCACCAAAGCGATGCGCGCGGCGCGCACCGGATGCGTTTTCACCTCGGGCGGGGCGGTGAGCGCGGTAACTTGCACGCCGAGTTCGGCCGCCGCGCGGTCCAGATCGCCGCGGCTCGTGTTTCGCACCAGGAAGGAGCCACGGTTGAATTTCTTCCCGGCGCTTTCAAACGGCTCTTCGGCAGCTTCGATGGAAGCGTCATGAAGCTTGTAGCGCAGCGTGGCCAGGGCCGGCTCGGCGCGGTTCGCGATGGCGAACAGCGTGCCTTCGCCTTTCACGCCGCCCCGAGCGTGAACTTCCCTCACCCGGTCCATCGGGACATCGAGGACTTTACTGTCCGTCACGCGCGCTACTTGCACGTGATAGAGTTCGCCGAAAGTCCAGCCGGTATCGTCGTAAGGAGTCTTCTGCGGATCGTCCGGGCTCCAGTATTGATGATCGAGCAGCGCGTCCGCGATCCGGGAATAGGGTTGGTCCATGCGGATGATGTAGCTTCCCGCGGGGAACTCACGCGTGGTCGGGGCCGGCGGAGGAGACTTTTCTTCTTTCCTGTCTTTTTCTTTGGCAGGCTCTTTGGGCTTCTTCGCCGGGAGCGTTACGCTGAAGGCGGAGGTCGCGCGCGAGATTTCTACGGCCTGTCTTTCCAGAACCTGCAACAGCTCTGCCTGCAAAGCCGGTCGCGGATCATCTGCCGGGAGAACGTAGGCGGCGGGCCCTTCCTCGGACGGCTTCATCGTGGAGCGCTTGGCTTTCAAATAGAAATTTTTCAAGAAGCGCTGCTTGTTCTCGGTGAAAAAGTGCAGCGAAGTGAGCAGCCCGGTCTCTTCGTAGTTGTTATTGTCGCGCTGCGACCAGAGCACTTTCGGGAGGGGCGGATTCTGGCGATACCACGTGCGCGCGTACTGCTCGGGCTGGAGGGTGCGCTCCTCGGTGTCGGCGCCGCCGTTTCCAAACGTCTCATAGAGGCGGCTAATGCCGTTGTGCAGGGCGGCGATGAACATCAGATAGCCCGGTGACCAGGTGTCAAAATCCCCATGCGCGAACACACCGGGCATACCGAACTTGGTCATGGCCGCGACGTTGTTCCAACCAATGACCTGCCACTCGTCGGCCAGAATCGGGTCAATCCAGGCGTTGTACGGCTCGTCGCCGATGGTGTTGTCGTAGAGATACGGCACGGACTCGTGCAGATCATGCAGCACCTGGGCTTTCCAGCCGACGTAGGTGTGCAAAACGTTTTCGGTGAGCCTCAGCGTCACGCCCATGGCGTCGCGGTTGTTGTCGTGCGCCACGTATTTGCCCCAATAGACGAGCCACGGATAAAACTGCTTCGGATGCGCAAGGTGCCATTTGTAAACATCGACCATGCGGTCGCGGCCGTCGACTTCGACGACCGGAGTGATCAACGTGATGGTGCCGTCGCGAATTTCTTTGATGTACGGGCTCTCATCGACCGCCAGGCGATAGGCCAGCTCCATGAGCGCGGTGGGCGCGCCGGTCTCGGGCGAGTGAATGGTGCCGGTGATGTAGTAGATGGGCACCGCCTCACCGACGAGCTTGTCGGCTTCCGCGTCGTCGAGCTTGATGGCGCGGGGATCGGCGAGCTTGGCCAGGCGCGCGCGGTTTTCCTCGAGATTTTTCAGATTTTCTTCCGAGGAAACCGCGACCGCGATCATCTCGCGGCCCTCTTCGGTCTTGCCGATGGAAAAGACTTTCACACGAGGGGTGGCTTTCTCGAGCAGACGCATGTAGCGGTAGACATCTTCGGCGTACGGAAGGATTCCCGGCGCTCCGGCCACATCGCCAAGCACCGCCTGGGGCGTCGGGACGGTTTTGGACGCCGGCAAATAGTCGACCAGCGGCGAGGTGAAATACGGTTCGGTCGTGTACTTGTGGATTCTCTCGGTGTAGGCCTCGTCCACCGGCTGCTTTGGGTCGCGCCCCGGCGGCGTTTCTCGATCCGCCCCGGCGCGCGGCGCGAGAGCAGTGCCCACCAGGACGAGCAGAACAAGCTTCGACCACCCGAGACCTGTCATGACGCCTCTCCTGTAATTCACTTTGGAAGAACCGAGATTCTAACTCAGTTGGAGGCGTGCAAAAAAACAGTTTGCGACGGGAGGGCTAATCAAGCGGAAGGAAGGCCACGCAGACGGGCGAAGGCACTTCGAGAGTCGCGCCTGTCGGCGTGAGCGCGCCGGTCTTCTGGTCGATGCGAAACGTGACGATGGTGTCGGAGAGCTGGTTCTCCGCGAGCAGATAGTTGCCGGAGGGATCGATCGAGAAATGCCGAGGTTCTTTGCCGCCGGTTCGAACGTTCGCCGCCAGGCGCAGCAGACCGCTTCCCTCGACGTGGAAGACGGCGATGCTGTCAAGGCCGCGGTTTGAGGTGTAGATGAATTTGCCGCTCGGATGCAAGGCGATTTCCGCAGCGTCGTTGCGGCGAGAGAATGCCGCCGGCAATGCGGAGACGGTTTGTAGGGCACGGTATTTTTCGCCTGCCTCGTTTGCGAAGGTCGTCACCGTGGACTGCAATTCCCCGAGGACATACATAAACTTGCCGTCGTGAGAAAACGCGACATGGCGCGGCCCTGAACCGGGCGGGAGCGCGGAGGAAAACGCGTCCGGTTGACTTGGATCGGGATTCGAGAGCCGCCCGCCTTCTGCGTCGAATTTGTATATCAGGACTCTGTCCAGGCCCAGATCGGATACAAAAGCGAAGCGATTGCCCACCGACGTTTCGATCCAATGCGCGTGCGGACCCTCCTGGCGCTCTTTGTTGGGTCCGAGCGGGCCCTCGTCGCGAACATTCGCGGTCGCAGGTCCGAGCTTGCCGTCGGCGCCGACGGGAAACACGACGACGTTGCCGGAGCTGTAGTTTGCCACCAGGAGGTATTTGCCTGTTTTGTCGAGCGAGATGTAGCAGGGATCTTCGCCGAGCGCCGGTAATTGGTCGAGCAGCGTGAGCTTGCCGGTCTGCGCATTCAACGCGAATCCGCTGACCATGCTGTTTTTTCCGGCTTCCTTCACCGCATAAAGAAATTTGCCGTTGGGATGAATCGCGATCCAAGAAGGGTCCGCGGTTTCCGCGGCAACGCCAAGCGGCTCGAGCTTCCCCGAGCTGGCATCATAGCGAAAGGCGTAAATCCCCTTGCTCGCCGTCTTGGTTGTGTAGGTGCCCACGTAGGCCAGATAGTGGTTCCCCGCCGCATGCTTCTCCCGCGCTTCACTCGAGGCCAGCAGCAGAAGGGGGGCGAGCGCCAAAAGCCATCGCGTCATTTTCATGATCGAGCAGAGCGGAAGAGCAATTTTCTCGCGATCCCTAGGCTACTGTTTGCCCTCAAGCAGCGCAAGTAAAATCAAGATGGCCGAGCCGCAGCTTGCCGGTTTTGATTACTTCTTCTCCTCCTCGTTTTCTTCCTGGAGCACCGCCGCCGCGGCGACGGAATCGTCCGCCTCGAGGCGCAGCAGGCGCACGCCCTGCGTGGAGCGGCCCGCTTCGCGAATTTCCTTCGTGTGCACGCGAATCACTTTTC
>Ga0310916_10001373_pt1 | contig 14415 bp, 11 predicted proteins | sample GREbulkMGLF176_FD_203444 | JGI IMG/M metagenome (GOLD analysis project Ga0310916, IMG submission 203444) | Lab enrichment of tropical soil microbial communities from Luquillo Experimental Forest, Puerto Rico - GRE.bulkMG.LF176 | ecosystem: Environmental > Terrestrial > Soil > Tropical forest >...
CTCGAGCACTTGGCCCCGCCGGCGGCTTTGGCTGCTACTCCGATTCGCTTGGGTGAGCTGCGGCATTTCTCGATAGTAGCCGTTGGCGTTCCTTTCCGCTGCGGCCTGGCGGCCCAAGGCCGCAGGAGATTACGGGGGTAGGGTGCGTCCATGCACGAGACCCCGCGGTTGCTGTTCGTCCACGCGCATCCCGACGACGAGAGCCTCAGCAATGGCGCCACCATCGCGCACTACAGCGCCCGCGGGGCGCAGGTGCGTGTCGTCACCTGCACGCTCGGCGAGGAGGGCGAGGTCATCGGCGACCGTTGGGCCGAACTCGCCGCCGATCGCGCGGACCAACTCGGCGGCTATCGCATCGGCGAGCTCACCACCGCACTGCGGGCGCTGGGCGTCAGCGCACCCATCTATCTCGGCGGCGCCGGCCGGTGGCGCGACTCGGGCATGAGCGGCTCCCCGAAACGGGCTCGCCAGAGGTTCATGGACGCCGACGAACGCGAGGCCGTTGGCGCGCTGGTCGCGATCATTCGTGAGTTGCGTCCCCACGTCGTCGTGACCTACGACCCCAACGGCGGCTACGGCCACCCCGACCACGTCCACGCCCACACCGTCACGACGGCCGCGGTCGCTGCTGCTGGTAATGACGACTACCCCGGCGAGCCATGGGCGGTGCCGAAGTTCTACTGGACGGTGTTGGCCGAAAGCGCATTCGAGACGGGTTGGAGCGCGCTGAGTCGCGCAGACTTACTTCCCGATTGGACCATCCCGCCGCGAGAAGAGTTCAGCTTCGGGTACACCGACTCCGACATCGACGCCGTCGTGGAGGCCGACCCGGACGCGCACGCCGCCAAAGTGGCCGCACTCGCGGCACACGCCACCCAGGTTGTCGTTGGCCCGACCGGCCGGGCGTGCGCCCTGTCGAACAACATGGCGCTGCCGATCGTCGCCCAAGAGCACTATGTCCTGGTGGCCGGCTCCGCGGGCGAGCGCGATGAGCGCGGCTGGGAAACAGATCTGCTAGCGGGACTTGGTTTAACCGTGGCCCCTACGCGGTAGGCTGCCAAAACAGGCAGCCACGGAAGGAATTCGCATGGACCCCGACCTGGACCCTAACCAGCAGCATTGGCAGGACCGACTCGACAGCCTGCAGTGGGTTATCGGCTCCATCCTCTCCAATATCGACAGCGTCCCGACCTGACCGAAACCAAGCCACGCGCCGCGTCTGTTGAAAACGGGGGCGCAACAGATCCCGCGATTCGTTTCGTTGTTTTGGCACTGCTGTCCGTCGACGGGATTCTCTCTGCACTGGCCGGCGCTCTGCTGTTGCCTTCCTATATAGGTTCGATTCCGTTTCCCATCAGCGCATTGATCAGTGGGCTGCTCAACGCGGCCTTGGTATGGGCCGCGGGGCGATGGACCAGGTCGCCGCGGGTGGCCGCGCTGCCGTTGTGGACGTGGCTGTTGACGGTGGCGGTGATAAGCATGGGCGGACCCGCCGACGACATCATTCTCGGTGGCCAAGGGCTGATGCGCTACGGGGCGCTGCTGCTGATCGTCCTGGGGGTTGTGCCGCCGGTGTGGGTGTTGTGGCGCGGCAACCACCTCTGACGGGACGGGTTAGAACGGCGGAAGCGGTGGAAGCGGCGGGAGGATGTAGCCGAAAGCCCAGTTGATCTCGTTGTAGATGAACTGGTTGATCGACGCCGTGGTGGCCACAAAGAAGTTGTTCAGCCCTTGACTGAACGTGATTGACCCTTGCAGCCAATCGATTGTGTTGAACAGGGCGGACTGCACCATGGGCTCGAAGAGGTCGTAGAAGATGTTGATCTGCTGAGCCAAGTAGCCGACGTAGGGCACAAAGCCGGCCGCGTACGCGGCGAGATTGAAGCCGTAATGCACGTACGGTTCGATCAAGAGGTAGCCGGCCTTGATCGTGTCGCCAAGAGACGCGGCTGCGACCGCCGCCGGCGCCACCGCGGCGTTGGTCATGGCGGCGGGGGCGAGTAGCGCGCTGGCCGAGGTCAGGGCGCTGATTCCGCCGGTGGGCCGAAGTAGGGCGCCGACCTCGCTGGCGATCGCCTGGGCGCCACCGCCGCCGAGCAGCCCGGCGCCGCCCAAGAAATTGGGGCCCGCGACGACGCTCTCGATGGGGCCCAGAGCATTGGAGACCGCGCCGCCTACACCGCCGGCTACCGCTGCGCCGACCGGATTTCCGGACAAGGCCGCGGCGGGTGCGTTCACCGAATTCGTCAGGGTCTGCGCGGCGCTGGACTCGGCCGCCGCGTACGCGCCCGCACCCGCGCTCAAGGTCTGCACAAATCGCTCATGGAACGCCGCCATTTGGCTGCTCAGCTGCTGGTATCCCAGCCCATGCTCGGAAAGCAGCGCGGCGACCTGTGCCGACACCTCATCGGCGGCCGACGCCACCACCCCGGTTATCGGCGCCGCTGCGGCCGCATTGGCCGTGCCCAGCGTCGAACCGATACCGGCTAGGTCCGAAGCCGCCGTGACCAGCGCCTCCGGGTCCGCGTGCACGAAAAACATCTCGCACCTTTCCGTGGAATACGCAGGATGGTATCGCGATCCGAGCTCGAGGGGGGGGAGTCCGCCAAAGAGCCAGCAAAGCGGCCGTCCGTGCGGCCGTGACGCGGGGATGTCGACCGGCGGCCGCCGACAGCCTGACGCTAGTGTTGCGGATGAAATTCGATCGTGGGGAAGTTACACCAACGTGCCGTTGACTCCGGGTGAGGAGCCCATCGCTCTGTCTAGTCCTGTGGTTCCGCCTAAGGTCAGTGCGTCGGCGCTGCGGCGGGTCTTGCGGCGGGCCCGAGACGGGGTCGCGCTGAACGTCGACGAGGCGGCCCTCGCAATGACCGCGCGCGGCGAAGACCTCGCCGATCTGTGCGCCAGCGCGGCGCGGGTGCGCGATGCGGGCCTGCAGTCGGCCGGGCGGCGCGGGCGGGGCGGCCGGTTGCCGATCACCTATTCACCCAAGGTGTTCATCCCGGTCACGCGTCTGTGCCGGGACAATTGCCATTACTGCACCTTCGTCACCGTCCCGGGCAAGCTGCGTGCCGAAGGGGCCGGGATGTATATGGAGCCCGACGAGATTCTCGACGTCGCCCGCCGCGGGGCCGAACTCGGGTGCAAGGAAGCTCTATTCACCCTGGGCGACCGCCCCGAGGATCGTTGGCCGGAGGCGCGTGACTGGCTCGATGAACGCGGCTATGACTCCACGCTGTCCTACGTGCGGGCGATGGCGATCCGGGTGCTCGAGGAGACCGGGCTGTTGCCGCACCTGAACCCCGGCGTGATGAGCTGGTCGGAAATGTCGCGGCTCAAGCCGGTGGCGCCCTCGATGGGCATGATGCTCGAGACGACGTCGCGGCGGCTGTTTGAAACGAAAGGGCTTGCGCACTACGGCAGCCCGGACAAAGACCCGGCGGTCCGGCTGCGCGCACTCACCGACGCCGGCCGGTTGTCCATTCCGTTCACTACCGGTCTGCTGGTCGGCATCGGCGAAACGCTGGCCGAACGCGCCGACACCCTGCATGCGATTCGCAAGTCGCACAAGGAGTTCGGACACGTTCAGGAAGTGATCGTGCAGAATTTCCGCGCCAAGGAACACACTGCGATGGCCACCTTCCCCGATGCGGGGATCGAGGATTACCTGGCGACGGTGGCCGTCGCGCGGTTGGTGCTCGGACCGGGGATGCGCATCCAGGCGCCGCCCAATCTGGTGTCGCGCGACGAGTGCCTGGCGTTGATTGGCGCCGGGGTCGACGACTGGGGCGGGGTTTCACCGCTGACGCCCGACCATGTCAACCCCGAACGGCCCTGGCCCGCGCTGGACGAGCTGGCCGCCATCACCGCCGACGCCGGATACGACTTGACGCAGCGGTTGACCGCGCAGCCCAAATACGTGCAAGCCGGCGCGGCGTGGATCGACCCGCGGGTGCGGGGGCACGTTGTGGCCCTGGCGGATCCGGCCACCGGCCTGGCCCGCGACGTGAACCCGGTGGGCATGCCCTGGCAGGAGCCCGACGATGTGGGGTCGTCCGGCCGGGTGGACCTCAATGCGGCGATCGACACCGAGGGTCGTAACACCCAGGCGCGCAGCGATCTCGACAGTGCCTTCGGTGACTGGGAATCGATCCGTGCGCGGGTGCACGAGCTGGGCTCGCGCGCCCCCGAGCGCATCGACACCGACGTGCTTGCCGCGCTGCGGTCGGCTGAGCGCGATCCCGCCGGCTGCACCGACGGCGAGTATCTGGCGTTGGCGACCGCCGACGGTGCCGCGCTGGAAGCGGTTGGCGCGCTGGCGGATTCGTTGCGACGCGTTGTCGTTGGTGACGACGTGACCTTCGTGGTGAACCGCAATATCAATTTCACCAACATCTGCTACACGGGCTGCCGGTTCTGCGCGTTCGCGCAGCGCAAGGGCGACGCCGATGCGTATTCGTTGTCCACCGAAGAGGTCGCGGACCGCGCGTGGGAGGCGCACGTCGAAGGTGCCACCGAGGTATGCATGCAGGGCGGGATCGATCCGGAGCTGCCGGTCACCGGCTACGCCGATCTGGTGCGCGCCGTCAAGACCCGGGTGCCGTCGATGCACGTGCATGCGTTCTCCCCGATGGAGATCGCCAACGGGGTGACCAAGAGCGGGTTGAGCATTCGCGAGTGGCTGATCAGCCTGCGGGAGGCCGGGCTTGACACCATCCCAGGAACCGCCGCCGAGATCCTGGACGACGAAGTGCGGTGGGTGCTCACCAAGGGCAAGTTGCCGACGTCGCTGTGGATCGAGATCGTGACCACCGCGCACGAGGTGGGCCTTCGGTCGTCCTCGACGATGATGTACGGGCACGTCGACAGCCCAGGGCACTGGGTTGCCCACCTCAACGTGCTACGCGGAATTCAGGACCGTACCGGTGGCTTCACCGAGTTTGTGCCGTTGCCGTTCGTGCACCAGAACTCGCCGTTGTATCTGGCCGGCGCCGCACGCCCCGGGCCCAGCCACCGCGACAACCGCGCGGTACACGCGCTGGCGCGGATCATGTTGCATGGCCGCATTTCTCACATCCAGACCAGCTGGGTCAAGCTCGGTGTCGAACGTACGCAGGTCATGCTCAACGGTGGCGCCAACGACCTGGGCGGCACGCTGATGGAGGAGACCATCTCGCGGATGGCCGGTTCGGAGTACGGGTCGTCGAAGAGCGTGGCCGAGCTGACCGCGATTGCCGAGGGCATAGGCCGCCCGGCACGCCAGCGCACCACCACGTACGCACCGCTGGCGGCTTAGTTGTCGTAGGCGGCGGGTATACCTGAGGCCGTGAAGCGACATATTGACGACGACAGATTCCCCGAATGGCAGCCGTTCCTCGACGCAGTGCAGCAGCGCCACCCGGAGTCGGGGACCTGGTGTGAAGCATGGACGGTGCGTGACCTCGTCGTCCATCAGGCCGGAAACGCTGAAGAGCTCGCCCGGGTGCTGGGCGCGCACCTGGAAGGCGAACCGGTCGGCACGCGCAGCTTTGAGGAACGCGAGGGCCGACTGCGCGCCATGAACGACTCGGACCTGTGGGACGCGCTGCATGACCGGATGGCCGCCCTGAACGACGTGGCAGCGGCGGCCGAGGACGTTCCGGCGGAAACGGACGTCGCGTGGACCGGTCGCACCATGAAGGTGCCGTGGTTCGCCGAGCACATGCGCGAGGAGCTCATCCTGCACGGCTGGGACATCACCGGGGACTGCGACGGCAGCCGGGCCTTCCAGGCCGCGCTGGGGGAGCCCTGGATGACGACGCACAGCGTCTTTGCGGTGGGACGTCCGCTGCTCGCCAAGGGCGCCAAACGACTGCGCCCCGGCGAGCGGATCGAAGCCCGGCTGCGAGTTCCCGACACCGACGATGTGTTGATCACCGCCGACGCCGACCAGACCACCATCTGTATGGCCGCCCCCGAAGGTACGGCCACGCTGGAAACCGATCCCGCCGCGCGGGTGTTACTGCTCTGGGGTCGTCGACCCGGGGACCCGGCACGGATTTGCAGCGACGCCGGACCCGAAGTCTTAGGCCAGGTGCGCCGGCTGCTCAGCGGCTACTGAGCTGTTTCGCGCTCGCTCAGTAGTTGTTGCAGCTGCCGGCCACCGACAACACGTCGTTGAAGTACGGCGCGGCCTGCGGCATGGCCTGGATCTGCTGGGCCATCTGCGCCCGCTTGCCCGGCGGCGAGGCGAGGAAATTGCGCAGGTATGCCTGCGCGATCGGCGACGCGTTCAGTTGCGCGGCAGCTCCCGGGTCGGTCGCGTTGAGCGCCGCCATAACCTGCCCGTAATTGCAAGTTGTGTTGATAACCGGATCCAGCGGATCTGCGGATGCGATCCCTGAGGCGGCCGTCAACGCGAACGCCGCCCCCCCAACCGCAGCGACCATTTTGGTCAACGACAGCCTCACCATTAGTGGACACCTTCCCCAAATCAATGCACCGTCAAAGAACGGCGACGACATCTGCCCAACGGTTGCCGTCTCCGATCGAGGCTACCAGGCCCCGTGAGCATGCTTCTATCGCAACCGTTATCGCTTACGAACTTCAAAATGTAACTAACCGCAGGTCAGCACCTGTTTACGGTTGGCTTTTGGTGAATCCGCACTAGAGCCTGGCCGCCAGCTCGGTGCCCTGTTTGATGGCGCGCTTCGCGTCCAGCGTAGTTGACCCCGTAGAGCTGGTGAACTCCCTTTGCCTTCAAGGACGCGCGGTGTACCCACCCCCTCGTCTTCCCCAGCCGCTTGCCCTGCGGACCCTTGCTGCGTTGCAGCAGGTAGACCTCGCGGGCCGGCGGCGCCGGCACGGGAGTGGTCAGCGCGCCGCGGGCGTCCGGCGGATCGGCGACGCCCCACTCGGCTTTCCACCGCTTCAGATCCTCGCGATTGCCGGTCGGCGAGCAATCGTTGACCAGGAACTCGCTGACGTCGAAGCCGATGCCCCCGGCGCCAACGACCGCCACGATTGGCCCGACCGGCTTGGTGCCCGTGATCGCCTCGGCGTAGGTCAACACCATCGGGTGATCGACGCCGGCGATCGGGGGAATGCGGGGTGCGACGCCGGTGGCCAGTATGACGTCGTCGTAGTCGGTCAACTCCTGAGCGCAGGCCCGGGTGCCCAGCCGCACCACGACGCCGTGCTTGTCGAGCATCGTGGCGAAGTAGCGGATGGTCTCGCTGAACTCCTCCTTGCCGGGAATGCGCCGAGCGAGGTCGAACTGCCCGCCGATGAAGTCGTTGGCCTCGAACAGGGTCACCCGGTGGCCACGCTGGGCGGCGCCGACCGCCGCGGCCAGTCCGGCAGGACCCGCGCCGACGACGGCCACCGAGCGAGCGCGCCGCGTCGGGGACAACACCAGCCGCGTCTCGTGCGCGGCTCGGGGGTTGAGCAGACACGACACCGACTTCTTGGCGAACGCGTGATCCAGGCAGGCCTGATTGCAGGCGATGCAGGTGTTGATCTCCGCGGCCCGGTCGGCCTGCGCTTTGAGCACCCACTCCGGGTCGCTCAGCAGCGGCCGCGCCATCGATATCAGCTGCACGCGCGTTTCGGTCAGGATCTGTTCGGCGGCCTGCGGCATGTTGATCCGGTTGGACGCCACCACGGGAATGTTGACCCCTTCCGCGATGGCGTCGCTGATGTGTACGAAGGCGCCGCTCGGCACCGAGGTGACGATCGTGGGCACCCGCGCCTCGTGCCAGCCGAATCCGGAGTTGATGATGGTTACCCCGGCGGACTCCAACTCCTTTGCCAAAGCTACGATTTCGTCCCAGCTCTGGCCATCCTCGACATAGTCGGCCATCGACATCCGGTAGCAGATGATGAAATCGCGCCCAACCGCGGCGCGGGCGCGACGCACGATCTCGGCCGGGAATCGGCGGCGGTTGGCGGGAATGCCACCCCAGGAATCGGTGCGCTTGTTGGTGCGCGGTGCCAGGAACTGGTTTAGCAAATACCCTTCGCTGCCCATGACTTCGACTCCGTCGTAGCCGGCCTCCCGGGCCAGCTGGGTGCAGCGGCCGAAATCCGCGATGGTCGCCTCGACGCCGCGAGACGACAGCGCGCGCGGCCGGAACGGGTTGATCGGCGCCTTGATCGACGATGCGCTGACCGAAAGCGGGTGGTACGCATAGCGTCCCGCGTGCAGTATTTGCAGCAGGATCTTGGCGCCCGAATCGTGGACCGCCAGGGTAATCCGGCGGTGCCGGCGGGCTTGGGCCGAGGAGACCATCTCCGATGCGAACGGCAACAGCCAGCCGGTGCGGTTGGGCGCGTACCCACCCGTGACGATCAGCCCGACGCCTCCGCGCGCGCGTTCGGCGAAGTATTCGGCCAGCCGATCGGTGTGGCGGGCCCGGTCTTCCAGTCCGGTGTGCATCGAACCCATGACCACCCGGTTGCGCAAGGTGGTGAACCCGAGGTCCAACGGCGACAGCAAGGTCGGGTATGGATCCGTCTTTGGGTATGGGTTTGTCACGATGGCCCCCGGTCCCGCGCATCCCGATCATGGGGCAGCGACATCCGCGCAGCATATATCCGACGGGCGTGCCGAATGGCTGACGTGTATGTGCAACGTCTAGTATCAGTAACCGAGAGCTTAGTCTGGAGCGGCCGAAGGCCGCGGTGAGCCGAACAGTAGCTCACCAGGCAGTATATGGAGGAGACCTTGAGGAGACGTCTGTGACGTACACGATCGCCGAACCCTGCGTCGACATCAAGGACAAGGCATGCATCGAGGAGTGCCCGGTCGACTGCATCTACGAGGGTGCTCGGATGCTGTACATCCACCCCGATGAATGCGTCGACTGTGGGGCCTGCGAGCCGGTCTGCCCCGTCGAAGCGATCTACTACGAAGACGATGTGCCCGACCAGTGGAGCGAGTACACCCAAATCAACGCCGACTTCTTCGTCGAGCTGGGGTCACCGGGCGGTGCGGCGAAGGTCGGCATGACCGAGAACGACCCGCAAGTGGTCAAGGACCTGCCGCCACAGGGCGAAGGCGACTGAGCGGGCCGGTGCTGGACAAGCCCGGGAGGGGCCGACCGGCAGTGTCGGCTTCCCTGCCCGAGTTTCCCTGGGACACCTTGGTCGACGCGAAAGCTCTGGCCGGTTCTCACCCCGACGGCATCGTCGACCTGTCCATCGGCACCCCGGTCGACCCCGTTGCACCGTTGATCCGAGAGGCACTGGCCGCCGCCAGTGCCGCGTCGGGATATCCGGCGACCGCCGGCACCGCGCGGCTGCGTGAATCGGCGGTTGCGGCGCTACGCCGCCGTTTCGGAATCACCGGGCTGATCGAGGCGGCCGTGCTGCCGGTGATCGGCAGCAAGGAACTCATTGCCTGGCTGCCGACCCTGCTGGGCCTGGGCGCCTCGGATCTGGTCGTGGTGCCGGAGCTCGCGTACCCGACGTATGACGTCGGGGCCCGGCTGGCCGGTGCGCAGGTGCTGCGCGCGGATTCGCTGACCCAGCTGGGCCCGCGGTCCCCGGCGCTGGTCTACCTGAACTCGCCGAGCAATCCGACCGGGCGCGTACTGGGCGTCGATCACCTGCGCAAGGTGGTCGGCTGGGCGCGCGACAGAGGCGTGGTGGTCGCTTCCGACGAGTGTTACCTGGGTTTGGGCTGGGACGTCGAGCCTCCAGAACCGCTGTCGGTGCTGCATCCCTCGGTCTGCGACGGCGACCACACGGGGCTGCTCGCGATCCACTCGCTGTCGAAGAGCTCGTCGCTCGCCGGTTACCGGGCCGGCTTCGTCGCCGGAGATCCGGATCTGGTCGCCGAGCTGTTGGCGGTCCGCAAGCACGCCGGGATGATGGTGCCGACGCCGGTGCAGGCCGCCATGGTGGCCGCCCTGGATGACGACGACCACGAGCGGCTGCAGCGCGAGCGATACGAATCGCGGCGGGCCGCCCTGTTGCCGGCGCTGCGCTCGGCCGGTTTCGCCGTCGACCATTCCGAGGCGGGCCTGTACCTCTGGGCGACCCGCGGTGAGCCGTGCCGGGACAGCGTCAAGTGGCTGGCCGGCCGCGGCATCCTGGTGGCGCCCGGTGATTTCTACGGGCCGGGTGGTGCCCGGCATGTGCGAGTCGCGCTGACCGCTGAAGATCAGCGCATCGCCGCGGCGGTCCAACGGCTAAGTTAACTTCCTAGGCGCGGTCAACCTCGGGTAAGGAACGTGGTCGTGACAACTTCGGTTAGCAAGCTGCAGATCCCGCCGACGATCGGGGACATAGCCAAGCGGGTCTTTCTGGGAAAGCCGCTCATCACCGAGAAACTGGCAACCGAGAAGCTGTCGAATCCGATTGCGCTTGGCGCGCTTTCGCCCGACGCCATCTCATCGACCGCGTACGGCACCGAGCAGATCCTGATCGAACTGCTCCCCGCTGCCGGGTTGGCGGCATTTGCGCTGTTGCTTCCCATCAACGTCGCGATTCTGGTGATTCTGGTGTTGGTGGCCGCGTCGTATCGGCAGGTCGTCATGACCTACACCCGGGCGGGCGGTTCCTACATCGTCGCGCGGGAGAATTTCGGACCCCGGGTGGCGCAGGTCGCCGCTGCGGCGCTGCTGATCGACTACGTGGTCACGGTCGCGGTGCAGTCGGCGGCGGGGACGGTTGCCGTGGCGTCGGCGATCCCGGCACTAGGCCCCTACAGCCTGCAGATCACGGTCGGCGTGGTGTTCCTCATCTGCTACTTGAACCTTCGCGGGTTGAAAGAAGCTGGATGGCAGTTCGCGTTCCCCACCTACTTCTTCGTCGTCATGGTCGGCCTCACGATCGTGATGGGCGTTGCGCGCGCAATGTCCGGCGATCTACCGGTTTACGATCCCGCGCGGATGCCCGGGACGGTGGAAGTTCATCAAGGCGACGGCCTGGTGATGGGCGCGACCGTCCTGGTGTTGCTGCGTGCGTTCGCCAACGGCGGTTCGTCGCTGACGGGGGTCGAGGCCATCTCCAATACCGTCGATGTATTCCGGAAACCGCAGGGCCGCAACGCGCGTCGAGTGCTGACCGCCATGGCTACCATCCTCGCGTTCTTGCTCGCCGGCGTCGCATATCTCACGTATGTAACCCACGCGACCCCGTACGTCGCCGGGTATCCGTCGGTGTTATCGCAGGTCGCGCGCGCGGTCTTCGGCAGCGGGACGACCGGCAATATCCTGTATATCCTCGTCCAGGCGTCAACCGCCGCCATCCTGTTCACCGGCGCAAATACCAGTTTCAACGGATTCCCCGCGCTGGCCAGTTTCGTCGCCGAAGACCGCTTCCTGCCGCGACAGCTGATGAAACGCGGTTACCGCCTGGTGTTCTCGAACGGCATCATCGCGCTCACGGCGCTGTCGGTGGTATTGCTGGTGACGACAGGGGGCTCGGTCAACGCGCTGGTCCCGTTCTACGCAATCGGCGTGTTCACGGGCTTCTCGATGGCCGGCTACGGGATGACCAAACACCATCTGACGCACCGGGAACCGGGATGGCGGTACCGGCTGGTGATCAACCTGTCCGCGGGGATCCTGTCGACCGTTGTGGTCGGGATTTTCGCCGTGGCCAAGTTCACCGAGGGCGCCTGGCTGGTGGTCGTCGTCTTCCCATTGCTGGTATTCGTGCTGATCCGCTTGAACAAGGAATACCGCGCCGAGGCGGCCATTCTCGAGATGTTCCGTACGGACCGCCCCGAATTGGTGAAGTACGCGCGGCACAAGGTGTTCGTGTTCGTCAATTCGGTTGACCTCGCTGTGATCGAAGCGCTGCGGTACGGCCGAGGATTGCGGGCCGACGAGTTGGTCGCGGTGCACTTCATGGTCGACTCGACCTATGCCGCGCAGCTGCGAAAACGTTGGGACCACTTCGAACTCGACACCCCGCTGCGGGTGGTGGACTGCCCGGACCGGCGGATCACCCGGGCCTCGCAGGTGTTGGTCGCCAAGGCACGCGAGGAACATCGGAACACCAATGTGACGGTGTTGTTGCCCCGTCGGACCTACGCGCCGCTCTTGGGACGCCTGTTGCACGACCGCACCGCGGACAAGGTCGCGCGGGCGGTCAGCCTGGTCCCGGACGCCGCGGCGACGATCGTGCCCTACGACGTGGAGACGCGGATCAAGGAGGCGTACCCCGACGATCTCGAGCATCGGGTCGCGCGCGGAGTCGACAAGGTCGAAGCGTGGATTTCACAGGATGACCAGGCGGTCGAAGCCTACGAGCACCCCGTGCGGCAACCGTCCGTGATCACGGTGGCAGGCCTGATCCCCGGGCAGCGCGCCACCTTCGAAGGACGGGTCAACGAAGTCGAGGACATCAGCAAGGGCAGGCGAACCCGGCGAGAGGTCGTCGTCGGCGACAACAGCGGCGAGATCACTGTGACCTTCCGTTCCGGGGCAGGGGGCGCTGACATACAGCCCGGCCAGCTGTTGCGGATCACCGGCAGGGCCCGCCAGAGCGGCACCCGGCCCATGTGGATGACCAACCCGGCGTACCACGTGATAGAGGATCCGGCGACCGTCGCCGAATCCGGAAAACCCGGGGATACCAGCGAAACGTAGGGCGGTAGCCAGGGGCGCGGAAATGGCTTGGCCCGCTTAGGCGTCCAACCGGGCGAATCCCTGCTTCCGATACTGCTCGACCGATGCGGCCCGCCGGACCTTGCCGCTCGTCGTGGTGGGAAGCGATCCGGGCGCTACCAAAACGAGGTCGGCGACCTTGAGGCCGTGTGACTTGGACATCGCCGCGGTGATGTCGTTCTTGACGGCGTTGAACTTCTGTTGTGCCTCTTGGTCGGAATCGCCGCGCTTATTGATTTCGATGATGATGACCAACTTCTCCGTCTCACCCACCGGAACCGATATCGCCGCAACCCGACCCCCGGTGATTTCCTGAACGGTCGACTCGATGTCCTCGGGATAGTGGTTGCGTCCGTAGACGATCAGCAGATCCTTCATGCGGCCGACGATGAACATCTCGCCCTCGGAAATGAACCCGAGGTCGCCGGTTCGCAGCCATGGTCCCTCCGGTGTGCCCGGCGAGGGGTCGACGAGCTTGCCGCCAAAGGTGCGCCGGGACTCGTCCGGCTTGTGCCAGTAGCCCTCGGCGACATTGTCGCCAAGCATCCAGATCTCACCGACCGTTCCCGCCGGGCACTCCACACAGGTATCGGAATCCACGATCCGCATCATCGGTGATCTCGGCATGCCGTAGCTGATTAGCGGTGCGCCCGTTGATGCTTCACACCGTTCGGCGATGCCTTCGGACAGCTTTTCGGGCTCGAAGTGGACGACCACCGGGGCGGCCCCATCCTTGGGGCGGCAGGCGGCATAGACGGTTCCTTCCGCCATTCCGTAGGAGGGAAGCATCATGTGGTTGGGGAAATTATATGGAGCAAATCGCTTGCAGAACCGGTCCAGCGTGGCGGGATGGACTCGCTCACTGCCGCTGATGATGCCCTGGCAGGCCCCGAGATCGAGGCCGTCCATGTCCGCGTCCGATGTCTTTCGTACGGCCAAATCGAAGGCGAAGTTGGGCGCCGCCGAAAACGGGTGGCTGGCGGCGGCCAGCGCTTCGATCCACCGTGCCGGGCGTTGCAGGAACGCTATCGGGCTCGTGAGCTCGGAGCGCCAGCCGCCCAGAATCGGTGCGACGACGCCGAGAACCAAGCCCATGTCGTGGTAGAACGGCAGCCACGACACGATGGTGAGGTCGCTCGGAGCCACGCCGTTGGTGGGCGCGAAATAGTCCGCCATCAGCTGTTGGAAATTCGCCAGGAGGTTCCGGTGGGTGATCATGACCCCAGCCGGAAGGCGGGTCGAGCCGGAGGTGTACTGCAAGTACGCCGTGGTCGGCGCGTCTTTGAGCCGAATACTCGAGGGACTCTTGGCGTCCAGATCCAGCGCATCGACCTCGATGATCGTCGGGACGGCACCTGTGCCCGGCCGGCCGACGTACTCGGCGACCGCTTCAGCGACCGCGGACGTCGTCAGGATCACCGAGGGCGATGTGTCTTCGAGAACGGCACTCACACGTTCGTCGTGCGCGCCGACCTGCGGCACTGTCAGCGGAACCGCGATGCATCCGGCCTGCATCGAGCCCAGGAAAGCCAGGATGTACTCGAGCCCCTGCGGAGCCAGGATCACCGCTCTTTCCCCGGGCGAGCTATGCCGCTTGACCTCGTGCGCAACGTTAAGCGTTCGCTGGTACAGCTGCGCCCAGGTCACGATTTCTCGGACGCCCGTCCAATCCTGCTCGTAGTCGGTGAACGCGAAAGCCGCATCGTCGGGCTGTAGACCAGCGCGTTCACGCAGCAAAGATAGGACGGAGGATTCCTGCATACCCGCCACGTTACCGTCCCGGGTGAGGCCCGTATGACGTTTGTCCTCATCGCCC